>Ga0183099_1000003_pt1 | contig 323017 bp, 237 predicted proteins | sample Biomet1_FD_127788 | JGI IMG/M metagenome (GOLD analysis project Ga0183099, IMG submission 127788) | Microbial communities from bioreactor (seeded with anoxic lake sediment) at LBNL, California, USA - Biofuel metagenome 1 | ecosystem: Engineered > Bioreactor > Anaerobic > Unclassified ...
CCTTCAGCTTAGGTCTTAATGTTAACTTCTAATGAACACTTATATGAAAAAGATTATATATTCAGCACTGATTCTAATGGGATTGAGTTTTTCGTCCTGCAGTGATTATTTGGATAAATACCCTTCAGATGCAGTCAGCACCAATGCGAAAATCACTGATAATATTGCAATTGCCCTCACTAATGCTTGTTATAAACCACTTCAATCATCGAATCTTTATAATATGCGCATGTGGTCGCTTGATATTATTGGAAGTAATAGCAATGTAGGTGCCGGTGGAGGTACTGATGGTATCGAAACAGTTCAGGCTGCAAACTTCACAGCTACTAGTGATAATGGCTTTGCACTTTATATCTGGCGTAGTCCCTGGGTGGGAATTGCTCAGTGTAATACAGTATTGCAGAGTGTTGAAAAAGCTGATATTAATGAAGATATCAAGAATCGCTGCATGGGCGAAGCTTACTTCCTACGCGCACATTACTATTTTATTCTGGCACAGCTATTCGGAGGAGTTCCTGTAGAGACAGCTCCTCACGATGCAAGTCAAAGTACAGATATTGCCCGTAATACATTAGATGAAACTTATGCACAGATTATTTCAGACTGTCAGAATGCTATCAACCTGTTGCCGGAAAAGAAGAGTTACAGCTCAACAGATTTAGGACGTGCCTGCAAAGATGCAGCATGTACCCAGCTAGCAAAGGTCTATTTGGTATTAGCACCTAGTCATACGGAATATTATCAAAAGGTTGCAGATCTTTGCGATCAGGTTACAAGTATGGGATATGATCTGAACAGTCACAAGTATGCTGATAACTTTGGTATAAAGGCCAATAATGGTGCCGAATCCATTTTTGAAATTCAATATACAGGAGATACTTCCTACAATTTCTGGGGTACAGATGGTCAGTCATCCTGGTTAAGTACCTTTATGGGCCCTCGTAATTCTGGTATTGTTGCCGGAGGTTATGGTTGGAATCAGCCAACTAAGGAATTTGTAGATTCTTATGAAGCGGGCGATTTACGTAAAGATGTTACAATTTTCTATTCCGGTTGCCCTGATTTCGATGGTATTGCTTATGATTCTTCATGGTCATACACAGGTTATAATGTGCGTAAGTTCCTGGTTAGCAAAAAAGATTCTCCCGAATATAACACTAATCCAAGCAACTTCGTAGTTTATCGCTATGCAGATATTCTTCTGATGAAAGCTGAAGCATTAAATGAAATGAGCAAAACAACAGATGCCGAAACTCCGTTGAACATTGTTCGCAAGCGTGCTGGTCTGACAAATGTTACTGGAAAGTCTCAGTCGGATATGCGAGAGGTGATTATACATGAACGCCGCATGGAGTTTGCTTTTGAATGTCAACGCTGGTTTGATCTTATCCGTATCGGGAAAAATGGTGAATATGCTATCAACTACCTGAAATCAATTGGAAAAACAAATATCACTAAAGATCGTCTGTTACTTCCTATTCCTCAAACAGAAATGGATAGCAACAATGCAATGGTGCAGAATCCAGGTTATTAATCACTCTAAGATATTATCAAAATAAGAAAATATGAAAAAAATATATAGCATATTATTAGTTCTTGCCGGATGTTTTGCATTCTCAGCATGCAGTGATAATTTAATGGAATTCAACAAAGGTGAGGAAGAACTAGCTCTGATTGTCAGTGCAACCAATGTCACTCTTGATGAAAATAATGCTGCCGGCGATGGCATTACTTTCAACTGGACAACTGGAACCAATAAAGGAACCAACGCAGCGATAAACTATACCCTTGAAATTGATAAAGCAGGTAATAACTTTGCCAAAGCTTATTACGTAGATCTTGGTCAGCAGGTTTATTCTCTCAAATATACCGTTGAAGATCTGAATGAGATTATTACCAAAGAACTGGGCACTGATTATAATAAACCCGTTGATCTGGAAGCACGTATCACAGCAACTGTTGCCGATGCCAAGGTTGAAGTACAAACTGCAAAAGCAAGTTTTACAGCTACTACTTATAAACCTGTATCTTCTACCCTATTCCTTATTGGTAGCGCAACTCCCAACGGATTTAATGCAGATAATGCAGCCGCAATGCAACGATCTACAAATGGTATTTTTACCTGGAGTGGCAACCTGAATAAAGGAACCTTTAAGTTTATTACAACATTAGGCAGCTTTATTCCTTCATATAACCGTGATGCCACATCCAGTGATTTGAAACTAATTTACCGTAGTTCCTTTGATAATCCTGATGAACAATTTTCTGTTAATGAAGCGGGTTATTATACAATTAAAGTCAATTTATTAAATCTTTCTATTTCTGTAGTAAAGAGTGCAACAGCAGTTCCTCCGTATAGCAAAATCTGGTTTGTCGGATCATTCTCCAGCTGGAATTTTGTCGAAATGACACAAGATCCTACCAATCCGTTTATTTTCCGTTACGGAGCTGTCTTTAACTGGAATGATGGTGACGATTTTAAGTTTGCTACAGCTCAAGGCTGGAATAACATGTATCATCCTACTACTGCAAGCGCGCCTTATACATGGACTGCTGTAAAACTTGACGATACTGGTGATAACAAGTGGTCAATGACACAGAACCAATGTGGCAAGGCATACAAGATAGCTCTTGATATTACTCCTGGCAAAGAATCAATGGTTATGACCGAGTTTACTCCTTATGCAGGTATTTATATGGTTGGCGATGCTACCCCTAATGGATGGAGTATAGATAATGCAACAGCTATGACAGCAGTAGATGCTTACACCTTTACCTGGACAGGAAACCTGGCAGCCGGAGAATTTAAGTTCACATGTGATAAGCAAGGTGACTGGATGGGTGCCTGGTTTATGACTACTACTGATGGTAAAGCCTTGACTGATGGTACAGAGAATATAACTTTTGTTGATAAGCATATTGCAGGGAATGGAGATATCGACCGGAAATGGAAGGTTGGCACAGCAGGTAAATATACTATTTCACTGAACCAGTTAACAGAGAAAATGACAGTTACTAAGAATTAATAACTATACCAATGAGAATTAACAGAACAATTATATCTTTATTATTTGTATGTCTGGTTCCTTTAAATGGAGCTTGTTCCAGTGGAGAAGGCTCCACCGGAACAGGTGGTGATACGCCTGAACAAAATGTTACTTTTGTAACATTGTCAACAGACAAAGCATGTTATTCACCGGGAGAGACAGTTACGTTTACTTCTACCAGCTTGCCATCTTCAGCCAAAGCTGCATACTACTACTTGGGTGATAAGTTAAGCGAACAGCCACTCTCATCTACAACATGGAGCTGGACCGCCCCGTCTACTGATTATCGTGGCTATATGGTTAAAGTATATACTTCAACCAGTGACGGAAAAGAAACAGTTTTAGGTTCTATTGCAGTAGATGTATCAAGTGACTGGACACAGTTTCCTCGTTATGGATTTCTTTCCAATTTCGATGATATGTCAACTTCAGCTATCAACTCTGTTATTACTAGCTTGAAGCGTTATCATATCAATGGATTGCAATTCTACGACTGGCAGTACAAGCACCACAAACCCTTAGCTGGCACTCCGGATAAACCGGACAGTTACTGGACAGATATTGCAAACCGCAACACATCGCTTACTACGGTAAAAAACTATATTTCAGAAGCTCATAAAGTAGGCATGAAAACAATGTTTTATAATTTATGCTATGGAGTTCTGTCCGATGCAGCTTCTGATGGTGCGGAATCTTCATGGAATTTGTATAAAGACCGTAACCACAGCAATCGCGATGTTTGCTCTTTGAGCGCTCCGATGTTTAAGAGTTCAATCTATCTGGTCGATCCCAATAATACTGGTTGGCAGAACTATTTGGCTAAGCAGAATAATGATGTTTATTCAGTTTTTGATTTTGACGGATATCATATCGATCAGTTGGGCGATCGTGGCACAGTCTATGATTACAATGGAAATACCATTGATATGGCTGCCGGCTTTAAGTCGTTCATTCAGGCAATGAAAGCAAAACATCCCGGCAAACGATTGGTAATGAATGCTGTTGCCCGGTACGGACAGCAAAAAATTGCCGAAAGTGGTAATGTAGACTTCCTGTATAATGAGGTTTGGAGTAATGATGCAAATTATTCTTCGTTGAAAGATATTATTGACGAAAATACCTCATACGGAAATTACAAAACAGTGTTTGCTGCTTATATGAATTATGATAAGGCCAATAGCAAAGGCTATTTCAATACTCCGGGAGTAATTTTAGCTGATGCTGTTATGTTTGCGTTAGGCGGATCACACCTCGAGATGGGTGAACACATGCTTGGCAAGGAATATTTCCCGAACAGTAATCTTCAGATGGACGGCACTCTTCAGAAAGCAATGGTTAGCTATTATGATTTTCTTACCGGTTATGAGAATCTGCTGCGTAACGGTGGCTCATTTTCTACAGTCGACCTCAGTTGCACTAATGGAAAGATGAATGTATCTGCATGGCCTCCATCAACAGGCAATGTATCTGTACTGGCTAAAAAGGTGAATAGCAAATGCGAAGTGATTCATCTTATCAATCTGTCCAATGCCAATTATTTCAGCTGGCGTGATCTGGACGGAAGTATGCCCGAACCCTCTTTGATTTCTACTCCTTCTTTGAGATTAAAAGAGACGAATACCATTAAGAGAATATGGTTTGCATCACCAGACATTGATGGTGGCGTAAGTCAGGAACTTGAATTTCATCAGAGTGCAGCCAGTGTAACCTTTAAGTTACCATCATTGAAATACTGGGATATGATTGTTGTTGAATATCAATAATCAAAATCCTATTATCAGTAAATATCATGAATAAATTACAGATAAGTATTATGTTTTTGTGGGCTGTATGTTTGTCCTCTTGCTCATCACTGAGCAAGCAGGACAACATCCTCACCACTCAAAAATATAAATGGTACTCAGATCGGATTGTTCAAGGCAATTATACAGGAAAAGCACTTTCGGGCACAGCGCTTGAATCAAATTATCAAAGTCCTGTCAATTTGTACAAACCGGCTCTGATTCATTTTAAATTTGCCATAAACGGTAAAGACAACGAAATGCCTTCGGGGCAAGATCATAGCTTTATTTGCAAAGCCGTCAGTGGAAAGTCAGAGACTCCTGTTATCAAATTTGGTGAATTGCTAAAAGCAGATAAGCAAGAAGCAGAGGGCGTAATCCTTCAGCAAAACACAGAATTAACCATCCGTCTGGATATGCGCGAAATGCAGAAAGCATTCAATAATCAGGGATATTACGTAACACGTACAGGACAGAAAATCTATAAGGAAGATTTTAAAGGAGTGTATGTAGCAGGTGATGCCGATCCTCTGATATGGGATTTTGATAATCTGGTAAATCACCCAACTCTACAATTGACCGATGAGGATGGAGATGGAATTTATGAAACCAGACTCACATTGAATGATACAAGCAAGCAACGCGGAGGCATTTCTCGATGGTCGCTAAAGAATGATATTTCGGCTTGTCCTCAGTTGAAAGCTCCCACAAAACTTGAGAATGCTATTTATAATCTGGCACTGGATGAAATGCAAAACGCCATCGAAAAGGATAGCACTTTGCGAACCGGCAAAGAATGGCCCGGAGTGTGGACTCGTGATGTGAGTTACAGCATTATCTTAAGTATGGCATATATGCAGCCCAAAGTATCAATGAACAGTCTGATGCGGAAAGTCAATTCCCGTGGGCGGATTATTCAGGATACGGGAACAGGTGGTGCGTGGCCATGTTCCAGCGACCGGATGGTATGGGCTATTGCAGCTTACGAAATTTATAAAGTAACGGGTGACCAACAATGGTTGAAAACCATCTACCCTATCATAAAGAATTCTCTGAAAGACGACTTTGAAACAGTTTATAACCCAGGAAACGGCTTGATGATGGGAGAATCTTCATTCATAGACTGGCGTGAACAAAGTTACCCAAGATGGATGCAACCCGCAGATATTTATCAATCGGAATGTATTGGCACGAATGCAGTTCATTATCAGGCATTGAATGTATTTAGCCATATAGCAAAGCTTTTAGGTCAGGCAGAAGTATGCCAACAATATGAGCAGAAAGCTTTAGCATTAAAAGAGGCTATCAACAAAAATCTGTGGATGGTCGATAAAGGTTATTATGCACAATATCTTTATGGCAGAAACAATTATATCAAATCACCCAAAAGTGAATCGTTGGGTGAAGCATTAGCTGTGTTGTTTGATATAGCCTCTCCCGAACAAGCAAAGCAAGTGACCGAGAATAATCCGGTTGTTCCGTTTGGTGCACCCATCTTTTATCCTCAAATTGCCGATATGCCGCCTTACCACAACAATGCCGTGTGGCCTTTTGTTTCATCCTACTGGATGCACGCATCTGCAAAAGGAGGGAATGAAGCCGGAGTAATGCAGGCAATTGGCAGTATTTATCGTGCTGCAGCTTTGTTCTGCACCAATAAAGAGAATTTCGTAGCCGAATCAGGCGATTTTCTGGGTACACAGATCAATTCCAGCAATATGTTGTGGAGCTTGTCCGGTAATCTAAGCATCACTCATCGCTTGCTTTTCGGTATTCGGTTCGGGGATAATCAGTTGAGCTTCTCTCCATTCGTACCCAAAGCTTTGAAAGGTAAACGCCTATTGACTGGCTTTCCTTATAGAAAGGCAATACTGGATATATCTTTAGAAGGGTATGGAAATAAGATAAAATCATTTCTCATTGATGGAAAAGAGAGCAAACCAGTGATCGATGCAAACCTCACCGGACATCATTCTGTTAAAATTGTAATGGCAGATAATGAGTTTCAACCCATGAAAATCAACCTTGTAGAAAATGCTTCATCACCATTAATGCCTGTTGTACAGTTGAATGGAGACAGATTGCAATGGCAACCCATTGAAAGTGCAGTGAAGTATGAAGTCTATAAAGACGGAAAGCTATGGAAAGAGACTTCAGATTCTTCCATTTTTTTAGGAGATGAAAAAGGAGAATTCCAGGTTGCAGCAATTCAAAAAGGAGGATTCACTTCTTTTGCCAGTGAACCAATTCAAATATTCCCTACACAAATTTATGAGGTAGAGCATTTTGCTCCGAAATCTTCTGCGAATTATCAAGGATATAAAGGCGATGGTTTTGTTGAAATCAATAAGAAAGAAAACACTAACATAGAAATCGATATAACGATAAATGCAGAAGGCGATTATGCATTCGAATGGCGTTATGCCAATGGTAATGGCCCCACAAATACCGAAAATGAATGTGCAATCCGTACCCTCTTTATCGATGGACAAAAAACCGGAGTTAGTATATTTCCTCAAAGAGGAAAGCATGAGTGGAGCAACTGGGGATGGAGCAATCCTCTTCTAATTCACCTTTCAGCCGGAAAACATAAAATTGCCCTAACCTATATGCCATATAATGAGAACATGAATCTTGTTATCAATCAGGCTATGCTTGATGAGCTTCGTGTTACTAAGCTGAATTAAGTTGAATATAATGGGGAGCTATCCGTTTTTTGGATAGCTCTCCATTTATTATTTCGGCAGATTTTAGGAGAGGATGCTTAATCTAAGTGTAGATTATGTGATTCTATACACATTTTCTACACATAAAATGTGATTTAATATATGGAACCATCTTTTGCTGTTGTTGCTCTAATCTGTTAATAAGGATAGAAAATGTGCAGTTTGTACCCTTTTTATTATAACTCTTTCTGCTTTTGATATGATTAAAATAGCTTTTTGCCGTTTAAAATATTAATTCCTAATTCTTTTGCTACACAACTCTGCTTGAATGGATTGATTTTTTGAACTGTGCCGTCATATTTAAAAAACGAACCTGTGTTTTTAAACCAAAAGGTAATACCTGCTTTAACACATTGCTCCCGAATATCTAAAACCCAATCGTAATTACATATACGAGCTTCTCGCCCTGTTTCACCACCTACGGTAACATGCTCAATTCCGCCAAGATAAGCCGATATATCAATAGCACCCAAAAGTGGTGCAGCTGCAATAAATCTCCTTTTAATGGGGTAGGATAAAAACAAAGGCAGTCGATAATCAGCTGATTCCTGATTTTCAATTGTGCACCCTATATTCACATTATCATATCCATCACCCCAATCTTTTGGGAGAGAAACGTTAAAGCGATCAATGCGCTTAGTTAAAATCAAAAAGTCCAGGTCAGGTCGTTTCTTTATCATTGCCCAGGCTTCTGCACGCCATTCATCAGCTTCTGGAATAAAAAAATCGCTTGCGAAACAAGTTGCAACAATCTTTCCGCTTTGAATTTTATATATGCCTTTTGCCGTTTTAGCTATAGGTTTATCAAACTCATTCGTTTTATATACGTTATTTTGTCCGTAACGTTTTGAAAAAGGACCATAGAAATAACAGTAAGTGCAACCATCGCTTATTTTATAACAACCAGTCCATGGTTCCCAATTCATATTACTGTGCAGCTAAAGGTGTAAAAAACTCAATTAAATTTTCTTCCGGGTCTCGCAAGTGTACAACTCTCATTCCCCAGTCGGGCATATCAGTTGGTTCATTAATAAAGTTAATGCCTTTTTCTAAAAAAGCTTGATAGGTAGCATCAACATTCTCCACTTCAAAAACAACCATTGATTTTTCCCTATAACCAATCGGTTGTGTTTTCTCCTCATTTCCTACAGCCGGAGCCATATAATCAGAAACGAAAATGGCTAATCCTTCAATCCCGTCTGCCACTTTAAATGAAGCATAACATCCGTTTTCATCTCCCCAAAGAAGTTCTAATCCTAATTGTTCTGTATAAAATTTAAAGCATTTTTTGTAGTCTTTGACTAATAATCTTACATTACTGAATTTCATAATTATTCAATTTGAATTTGTTTCTACTATTTTATTTAATGCTCATTTTTTCACTTCATTATCCAATGTAAAACTTCTGCTTGGTGATAACGGTGTGTGTAGCATTAGTTATTTTATTTCTTACATTCCAAAGGTAAAAATATTATTTACATCAACAATATCTCTTTTGACTAATTTTACCCAAGCCCACAGTTCAAAGGTAGTTCATTCATGTCCAGGTTGTCCAACATTAGGATTATCTGATTTCTTTCTAATTGAGCGGGTATGTATAATAGTTTATGTGTTGATGGGCTCTTCTGAAGGAAAGTCACTACTGTTATAGCTATCCTTTTGAATACCAATATAACTAGAAATCAATAAACTTCTCAAGAAATTTAATTTTTGCTAATAAGTCTAGCAGTCTAGCACCACCCATATAACTAACTGATTACAATCATATTATAGCTGCTAGACTATCATAAAAAAGTCCAGCGCCAGTCTAGCAGTCTAGCGTTTTTGAGAGAAATCTATCATAGATCAAATAACTTATTATAGGATTAAAGCTCATAAACAGCACTTTAAGCTACCAATAACAGGATTATTAAAAAGTATAGTCAACCCACATCAGGACGAGCCAATACTTAATCTAAGTGTAGATTATGTGATTTTGCACACATTTTCTACACTTAAAATGTGATTTTATTTTTGTTCTATCAAAAAAGAAATCTATATTTGCACAAAACAAGTGTAGTTTTTGTGATTCTACACACATTTTCTACACATAAAATGTGATTTATGGAATTTTCTAGGGATTTAATGAAAGACTTAGTGAAATGGAAAGAAGATATCAGACGAAAGCCATTGATTCTTCATGGAGCACGCCAAGTAGGAAAAACCTGGTTGCTAAAACATTTCGGCCAACAGTTTTTTGAAGATGTTGCTTATTTCAATTTTGATGAGCAGCCAGATCTTATAGATCTCTTTAATATTGATAAAGACCCCAATCGCATCATTAAGCAGTTGTCTTATCTGTATGGGAAAAGCATTAACCCACAAACTACATTGGTTATCTTTGATGAAATACAAGAATGCAAGCCGGCATTAAATTCACTAAAATATTTTTGTGAACAAACACCTGAATATGCAATAGTTTGTGCCGGTTCACTCTTAGGAGTCAGTATGGCCAGAGGAGGTTCGTTTCCTGTTGGAAAAGTCAATCACTTAAATCTGTATCCACTTACTTTTGCTGAGTTTTTACAAGTAGCAGACAAATCCATGTCCGATTATCTAAATGACATAGATAAAGTGGAGCCAATACCGGAAGTGTTTTTTAATAGAATACAGGAACATTTCAAGACCTATATGATTTGCGGTGGAATGCCTTCTGCCGCTTATGAAATGGTAGAAACACATGACGTATCAAGGGTAGATACAGCACTTCAGGAAGTGTTGAACGACTATCGGCTAGATTTCTCCAAACATGCAGATTCCATACTTATTCCTCGTATTAGTCATGTATGGGATTCTATCCCATCGCAGTTATCTAAAGAAAATCATAAATTTATCTATCAATTAGTTCGGCCGGGTGCACGTGCCAGAGAATATGAAGATGCCATTCTTTGGTTGCAACAAGCAGGATTGATTTACCTGACTACGTTAAACAAAGAGCCCAAACTCCCTTTGAGCGCTTATGATGATTTGAGTATTTTCAAAATATACCTTTCAGATATAGGATTGCTACGTCGTTTAGCTAAACTATCAGCCGGTTCGCTACTATCTCCAACATCTGGTTTTACAGAATTTAAAGGAGCATTAGCAGAGAACTATATATTGCAAAGCCTGAAGACGCAATTTGAGGTTCCACTACGCTACTGGACTTCAGCCCGTTCTGCTGAAGTGGATTTTATTTTGCAGGACAAAGATTACATACTACCTATAGAAGTAAAATCGGGTACCAATGTATATGGAAAAAGCTTGCAAATTTATAATACCAAATTTCAGCCTAAATATAGAATCCGATACTCTGGGTTAAATCTTTCAAAAGATGATAATCTTTTGAATATTCCTTTATTTATGAGTGATTATACTACTAAAATCTTTAAACTGCTTGAGTTTGAGATAAGCTAAGTTCGTATAATTTAGTTAGTATATTCCCTCAAAGAGGAAAGCATGAGTGGAGCAACTGGGGATGAGGTAACCCTCTTCAAATTTATCATTCAGCCGGAAAGCACAAAATTTCCCTAACCTATATGCCATATAATGAGAATATGAATTTTGTTATCAATCAGGTTATGCTTGATGAGTTTCGTGTTACAAAGCTTAATTAAGTTGAATCTTATGGGGAGTTATTTGAGTTTTTTGGATAACTCTCCTTTATATAAATAGTCTGTTAGATTTGCTTTTAATTATATATTTATAGATGAAATATTAATTAATCGAGTATTCCAATTTAAACATTAGAGTTGATTTATTTATATTACACCATAAGAAGTAATTTTTTCGACTAACTCAACAAGCTTAAAAAGAATCTTTCAATTTCCCAAAAGAAAAAGTTCTGTTTATAATTACTTTTACACCTAAACGTAAAGTATATTTGTATTTATTCATTAAAAACTTTAACTTTAAAAATTAAGCAGATATCATATTTATATAAATAATTATTGTATTTTTGCTATAATTGTTTAATCTTTATCAAGTTTTAAAATAAGAAATATAAGATATATATTTACTCACCATATATACAATAAAATAAACAGAAAAAATATATAAATAAACCTGCAATATTATTATCAGAGAACGTTAATTAAAAATATAATACTATGCAAGACATAAGTGAAGATATAAGGGTTTACAAAGATAGAATTAGAATATTCTTTATACTCTATTTCTTTTCTGAAAATTATAATGATCCTCGCTATCCATCTCTAAAGAAGGTATTTAGAACAGAAGTTAAACTTCAAAAAATAGATTTTTTATTAAGAAATCCTGATTACTTAGCTTATGAATTACTTGCTTTAGCAAAAACAAATCAAGCAGATAAAAGTGAAATAAAAAAAATCATCAAGAATATAGTAACTTCTCGTGAGCCAGTCCTTAGAAAATTAGAAATGGAACGATTTCTATTTGGAGCTTGGGAATATATTGATGATGTTATAGCTTTTTTGGATTCTTTTGGCCTAATACAATTTGACAGCAACAAAAATTCTCGTCTATATACAATTGATAAGCAATACTTTATAACCGAATTTGCAATAAATAAAATGACCAAGTTACATAATGATTTTGGTGGGCTTCAATGGTATGCAGAGCGATGTGAGTTAATAAAAGAATATTTTGGTCATTTTTTGGGTTCTCAATTGAAAGCTATGCAATATAAAATTGACGAATATGCTAATACTATTTATAATGAATATATTCAGGATATCCAAGATAAAGTAAAAAATGAATTTTATAACTTATATCAAGAACAACTATGAGTTTCAACTTTGACAATTTTATCAAAAGTGTACATAAACAATTCGAAAACGAATTCCAGATTGAGGAAGTTAAAGATATACTTTCTTTAGACGAAAATTATACAAAAGATTCTCCAGTATCTACAGGAAAAAGATTAATCATAGAAAAACTATTGTTTTGTGGTCAAAAACCAGAAGGTGGAGGTGATTTTTCATTTTCACATAAGTTCAATGAAGGTATAAACTTTTTAATTGCAAGTAACCTTAAAGGAAAATCTTCAGTATTCAAAATAATAAAATATGCATTGACTGGTAGCAAGCCAAAAAATATTGGAAACTGGCTCAAGCATATTTTATTATCATTTAAAATCAATGATAAATTCTATTCTGTTTATTTAAATTTATCAGGAAGAAATCTTAAAGCAAAACTTATAAACGGAGAGATAGATTCATATGAATCGGCAGAAAATGCAGGAGATATTTGGATAACTACAAATGCAGAAGATTTTGAATTGAAAATGAAAGAATTCTTTTTTAATCAGTTCTCATACTATTCATTAAAATGGACACAGAAAGATTCAAGAAAAAATTCAGTTGCATTGAATGAAAGTAATACTTCATGGAGCACTTATTTTAATTCCATATACTTAGAATCCAAAGATAGTACAGTATTCATGTTTGGTACTCAAGAAACTAAAGTATTTGAGATGTTATTAGGACTTGAACTAACTTATCCCATAAACAGGCTTAGAATACGACTAGACTATATACAGTCAAAGCAGGCTATGCAAGAAGACCAGATTTTACAAAAGCAAGTAGATAAAAAAAACTATTTAAAAGGACTGAATGATCAGCTTGCTCAAAAACAATCTGAATATGATTCAATTTTAAAACAACAAAATAAACCAATTAAAGTAATAGATTCGTCTAATTTATATTCAGAATATGATAAATTTGCAAATATTCTCAACAAAGAAAACAATAGAATTTTAAAAGAAAAAGAGAAACTAAACAATTTAAAAAGAAAAGAAAATGAATTAAATGAAAACTTAGAAAAAATAAAGGAAGCAGAATCCAGTTTTATTAAAGAGAAGGAATTAAAAGAGAAAAAAGTTATTGAATTAAAAGAATATTTAGAAACCAAAATATTCTTCTCTAATCTAAAAATCCAACATTGTCCAAATTGCAAACATTCAGTATCAAAAGAAAAGAAAGAATTACAAAGTTCAAACCATATTTGTTCACTTTGCTCGGAACCAATAAGTACAGCTGAAGCAAGAGATGCAAAAGAAAATATAGAAGTTACTATTAAAGAATTTGAAAAACTTATTTCTCAATATAACAACAAGATAAAATCCTGCCAAGATCTAAAAGAGGAAAAACTGAAAGAATTATACTTTTACCAAGATGAAATAAAAAAAATAGATACCCAGCCATCTTTTAATCTCGAGCAAATCAAACAAAAAATATATATTATTGAAAGTGAAATTACTGAATTTCAGAAAAGCATTCAACCTACAATCTCTAACAATGAACTAATTTTACTCATAAAAGATATTGGAAGATTAGAAGGACTTTTAGCATCTTCTTCATTAGATAAAGAAAAGTCATATATTAATTACAAGCCTACTATAAAACTACTAGAATATGCAATAAATGAACTCAAGCTTCAACGATATAGTACAGGCAACAATCTTATCTCCAAGCTACAAGAAATTATGCTTTCAGAAGTTCAAAGATTTGGGTTGCAAAATATATCTAAAATATCTATCTATGAGAGCATGGAAATTCGATACAAACAATTAGGAGAAATAAAGAAATTCGAGGATTTTGTAGAAGGAGAACAACTTCGTTTAAAGATAGCATTCTATTTGAGCTTGATTCAGCTTGACATTTCCGAGAACTTTGGACGACATACACGTTTCCTCATTATTGACAGTCCAACAAAGGAAGAAGGAGATGATGAATATTTGGGAGGATTAATTACAGAACTTCAAACTATTCATAAACAATTCAAAAATGATCTTCAGATATTTATTGGGACAGCAAATCGTTCTTTTGTAAATCAGTTTGAAAATCAAATAGTAATACCAAAAGGAAAATATGTTTTTTAATGGATGACACTTTAAATATTCAAGATTTTCAACTATGGAATTTAGCAAATAAGCTATATTTCTTTGATGGAAAACATTATACAAAAATAAAAGACTGGAAGGAAAATAAAATTATTTCATTCTTTAAATTTTTCATTACTTCTAAAGGAGAAAATAAATATATTATCCAAAAAGCACTAGCTTCATTTGTTGAATTTGCTTTATTAGGAATAATATCCAATAGACAAGTATTAAATCTTTTAATTGATGAAACAAATGATACAGAAGGTATTTTTATTCAATTAGAACGATTAAAATCTTTATTTTTATTCTATGAATTGGAACCAATATCAATTATTGAGATATTTGAAAAAAATGTCAATAATGATCAAGTCGAAATAAAAAGCGAAAGCCTATTTTGCCTTGGACTTATTCATTTTTTGAATGCTAATAAAGAAAATAATGAAAGCGAATTCAGGAAGAAAATAGAAAAAAGTATTTCATATTTCAGAACATCTTATCAATGTGCTGAAAATCGAATAGACTCTTTATTCTTTCAACTAATTGCAGAAATCGTGCAACATGCAAAATTTAATCCGTCATTTAAACATGAAAGTCATTTAAAAAAAATAGCCCAAATACTTTGGGAATATCGGATATTCTCAATTGAAGATAAATCTTTATATCTTAAAGTGAAAATCTATAGGATTATCCTTAATTTATCGCATATAAACAAACAAAATCCAACAGAATGGTTACAATATAAAGATGAGTTCGAAAATTTGTGTTTAACATTCTATGAGTTAAAAAATAGTGAAATCAAAGAAAGGCTTTCTCAGACAACTTTGCTTGAAACTCTTAAGAATAGTTTAATTAAAAACAACTTAGAACCATATTTTAGAATTAATTTTAATGCACTTGACTTAAAATTAAGACAGTACCTATTACTGGCAGAAATATCTAAAGAAGAAGAAAAAATTGGCAACTATATTTTGTCTTTGATTGAAGATAGAGACTCTGTATTAAAAGAAAGAGTTTCTTTGACTAAAAAGAAAATAAAAATAACATTCCCATATATCTCAGAAAATCGAATCAACAATATTTTAAATGTAGATTCGATCGAATCACTTCAATCCGCAACATTGAAAGCTTTTGATGAATTTAGTGATTTCTCTTTTGAAAATATGTATGATAAATTTTTAGCCTCTCTTATAAAATTGCAAGGAGATATTTTATATAGAAATAAATCAGAAGATGAACGAAATACTTATATTGGAAACATGTTGGGTATGGGAGGATTTCAAGTGAAAGACCAAACATTCTGGGGAAGCTCAAATACTGGCAAATCTGCAGGAGAAGTGGATATAATGGTCTTAGACAAGAATCAATTACCTTTTTCTATCATTGAAGCATTGATATTAGACAGTCTCAAACAAGATTATCTAAAACAGCATATCGACAAAATTTACAAATATGACACTACTGGATTACAAAACAATATGATCTTAGTTTATTCAGAAACAAAAAGCTTCTCGGATTTTTGTAACCGATATTACACCTATATATTAAAATGCAATTTTCCTTATAAGCAATTATCATCTGATATTATTGACACAGGGTACTCTGAAATCAAAATATATAAAACAACTTTAGAAAGAAACAGAAAACCGACTAATTTATATCATGTTATATTAAACTTATCTAGTTAAAAATCAAACAATCTATCAAGAATATTCTGTTTACAATTATACCCTAGAAACTACTATAAGAGATATCATATACCAAACACAAAGAAACTCCAGTAGTAATAAATTGACCAGAGTTTCTAGCAAACAATCTTTATATTTCCTCTCTCTTAGAAAATTAATTTTTCGCAAACAAGTCTAGCACAAGTCTAGCAGTCTAGCGATTTAGCGGGCAAACCTATCACTAAGCAAGCAACTTATTACAGGAATAGAACTGATAAACAACGCTTTAGACAACCAATACTAGGATTATTAATAAACACAGTCAACCAAAATCAGGACGAAACAGCTTGACTGCTAGATTACCGCTAGACTTCTCCAAGTATATCTAGCACCTATACAACACTAATACACAACAGTTTATACGCCAAGTGCTAGACTGCAAGACTTTTTTCGAAAAATTAAAATTTATGTAGTGATTCTGCAGGTTATAAATTCCTATTCCGGCTTTCCGGAAACATCCAACGAGAGTTTACTCAAACTCCCGAGTGACTTTTTATATCTCAGGCGGGAAGTTGATGCGATGTTGTACAAAACATTGTTTTCTTCTGTACAAAAGAATTAATTGTTTTGTACAGAAGAATGCATTCTTTTGTACAAGAATTCACAAACATCCGGAATAGTTTTTGAAAAGACAAACCGGAGTTTTGCTAAACTCCGGCGTGGTATATCTTAAAACAACATGTAAACTTGCACTTCTAGTTCGATAATATTTTTAATAAATAAAATTCTCCTATTAAATTTTATCTATATTTGTATTTCTAACAAAAGATAGCTTCTATCTAGGTAAATAGGCTATTTTAATTGTATATAGAATTGTATTTATCCTGAAACCTTTTAAAAAATTATATGAAGAAATTAGTTTTAGCAGGAATTATGGGCTTGTTTACTTGTCTTCCAAGTCAACTACTAAAAGCACAACCGGCCTCGTGTGGTCCGGTACCCAGTCAGCGTCAGTTAAAATGGCAGGAAATGGAGATGTATGCCTTTATCCATTTCAGTATGAACACGTTTACGGATATGGAATGGGGATATGGCGACAAAGATCCTAAGCTTTTCAATCCTACTCAGATGGATTGCCGTCAATGGGCGCGCATTTGCAAGGAGGCAGGATTAAAGGGGATTATTCTCACAACTAAACACCATGATGGGTTTTGCTTGTGGCCTTCCAAATACACTAACTATTCGGTAAAAGCTTCTCCATGGAAGGATGGCAAAGGCGATGTTATTGCCGACCTTCGCAAGGCCTGTGATGAGTATGGGCTGAAGCTTGGTCTTTATCTTTCTCCGTGGGATCGTAATAGTGCGGTGTATGGCTCTCCCGATTATATTACTTATTTCCGCAATCAGCTAAAGGAGATTCTGACTAATTATGGGGATATCTTCGAGATGTGGTTTGATGGCGCCAATGGCGGAACGGGGTATTACGGCGGAGCTAACGAGCAAAGAACCATAGATCGCAAGACTTATTATGACTGGCCAAATACGTATAAGTTGGTTTATTCTCTTCAACCAAACATCATGTTATTCAGTGATTCCGGACCTGATTGCCGTTGGTGCGGAACAGAAGAGGGCTGGGTAGGAGAAACAAACTGGAGCCCACTGAAACGTGATGAGGTGTGGCCGGGATGGCCGCTTTATGAACAACTTCGCAACGGACACGAAGATGGTAATTACTGGGTTCCGGCGGAAGTAGACACTTCCATTCGTCCGGGATGGTTCTACCATGCTTCGGAAGATTCTAAGGTAAAAACTCCTCAGCAATTGGTTGAACTGTATTATAATTCCATAGGGCGCAACGGTAATTTGATTCTGAATCTGCCGGTGGATCGTCGCGGACTTGTGAATGAGATAGATGAGAAGTCTTTGCTTGAATTTGCACGGATAATCAGAAAAGAGCTTGCTAACGATCTTGCGAAAGGAAAAACAGTATCGGCATCTAATGTTCGTGAGAAGTCAAAAAGCTATGCAGCACGCAACACTGTTGACGGAGATAACAAGACTTACTGGGCAACAGATAACGGGGTAACTAATGCTACGCTGACTCTCGACTTTAAGAAGAACACTACTTTCAACAGGGTTTTATTGCGTGAGTACATAGCCCTCGGTCAACGTGTTAAGACATTCACCGTTGATGCTTATCAGAATGGTAACTGGAAAGAGGTGGCAAAAGCAACAACTATTGGTAACAAACGTATTTTGCGTATTCCATCTACCACGGCTTCTAAAATCCGTATTCATATCACCGATTCCAAAGCTTGTCCTTTAATCTCTACATTGTCTATTTACAATGCTCCGGTGGAAGCACCAAGCAAGGATAGCGAAAAGGGCAAACTGAATGTTACTAAGGATTGGAAGATTCTGAATGGTGATGCAACTGCTTCTGCTGCTATTGATGGTAATCCTGCTACCGTATATATACAGCAAGGTAATCTGCCTCACGAATTGATTATCGATTTACAGAAAGATATTCAGATTTCAGAGTTTACCTATACTCCGGATAAGAAAGTGGGAGCTAAAGGGGTTATCTTCAATTTCAGATTTTCTGTTTCTGCCGACGGAAAGAATTGGGAAACGGTATCTGAAGGTGAATTCTCGAACATAAAAAACAATCCTATTCCTCAGACAAAGTATTTCCAAAAGAAAAAAGTACGTTTCGTGAAGCTTACAGCATTAAGCAATACGGACGGTACTCAAGAGGCGGGATATGCGGAAATTGAAGTAAAGTAACTAACTAAAGACTAGAAACATAGAAACTTATAATAGTAATGCTTAATAAAAAAATAAGAGCTTGCCTGCTGGTTGCATTAGTTATGATAGGCATTCCAACAATGGCAAAAAACGCATTGTCTATCGTACCAAAACCTCTTTCTATGGAAGAAGGTTCCGGGGTATTCAATCTTAAAAGCGGACAAACAATAACTGCAACTGCAGCCAGTCTGCGTCCTGCTGCCGAATATCTGCAACAGGTAATTGGTGCGGCAACAGGATATTCGTTTAAAGTGAGCAACAGCAAAAGCAGTGTGATACAGATTTCTCTGGATAGTTCTCTGCCAAAAGCTGGTGTTTATCAGTTAAAAGTGAATGCAAAGAGTATTAAGATTGTGGGTAAGGATTATCAGGGAGTGATTGCCGGTATAGCCACACTCCGACAACTGTTGCAAGGACGTACTATTCCCGAAGTGAAAATAGACGACTCACCTGCTCTTCCCTGGAGAGGTTTTATGCTCGACTCTTCCCGCCACTTCTGGAGCAAGAGTGAAGTAAAAAGGGTACTCGACTTAATGGCTCTTTATAAGCTGAACAAGTTTCACTGGCATCTCACCGATGATCAAGGGTGGCGCATTGAAATAAAGAAATATCCTTTGCTTACTGAAAAAGGTGCATGGAGACATTTCAATAATCAAGACCGCGATTGCCAGAAATTTGAGAAAAAATATGAGAACTCGGACTTCCACTTGCCGGAAGCAAAAATGCAGATTCAGGGAACTGATACTCTTTACGGCGGATTTTATACTCAGAATGATATTCGTGAAGTGGTAGCTTACGCAACACAACGCGGCATCGACATTATTCCCGAAATAGATATGCCGGGACATTTTATGGCAGCTATCAGTAATTATCCGGATGTGGCTTGCTCAGGTATGGTTGGATGGGGAACAACTTTCTCCTCTCCTATCTGTCCGGGAAAAGATTCTTCACTGGAATTTTGCAAAAATGTGTATCGCGAGGTGATGCAGTTATTCCCTTATCAATACATTCACCTGGGAGCCGACGAAGTGGAGAAAACCAACTGGAAGAAGTGTCCCGACTGTCAGCGCAGAATGAAGGAACAAGGGCTGAATACTCCTGAGCAATTACAGGCGTGGTTTGTACACAACATGGAAAAGTTCTTTAATGAGAATGGTCGCCGCATGATAGGTTGGGATGAAATTCTGGAAGGTGGTCTGTCTAAAACAGCTACCATTACCTGGTGGCGTACCTGGGCTCCAAATGCTGTACCAAAGGCTACTGCACAAGGTAATCAGGCTATTTTGTGTCCTAACGGTACATTCTATCTGGATAATTGGGAAGACAAGAATTCAATGTCAACTCTTTATAACTACAATCCATTGTTCGAAGGATTGTCTGATACTCAGAAGCAGAATATCATCGGGGCACAATGTGACTTATGGACGGAATCGGTGCCAACCATTAAAAGATTGGAATATATGTTGTTCCCCCGACTGGTGGCTTTTAGTGAAATGGTTTGGCTGCCTGCTGAGAAAAAGAACGAAAAGGATTTCCTGAACAGACTACCTGCACAATTGAAATTACTGGAAGCAGAAAAGGTGAACTACCGTGTTCCCGATTTAGGCGGTATCTACGAAACAAATGCGTTTATTGATAGCAAGACGTTAAATCTGACTTGCCTGAAACCAAATGTAGAGATTCGTTATACCACAGATGGCAAGAACCCTACAAGAAGTTCTGCCCTCTATAATGGTCCGATAAAGATAGATCATTCAACAGATTTCATTTTCCGCACTTTCCGTGCCGACGGAACTCCATCCGAAGCTGTAAAAGCAAAATTTATCAAGATGGATTATTCTCCGGCTACTTCGGCTACCATTCAGGGAAGCGGGCTGAAAGCTACCTGGCATGAATATGTTGGAGAACGTTGTAAGGAAATAGAAGCTGCTCCTGTAAATGGAGAGTATCAGGTTTCCACAGTCTCCATCCCGAAAGAAGTAAAAGGCAATATCGGCTTGGTACTAACCGGCTATCTTGATGTTCCTGCAGATGGAATCTACACCTTTGCATTGCTATCAGACGATGGCAGCACAATGGAAGTGGACGGCCAGCTGATTCTTGATAATGATGGTGGTCACTCTCCGAAAGAGATTACTTCGCAAATGGCGCTTTCAAAAGGTCTTCACCCTGTAAAGATCCTCTATTTCGACCACAACGGCGGTACACTAAAAATGAATACTTACAACGATAAAGGTGACAAGATTGAATGGCCTGCTGAATGGTTGAAGCATTAAAACTTAGAAAACAGAGAATATAAGTAATTACAATAAAACAAGTGGAGAATAATAAACGCATCGGTTTAATTATTCTCCACTTCTTTTTTTGTGCATTGTATATTATAAGATCATTTATTCACAAAGTTGAAAGCCTGCGTATTATATCGTTCACCAATATTGGGGTATTTCTCCAGAAGAAGATCCATTCTCTTTAAGTCATCTACAGATAATTCAATATCAACTGCACCAGCATTTTGTTCCAAATATTTCACCCTTTTTGTACCAGGTATAGGAATTACATTATCTCCTTGGGCCAACACCCAAGCTAAAGCCAGTTGAGAAGAAGTTATTCCTTTCTGAGATGCAATTGCTGAAAACTCCTGAGCCAGCTTTTGATTGTTTTCAAAATATTCACCATTATAGCGTGGCAACGTTTTTCTGAAATCATCGTCAGAAAGTTTATTCATATCAAGAGAATTAGTCATAAGCCCCCTGCACAAGGGAGAAAACGGAACCAATGTTATCCCAAGTTCTTTCACTAAAGGCAATATCTCTGCCTCAACATTACGAGTGAGAAAAGAATATTCACTTTGCACAGCAGCAATAGGATGAATAGCAATTGCTCTTTTTAAAGATTCTGCCGAGCATTCACTTAGTCCCAAATACCTGACTTTCCCCTCTTTTACCAGATCAGCCATAGCACCAACTGTTTCTTCAACAGGAATATTGGGGTCTAAACGATGCGCATAGTATAAATCAATCGTCTCAATACCGAGCCGTTTCAAACTATTTTCAACAGCCTGTTTAATCCATTTCGGAGAGCCATCTACATAACTTTCACCATTAAAAACAGTTCCTCTGTTCTCTTTTAGCCTGAAACCAAACTTTGTTGCTAAAAAAATATCCTTTCTTCTATCAGCTAATACTTTTGAGAGTAACTCTTCATTAGCACCATTACCATAAACATCTGCTGTATCCCAGAAATTAATACCTAAGTCTAATGCTTTATATAGCGTTGCTATATTTTCTTTCTCATCAGCCGGCCCATAAGCAGCACTCATTCCCATACAACCCAGACCAACAGCAGACAACTGTACATCTGTATTTCCTAAATGTCTATACTTCATAATTTTTTCAATTTGTTGATTGCAAAGTTAAAGCAAGCAGCAGTCATGAGTTTTACACTATTCAAATGAGAACTTATAACATTCAAACATTAATGGTTAAAGCAAGTTTTTACGAACCTTACCGGGCGATTTCCCAGTATGTTTACGAAAGAAATTTGTAAAATATGAAGGAGTATCAAATCCTAATCCAAAGGCTATTTCGGATATCGTATAATTGGTATGCAACAAAAGTTGGATAGCTTCTCTTACAGTTCTTTCAGAAATAAGCTCAGAAGTTGTCTTGCCTGTAGACTCTTTTACAGCTCTATTCAAATGATTTACATGGACGGAAAGTCTGTTAGCGTATTCATTAGGTGTTTTCAACATCAAAGAGTTATCCGGAAGATTAACAGGGAACTGCCGTTCAAGCAGTTCAATAAATATTTCAGCAATACGTTCTGAGGCATTTCTATGAGCCAGATACTTGTTGGTAGGCTGCATCTTCATTGCCTCATGAATAAGCAGGTGCAGATAGCATCGCAAAACATCCATTTTATGAGAATAATCAGAATTAATCTCCGACATCATCCGGCGATAAATTCCATCTATTGCATTATATCTTTCTTCATCAAGAAAAAAGACCTTATCACCACTAATCTTAAATAACGGTGAATCGACCAGAGAATCTTTACGTTCGTCTGTGTTAACAAAACTTTCATTGAAAATACAAAAGAATCCTTTTTGTTGTTCATCAACAGATTCCCAGGCATAAGGTACCAAAGGATTCGAAAAGAGCAATGCAGGACGATCTATTTCAATCCATTTATCTGCATAATACAGTTTTCCTCTACCTATTATCAGCGTAACTTTATAAAAGTCACGGTAGCTAAAGTTAACAGTACCAAAATTACATTTTCTGGAAAGAACATTAAAATAAGCCTCATCTTTGGAATACAGTTTTTCCAGTTGAGCATCAACATGCTCAATTCTTGCATAAAATTCACTTATTCCTTCACTCATAATCAGCCTATCATTTTTTTAACAATACAAAGATAAAACTAAGATTCATTTTCAATACCATGATTGTAAATAAATTGCATTCATTTCTATATCTTTGAAGCTGTAAACTTTTATCTTAAGAAAAATGAAAAAATCACCAAAAAAAACACTTTTTCCCATATTAGTAATATTAAGTTGTCTGATATATCTATTAACGGATAAAGCGAGTTGTTTATATCTTTATTTAAATTGGTTATTGACCGTAGTGTTTGCATCCATTTTCTCTGTACAATTCGTTATTACAATTAAAAGATATAAAAAAATTGACTACTTAAGTATAGCAGGAATTATAGCCTCTATATCTTTATTAATAATGGCTCTTTTGATCAGAAAATAAATCTAAAATAATACTTTCGAGGTTTTTGAATAATAGAATCTTGAAAGTATTATAATACCTCCACTAACTCATAGGAGGTACTCCTTCCCCCTTCATCGCTCTTTTGCAGAATCCCCTTACTAATCAAGTCCTGAATATCACGAAGTGCAGTATCAGAAGAACATTTAGTAATCTTTGCCCATTTAGAAGAATTAAGCTTGCCATCAAAACCATCCCATAACAAGTTTATCATTTTAACCTGACGATTGTTCATGCTGACCAGACGATGCTCTTCCCAGAAATTGACTTTACCCAATACTCTGCTCAAAGACTTTTCTGTTTCAAAAAGTGCTGCCTCCAGACAATCGAGAAACCATTCAAGCCACAAAGTTATATCAAGTCCACCTTTCTGTGTTTTTTCAAATATCTCGTAATATTGTTTTCGCTGCTTGCGTATTTCAGCTGACATGCTATAGAAGCGATGAGGAATTTCATCAGCACGAGCCAGAAACATATCGGCTATTGTCCGTGCTGTACGTCCATTACCATCATCAAAAGGATGGATGGTGACAAACCATAGATGTGCAATTCCGGCTTTCAGGACAGGATCTATCTGATGATCCGTATTTATCCATTCCAGAAATCTGCTCATTTCATGGGAAATCGATTTTGAATCGGGAGCTTCATAGTGTACTTTTTCTTTTCCCATTCCACCGGAGATAACCTGCATTGGGCCACCTTCATCTTGCCGCAAACAAAATTATTCGCCGCATATTTTGCGGCGAATGCGACTATTATTCACCGCAAATCCACTTTAGCAACTTAAAGCTATACACACCAGTTGATATGCAATAACCTTAATCCTGAGAAGTTGATATTCATTTTTTCAAAGAAATGGCTCAAAATAGTGAGGGATGAGCTCCAAAAGTGAGGGTTGCAAATTCATCCCTCACTCATAAAGAACTAATGTGCAATAATTTGTGCGGATAGTGAGGGAGTGAGGGTAAATATTTTAATATTGGTGAATGAGTTGTGAATTATTGAGTTTTTATTTTATCCTGTAGATAAGGTTTTGTATTTTTGCAATATAACTTAATACAGAACAGATTTTATGAAATATAACTTTGATGAGGTTATTGACCGCACCGGTACTGATGCTTTGAAAGTAGAAGCACTGAAACCAAGATGGGGAAGAGACGACTTACTGCCTCTATGGGTTGCCGATATGGATTTCCGCACTCCACCGTTTATAATGAATGCAATAAAAGAACGTTGCGAAAAAGAGGTTCTTGGCTACACCAGCAAACCAGCTTCTTATTATCAGGCTATTGAGAAATGGCTGTTTACAAGATATGACTGGAAAGTTTCCAAAGAACTGATTAGCTTCACTCCAGGAATTGTTGTTGGACTTGCCCACGTTCTAAAATGTTTTACTCAGCCAGGCGATAAGGTTTTGATTCAAAGTCCGGTTTATCATCCATTCTTTCTTGTAACAGAACATAATTATCGCGAGGTTGTGCGCAACCCGCTGGTTCTGGAAAATGGTCAGTACAAAATGGATCTGGTTCATTTTAAGGAAGCAGTGAAAGAATGTAAGCTGTTCATTTTATGTAATCCTCACAATCCGGGCGGAAGAGTGTGGACGAAAGAGGAGCTGGAAGCCATTGCAGATATCTGTTACGAGAACGGAACAATGATTATCTCCGACGAAATTCATGCCGATCTTACACTGAAAGGATATACCCATATTCCTTTTGCTAAAATTTCAGAGAAAGCCAGAGTGAACTCTATTACATTCATGTCGCCTAGTAAAGCATTTAATATGCCGGGACTAGCTAGTTCTTATTGCATTATTGAGAACGATGAAGTCAGGAAAAAATTCAGAAATTACCTGAACGCCAGTGAATTTTCGGAAGGACATATATTTGCTTTCATTACTGTTGCAGCTGCCTACGAACATGGTACCGAATGGTTAAATCAGCTATTGGACTATATTCAGGGAAATATTGATTATGTGGATAACTATCTGCAAAAAAATATGCCGCTTATTAAGGCTATTCGTCCGCAAGCATCATACCTGATATTCCTCGATTGCAGGGAATTAGGATTTAATCAGGAGGAACTGGTAGACTTCTTTGTTGATAAAGCACATCTGGCTTTAAATGACGGATCGATGTTTGGTAAGGAAGGTACCGGATTTATGCGTATAAATATAGGATGCCCGAGATCTATTATGGAACAGGCTCTTGCTCAGTTGCAGGAAGCATACAATAAGAAATTTGTAGACTAAAAAATATTGCCCTGACAGTTGGTTTTACCCTTTTTGTGGTAAACTACTGTCAGGGCTTTTTATATCTAACTACTAAATACCTAATCCGCCTGTAAATAGTCCTTCTACTGCTTTTTGTTGCTGGATGTTTGAATAAGGAGGCAAAGGAGTTGTTAACCACACATTACCGCCAATCACTGTATTGTGTCCAATCACAATCCTACCTAAAACAGTGGAATTGGAATAGATTGTAACATTATCCTCAAGAATGGGATGACGAGGAATATCTTTAGCATGAGCTTTATCTGCCAGAATACTTTTTGCACCCAGCGTTACACCTTGATACAACCTTACGTGATTACCTATGATACAAGTCTCTCCAACAACTACTCCGGTTCCGTGATCAATACTGAAATACTCTCCTATCTTAGCTGCCGGATGAATATCGATACCGGTTTCGGAATGTGCCAGTTCTGAAATAATCCGAGGAATAGTAGGAACTCCAAGTAGCAACAATTCATGAGCCACACGATGATTTATCAGTGCTTTTATAGTTGGGTAAGAAAAGATGACCTCCGCATAACTTTTTGCAGAGGGGTCTCGGTCGAACGTTGCCTTTACATCTGTACACAACAACCGTTTTATTTCCGGAATCTTATCTATAAAAATAAGAGCCAGTTCCGAAGCTTTCGATTTTATATCTTTTCCAACTTTGTACTGTGAGCTAAAGCAAATACCATTATATATCTGCTCTGTCAACAATGAATATAGTCTTTCTGTATTCATTCCTATATGATACTTCAACGTTTTTTGATTGGCTATTGAATCACCAAAAAATCCTGGAAAAATAATAGATTTTATAAGCTCTACAATTTCTGCGGTTTTTTCAATTGACGGCAGTGGCTTATCATGCCGAGGTATATATTTATACTCTTCCGTTGAATGTTGAGAAAGTATATCTACATTCTTCAATATGGTTTCTGTTGGACTTAGCATAACGATTCTGCTGTTTAGTGATTGTTTACTTTAAATGTAATATTCTGTAGGATCTATCAATCGGGCTTTTACTGCATAGATTGTTAGTGCATGAATACTGGAAACTCCCAATTTGCGAAAAATGTTTTTCCGGTGTGTAACTACAGTGTGATAACTGAGACTACGAATTGAAGCTACTTCTTTTGTTGTTTTTCCACCAGCTATTAAGGTTACAATATCCTTTTCGGTAGGTGTAAGATGAACATCTTCAAAAGTAGATTGTACGGGCGAACTGTTTTTGCGCATTAAAATATTCAGCAATTCTGACTGGATATAGTATCGTCCTTTTAAAGTATAGATAATTGCTATTTTGAGTTCTTCCAGCTCAACACTCTTCAGAATAATATTCGATTGCATATCTTCTGCAAAGAAAGCCAGTTCGTCTTCTTTAAACTGATCTCCAATAAAGAGTTTACGAATACTGTTGTGCCTCTGAAAGAAATCAATCAGCTCGTCTTTATCTGAAAAATCAAACAACTCTACATCCATAATAAGCATAACCTCTTCCTCGGATAGTTTATTCAGTAAATCTTCCAAGTCTTGCTTATCTGATGATTCTATAACGGAATCGACAAGCTCATTTTTCTTAGCCCATGTTTTTAAAGCATAGGATGTAAGCGGCTGATTATCCGCAATGATAAGAGTTGTTTTAGTCATCTTCTTTAGATTAGGAATTAAATACGTCTTTCAATCTTTTTGTGATGGTACAAAGATATACCATGGTGAACTAAAGATAAATCCCCTTTAGATGGCATTTAACTACCACATTTATGGTAATAGCAAAAGCAACATATTATTGGTAGATATAATAAGCTGAACACACAAAAATAATCTATAAAAGTAGAAAAATAGTCCAGCAATATTATACAACAACCTATTAATCAGTCGATTAAATAAGAATAACGTAAAATAACAACTAGACTAATTTTCTATCAGAATAGACTATTTTACATGAGCATAAAACATATATTCTATTAATTCGCAACCGGTAGCTAATCAAAAGTTTATAATCATAACCGCAATTATAAATCTAAAAAGTAAAAACATGAAAAACAGTAAGAATCTAATTCTTAGAAAAACCAAGATGGAAAGAAGATTCTGCATTGCCAGAATGGCAATAGCTCTAGGTCTTCTAAGTGCCTCTCCTCTTATGGCCGGAAACAGTTCCGGAACCAATTTATTAAGTCCCTATTCTGTTAACAAACAGCAGACAAAGAAAATAACCGGAGTTATTGTCGATGCAAAGGGAACACCTATTATTGGAGCTTCTATTAAAGTAAAAGGAACACAAGCAGGAGCAATAACCGATTTGGATGGAAAATTTGAATTATCAATAGATCCTTCAAGCAAAACACTCGAAGTGACTTTCATCGGAATGAAAAAAGAAGAGGTTGCTATTGGAAATAATACGAAATTTACAATAAAAATGTCTGAAGAAAGCATCGGACTGGATGAAGTTGTAGTAGTAGGTTATGGTACCCAGAAGAAAGCAACAGTAACAGGTTCTGTATCTCAGGTGGGAGGTGACGAACTGAAAAAGGTTGCTGCAATAAACTTAAGTGGTGCTTTAGCTGGAAAAACAGCCGGCGTTATTTCAAACGTACGTTCTGGTGAACCGGGTGAAGATGGTGCCAGTATTTTAATTCGTGGTAAAGGTACTTTTGGAAGCACTTCTCCGCTGATTGTGGTCGATGGTGTGGCCGATCGTAGCTTCAGCCGTTTAAATCCGGAAGATATTGAAACTATTTCTGTATTGAAGGATGCTTCTGCTGCTATTTACGGTGCACGTGCAGCAAATGGTGTAATTCTTATTACGACCAAACGTGGTAAAGAAGGAAAAGTGAAGATCAATTATAATGGTAATGTAGGTTTTACCCAACCAACCCGCGTTCCTGACATGTTGAATGCTTTCCAATATGCTACATATATAAACGAATATGACAGAGGACATGATATGTACGAAACATATTCAAAAGATGTACTTCAGAAACTGCAGGATGGATCAGACCCTATCAATTATCCTAGTACAAACTGGTGGAAAACTGTAGCAAAGGATTGGGCTACCAAGACTCAGCACAGTTTGTCAGTAAGCGGTGGTAATGAGAATGTTTCTTTCTATACATCTGTTCAGTATTTATGGCAGGATGCTATCTATAAAGAAAGTGCGCAAAACTACAGTCAATATCAGTTCACTACAAATGTAGATGCTAAGGTTGGCAAAAGAGCTAAGTTTAGTTTTGATATCTTAGGACGACAGGAAGTGAGAAACAAAGGTGTATTTGAGACAGATTACTTGTTTGGTAAATTCCTGTCAACTTCTCCAATGGCTGCTGCTTATTATCCTAATGGATTGCCTAGAAGTGGTTACGATGGAATTACCAACAATGCAGCAATAATGGTAACAGACAAACCGGGTACAAACAAGCTTAAATATAACATTCTTACTTTAAAGCCTACTTTCCGTCTTGATCTCGATCCGATTACTAAAGGATTATATGTAGAAGGATATGCAGCTTTGGACTTTTCTTTCAGAACAGGAAAGAGCTTAAATACTCCTTATGACTTGTATTTATACAATAATTCAAGCGGAGAATATGAAAATCAGAGAGCTGGTACCGGAGCTATCAGTGTAAACTCATGGGCTGATAATTCTAATAAAATTACCTTAAATGGACGTTTGGGATATAGTCGCACATTTAAAGAAGCACATAAAATTGATGCATTTGTAGCTTACGAACAAAGCAAATATAACTTTAGTTCTGTTTCTGCATATCGCACAAATTATCTTTCTGCTGCTATTCCTGAAATTTTTGCTGGAAGTGGCGTGCCTAAAGACAAAGATAACGGAGGATATTCAGATGCATCAGCTCGCAGAAATGTTTTCGGACGTATCAACTACAGCTATAACAACAAATATCTGGCAGAGTTCACTTTACGTGTTGATGGTTCTCAAAATTTTGCCAAAGGTCATCGTTGGGGTACATTCCCAGGTGTTTCTGCCGGTTGGGTTATTTCTGAAGAAAACTTCTTCGAGGGAATTAAGCCTGTTGTAAGTTTCTTAAAGTTAAAAGGATCATGGGGATTAATGGGTAATGATGCTGTACCAGCATATCAGTTCCTAACAGAATATGCTTTTGGAAATGGAGCTACTTTCGGTACAGAAAATGCTGTTAACCAAAGCACTTATATGGTTAGAACAGCCAACCCTCTTATCACATGGGAAAAAGCTCAGACTTACAATATAGGTATCTCTACTCAGTATCTCGACGGAAAATTCGGATTAGATATTGATTACTTCAAATCTATGAGACATGACATTCTAATTTCCAGAAACGCATCTGTTCCTTCTTACACCGGACTTACTCTACCTCAGGAAAATTTAGGTAAGGTTAATAATCAGGGTATAGAGATTGTTGCAAATTACCAGGACAAAGCAGGCGACTTTAAATGGGGTGTAAGCGGTAACTTTACCTATGCAAAGAATAAGGTAGTATACATGGACGAAGCAAAAACAACTCCAGCATGGCAAAAAACAGAAGGTCATCCAATTGATGGATTTGAATTATACGAAGCAACAGGTATCTATCAAACACAGGAACAAATAGACAATACTCCACATATTGCAGGGACACAATCAGGAAATCTTATTTATAAGGACAGAAATGGTGATAATGATATTACATCGGAGGATGCATATCGTGTAAACCAATCAAGTACTCCTCAAATTATGTACGGTTTCACATTAAACGGTTCATGGAAAGGATTCGATCTGAATATTTTCTTCCAGGGACAGGCATTGGCTAAACAAATTATTCAGCCAAGTATGAACATGGTTACAGATTTTTATAATGGCAGATGGGTTGATACAAATACTGCAGAACAAAATGCAAAAGCAAGATGGCCAAGAGCTTTCATAAAACAGACATACGGTGATGCTTTCAATGGAGTTACTTCAACATGGTGGATGAGAGATGCAAGCTTCCTGAGACTGAAATCTCTGGAATTGGGCTATACTCTTCCTAAGAAAGTAACAAAATTATTAAGTATAGAAAATATGAGAATTTATGCAAACGGTAATAATCTATTCTCTATAGATAACATAAAGATCTGTGATCCTGAAGTTCCGGACAATGTTGCCGGTACAAACTTCTATCCACAACAGAGAATTGTCACTGTTGGTGTAAATGTCACTTTCTAATTTAACTAGTAACTCTAAACTTATAAAGAAATGAAAAAAATATATATATGCGCAGCCATGATGATGGCTGGAATGTTCAGCTCATGCACTGATATACTGGATCAGAGTCCGCTCAATTCATATACTGATAGTGCTATCTGGGGTGATTTGGCTCTATCGGAAACATTCCTAAACGACCAGTACAATAATGTAGAAGCTGAAACTCAGAAAGGATCACGATTTGCAAGTTATACAGAAGAAGTGTATCAAATGCATAAATATGGCACAGAATCTATCCAGCAAGGTTTACTCTCTCCCGATCAATCGAATATCGGATGGGATGGTTCAACGTGGAATCCATGGGCTTTCTATTACAAGGCAATTCGTAATACCAATATATTCCTGGAAAATATTGATAGAGTACCTGCATCAGGTGAAGAAAATATTAAATGGAAAAATGAACAAATTGGTCAGGCGTATTTCCTGAGAGGGTTCTTCTATTGTCAGCTTTACAGCTTATTTGGCGAAGTTCCACTTATAAAAAATTCATTTGGACTTAATGATGATTTTACAAAACAGGTTCGGGCTCCTAAAGATGATGTTGCAGAATACATCGTTTCACAATGTGACAGTGCCGCAATCTTTTTACCTGTAAAGTATAGCGACGATACCGACCTGGGAAGAGCTACAAAAGGAGCCGCACTGGCTTTGAAAGCAAGAACACTTTTGTATGCAGCCAGCCCACTTTTCGGAACTCCATCTCAAGCTAAATGGAAAAGAGCATCTGATGCAAACAAAGCTGTTATTGACCTAAAAGATGAAAGCGGAGCGCCGGCTTACTATCTGCAAGATGTATCAACCAGTGAAGACTATGCAAATCTGTTTATTGATAGCCAGAACCCGGAAGTTATTTTTGAAAAGCTATACAACATCCAAGGTGAAGGTGCTTATAATAACTCATATCTGTTCCAGGCTCCTTGTGGAACCGGTAGCGGTTTCAACGGATGGGGAAATTTCCAGGCTACTCAAGAGATTGTTGATCAGTTTGAAATGGCCAATGGTACTCCTTATGTAAGAGGATCTGAAAAAGAAAATCCTTATTTAAACAGAGATTTACGTTTTGCTGCAAGCATATTTACTGATGGATCTACATGGGGATACCGTGCTGACGAAAGAGAAGTAGAATGTTTCTTTGGAGCTGAAGACGGAGTTCCAAACGGAAAAGACAGCCGTCGTGGAGATTCATGGTGGAATGGAACTCAAACTGGTTATTATATCAGAAAGTTCCTTGATAGAAATTATGACACTTATGCTACTGATGCTCCCAGCATTCCTTCTTTCATGTTCCGTTTAGCTGAATTCTATTTGAACTATGCAGAATGTCAGATTGAATTAGGTAACACACCTGAAGCTGTTGAATATATCAATAAAATAAGAAGACGCGTTAACATGCCGGATATTACAGCTGATAATATTGTAGCAAAGTATAGACATGAAAGACAGATTGAACTAGTGTTCGAAGGACAACGTTGGTTCGACATCAGACGCTGGAAGATTATTGAAGATGTTTATAGCAAGCCTGTTACTGGTATGATTATCTGGAAACATAGTGACGGAAGCAAAACTTATGAATTGAATCCCGAACCTATTGAGTACAGAACATTCCATGCTCCTAAAAATTATTGGTTACCAATTCCTAGATATGAGTTAAGAAGAGCTCCACAACTGGATCCAGCTCCTTATCAATAGGGTTAATAACATCAGAATGCCTTGAATTATTTAAGGCATTCTGATAAAAACAAATTTTATTTTGAACAAGATTTCTTTTACTGTTATAAACATGAAAAAACTTCTGATAATAACATATCTATTCCTACTGGCAATATCAGCAAAAGCACAAATGTTTTTCGGAGAGAATCAGAGCAAACAGGATTCTATCTTTGAGAGTCTGGCAGCCACACCACCAATGGGCTGGAACAGCTGGAATAAATTTGGCTGTGATGTGAATGAAAGTCTGTTAAAAGAAATGGCCGATGCTATAGCTAGCTCTGGAATGAAAGATGCCGGATATCAATATATCGTAATTGACGATTGCTGGCAGGTTGGCCGTGATAAAGATGGAAACATTATTGCTGATCCTAAATCTTTTCCAAATGGAATTAAAGCTCTTGCCGATTATATTCACAACAAGGGATTAAAGCTTGGAATATATTCATGCGCTGGTTCTCTGACTTGTCAGGGAAGACCGGGCAGTAGAGGATATCAGTTTCAGGATGCACGTCAATATGCAAAATGGGGAGTTGATTATCTGAAATATGACTGGTGCTCGAACGAAGGACAAAATGCAGAAGCGGCATACAGAACAATGAGCGATGCTCTTAAAGTTTGTGGACGACCTATCGTTTTCAGTATTTGTGAATGGGGAGAAAGTCAACCATGGAAATGGGCAAAAGGTGTAGGACACTTGTGGCGTACTACTGCCGACATTCGTGATTGTTATCAATGCAAATTTGATTGGGGCGGTGTTGGTGTTCTTGATATCATTGATACTTTAGCAGAATTATACTCTTATGCAGGACCTGGTCATTGGAATGACGCAGAGATGCTTGAAATTGGTAATGGTGGAATGACAAAAGACGAATACATCACCCATTTTTCAATGTGGGCAATGTTGGCAGCTCCATTAATGGCTGGAAATGATCTTCGCTCTATGGATAAGGATACCAAAGAGATACTTACAAACAAGGAAGTTATTGCTGTTGATCAGGATAGCCTTGGACAACAAGCCAGACGCTTTATGGATATGGGAGATCATGAAATATGGGCAAAACCTTTGGCTAAAGGTGAAGTTGCCGTATGTTTCCTTAATCGTACTGATCACGAATGGCAACTTGATTATAACTGGAAAAAAGATGTGATGTACTTTGCTACTGATGTGAATATTCACAAGAATGAATATACAATCAGGGATTTATGGAAACATAAAGATATTGGTACAACAGCTGCAAATACAAAATGTAACATACCTGCGCATGGAGTACTTATGGTGCGGTTAAACCTTAAAAAATAAATCTAATCTAAAAGGGATGAAAATATTTAAGAATATAAGATTGATAGTTGTTGCAACAATGGTTACCCTGGTTGGTTGTGGCTCTACATCAGGAAATGATCCTGACATAACCAAGCCTGATACTGAAAAACCTGAATACACTGCCGACTATGATGATGGAACTACAATCTATATCAATGTAAAAATAGCTATTGACAGAAAAGGATGGCAAACACAATCTCCAGCTTTTTTTAAAGAAAAACTCACTACTCAATGGAACGAAATTAATGCTCGTTTTAATAACTGTGATAAAAAGCATCAGCTTAAAAGAAAATATATTTTCAAGCCTGACCTGGAAGATATTATTGTTTATGACGGCTGTTCATATTGGGGCGAAAACGGTGCAGACACCAAAGCAATCCAACGAATGGACAAAAACATATTCAAGCTGGTTGTCATCTATGACTTCTTCTACGAAGGAGCTGAAAAAGGTGAATATGGCGGAGGATGTGGCAACAATAACGGAATTGGAACGATATTGGTTATCAATGGATCTGAAGGCATGAAAAACAAATACAACGATCATTTCAACCAATACACCTATCGTGCCATTACTCATGAATTAGGACATTTCAGGGGCGTTATAGATTTGTATGCCGACGTTGTTGAAGGAAAGAACAACCCTGTTAACGGTGAAGGATTCACTCCTCCTCACTGCCTGATGAACGATTATTGTTACACTCCTGATGAGGAAAGTTGCTGGAGTGATTATGCAATAAAAATTATCAACATGGTTGGTAATACCAAACAAAATGGTCTTATTGACGAGTTAATTTATAAGGATTTTGCAGATAATATGATTCTAAAAATGACAATTAACGGAGCACCAGCCAACGGAAAAATAGCTCTTTATCAGGCAACTTACTCATACGAAACCTGGTGCAACACTGTTAGTAAAACTCCATATTGTACTTACAGTATACAGAATGGAAGTTATACTGTGAATAATCTCAGAGGGTTGTTCTTTAAAAATCCTGAGAATAAATGGGACAGAAGACAGGTATTTCTGGTTGAAGCAACTACTGCCGACGGACAAAAGAAATATGCATGGATATCTGATTTCATGATGCATAACAGTGGTATGGACGGAAATAAAACTTATGAGGTAAAATTTGACTTTTAAAAGTGAAACACTACGCATTAAAAAAATAGGTATTACATTTACATAAGATTTTACAACCAATTACAAAGACTTTAAACTTAAAAAATAAATTATGAATATCAGACTACGTTCATTGTTTTTTCTGACAGCTATAGGGATTACAACTATAGTTTCTGCAAAAAACAAAACAATAGAGCCTATACTTCAGGTACCTTTTACTCAGGTACATTTTAATGATAATTTCTGGGCACCAAGAATTGAAATAAACCGAACTGTATCTATTCCGTCCGCATTTAAAGAATGTGAGAAAAATGGCAGATTTGACAACTTCGCTCTTGCCGGAAAATTGATTAAAGGTGAGCATAAAGGTGACTTTTCCTTTGACGATACAGACCCTTATAAAATAATTGAGGGAGCATCTTATTCTCTTGCAGTGAAATATGATAAGAAACTGGACGTTTATCTGGATAGCGTTATCAATCTTATCCGTGCTGCACAAGAACCAGATGGGTATCTTTGTACCTGCGTTACAAACAACTGCACTCGTCTGTCGGGTTGGTGGGGAACTCATCGCTGGGAAAAGATCAATAGTCACGAACTATACAACTGTGGACATTTGTATGAAGCTGCGGTAGCACACTATCAGGCAACAGAAAAAAAGACATTATTAAATATCGCGATTAAGAATGCCGATCTGGTATGTGCAACATTTGGTCCGAACAACGGTCAAATTCACCGTCCTTCTGGCCACCCTATCGTTGAAATGGCTCTTTGTAAGCTATACAAGGTTACTGGTAACAAGAAATATCTTGATATGGCTAAATACTTTGTAGAAGAAGCAGGTAGAGGAACAGATGGACACAGACTTAGTGAATACAGTCAAGATCATATGCCTATTCTGAAGCAAGATGAGATAAAGGGCCATGCAGTAAGAGCCGGATACTTATATTCAGGAGTAGCAGATGTTGCTTATCTTACCAAAGACACAGCCTATTTCAACGCTATTACTCGTATCTGGGATAATATGGCAAGTAAGAAATTGTATATAACTGGTGGTATAGGATCTCGAGCACAGGGTGAAGGTTTCGGTCCTAATTATGAGCTAAACAATCATACTGCATATTGCGAAACATGTGCAGCAATAGCAAATGTATACTGGAATCAACGAATGTTCCAAGCTACAGGCGATGCAAAATACATAGATGTTCTTGAACGAGCTCTTTATAATGGAGTAATTTCAGGAGTATCATTAAGCGGAAACAAGTTTTTCTACGATAATCCTCTTGAGTCAATGGGACAGCATGAACGTCAGGCTTGGTTTGGTTGTGCATGCTGTCCCGGAAACATCACTCGTTTCATGGCATCCGTACCCACATATATGTATGCCACTCAAGGTGATGATATTTTCGTAAACCTATATGCACAGAGCAATGGTAAAGTTAAAGCCGGAAAAAATGAGGTATCGTTGAAACAAACAACGCAATATCCATGGGATGGTAAGATTACTATTTCTGTAAGCCCTTTGAAAAGCGGTAAGTTTGCTATCAGTCTTCGTATTCCGGGATGGGCTGGTAACCAACCTGTACCTACCAATCTTTACAAATTTACAGAAAAAGCATTGTCCGGCTATAACGTTCGGGTAAATGGAAAGATCGTTAAATTATCAGTAAAAGATGGATATGTATCTATTGATCGTCAGTGGAAAAAAGGAGATGTAATTGAATTAAATCTGCCTATGTCTGTTCGCCGTATCCAGGCTCATGAGAATGTAGCTGATGACAAAGGAAAACTAGCTATAGAAAGAGGACCAATTGTATATTGTTTGGAAGGTAAAGACCAAACCGACAAACATGTATTCGATAAATATATTCCTGAAAACACTAAGATGGATTATACTTTTGAAAAAGATCTTCTTAATGGAGTTATGGTGCTAAAAGGCAATGCAAAAGAAGTAACATTAAACGGTGAAGAAAAAGATGTTCCATTCACAGCTATTCCATACTCTACTTGGAATAATCGTGGAACAGACGAAATGGCTGTATGGGTTCCTTCTTCGGCTAAATACACCCATCCTACTCCACTGCCTACTATCGCTTCAAAAGCACGTACTATAATTGTGAAGGCGCCTATTCAAAACGATGCTCCAGATTCAGCTTCTACTGAAGAATGGGCTTGGGGAGTAAATGATCAATGGGAACCTAAAAGTTCCTCAGATACATCAAAACCATATCATTACTGGTGGCTAAAAAGAGGAACGCCTGAAACACTGGCTTATGAATTTGAGAATGAAGAAACTGTGTCTAATGTTGAGGTTTACTGGTTGGACATTGATCAATATGATGGCAACTTCAGAGTGCCAGAAAGCTGGAAACTATATTATAAGGATGGAGATAGCTGGAAAGAAGTAGAAGCTAAAAGTCCTTATACAACTAGAAAGGATTGTTACAACAGTCTCGACTTCACTCCGATAAAGACAAAAGGTCTGAAAATTGTAGCTAAGCTACAAGACGGAGAATCAGGAGGAGTTCTGGAATGGAAAGTTAAATAAGTGTTATCAAAAAAAGGATGTTCATGTTTGAACATCCTTTTTTAGCATCGTTTATCTATAAATTAAATATTCTTGGTAAGATCTCCCCTGCCTTCAAAATCAATCATAGCTTTTTTCCATTCTTCAGGAATTGCATAAGTAGATTTACTTTTTGCATTAAAGCCCACCATTACTGTATGGCAGATGCATTTTACTTCATTTGTATCGGTATCAATCAGTTGCTGAAACAGCTTAAAACTTTTTGTTCCAATCTCCACCACAGCCGTTTGCACAGCCACGTGTTCATTTGGATACACAGGCAAAATGAAATTTACCTGAATATTTGCAATTACTACACCAATTCCCTTATCGATAGTCATACTTGGTATAACGTCATTAAAATAGGTAGTCTTTCCCAAATCATAGAATGAGAAATAGACTGAGTTATTCACGTGCCCTAATGCATCGAAATCATTAAAACGCAATTGAATAGGGACTGTATGATTAAATTTTAGTTTTTCCATCGTTAATATATTATTTGTGCAAAAATACTCTTTTTTACATTCTATTAGCAACAATCTGTATTAATTGACATTTAAAAAACTACAATTTACAACTTTATTTATTAGATTTGTAGGCAAATTATGATAAATCACACAAAAAAATGGCTAAAATAACTAAAGAAGCGGCTTTGCTCTACCACTCACAGGGTAAGCCTGGAAAAATCGAGGTAGTTCCTACCAAACCTTACAGTACCCAAACTGACTTATCTTTGGCATACTCTCCCGGAGTAGCAGAACCTTGTCTGGAAATTGAAAAAAATCCACTAACAGCGTATGATTATACAGCTAAAGGAAACTTAGTCGCTGTAATTTCCAATGGTACTGCAGTTCTTGGACTTGGAGATATTGGTGCACTAGCCGGAAAACCGGTTATGGAAGGTAAAGGATTGCTCTTTAAAATATATGGAGGGATTGATGTTTTTGATATTGAGGTTAATGAAAAAGATCCCGAAAAATTTATTGAAGCTGTAAAAGCTATTGCTCCAACTTTCGGAGGTATTAACCTGGAAGATATTAAAGCTCCTGAATGTTTTGAAATTGAAAAACGTTTGAAGGCTGAACTTGATATTCCTGTAATGCATGATGACCAACACGGTACTGCAATTATTTCCAGTGCAGGTTTGCTTAATGCACTTGAAGTAGCCGGAAAGAATATTGAAGATGTAAAGATCGTTGTTAATGGTGCTGGTGCAGCTGCTGTTTCTTGTACAAAATTATACATTGCACTCGGAGCACGGTTGGAAAACATTGTAATGCTCGACAGTAAAGGTGTTATCTCAACTGAACGTACAAATCTTGATGAATCTAAAAAGTTCTTTGCAACTTCACGTACTGATATTCACACTTTGGCAGAAGCTATTAAAGATGCAGATGTATTCTTAGGACTATCCAAAGGAAATATATTATCACAGGATATGGTTCGTTCAATGGCTAACAACCCAATTGTGTTTGCTTGTGCAAATCCTATTCCTGAAATTACATACGAAGATGCACTTGCAGCTCGTCCTGATGTGTTAATGTCAACCGGTCGTTCTGACTATCCAAACCAGATTAACAACGTAATTGGATTCCCTTATATATTCCGTGGTGCTCTTGACACTCGTGCAAGTGCAATCAATGAAGAAATGAAACTGGCAGCTGTTAAGGCTATCGCTGATTTGGCTAAACTGCCTATTCCTGAAATTGTAAATAAGGTATATAATGTAACTAACCTTTCTTTCGGTCCTGAATACTTTATTCCAAAACCTGTTGATCCACGTTTGATCACAGAAGTTTCTATGGCTGTTGCTAAAGCTGCTATGGAATCGGGAGTTGCACGTAAACCTATTGAAGACTGGGATGCTTATAAAAAACATCTTCGTGAATTGATGGGTTATGAATCTAAACTGACTAGTCAACTATATGACACAGCTCGTACAGATCCTAAAAAAGTTGTTTTCGCAGAAGGCGGACACCCTAACATGTTGAAAGCTGCTGTTGAAGCTAAGAACGAAGGTATTTGTCACCCAATCTTATTAGGAAATGAAGAACGCATCGAGAAGTTAGCAAAAGAATATGATTTGCATCTTGACGGAATTGAGATTGTAAATCTACGTCATGACAGTCAAGCTGAACGTCGTGATCGTTATGCTCATATCCTCGCTGAAAAACGTGCCCGTGAAGGTGCTAACTATGATGAAGCTACCGATAAGATGTTTGAACGCAACTATTTTGGTATGATGATGGTAGAAACAGGTGAGGCAGATGCTTTCATAACTGGTTTGTACACTAAATACTCTAATACAATTAAAGTTGCAAAAGAGGTAATCGGTATACAGGAAGGATACAAGCATTTCGGAACAATGCACATCCTTAATTCAAAGAAAGGCACTTACTTCCTTTCTGATACACTTATTAACCGTCATCCGGATACAGAAACATTGACTGACATTGCAAGACTTTCTGCTAAAACAGTTCGTTTCTTCAACCAAACTCCGGTTATGGCTATGTTATCATACTCAAACTTTGGTTCTGATCCTGTAGGCAGCCCTGCAAAAGTACATGACGCTGTAAAACAAATGCAAGATGCTTTTCCAGATTTAGCTATTGATGGTGAAATGCAGGTTAACTTTGCAATGGATAAAAAAATTCGTGATGCGAAATATCCATTCACAAGATTATTTGGTAAGGATGTGAATACATTAATATTCCCGAACTTAAGTTCTGCTAATTCTAGCTATAAGTTGATTCAGGCTATGAACGATAGTGAACTGATCGGTCCTATTCAAATGGGTCTTAACAAGCCTATTCATTTCACTGATAGTGAAAGCTCTGTTCGTGATATTGTGAACATCACTGCTGTAGCTGTTATTGATGCTATTGTTGCTGAAAAGACAAAGAACGCTAAGTAACATAAACTTTTTATTAGGGGGTGGTAAAATTAGAAGACTTCAATGTTTTCTGTTTATCACCCCTTACTCTTTCCACTCCTCAAAATACAACAAATTAAAAGAGAGTATTTTAATCGCAATCTGCTTTTACTAGTTCGTTTTAAATATCATTTTAACATAACCAAACAGAATTTGCTAAACAAGTTGATGATATAACTTCCAGTACTTACTGATTTAACACATATTATTCTTACATTTTCACACAAGTATATAAAAAAGCAAAAAGGTATCTTTTAGTCACTTTAAAAAACATAAATAACCAATTTGATATTTATTTCTACTTTAAATTGTGAATTTGTTTGATATTTAAATTTAAAACAATAAATTTGCAATTACAACTTAAGACAACAACATTTTTAACATACAACAACCAATAAAAGAAATCTTATGAATGCAAGTAATGTTTTAGACAACCTGAAAAGAAGGTTCCCTAACGAACCAGAGTATCATCAGGCAGTGGAAGAAGTACTTTCCACTATTGAAGACGAATACAACAAACACCCTGAGTTTGACAAAGCAAACTTAATTGAACGTCTTTGTATTCCAGATAGAGTTTTCCAATTCAGAGTTACATGGATGGATGATAAAGGTAATATCCAGACCAACATGGGTTACCGTATCCAACATAATAACGCTATCGGCCCTTACAAAGGTGGATTACGTTTTCACAGCTCTGTAAACCTTTCAATCCTTAAATTCCTGGCATTCGAACAAACATTCAAGAATTCATTAACAACATTACCAATGGGTGGTGCTAAAGGTGGATCTGACTTCTCTCCTCGTGGAAAGTCAAATGCTGAGGTTATGCGCTTCGTACAATCATTCATGCTTGAATTATGGAAACACATTGGTCCAGATCAGGATGTTCCTGCTGGTGATATTGGTGTAGGCGGCCGCGAAATTGGTTTCATGTTCGGTATGTACAAGAAACTTTGCAAAGAATTTACTGGTACATTCACAGGTAAAGGTCGTGAATATGGTGGTTCTTTGATTCGTCCTGAAGCTACTGGTTATGGTAACATCTACTTCCTTATGGAAATGTTGAAGACTAAAGGAACAGATCTTAAAGGTAAAGTATGTACAGTATCTGGTTCAGGTAATGTTGCTCAATACACTATCGAAAAAGTTCTTGAGCTAGGTGGTAAGGTTGTTACTTGCTCAGACTCTGACGGATATGTTTATGATCCAGACGGAATTGACAGCGAAAAGCTTGCTTACATCATGGAACTTAAGAATCTATACAGAGGACGTATCCGTGAATATGCTGAGAAATACGGTTGCAAATATGTTGAAGGAGCTAAGCCTTGGGGTGAAAAATGTGATATCGCTCTTCCATCTGCAACGCAGAATGAATTGAACGGAGACCACGCTAAAACATTAGTTGCTAACGGATGTATGGCAGTTAGTGAAGGTGCAAACATGCCTTCTACTCCAGAAGCTATCAAAGTATTCCAGGATGCTAAAGTTCTTTATGCTCCAGGTAAAGCTGCAAATGCTGGTGGTGTATCTGTTTCTGGTCTTGAAATGTCTCAAAACTCTATCAGATTAAGCTGGTCTACTGAAGAAGTTGACGCAAAATTGAAGAGCATTATGCAGAATATTCACGAAGCTTGCGTTAAATACGGAACTGAAGCCGACGGATATGTAAACTATGTGAAAGGTGCAAATGTTGCAGGTTTCATGAAAGTTGCAAATGCTATGATGGCTCAAGGTATCGTTTAATCAGTAGATTTAAAAAGTCATAATGAAGGGGTTGTCCAAAAGTTGGATAGCCCCTTTTGCTATTGTGAGCGATCCTTTGTGATCTTCTTTTTTTTTAAAATATTATAAGTAATATTCTTTTTTCATCTTTGACAGTTTATATATTTCGAATATATTTGCATTTCTTACAAAGGAACGATACTACTAAAAGATATAAAAGATGAAAAAAATGACGCTATTGTTAGCATGTGGAATGATTACGGCAAATTCTTTCGGGCAGAAAAGTAAATTGACTTATCCTGTTACTAAGAAAGACAATACAGTAGATACTTACTTCGGTGTAAAAGTTACAGATCCATACAGGTGGCTGGAGAATGATACAACTAAAGAGACTGCAGCCTGGGTAAAGGCACAAAACAAAGTTACCTCCTCTTATCTGGAAAAAATTCCTTTCAAAAACAAACTAAAGGAAAGACTAACCAATCTTACCAATTACGAAAAGATCGGTGCTCCATTCAAGAAAAACGGGAAATACTATTTTTATAAGAACGATGGCCTACAAAACCAAAGTGTCCTTTATGTGCAAAATACTTTAGACTCTGAACCTGAAGTTTTCCTTGATCCCAATAAATTATCAGAGGATGGAACTGTAGCTCTGACAGGCATATCTTTCTCAAAAGATGGTAAATATTTTGCTTATACTATTTCAAGAAGCGGATCGGACTGGAGAGAAGTTTATGTAATGGATATTGCCACAAGAAAACTATTAGATGATCATATTCAATGGGCTAAATTCTCAGGTGCAGCATGGCAAGGAGATGGTTTTTACTATAGTGCATACGATGCCCCTGTTGCCGGAAAAGAATTTTCCAACGTAAACGAGAATCATAAAATTTATTATCACAAAATTGGAGAGCCACAATCTAAAGATGTTTTGGTTTATCAAAATCCTAAATATCCAAAACGTTTCTATACAGCCAGTGTAAGCGAGGATCAGCAAGCTCTTTTCATTTTTGAATCAGGAGAAGGACGAGGTAACGCTCTTTATATGAAGAACCTCACTAAAGCGGATGCTCCAATTGAACAACTGGCTTCTGATTTTAATTATGAATATTCTCCTATCGAAGTTATTGGAGATAAGATATTCTTTACCACTAATTTTGGTTCACCAAAAAGCAGAGTAATGGTTGCTGATATCAACTCTCCGAAATTAGAGAACTGGAAAGTTCTGGTTCCGGAATCTACATCTGTCCTTTCAGGTGCCGAAGTAATTGGAGGGAAACTGATGCTTACCTACGACAAGGATGCATCAAATCATGCTTTCGTATATAACACCGACGGAAAACTTCTTCACGAAGTAAAACTCCCATCACTGGGTTCTGTAGGATTTAGTGGTGATAAAGATGAGAAGGATGCATTTTACATCTTCACTTCCTTCACTTTCCCCGGAGCTGTGTATAAATACAATGTTGACACAAATGAATCGTCGTTATATCGTGCTCCGAAGGTAAATTTCAATCCGGAAGATTTTGTAACGGAACAGGTATTCTATCCAAGTAAAGACGGAACAAAGATTCCGATGTTTCTTACTTACAAAAAAGGATTGAAAAAAGATGGCAGCAACCCTGTTTTCCTTTATGCTTACGGTGGTTTTAACATCAGCCTCAACCCTAGCTTCTCTACTTTCCGCATCCCATTCCTTGAAAACGGAGGTATTTATGCACAGGCAAATCTTCGTGGTGGTGGCGAGTACGGTGAAGAATGGCACGTTGCCGGTACCAAGATGCATAAACAAAATGTTTTTGACGACTTTATTTCTGCAGCCGAATATTTGATAGCAAACAAATACACCAGCAAATCAAAAGTTGCTATTGTTGGAGGTTCTAACGGAGGATTACTTATTGGCGCCTGCGTTAATCAACGCCCTGATCTTTTCAAGGTTGCTATTCCAGAGGTAGGCGTTATGGATATGCTTCGCTACCATAAGTTTACCATCGGATGGAACTGGGCAAGCGATTACGGTACCAGCGAAGACAGCAAAGAAATGTTTGAATATTTGCGCGCTTATTCTCCGTTGCATACTTTCAAGAAAGGAATTACTTACCCTGCAATTATGGTAACTACAGCCGATCATGACGACCGTGTAGTTCCTGCACATTCTTTCAAATATGCTGCAGCTTTACAAGAAGCAAGCAACAAAAAGAATCCTGCACTGATAAGAATTGACAGTAAAGCCGGACATGGTTCAGGAAAACCTATCAGTAAAGTTATTGACGAGCAAGCGGACATCTATTCATTCATCATGTATAACATTGGAATAAATCCGAAACTATAATCCTCTTCTTCCTGTCTGGTTTATAAAACCAACGGAAAACAAAAAGATTATCAAGCGTTCAGTCATAAACAATAAAATGGGCTGTACAAACAAATTATATGAACCCCGAAAGTTAGACAAAAAACTTTCGGGGTTTTATTGAAGAGACATACAGATGCAGACAGGCTAAAGTATATGCATCTGTTAGAGGATGGCATTTTCTGGAAAGTCTTTTAGCATACTCCTCGGGCAGTTTTAAATTCATCCCGAATAATTATTTTTTCCTTGTACAAAACAATTAATTCTTTTGTACAGAAGATTGCATTGTTTTGTACAAAAGATTACAATCTTCTGTACAAGAGATTTAAAAAGATATTCCAGCTTTTTTATTTATTACTCCAAACTATTAAATTTACTGGGGATGAATAAAAAAAACATCAGAAAGATAATTCCACAACATAATCAATGTCTGCGGGAGCTTCTGGTAAGTACAGTAAAAGCCCTTCTTTATCCTGTTTGAATTTAATAGCAGTTTTATTCTTGAACAATACAGCACTCTTCACCTTGTTGGTAACAGGCAGAAATAGAGCTTTATCTTTCAGGTTCAGGATATGGACAAATAACTTATTTCCTTTCTGAGTAGTTACTCCCCAATCACGAACCGGTACTACACCACCACGAGTTCCGTAAATTGTTTCGCCATACACTTTCATCCAATCGCCCACTTCTTTTAGTCTTTGAACAGCAGTTGCCGGAATTTCTCCGTTAGGCTGAGGACCAATATTGATAAGTAAGTTAGCATTATTCCCAGCAGCTTTTACTAAGAAGTGGATAAACTCTTTGGTTGTTTTATAGTTATTATCAGTAATGTCATATCCCCAGTTTCTATTCATGGTTTCGCAAGTTTCCAAAGGAAGTCTGCTAATTGTCTGCCCTGAAAGTCCGGCTGTATTCTCGCCTGGAAGATCACGTTCAAACATCTGAAAATCTTCGCCAGGAAGCGGAGTACTGTGATGATTGTTTCCAATCATGCATCCAGGCTGAAGTTTGTGAATCAGTTCATACTGTCCGCCTAAGTTCCAGTCCCAGGTAGGATCCTGATCCTTATCCCAATAACCATCGAACCAAATTGCACCAATCGGACCATAGTTCGTTAGTAATTCTGTAAGCTGATTATTCATAAAGTTCATATAATCATTCCATTTTCCATGAGTTGTTCGGCCAGTTCCCTGTCCTGTTCTACCGACAAGCCCTGTTTTACCGATTGGATAATAATCAGCACGGCGCCAATCCAGATGAGAATAGTAAAGATGGAGCTTTAGACCCTGCTTTTTACATTCTTCGGCTAAAGCTTTCACTATATCTCTTTTGAAGGGGGTTGCATCTACAACATTATAATCTGAATATTTAGTTTTAAACATTGAAAAACCATCGTGATGACGAGTTGTGAAGCAAATATATTTCATGCCGGCAGCCTTAGCAGCCGAAACCCATGCCGCAGCATCAAATTTGGAAGGATAGAAAGCAGAAGCCAGCTTCTCATACTCTTTCCAGTTTATATTCTTGTTATTCATTACCCATTCACCATCCCCCAGCATACTGTATAGTCCCCAATGGATAAACATTCCAAACTTTTCATCCTGAAACTCCGTTCTACTTTTCAGGTTTTCCTCAGAAGGTTGATACCCTTGCTGAGCAAACAGTTGTACATTACATACAAGAATTAAAAATAGCCAAAAGATCTTTCTCATATTATTGTTTATTTAAGAATTATGCATCCAATAAGTATTATTAAAAATAATTATTCAAATTAACCCACTAATAATTGTGCGTAAAATTAATTAATAGAATCACAATAACAAATCTTTTTAATAACAAACAATATCCAGTTATTCCATTTTGATAAGTTCTGATACAGAAATAAAAAAAAGTCCTTGTACGAAGAAACAGGTTCTGTACAAGGACTGATTATTTTATTTAAAGTATCCTACGGGATGATTCAGATAGAGAGTCTGCTTATCTGTCAGGTTCAAAGCTTTTTTCAACTCTTCTTTATTCATGCTAGCCCGGCATACTGTTGCCAGATCTGCACCCGAACAAAACAAAGATATATTCTGAGAAACAATTCCGGCATCAAGTGCACCCCAAGATTCATTATTATCGGAAACCAAGACCAGACATACCGGAGCTTTCATGGGGCGGACATCATCTTTACTTATCGGATCCAGAGTGCTGGTAGAAGCGTTATAGAGATAATTGCCTTCGGCCATACATACATAAACTTTAATATCTTGTTTATTTCGGGCAGATGGAGCAGTTCTTTTTCCTTCCTTCGGGCGGTTAATTCCGTTTGCAGCCCAAAGAAGATCGGAAAGATCCTGAAGGCTAAGCATTTTATCAGAAAACGCTCTGGTAGATTTTCTGTTAGAGAAAGCATCCATCAACGTTGCAGTCCGTTTCAAATCAGGAGCATTTAATTTAATAGGCTTTAATTCCTGAGCAGCACATGAAATAGCAACAAAGAATAACATTAAAAATATAGATCTTTTCATAACTTGATAATTTTAATTATATAATCAATAAACTTTCTTAAGCATAACAATAAACGAACAAAGCAACATTAAAACAGCATTTAATCACCCGTTAATTCCCAAACTATAACTATTTCATTTGTAAAATTATTCAGGCTTCATCACAACTCCTATATTCTTCATTCCATCGATTTTAACGATCAATGGTTTATCGAAATGTATATGACGAAGGTACTTAGTTTCAAATGCAGGTTCCTTATCATTTAGGAAATCCTGATCATAAATTCCGTCATTCATAAAAGAATTAATAGTAAAGTAGCCTACTCCAAACGATGTCAGATTCTGGAAGAAATGCGTTCCCTGACTTGGGTCGACTCTATAATTTGTTAAACCCGCTTCAACAATAACTTTTGCAGCCGATATATGTGGCCATTTAACAGGAATACCCAACCAGGTATCGCTTGACCCCCATCGACCCGGGCCAACCAAAATATAATTCTGGTTTTTATCAAGAAATTCTTTATTCAGCTTCTCTATTTCGTAAGCAATATCCTGATTATGAGATGCAGTGTAATTGTCAGTCTTCACATAGACAATGTCATATACATCATTCATAATTCCATGACCTAACGCATGATTAGAAGCAAGCAATGTTTTTTCTGCTTTTACTAACGACAAATCTTCATCAAGTACTTGCTTACTATCTACAATGGGACGAATCTGCAACAAATAGAATGTGCCCGATTTATCCATGTCCGTACTCATCGTTGCAGCAAATTCAATTTCAACTGGTCGTCTCATCTCATCTTCACCATATTTCATAGCCAACCTAAGTATCTCTGCCAATGGAAAAACATCATGCTGCAGAATATTAGCAAAAGTAATCAGCTTACGCCCACCAGGATAAATACCATCTCTAATAACCTGATCATAAGGATCAAACGTAGAAGCGAGATAACGCAATGAGCCATCATTCTCGGCCTCCTTAACAGGAAGTTTAAGCAGATTAAAGCCATCATCTATAGAAAAGTCCTGCCCTATATTCTTTAAATCCAAAGCATAAAAACGAGTCTGGGTCTCTTTTAATGCAATATCCAATTCGCTGGTTTGCAATATCTGATGAGGATGATAAGGACAGAATCTAAGAGTCATACCTCCATCAACAATATATTTGCCAAGACCTAATGCAATATTCACTGTCCCCTCTTCCGGTTTCTCATCTCCAATCGGGTAATAGTTGAGCGACCTTGCCACCCCCGACATAGAAGGATAATAACGGTCTCCATATTGATTACCTACAACTTCCTGAAGAATTACAGCCATTTTTTCCTGATCTATAAAATTGGAAGTTGCCTGCATATAAGATTTGCTATCACCGTAAAACACAGAAGCATAAACCCCTTTAATAGAATCACTCAGCATTCTTAGCATTTCATACTTATCATCCAGATAAGGAATCATGTATGTAGAATATATTCCTGCAAATGGCTGATAGTGCGAATCTTCCAGCAAACTTGACGAGCGGATTGCAATTGGAGATTTCACAACATCAAAGAAGGTAAAGAAGTCTTCCACCAATCTCTCCGGGAGTTTAGCCCGCAAGAAATACTTCAGAATAATATCATCATCTACATCCGATAGAGCTACCTGATACAGATTGTTAGATTCCATAAACTCATCGAAGATGTCTGTACAAAGAACAACAGTTTTAGGTATCTCAACTTTTGCATTATCAAATTCGTCAAACTGAGGATGACGCTTCACCATATTATCAATAAATGCCAGTCCACGGCCCTTTCCTCCCAACGAGCCATCTCCAATACGAGCAAAATTAGAATAGCGGTCAAAGCGGTCGCGTTTAAAAACAGCTACCACTCCCTGATTCTTCATTTTACGGTATTTCACAATAGCTTCGAAAATAATTTTCCTGTATATGTCAATATCTACAACTTCATCAAAGGTAATCTGGCGAAGGAATTCAGCAACCGGAAACATTGCACGGGAGTAAAGCCAGCGGGAAATATGGTTTCGGGATATATGATACAATAAAGATTCGCTGGGCACAGAATAAATAATATTCTGAAGATCTTTCAGATTCCGGACTTTTGCAACCTCGGCATTAGTTGTAGGATTGCGAAAAATAAAATCGCCAAATCCAAAATTATCTGATACAATTCGTTGTAAATCAACATCCATCTTCTTGGAATTCTTATCTACAAAACTAGCCGAATAACGATTAGCGTAAACCTGATTCTCCGTCTCAGATGATTGAATAATCAATGGAACAAACGGATCTTTTTTACGTATTTCAGAACACAGTTTAATTCCAGCTAATGAATCCTTTTTCCCATTTCTGGGATATCTTACATCGGTAATAACTCCCAGCATATTATCCTGGAATTTATTGTAAAGCTCCATTGCTTCCTCATAATTTCGGGCCAAAACAATCTTTGGACGCCCCCTCATACGTAACGTTTTCTGGTGATCATTCAATGCCTCTGTGGCAAAATCCTGCGATTGCTGAAGAATAAACTTATAAAGACTAGGGAGAACCGAAGAATAAAAACGAATAGAGTCTTCCACCAATAAAATCATCTGCACCCCCACCTCGGCTACATCGTGCTCCAGATTCATTTTATCTTCTATCAACTTTATTATAGAAACGAGTAAATCTGTATTTCCCAGCCAGCAAAACACATATTCAAAAGCACTTAAGTTCTCTTTAGCTAATCGCCTTGTTACGCCATGAGAAAAAGGAGTAAGAATAACAATTGGAATATGAGGATATTTTTCTTTGATATTGCGTCCCGTAGCAAAGAAATCACTTTTATCGGTACTAGGCATACAAATAACCAGGTCGTAAGAAATATCTTCCAATTCTGCCCATGCCTCTTCTTCCGAAGAAATTTGAGTAAACCGTGGAGGATAGCGCAAACTAAGTGCAGCATACTCATTAAAGATCTTTTCGTCAATGCGCCCGTCATCCTCCAGCATAAAAGCGTCATAAGGATTAGCGATGAGCAAAACATTAAAGATTCTTTTGGTCATTAAATTGGCAAAAGTTGTATCTTTGAAATATAGTTGGTTTAATTTAAGTTTACTGAGCATACACTATTTTATTACATTATAAAGTAACAAATTTGAGGATTATTTTTGGCTTATGCAACAAATGACTTGAAAAGAAACCCAGAATATAGTAAAATATCATTTTATTATATTTTAATCAATATTTTCACTAAAAAATTAGTTCAACTCATTTAATTAACTACCTTTGCTTATGTAATAGTTTACATTTTATCAGAAAACCTTTTAAAAAAACATATTATGAATATCGATTTAATAATGGCTTCATTAGAAGCTAAACACCCTGGTGAGTTAGAATACCTCCAAGCTGTAAAAGAAGTCTTGATATCTATTGAAGATGTTTACAACCAACATCCTGAATTTGAAAAAGCACGTATTATAGAACGCTTAGTTGAGCCCGACCGTATTTTTACATTTAAAGTGGCTTGGGTAGACGATAAAGGAGAGGTGCAAGTTAACCTTGGTTACCGCGTTCAGTTCAATAATGCCATTGGCCCATACAAAGGCGGAATTCGTTTTCACCCTTCAGTAAACCTTTCTATTCTTAAATTCCTGGGATTTGAACAAACATTCAAAAATGCTTTAACTACCCTTCCAATGGGAGGAGGTAAAGGTGGATCTGATTTTTCTATTCGTGGCAAATCAGATGCCGAAGTTATGCGTTTCTGCCAGGCATTCATGTTAGAGCTATGGCGCCACATTGGTCCAGATACAGATGTACCAGCCGGAGATATCGGTGTAGGCGGACGTGAAATTGGCTACATGTTTGGTATGTATAAAAAACTAGCTCGTGAATTTACAGGTACATTTACCGGAAAGGGTATTGAATATGGTGGTTCATTAGTTCGCCCGGAAGCTACCGGTTTCGGTGGTCTATACTTTGTTCATCAGATGCTGGAAACAAAAGGAATTGATATTAAAGGTAAAACTGTTGCTATCTCTGGTTTTGGTAACGTAGCATGGGGTGCTGCCTTAAAAGCTACTGAACTTGGAGCTAAAGTTGTAACCATCTCCGGACCGGACGGATACATTTACGATGAAGCAGGTATAAGCGGAGAAAAGATTGATTACATGCTTGAACTGCGTGCTTCGGGTAATGATATTGTTGAACCATACGCTCAGGAATTCAATGCTAAATTTGTTCCGGGTCGTCGTCCATGGGAAGTTAAAGTAGATATTGCATTACCTTGTGCAACCCAAAACGAATTGGATGGAGATGATGCCAAACTATTAATAGATAATAATGTTCTTTGCGTGGGAGAAATTTCTAACATGGGATGCACTCCTGAAGCTATTGATTTGTTTATTGAACGTAAAATTATGTATGCTCCTGGTAAAGCCGTTAATGCTGGTGGAGTTGCCACTTCCGGACTAGAGATGTCACAGAACGCAATGCACCTAAGCTGGGGAGCTAAAGAGGTAGACAATAAGCTTCATGAAATTATGCATGGCATTCATGCTCAATGTGTTAAGTATGGAACAGAACCCGACGGATATATTAATTACGTTAAGGGAGCCAATATTGCTGGATTCATGAAAGTTGCTCACGCAATGATGGCCCAAGGCATAGTATAATAATCAAAGAAATATTCGTTTAGTCGTATTTTAAGTTTTGCGGTGCCCGTTACTCGAGAGAGTAGCGGGCATTCGTTTTTTATACAATTTTTTAGTTACAATTATTTTTCTTACCTTTGTACCAGACTGTTAACCAAAAACAAGAACAATATGGTCAACAAGATTTTATTATTTATCCTGCTTCTTCTGACCACAGTCAGTTTTTGCATATCCGCTCAAGAGACAGGAAAAGCTACTTATTACGGAAAAAGAATGCATGGCAGAAATACTGCCAGCGGAATTCGTTATCACAATGACAGCCTCACTTGTGCCCACCGCACATACCCCTTCGGTACATTACTTAAAGTAAAGAATAAGAAGAATGACAGAGAAGTAATTGTTACTGTAACAGACCGAGGTCCGTTCGGAAGACGATTTATTATTGATCTTTCCTATAGTGCTGCAAAAGAGATTGATATGCTTAGAGAAGGAATTGCTAATGTAGAAGTATGTATGTACACACCTATAGAAGTTCCTTTTAGAGTGGAAGAAGATCTTAATCCTCATTGGGAAGAAAAAATGGCTATACCTAACGCCGTATGCCCTGATGCAATGGACCCAAAAGGTTCCGGCACCAAAACAAATTTATCAAAATAGTATTTATACTCAAACAATGAAATTATCAAATGAATTAGCTCTGCGTCAGGAGAAAATCCGGGCGCTTATGCTTCAATCGAACATCGACGCTGCACTTATTACTTGCAACGTAAACATACTTTATACTTGTGGACAAATCCTTAGCGGTTATTGCTATCTCCCTGCTGCAGGAGAACCATGGTACTTTATAAAACGCCCAAGCGGATTGAAAGGCAAAAATATTCATTATATTCGGAAACCTGAACAGATTGCCGAAATTCTGAACGAAAAAGGTGTTTCTTTTCCTGAGACACTCATGTTAGAAGGAGATGAATTGCCATTTACGGAGTATACCCGACTGGCAAATACATTCCCTTCATCAAAATGTGTAAACGGAACACCGGTAATCCGTGCTGCCCGTAGCATAAAAACAGATGTAGAAATAGAGCTATTCCGTCAGGCTGGGGCTGCACATACCCGTGCATACATGCAAATACCATCCGTTTATCGTGAGGGTATGGACGATCGCCATTTCTCATTCGAAATAGAAAGAATAATGCGTCTGGAAGGATGCCTTGGTATTTTCCGTGTTTTTGGTCAAAGCATGGAGATATTCTTTGGAAGTGTACTTGCGGGAAATAACGCAGAAGCTCCTTCTCCTTATGATTTTGCATTAGGAGGAAAAGGATTAAGCCCTGCTCTTCCTGGGGGACTTAATGGCACTAAGCTTGAAAAAGGAAATACTGTAATGGTAGATTTAGGAGGAAACTTCAACGGCTATATGTGTGATATGTCGCGCGTTTTCTCTATCGGTAAAATCAGCGAAGAAGCTTATAAAGCGCATCAGGTATGTCTGGATATCCAGTCGGAAGTTACAGCTATGGCAAAACCGGGAGCTGTTTGTGAAACGCTGTACAATAAAGCAATCGATATAGTAACCAAAGCTGGTTTCAAAGATCAGTTTATGGGCACCAAACAGCAAGCAAAGTTTGTAGGCCATGGCATCGGACTGGAAATTAACGAAGCTCCTGTATTTGCTCCCAGAGTAAAACAAGAACTGCAACCAGGAATGGTTTTTGCTCTTGAGCCCAAAATTGTTCTTCCCGGCGTTGGTCCATTGGGAATTGAAAATTCATGGGTTGTTAATGAGCATGGTGTAGAGAAACTTACACTTTGTCCGGAAGAGATTATTGATTTAGAAAAATGAAGTACTAAATAGTTAACACAATCAATATTGTATAACAAACTATTTACAACTATTTAAATAGTAAGTCTTTAAATGCCAAAAAAAAGTTTGTTTTTATATTCAGTCTAGATAACAGTAATCTATATCTTGATTTGATGTTTTCAAATTCACTAATAAAAAAATCTTATTATTAAAATCTTTCAAACAATATGCTATCACTCATCGAATTCTTTATTATGGCATATAAATAGTAAGTGATACAAAATCAGCTGATCCTTCATATTTTCCTTACTGAAAACGATTTCTTAAAGAATATATCAGATTTCTTCCAAATGATTTGCCGATATCATAAAATTTAGAGAACATTGCATCTGATATATACAAAAAGAAATATAGAATCGTGTTTTTTCAATAAAAATATTATAATAAATTATAATTATGAAATTCTATGAATAAAATTATTCTAATTATTGTAACATTATCTTTTTCATTGCATTCTTATGGAAATAAGATAATAAAGGATAATTTAAAAGAACTAGATAGATTAATTGAGAAACGTAATTACTTTGAAAATATAAAAAAGCAACAGATACTTAATATAAAAAAGCAATTAAAGAATAAAGATACAAGCATAATAAAACGTTATAATTTATATGCTAATTTATATAATGAGTATCGCTCATATAAATATGATTCTGCATATTATTATGCAAGACAAATGCTTCTGTTTGCACAAAAATTACAAAATACAAATTTAATTGCTGAATCAAAAATGGCATTATCTTTTAGTTGTATGTCTGCTGGTTTATTTAAAGAAGCGGCTGAAACGGCATACTCTATTAATCCAGAACAATTAAATTGTGATAGTAAAGCCAGCCTTTATTTACTTTTATTTACTTTGAATATAGATATGGCTAATTATACAGGCGTTGAGCCTTTTTTAAGTGAATATAAAAGAAAGGCTTTTGGATATAGCAAACTTATAAATACTTTAAATATACCCAAAAAGGCTCCTGAATTTTCTACAATTAAAATTCAGGAGTATCAACTTAAAAACAATTATTCTGCAGCAATAAATCTTGCGCAGCATACTTTGAATTCTAATCTGAATGAGCGTAATAATGCAATTATATCTTCAATATTAGGATTCTGTTTTTTAATGCAAAAAGATACTACTAATGCCATTTCGTGTTTTTTTGCAGCATCTATGTCTGATATAAAAATAGCAACCAAAGAAACTTCTGCTATTCGTCAGTTAGCAGAATTGCTTTATTTGAAAGGTGATCTTCAGCACGCATACAATTATGCTAAAGTTGCTTTGGATGATGCAAACTTTTATAATTCTAGATTTAGAAAGATTGAAATAGGCCATATACTCCCTATAATTGAAGTAGAACGCTTTAGTGTTATAGAACAACAGAAAAATAAGCTATTATTATATAGTGTTATTATATCAATTTTGGGATTATTGTTTATGACTACAACAATTATAATATTGAAACAAAAAAGAAAATCCAATCTCGATAAAAAAATAATTTCCAGTCAAAACAAAGAATTGCTCGAATCAAACAGAAGGCTTAAAGATGTGCATCGAATCAAAGATGAATATATTGGCTATTTCTTTACAGCAAATTCATCATATATAGAAAAAACTGAGGATTTTCAAAAGGTGGTAATTCGAATGATAAAAAATCGCAAGTTTGAAGAACTCATTCGTTTGGCCGATTCAGAAAATCTGGAAAAGGAAAGAAAGGATATGTTTTCTCTGTTTGATCAGATATTTTTAAGACTTTTTCCTGATTTTATTAATCAATATAATTTGCTTTTTGAAGAAGAAGATCGTGTTGAGATGAAAGATGATAAAGTTCAATTGACCCCCGAAATTAGAATCTTTGCTTTAATAAGACTCGGAATATCAAATAATGAAAGTATTGCTAAGTTTTTAAATCTGTCATTATCTACCATTAAGAATTATAAAACAAAAGTAAAGAATAGATCTAACGTACCAAATGAATTATTTGAGCAAAAAATAATGGAGATTGGCTATAAAAATTAATACTTTTGTCTTTTAATAGAATAATAAATAGTACTCTATGGGTACTTTTTGCACTTAGTACACGACATGCAAACCTTTTATAATTAACACCTTACACTCATTAACTTCTTTCAAAACAGTACTTATTGTATTATCATCCTTTTATTGATTCTTTTAATGAATTAATTTTGCTGTTGTGATAATATTCAACACATGGCTAGCCGATAATTATCCAGCAAATATTAACCATTAAATTATGTACAATGAAAAAAGAAATGAGATTATTCTTTTCTTGTATTTTATTTGTCTTTGTAGGTATTGCTACATATGCACAAGGAAGATACACTATTAAAAGTAAAATTTTAGATGAAAAACAAACTCCATTACCCTCAGTAAGTGTCTCGGAAGTTGGCACTGCAAATGGAATTGTTTCTGATTTGGATGGAAATTTTGTTTTAAAAGTAGCTTCAGAAACATCCAAAGTAAAAATTAGCTTTATAGGTTATAAAACCATAGAATTGCCTGCTAACAAAGTTCCGACGGCAATTATATTAAAAGAGGATGAAAAATTACTTTCAGATGTAGTGGTGGTAGGTTATGGCTCACTACGGAAATCAGATGTGACAGGTGCTGTATCAAGTATATCAAATAATGATTTTAATAAAGGAGCTACTACTAATCCTTTACAGCAAATTGCTGGTAAATCAGCAGGCGTTTCAATTTCACAGGCAGGAAGTGAACCTGGTACAAGCCCTAATATTCGAATAAGAGGAATTACGTCTTTAATTGGTGGTAGCGATCCCTTGGTTGTTGTAGATGGCATTCAGGGAAATCTCGATTTATTAAACCAATTACCTCCAAATGAAATTGAATCTTTTGATATTTTAAAGGATGCTTCTGCAACAGCTATTTATGGATCAAGAGGTGCAGCCGGAGTTATTCTTGTTACGACTAAAAAGAGTAAAGCTGATACTTTTAGTATTGAATACAATGGAACTGTCTCTTTAGATTTAACTTCAAACCATTTGGATTTATTTAATGCTGATGAATGGCGCGAACAAAGCAAAAAATGGAATGTACCTTCATCAGCTGATAATGGGGGAAATACAAATTGGTATAATCTATTAACTAGAACCGGGTATATACAAAATCATAGTATATCAATGGGAGGGGGAACTAATAGCTTTAATTATCGTGCTTCTCTTTCTGCTATATTGCAAAATGGAATTGTTATTTGTTCAAACAATAATAATTATATAGGCCGCTTTCAGGCAACTCAAAAAGCCTTTAATGATAGATTAGTCTTGACAGCTAACTTAAGTGGAGGTACAATTAAGAATATTGGAAGTCCTCAAAGTATAGGCCGTGCAGCTTTTACTTCTAATTTGATTAGTAATGCTTATGTAAGCAGGCCAACAGATCCTATATACAATAATGATGGAAGTTATTTCTCTGATTCGAATGTATTTCAATATATTAATCCCTACGCAGTTGCTAAAACAGTGGTTAATGAACAAACTACTAATAACATATTTGGCAGTTTTAGGGCTGATTTAGAAATAGTAAAAGGATTAACTGCCGGATGGTTTGGCAGTTGGCGCAAAGTTGATTCCAATTCAGGATACTATTTACCTGCAAAATCAACTGTTACATTTGCTATCGATAATAATGGAATTGCAAATATAAATAATTCTCATACAGATGAAAGGCTTTCTGATATCAGCCTGAATTACAAAAAGGAATTTGGAAAGCACAATATTAATGCAATTGCTGTATATGAATGGCAACGACAGACATATAATGGAAATTACACTCAAATGAAGGGCTTCATCAATGATATTACAACTTTTAATGCCTTGCAGTTAGGAGATTATAGTAAGATTAATTCTGGTGATATAAGTTCATACAAAAATGATCGTACGTTGATTTCATTCTTAGGCAGAATTAATTATTCATATTTAAATCGTTATTTGCTTACAGCTAGTATCAGACGAGATGGTTCTTCTGTATTTGGTACGGATAATAAATGGGGTAATTTCCCTTCAGCTTCAATCGCGTGGGTTGTCAGTGAAGAACCATTTATGGAAAACATCAATTTCCTAAGTAACTTAAAACTAAGAGCTGGTTATGGCGTTACGGGTAATCAGCAAGGATTGAACCCACAGTGTTCTCTTAATCTGGTTGGAACAAGTGGACAAACTTATTTTGGTGGAAATCAAATTACGAACTATTCCATATCACAAAATTCAAATCCAGATTTAAGATGGGAAACCCGAACTCAAACTAATATTGGATTAGATTTTGCAATGTTTAATAGCCGATTATCGGGCTCAATTGATTTGTATAATGCTAAAACAAAGAATTTACTTTTTAATTACACTGTTCCTCAGCCTCCTTATCCTTATGGCAGTGTTGTTGCAAATGTTGGTAGTCTTTCAAATAAAGGTTTGGACTTGAATCTTAATGTACATGTCATTAAATCTAAAGATATGAATGTGTCTATAAATGGTAATTTATCGTTGTTACAAAATAAGGTTTTAAATCTAAATGGAAGCATTAACAACATACCATTAAATACAGATTATGTTTCATGGGGTACAAACAGTTATTTAATTAAGGGAAAACCAATTGGTACATTTTATATATTGAAGCACGAAGGGAAAACGAGTGCGAATGAAGAAACGGTAGTAGATCAGGATAAAAATGGCTCTATTGATACAGGCAATACAAGTAAAGACCGTTTTATTGAAGGATCTGCACTGCCCAAATATACATACGCGTTTTCTCCAACCTTTAATTATAAGAATTTCGATGCATCAATCCTTTTCCGTGGATCAGGAGGTAACAAAATTTACAATAGCATTAAGTCAAGCTTTAGTTATTTTGAAAATTTAGGAAAATCTAATTTATTGAGAAGTGCAGTTTCTACAGGACTTTATACTTCTAAATATGCATCTGATTTGTGGCTGGAAGATGGTTCATTCCTACGTTTAGACAATGTCACATTAGGATATAGATTTGATGTAAAAAGCATTAAGAATATAAGTGCTTTGCGCTTATCTGTTACTGCAACAAACCTGGCACTTTTCACAAAGTATAAAGGACTTGATCCAGAGCAGAATTTTGGAGGTGGTAACGGATTTGGTGCTGACAATGGCATTTATCCTCGTACACGATCTATTTCAATTGGACTAAATGTTGTTTTTAAATAACCTGTAATAATCATATAAAATGAAGAAAATATTAATAATAGCCTTGTTTGGCTCAATGATAATACAAGGATGCACAAACGTAGATGAAAATGTTTACGATAAATATAACTCTCAGGATTTTTATTCATCTCCTGCCGGAGCTAATGTTGCTTTGGCTAATGTATATTCACAAATTCCAGGAAATTGGGGAGGAGTAGGTTATGCTGGAGCTGATAATGGATGGTATGATTTAAATTCAATGTCATCTGACGAGCAAGTCGTTCCTCATAGAAACACAGGAGACTGGCAATTAGACTTTGCCCAGCTTTACTTGCGTAAGTTTTTACCCGATAATGTTATTATTACAAATACGTGGAACTGGTTATATTCTTCTGTTTTTAGAGCTAATTTGGCTGTGGATTTACTGGAGAAAGCAAATGCGGAAGAATCAAAAATTGCAGAGGCTAAAGTCTTAAGAGCATTTTTTTATTATTTATTGATGGATGATTTCGGAAGTGTTCCATTTTATACTAGTAATAATATTACAGTAGATAAAATGCCACAAAAGAGTAGAACAGATATTTTTAATTTTGTAGTCAGTGAACTTAAAGATAATGTTGATAAATTGTCTACAACAAAAGGTGGCTCATATTATGGACGTTTTAATAAATGGGCGGGGTATGCTCTGCTAGCAAAAGTGTATCTAAATGCTGAAGTCTTTACTGGAACTCCAATGTGGAATGAATGTATTGCTGCATGTGATAAAGTATCTGAAGGTAGCTTCACTCTTCATTCCAGTACAGCTGATTCATCACAGCCATTAGGATCTAAATATTATGAATTGTTTGGTGATGTGTGTCCTAATGATGAGACAATCATGGCAATTTATACTAAAGTTGATGTGGTAGGACGAAATATTTTTACTGTTCGTAGCTTTGGTGGTAATGATGGAACTCTTTTACTTGGTTTTGGAGCTTGGAATGGTTCAATTATTCCATCTGACTATATTGCTAAATTTGATAATAACGATATCAGAAAAAGACAATTCAGATATGGCTCAAATCCTTATGGTCCTCAATTACCCGGCTTTATAAATTATTCTCTCGAAGTAACTAACCTGGATAATCCTGGAGCTGATCCAAAAGCCGGAGCAAGAAGTCAGAAGTTTTGGCCTGCTGCTCCTGCAAATAGTGGTGGAGCATCTAATGATTTCCCCATTTACAGATATGCTGATATCATGCTAATGAAAGCTGAATGTTTAGTTAGAACAGGCAAAGCAGACTTAGCCAAACCTTTAGTTGATGCAGTTAGAAATCGTGCAGAACTTCAGGGATTGTCTTCAAACCCTACATTAACAGATATTTATAATGAAAGAGGTTTTGAACTAACATGGGAAGGACATAGAAGACAAGATATGATTCGATTTGGCACGTTTATTCAAGCTCATGGCTTGGCTCCTGCTGTCGACAAACATTTTAATTTATTTCCTATACCAACTTCTGCATTGAATGCAAATCCTCAATTGGTACAAAATACAGGTTATTAGTTTTTTAGTATACTGCTGTTCTTGACAAACAGCAGTATACTAGTTTCTTTGTAAATAAAACATCTTACTTTGATACAGAAAATATGCTCAAAATAAAAACATTACTATTTGCTATAGCATCAATAGCCTGGATAATGATGTCGGCTGAAACGAATAATAGCAACAAATTATTCAAATTTCCGGATTTCAGAGATGTAGTGCTATATCAGGTTAATATTCGTTCATTTAGCAAAACTCATGATTTTAAAGGAATTGCTTATCGATTGGATTCTATTAAAAAATTAGGTGTCAATGTTATATACTTAATGCCTGTTTATGCTGTAGGTCAGATTAAATCGGTGAATTCTCCATATTGTATTAGAGATTATAAATTAATCAATCAAGAATTTGGTTCATTAAAGGATCTGCAAAATTTAATTCAGCAGGCTCATAATAAAGGAATAGCTGTTATTCTTGATTGGGTAGCTAACCATACATCGTGGGATAATCCATGGATATTAAACAAGTCATGGTATAAACAAAATTCTAGTGGTGAAATTATTAGTCCGAAAGGATATAATGATGTAGCTCAACTCAATTTTGAAAATGATAATATGCGTAAGGCAATGATTTGCTCTATGGAGTATTGGATAGACACCACCAATTGTGATGGATTTAGATGTGATTATGCTGATGGAGTTCCTGCTGATTTCTGGAAACAAGCTATTGATTCATTAAGGAAAAATACTAATCGTAAATTATTAATGTTTGCCGAAGGTCAACGTGCTGACCATTTTACTTCTGGGTTTGATTATATTTTTGGATTTAAGTTTTACGAACAGCTCAAAAGAATATATAAGGAGAATCAATCCGTTTCAGCTATTGATAGTATTAGCGCATTGGAATATTCAGGATCTTCAAAATTGAATAGAGTAGTCAGATATACATCTAATCATGATGTGAATAGTTCTGATGGAGTTCCTGAAAAATTATTTGGAGGAAATTCCGGTTCTATTGCAGCATTCATCATTGCTTCGTATATGGAAGGAATACCTATGATATACAATGGGCAAGAGATTGGCTATTCAAAACAAATAGTATTCCCGTTTACCTCTTCAGTTATTAATTGGAATGAGAATTCAGATATTGCGAATGAATATAAAAAGATTATAGGCTTTTACAATAAAAGCCAGCTCCTTCGTCGAGGGGAACTTACTTATTACAAAGACCCAGACATTTGTACTTTTACAAAGTCTATAGGGACAGATAAAATATTGGTATTAGTAAATATAAGGAATAAGTCTATAAATTATTCGTTGCCTTTAGATATTGCAGAAAAATCATTTATTGATGTGTTTACCAACAAGACTGTGCAATTGGAAAATAGAATATCCTTGAAACCATATGAATACATTGTATTGAAGAGCATAAAGAAATAAATCGAATTATATAGTAACTTAGAAATAAAAGATATGAAATATGTATTAAAAGCGTTTATAATTTTATGCTTTTGTGTAACAACAAGCTTGAATGCTGCCAGTATAAAATCACCTGATGGAATGTTGGTTCTGAACTTTGATATAAGAGATGGTATTCCTGTCTATAGTTTAAATTATAAGCAACATCAAGTAATAAAAGAAAGTCATTTAGGACTTGAATTGAAAGATGATAAAAATCTTCTTAATGGATTTATACTAGAAAACACTGCAAATAATAGCTTTGATGAAACCTGGCAGCCGGTTTGGGGAGAAACAAAGAACATTCGAAATCATTATAACGAGATTGCTTTTACATTAAAACAACCAGAAACAAATAGATCTATAATAATACGTTTTCGCTTGTATGATGATGGATTAGGCTTTCGCTATGAATTCCCCAAACAAAAAGATTTAAACTACTTCACAATAAAAGAAGAACATACTCAGTTTGCAATGACTGGTGATCATAAAGCTTTCTGGCTTCCAGGAGATTATGATACTCAAGAATATAGTACGGTTACTTCCAAACTATCTTCAATAAGAAGCCTTATGGCTAAGTCGATTGAGCCAAATGCAACTCAAGCTCCAATATCTCCCACAACAGTGCAGACTTCATTAATGATGAAATCTGATGATGGGCTATATTTAAATATTCATGAAGCAGCTTTAGTTGACTATTCTTGTTTAAGTTTGACTTTGGATGATAAAAATATGATTTTTGAGTCATGCTTAACTCCAGATGCTTTGGGCAATAAAGGGTATATGCAGACACCATGCCAGTCTCCATGGCGTACAATTATAGTTAGCGATGATGCTCGTGATATTTTAGCGTCAAACCTGATTCTCAATTTGAATGAACCATGCAAAATAAAAGATGTTTCATGGATAAAACCCGTTAAGTATATGGGAGTATGGTGGGAAATGATTACCAATAAAAGTTCTTGGGCATATACAGAGCCTGGTCCATTAAAAATAGATCAATTTGACTATAAGAATGCAAAGCCAACTGGCAGACATGCTGCTAATACCGATAATGTGAAAAAATACATAGACTTTGCTTCCAATAATGGATTCAGTGCTTTATTAGTTGAAGGATGGAACATAGGATGGGAAGACTGGGTTGGAAATCAAAAAGATAATGTATTCGACTTTGTAACACCTTATCCGGATTTTGATGTGCAGGAAATTCATCGTTATGCAGCGAGCAAAGGCATTAAAATGATTATGCATCATGAAACTTCTGGCTCAATCAGAAATTATGAACGTCGCATGGATAAAGCTTACCAATTTATGGTCGACAATGGTTATAATGCTGTAAAAAGTGGATATGTTGGTAATATCGTTCCAAGAGGAGAGCATCATTTTGGACAGTTGGTCGTAAACCACTTCTCGTATGCCGTGACAAAAGCAGCCGATTATAAAATTATGGTAAACGCTCATGAAGCTGTTCATCCAACAGGTCTGTGTAGAACTTATCCAAATCTCATCGGTAATGAATCCGCCCGTGGTACTGAATACGAATCGTTTGGAGGAAATAATCCTGATCATACAACAATACTTCCTTTTACCAGACTTAAAGGAGGCCCCATGGATTATACTCCAGGCATTTTTGAAACACAAATATGGAAAGTTAACCCTGAGAACAAATCATATGCAAGAACTACAATTGCCCGGCAATTAGGATTATATGTTATTATGTATAGCCCTTTACAAATGGCTGCAGATCTTCCGGAAAATTATCAAAAACACATGGATGCTTTTCAATTTATAAAAGATGTAGCAGTTGATTGGGATGACAGTAAATATCTTGAGGCCGAGCCTGGTGATTACATTACTGTAGCTCGTAAGGCAAAAGGTACAAATAACTGGTTTGTGGGCTGTACAAGCGACGAAAAAGGTCATCTTTCCAACCTTAAATTCAATTTTCTTGATTCGGGGAAAAAGTATATTGCCACAATTTATGCTGATGCAAAGGATGCACATTATCAAAAGAATCCACAGGCTTATGTAATAACAAAAGGAGTTGTAACAAAAAAAACAAAGTTAACAATTAATGCGGCTCCTGGCGGAGGATATGCCATTAGTCTTATAGAAGCATGCAATTCTATAGACCTAAAAGGCATTAAAAGTTTGTGATTAATGTCTGAAAACTGTTCTTCTACATTTTATTTAATAGACTTGATAAAACAGTAAAACAAAGACATGGAGACCGGAATGAGGATTACATCTCATTTCGGTTTTTTACAATTTACCAACAAAACACAAAACCGTAATATCATTATAAAAACCATCATTTGAGAAATCATAGCAAATTGAAAATTGAATATTAATGATTCGTTTTGCATTAATTACTCCGCACAAAAGTTAATTGATAAGTTTCTATTCACCAATAAATAAAATCCAAACTCCAATAAATAAAAACTATTGGTGAATAATAGAAAATCTCCCGCCAGCTTTTTAAAAAAGATAACCGGACATTGCTCAACATCCGGTTTGGTTTTTAAAAAAGCTGGCGGGAGTATTTTCAACTACTAATATTTACACGTTCCTAGAACAAAACAAAAAGCTACCATCACTCTCTAACTAACCCTTGTAATGTATTAAATTACAACACACTAAGTAGTGATGGTAGAATAATCATCCATCACAATACCATCACTTTTCAGGTCTACCCTCACTAATTCAGACTCAATTCTTGCAATTTTGTACATTCTAAAAATGCCAAGCCAAAAAATAACCTCAACGATATTGCAATTGAAATTTGCTCCATTTCTATTTTTATAGGCTCAAAAAGTTATGGATGAAGCGTATTGTGATGGTAATAGTGATGGTTCAGAATGCTACCATCACTATATAGAATACTTAAAATCAACATATTGAAAGCAATCAGTGAGGGAGTGAGGGATCAAAATGCATTCACCAGTCTATGATAAAAAAAACAGCTTACCAATTCTTTCGAATCAGTAAGCTGTCTTTTTTATTTTGTCTCAGTATTCCGCTAGAATAATCTCTTAAAGTCTGGCTTTATCAAAGCCGTAACAGCTAAATAAACACCGAGAAGTATCAATGGTATACTAAGTTGCTGACCAATATTTAATTGCATATTCACTTCGGCTGCAACCTGAGGATTCTTCATAAATTCCAGGGCAAAACGAGAGCCAAAGAAGATTATCAGACAAACACCGGTAATCAAGCCTACTTTGCTTTGAAGTTTAAACTTCCAGTACATCACCAAAGAAACAATCAATGCAGCAATACAATAAAGCATTTCATAAATTTGTGTTGGATGACAAGGAAGTCCGTTGAACTCTTTCACCCACTCTGCCGAACGTACAAATTTAAAGCCCCATGGCATTGTAGTAGGGTAACCAAATATTTCCGAGTTCATCAGGTTACCCAAACGAATACAGGCACACGCTACTGCAATAGCAGGAATCATGCGGTCGAATAACCACCAAACACTCTGATGAGTGACTTTTTTAGAGTAATACATTAATGTAACAATCAATGCAAATACTCCACCATGGCTGGCTAGTCCGCCATTCCATATAGCAAATATCTGCATGGGATTTGCACTATAGTAGTCCCACTCATAAAAAAGACAATGTCCCAAACGTGCTCCTACTACAGAACTTATAATGGTATAGAAGAAGAGTTTATCCACCCAGGCTTCCGGGTATTTTTCGTGTTTAAACAAACGACTCATCATCTCATAACCAATAAGGAAACCAATTCCCCATAACAATCCGTACCATCTTACTTCACGACCAAAAATCGAAAAGATAGTAGGACTTACATCCCATGTTATAAATGCCAACATATTTTTTATATATTATACTAAGTGTGCTATTAAGTCTTCGCGATCTCCGAAAATCAAATCAATTACAGGAAGTTCAATCATTGTGTAACATCCTGGTTGTTGTTTCATTGAAGCACGGGCAACGCATACAAGAACCTGACCTGTTAATGCAGGGTTGTTGATCTTCATATTGAATTCGAACAACTGGTTCTGAGTTTTTCCTGAAACACCTTTACGTGTAAGGTTAACTCCGTGTCCCATATCTAATAAATCGTCAACACAAGAAACCTGTGTTACGTGAGTTTCATCATTTACAAAGTAAGCATCAGCCTTAATCGCTTTTGCTACTTCTTCAAAGTTATATCCGTCTTTTACTTCAATGTAAACCATGCGACGGTGAATACCTGTACCTGTAGGTATTGTCATTGACAAAGCAGCTTTAACACCTTCGATTGCTTTTACTGCAACTGTATGTCCCATACTCATACCCGGACCAAAGTTTGTGTAAGAAACACCTTTTGGAGCAATTGCCTGAAGAAGCGCACGAACAACAGAGTCACTTCCCGGATCCCATCCTGCTGAAATAATAGATACCGCATTGTGTTCTTTTCCGCAAGCCATAAGTTCACGACGAAGATCTACGATTCCTGTATGAATATCAAAGCTATCTACAGTATTGATACCAAGAGCTAATATCTCCTTTGCATATTTTTCAACGCTTCTTGTTGGTGTACAAAGAATGGCTACGTCTACATCTTTTAATTCCTTGATGTCTTTTACTACATCATAATCAGCTAATTCTGCTGGTTTATCTGCAGCTCCATTACGGCGTACAACACCTGCTACTTCAAAATCGGGTGCAGCAAGAAGTGCTTCCAATACATACTTCCCAATATTGCCATATCCTACTATGGCTGCTCTAACTTTTTTCATTCTGTTGTGGTCTTAAGTTTGACATATTTCTATATTCAACCGACAAAAATAATCAAATTGTGTCACAATCAAAGAGTTCACAACTTAATATATTAAAAAATATGCATACAATGGAGGTTACAGACAATAAACAAGCATGTTTTGACGTTTCTTTCTAAGTAGACAAATATGCTTTAACGCAATAAATTTGTACTTTTGCCACCTATTACAAATATATAAAATAAATTAAATGATTGAGTATATAAAAGGAAACATTGCAGAACTAAATCCGGCATCGGCAGTAATTGATTGTAACGGAATGGGTTATTTCATTAACATATCACTAAACACCTATTCGGCTATACAAAAATTAAATAGTGCAAAACTCTATATTTACGAAGCCATAAGAGAAGATGCTTATGTACTTTATGGGTTTGCAGATAAACAGGAACGAGAGCTATTTTTGTTGCTTATTTCTGTTTCTGGAATTGGAGGAAACACCGCCCGCATGATTCTTTCTGCCCTATCTCCAAGCGAACTGGCTAATGTTATAAGCTCCGAGAATGCAAATATGCTAAAGACCGTAAAAGGTATTGGTTTGAAAACTGCTCAGAGAGTTATTGTAGATTTAAAAGACAAAATTAAAATCACAGGCAGCGATAGTGGTAAAGTTGGTGGCACTATGTTACAAAATACAGAAGTGCACGATGAAGCTGTTGCAGCATTGACCATGCTTGGATTCAATACAGCTGCATCGCAAAAAGTGGTTTTTGCAATTTTAAAAGAGGAGCCTTTAGCTAAAGTTGAAGAGGTTATAAAATTAGCTCTAAAGAGATTATAAAAAATGAAAAGCGGAAAGTGGTTTATCTGCTTGTTGCTGACTGTTCTTAGTATTCACGCCTGGGCAGTTCTTAACAACAGCTCACTTTTTGAGGTGAGCAACTACTATTCCGCTCCTACTCCACAGCAACCTGTTCCTGCAGATTCCGTTAAGCCCCGATATTCTGTTAAGAAAACAGCCCCGGAAAATCTGAAGGACATGGATAAATCTCCTGTTGATCTTCGCAATCCGGATAATCTTAAAACAGAAGTTGAGTACAATGAAAAGAGTAATCTATACTTAATCCGGACAAAAGCCGGGAGCACACAGATAGATGTTCCTCTTTTCCTTACTCCGGAAGAGTATGCAGACTGGAGCCTGAAAAAGTCTATTCAGGATTTTTACAGAGAAAAAAACAAAGAGACTTTCGCTAAAGGGAAAGATGAGTTCAATTTCATGAACATGAAGTTCGATCTTGGTCCGGCTGAAAAGATTTTCGGTCCGGGCGGTGTACAGATTAAAACGCAGGGAAATGCCGAACTCAGTTTTGGGTTTAAGAGCAAAAATGTAGAAAATCCTACTCTACCCGCACGTTCCAGAAAAACACTGGGATTTGACTTCGACGAAAAGATAAATGTCAATATCAATGGTAAAGTCGGTGATAAGGTTAATATGAACATGAACTACAACACCGATGCGACTTTCGATTTTGACACAAAAAAGATAAAACTCAAATACGAAGGGAAGGAAGATGAAATAGTTAAATTGATGGAAGCCGGTAACGTATCCATGCCTACTAATTCGTCACTTATCCACGGTGCAACATCTTTATTTGGTATCCGTACTGATTTGCAATTTGGAAAATTAAAGTTGCAGACTGTTATCTCTCAGCAGGAATCGGAATCGAAAACAGTAAACAGTAAAGGCGGGGCACAAACCACCTCTTTTGATCTTTCGGCCGATAATTACGATGAAAACCGTCATTTTTTTCTGGCACAATATTTCCGGGATACTTATGACAAGAACATGAGTCAGCTACCCACCATTACTTCCGGAGTAACGATAAACAGAATTGAAGTCTGGATTACCAACAAAAGAGGGAATTATGAAAATCCCAGAAATGTGGTGGCAATGACTGACTTAGGAGAGAATGAACACATCAGTAATTCATTCTGGTCTAAATCCGGGGTAAATAAACTTCCGGCTAATGCCACCAACGATGTTTATACAAGAATGGTCAACGAGTTTTCAAATGCCCGGAATATTGATATGGTTGGCACTACCCTGGGGGCGATTCCTCAGTTAGAAGGTGGCATGGATTATGAAAAGATTGAAAGTGCCCGATTGCTGAGCAGTTCAGAATATACCCTCAACAGTTCTTTAGGATATATTTCCTTAAAATCAACTCTTCAACCCGACGAAGTTCTGGCTATTGCTTTTGAATATACATACAAAGGCAAAGGATATCAGGTGGGTGAATTTGCTGCTGATGTAAAAGATACTAAATCGGCTCTTTATCTGAAATTATTAAAAAGTACATCCAACTCTCCGGCTTCCGGTTGCTGGGACTTAATGATGAAGAACGTTTATTCACTGAACGCTTATGATTTGCAAAGTAAAAACTTCCGGTTAGATATTAAATATCAGAGTGATACAACAGGTGTTTATCTGAATTATATTCCCGAAGGTTCAATAAATAAGACTCCTCTGCTTAGAGTGATGAACCTTGACCGACTCGATGCCAACAATCAAAATAATCCAAACGGATTCTTCGATTTTGTTGAAGGATATACAGTAACAGCTCAGAATGGACGAATATTTTTCCCTGTAGTAGAACCTTTTGGAAGTCATTTACGGAAAGCAATCGGTAATGATGCAATAGCCAATAAATACGTATTTCAGGAGCTTTACGATTCTACTAAAACGGTAGCCAAACAAATTGCCGAGAAGGACAAATTCAAATTTACCGGAGAATACAAAGCCTCATCAGGATCGGAAATCAGACTGGGTTCAACAAATATACCTATTGGTTCGGTTAAAGTCACAGCCGGTGGTGTTACTCTTATTGAAAACTCCGATTATACGGTAGACTATTCAATGGGTATTGTTACCATTATCAACCAAAGTATTATTGATGCCGGTACATCTGTCAGCGTAAATCTCGAAAGCAACAGTAGTTTCAACCTGCAGCGAAAAACAATGCTGGGGATGAATTTCACGTATGATTTCTCGAAAGATTTCCAGATAGGCGGTACCATAATGCATTTGTCGGAAAAACCCATGACAACAAAAGTAGCCATGAACGAAGAGCCTATCAGTAACACCATCTGGGGGTTAAACACTTCATGGAAAAAGGAGAGTCAGTGGCTTACAAACATGGTCGACAAGTTGCCTTTTGTCAAAGCAACGCAGCCTTCGCACATAAACTTAACGGCAGAATTCGCCCAGTTGGTTCCGGGACATGCATCCGGAACTCAAGGTAACGCATCTTATGTAGACGACTTCGAATCAACAAGTACTAAAATTGATTTACGTCAGCCTTCTTATTGGATGCTGGCCAGTACTCCTTACGAAAGCGGGGCAAATGCTCTTTTTCCTGAGGCCTCCAAATCAAATGATATAGCTTATGGAAAAAACAGAGCACTCTTATCCTGGTATTACATTGACGGACTATTTACCCGCAGAAGTTCTTCTTTAACACCCTCTCACATAAAAAGTGATCTGGATCAATTGTCTAATCACTATGTAAGAGAAGTATACGAACAAGAAATTTTCCCGAACAAAGAGACTTCTTATCTGGAAACCTCTACCCTCTCAATACTCAACCTGGCTTATTATCCTAAAGAACGTGGCCCATATAATCTTGATACAAATCTTACGCCAAAAGGTTATCTCAACAATCCAGAGAAACGTTGGGGAGGAATTATGAGAAAACTGGATACAAGTGATTTTGAAACGGCCAATATTGAATATATAGAGTTCTGGCTTCTCGATCCGTTTATCTATGAAAGCACTACCGGCAATCGCCGCGGTGGCGATCTTTATATAAATCTGGGAGAGGCTTCCGAAGATATTCTAAAGGATGGAAAGAAATACTTCGAAAACGGAATGCCTGTTGATGGTGATCCTACAAAGGTAAAAGAAACCGTGTGGGGAAAAGTACCTACAGAACAAAGCATTGTTTATGCTTTTGATAATGCTTCCGGCGCAAGAAAAAAACAGGATGTAGGGTTAAACGGACTATCGGCTGAAGAAGAGAAAACATTCAGCACATACAGCACTTATCTGGATAAACTAAAGTCTATTCTTGAACCGGCAGTTTATGCACAATTTGAAAAGAGCCCATCCGGAGATCTCTATCACTATTACCGCGGTTCAGATTACGACCAGGAAGAAAAAAGTATTCTGGAGCGCTATAAGTATTACAACAATCCGGAAGGAAATTCCACTGCATCCGAAGATTCTCCGGAGAAATATGATGTTTCCTCAAAAACCGTTCCCGATGTGGAAGATATCAATCAGGATTACACGCTCAATGAGTATGAGAAATATTTCCAGTACAAGATTAGCCTATCTCCTGAAGATCTGAAAGTTGGCAGTAACTACATTGCTGATAAACGAACAGCAAGTGTTAAGCTAAGAAACGGAAAAACAGAAGAAGTGAACTGGTATCAGTTCAAGATTCCGGTGAAGGATTATCAAAAAGCGGTAGGCTCTATTTCCGATTTTAAGTCCATCCGCTTTATGCGTATGTTTCTTACCAACTTTGTTGATCCGGTAGTGCTTAGATTTGCTACTTTCGATCTTGTTCGTGGAGATTGGAGAACATACGATCAGTCCTTAACCAACTCTACAGTAAGTGGCAGTCTTGATGTTGCTTCGGTTAATATTGAGGAAAACAACGATAAAACTCCGGTTAACTATGTTCTTCCTCCGGGAATTACACGTGTTGTTGATCCGTCACAGCCTCAGCTGACACAAGAAAATGAACAGTCACTGAGTTTAAAAGTTAAAAATCTGGCTCCCGGTGATGCAAGAGCTGTCTATAAAAGTCCGGGATTGGATTTGCGCCAGTACAAACGCTTACAGATGTTTATACACGGTGAAAAGCTATTGGACGATGTAACATCATTGGAAGACAATGAGATATCTGTATTCATCAGACTTGGTTCCGATTACAAGAACAACTACTACGAATATGAAATTCCGTTGAAACTTACTCCTCACGGACAATATAACGGAAGTACGCTAAGTGGTTGCGAAGCTGTATGGCCGCAAGACAATATGCTAAACATACCTTTCAGCCTGCTTACTAATTTAAAGAAAGAACGCAACACAGCAAAGAATGCATCTGGTTCAAACGTCAGCTATACAAAGTTATATTATACATACGATGCCGATAAGCCAGCCAACAAGATTAGTATTATGGGAAATCCAAGTCTGGCTGAAGTGAAAACGATTATGATTGGGGTACGAAATAACTCCCGTTATTTAAAGTCGGCAGAGGTTTGGGTAAACGAGCTTCGATTGACAGACTATAATGAGTCGGGAGGATGGGCAGCACAAGGCAATATGAATGTTCAGCTGTCGGATATAGGAAATGTAAATCTGGCGGGGCACATGGAAACTGCCGGATTTGGAGGTTTGGAACAAAGTGTCAGTGAAAGAAGAATGGATGATTATTATCAGTATAATTTCACCACAAGTTTTGAATTAGGAAGATTTCTGCCATCAAAAGCAAAAATATCAGCACCTCTTTATTTTTCCTATTCCAAAGAGTTAACATCACCACTGTATGATCCAACTAATAAAGATCTGCTTTTAGATGATGTACTGGATACATACTCTTTAAAATCTCAAAGAGACTCAATCCTTAATATTGCCCGGGAACTGGTTACTTACAGGAATTTCAGTCTGAGCAATGCAAAGATTAATATAGTAAGTAAAAGACCATTGCCTTTTGATCCCGGAAACTTTACCTTTGGATATTCGTATACAAAGAAATACAATCAGGGTAATACCACTGCATGGGAAGTTGAAAAGGACTGGAGAAGTACTCTTGGATATAATTATTCACCGGTTATAAAAGCGTGGGAACCGTTTAAAAACCTCAAAAACAAATCTCCATGGATGAAGTTTGTAAAGGCATTCAACCTAAACTGGTTACCGCAAAATATAGCTTTCAATTCCGACATCTCACGTCATTATTATGAATTACAGTTAAGAGATCTGGATAATCCTTATGGAGATTCAGATATACCTCTTTCCGTAGCAAAGGAATTTCTATGGAACAGAGATTTCTCTCTCCGGTGGGATCTTACCAAAAATCTAAAACTAAGTTTCACCTCTGCCACCCGTGCCGAGATTGAAGAACCGGTTGGACCAGTCAACAAGAATCTCTATCCGGATGAATACACAGCATGGAAAGATTCCATAAAAACCAGTTTGTTGAATCTTGGTCGTCCACTGGATTTCCAGCAATCGTTCAATTCGAGTTACAAATTACCATTCGACATGATACCTATACTCGATTGGGTGAACAGTGACGTTAAATTTGCATCTTCCTATACTTGGGATCGCGGCGCCGATCTGACTGACGGTACTTCTGTTGGTAACACTATTGCCAATCAACGCTCCATTGATGTAAACAGCCGATTCAATTTCGAGAAGCTATACAATAAAATTCCTTTCTTAAGAGAAACCAACAGACTATTTTCGTCAATGAGCATAAGTGCCCCCGGAAGAAAAGAGGATTTAATGAAGAAACCGAATAAATTCGAGAGAGAAATTCAGCTAAAAAAGGATACAACCGTAACAGTTTCTCACGGACTAAGAACCAAAATAGTAAAAGTAAGAGCTATAACGCAGGACGGAAAACGATACTTTATTAAATACAAAGTACTGGATTCCAACAAGATTCTTGTCAGCAACAGAGATTCTATAAAAATTAAGCTAAGCATTGTTCCCGGTCCAAAGCCTGAAGAGCAAGGCTGGTATAAAATTGCGCAGCATGCTGCACGTTTTGCAATGATGGCAAGAAATATCAGCATTACCTACCGAAACACTTATGCAATGACACTTCCCGGATATTTACCGGAAGTAGGTGATGTGCTGGGACAGAAAAGAGCAGGCGGTATGTTTGCTCCGGGACTGGATTTTGCTTTTGGTGTAACGGGTGATAGCTATATACAGAAAGCAGCAAAGAATAACTGGTTATTAATGAACGATTCCGTGGCAGACCCAGCAACAACCAATGCTATGGAAGACTTACAAATACGATTGACTTTAGAACCAATAAGAGATTTTAAGATAGACTTAACCGCCAACCGCACAATAAACAAATCACAAAGTATACAGTTTATGTTCGATGGTATGCCAACCACTCAGAATGGTAGTTTCAATATGAGTATTATTTCCATTGGAAGTGCATTCGAAAAATGCAAAGCAGAAGAACTATACCAATCAAAAACATTTAATAAGTTCCTAAAGAATCTGGATATTATCCAGAAAAGAGTAGAAGCTCAATATCTGGGTGCCATCTACCCGGAAGGTTCTACACTCGCAGGTAAAACATTCAATCCGGAAAACGGAACAATCGACAAAAACTCTCCGGACGTAATGATCCCCGCATTTCTTTCAGCTTATACAGGAAAGGATGTGAATAAGATTTCTCTTGATCTTTTCCCAAACTTACTATCAATGATGCCCAACTGGAGAATAACTTATGGCGGATTAAGCAAACTGGAATGGTTTAAAAAACATTTCAAAAGTTTTAATCTGAATCATGCATACAGAAGCACTTATTCTGTTGGTTCATACAATACCTACCAAAGCTTCAGCAAATTTATGGGCAACCTCGGTTTTGTTGAAGATACACAAACCGGAGATCCGGTTCCTTCGGCAGCATTTGATATTGGAACAGTATCAATTAATGAGCAATTCGCTCCGCTTTTCGGAGTAGATATGACCTTTAAAAACGGGATAACCACAAAGGTAGAATATAAAAAGACGAGAATACTTACTTTAAGTATGACAGCAAATCAAATTGTTGAAACTAGCTCTAAAGATTTTATTGTTGGCATGGGGTATAAAATTGTAGACCTGAAACTGTTTGGTGCAGGGAAAAGCAAGAATAAAGTCAGCAACGACCTGAACATTCAGGCAGATATTTCTATCCGTAACCAATCTGCATTGAGTCGCGATATTCAGGAGAACTTAGCTCAACCAACCAGTGGCAATAAAGCAACCAAGTTTTCTTTATCAGCAGATTATACTTTCTCGAAATTGCTAACCATCCGTATGTATTATGACCGTCAAAAGAATACCCCGCTGGTATCTTCGGCCTCCTATCCGGTAACCAATTCCGATTTTGGATTTACTTTGAAGTTCTCTTTGACAAGGTAAGAGAGTCTTAAAAATAAATTATAATGAAAAAAAATGTATTACTCTCCGTTTTATTATATTTTCCTATTAATGTTCTACTAGCACAAAAGATTAAAAAAATAGTAATAGTTGAAGAAAATTATCTGGGCCTTGACAACGGTACAATAGAGTTGCGAGGATTCTAAGTCATGATTGTAATCAGGTAAAACATTTTTGTGTTGACAAAAACACATCTTGCTGCTGAATTATGGAAAATCACACATATTTTTTTAAATGAAAAAGACAGTACAGCACAAAAAATGAAGCCGCTCTGATACTCACAGAACAGCTTCATTTTTTATAGATTCTTAAATTCGGATAACATAGAATCCACAATTACATTTAACGATTCTTTTTTGTGGCTATTTCCCTTTCAAAAATCTGTACGACAAATACCATATCAACAAAAACATTACTATTTGAATAACTAGAATAATTAATTGTGCGTTTTCAACTCCACTATATATTAATCCAAAACTTAGTATTGACACAGGAAATGTAATAAGTAAACTCATTAAAGCCCAGTCCCCATGTAAAAATGATTCTGGATACATCGAAAAAAGTGCTATTGTTGCAAAACCAACATAGCAAATCGAAAACACCAATGATTTTTTATATGCATTTTTATCTTTCATCTTCATTTCTTGTTAAATAGATATTTTAAATAATAGTTTTAGGAATAGCAAATATACCAAGACCATACCCTAATCCTAAAGCCTGTTTTCTATTTATAATATTAGGCGAAATTTGACTTTTTAATAATTCTTGTCGCACGAAATTCCAATCAGCAGAAATAGCTCTTGGATCTGTCAATAAGCCCCCACTTCATTTATACTATTTTTTATACTTCTACCGCCATATACAATGTTCAAAGTTTAAATATTTCTCTCAAGAATAGTCCTAATCCACCCATAATCATGAGTATTGCACCTGTATATAACCCAATCGTGTTGCCATAAGGGTCTTTATAATCTTTCTCTGTTTTTATTATAGTAAAAACTATAATAACTATTCCAACAATAAATATAATGAACCCTAGTACTGCATCCCAAAAATTAATCATTTTCTCTATTATATTACTTATTAGACTCCTTTCAACCTCATCAAAGGTAATAAAACCAGCTCAGTTAGTGATAACTTTACCATATTTATCAAGTCAAGTTATTTACTATTCCATCTAAATGAATTATCTTAATTATCAACATTTTCACCAAAAGTTTAATACGGTTTCTTTTATTATATTCCAAACTATTGAGGAACAATCTTAAATGGTAAAAACATCCACATTCTGATTTGTCTATTTTCATAGTCCTTAATATTTAGAGTATCATATGAAAATTTAATGTTTTCTCTATTAACTCTAACGATTGAATCTAACAAGAAAGTTATTCTTTTGGCTGAGCTAACTTTTTTTAGATTTTCGCTTACATTTGACAAAATCACATCTGAGGTGTCTCGTGTTTCTGCACTAAAAAAGGTCGTCTTTGTAATATTAGGAGTTCCATTCTTCACATCAAAAGTACAAATCATCTGTGCTATACAAGAAATTGTATCATTGGTATTCATTTTGAAAACTATTCTTTCATCAAATGTAAGAATTCTTATTGGTACATAATCTTGCGGCCAAGCTAAATTATTAATAATAATCAATGAAATTGAAACAATTATCAGCTTTATTTTCATAGATGCTCTTACCATTATTTACATAATTCGTCAAGTTTCATTTTACCCATAACACTTTTGCCCTTTTTAGGGTCAAACTCCCCTAAACTATTAAAAACTCTTATATCATCTAAACAACCCAATTTATAATTCTTCTTTCCGTCATTTTCATATAAAAAAACAGAATCTCCCTTTATTATTTTAGTATAGTAAGTATAATTTTTATCACGATGATTTATTTTGCCATCATCATAAGGAAAATTATTCCTAAATCCATTTATTATTTGTTTTAACTCCTCAAACCGGTTATTCTTTGATATATGAAAACCTGTTGGCAAAGTAAGACGTATTTCATTATTCCTAGTTTTGAAAGTTAAACTCTGCAAAGACTTATCACGATTCTCTTCTATATAATAATTATATTCCATAATTGTATCATTATAAAGATACCTCTCTGTAAATATAGGGAGAGTATCAGATAATGTTGTATAATAAAGTTTTGGATCTATCTGTTCCTTCTTTACATTATACCAGTACTTTCCTTTATTGTGGTAAATTAAAAATTTGTCTAGCTCTTTTCCTTCATAACAGATTTTCACAACAATAGTACTATCATTTCTTGTGATTGCGACATATGGTCTTTTTAACTCTTGCCTATTTTTATCTATGCCCATCATATGGTATTCATCAAATTTTTGATAAACAGTATACTCAAGAGAAGCTTTAGTACTATGTGAATCACAGCTAATCAATAATATAGAAAATAAAAAAACACATCCAAGAACTTTCATAATCCTTATGCCTTAAAATTAATAATTCCAATAAATACCTCCATGTTATTTATCTGATTGAAGGCATTCTATTTTGTAATAAGTGTTATCAGTCAGATGCTGCCGAAGTTTATATTATTCACAATAAAAGACTTTTATACTACTTATACCACTTCTTATTAACCGCATTTCTGTAATTTGACTATCTTCTAATGGTTTCAAATCTATAGCTTCTTTCAAAACTGCAATATTCTTGATATTAGTTTCAGGCTTGGAGCAAAAACAACTTTCGTGAGGTGGTTCTGGCTCAAGAATCGTTATACCAGAATAAAATACAACAAATCCAGTAAACCGATAAATACTGTATAAATTATCACACCCTTCTTTAGTAAAGAAAGATACACTTTTTACTATTTTACTTCCTAACTCCTCTGTGTGGAAATTATAATTAGAAATAGATAAGTCATGTTTATAAATAAGACTACTTAGCTCAAGCAAATAATCATTCTCATAATCAGTATAATCTCCCAATACACTTTTAAGGCTTGGATATTTCTTTAAAATACCAACATTAGCAACTGAATTTTGAATAAACCTAATAGTATCTCCATTATATATTAAAAAGGTTTCATTCTCACAGTAAGTTCCATATGCATTTAAGGAATATTTATTTAAGATAATTCCATCAATAAGTTTAATTTTAGCAGAAGTTAACTGCGTAAAAGCATTTATACTTAAGAGCAAGTATAGTGAAACAAACAGAATACGCTTCATTATTCTATAATTTTATGTTTTACTTGTGAACTAATAACATATAACCACATTAGCTTTCAATTCATTCGTTTAATTAAGCTAAAGAACTCAATAGATTCTTTGCCTATGTAGATATATGTACCATTTCTGATTTTCAACAGTTTTGTGCCACATTCCGGCCGTACTCTTCAATGCATTAATAAAAATAGTATCATAATAAGGTCTTTCTTTACCAGCATATTTTCTATGCATAATGCGAATTTCTTTAATATTCAAATCCTTATCAAATAATATAAAGAAATGTTCATAAACATTGTATTCGTTATAATTATAATCTGGATGATTGACATATTTTGATAAAAGGTATTCGGATAATGAGTCTCGACCACTATTGAATTCTACCCCTCCGGAGTATGCCGTCTTTTTTTTCCCATTTACAGAATAATAAACTACTCTGTCATTTTTCAAAAGAAAACTAATTGGGCGTCCATATATATCTTTGATTGCCTGTTGCTGTATTTCCTTCTGTGATCCACAGCCATAGAGTCCTATTAAAAGAATAATGAACAACCCAATATATCTCAATCTAATAATCATAAACCAATCTTTTTTTAAAAAACTGTTGCACGTTTATTGTATGTAAAATCATCTACACTTTTTTTTTCATCTCTACCAAGTCTAATCAACAACAATTTAAGGTATTAAGATCTTATTTTATATTTAATCCTATGACAGCCGAACATTTATCTGTTTGCCCGTTCTTTCTACAGAAAAAAAATAAATACACCTGGTAAATTTAAGACATTTTATTGAATTCATTACATCAGTAGAATGATTATTATATGTTACATAGGTGTAAAAAAAAGACTTTGAATCAATTTAAGTGGCACAGATGGCAGCAAAAAGGGTGGACAGGGTGGAGTAAAAAAGAGTTTTTTCGGCTTCCAGAAAATGAATTTCAAAAATTCCGCAAATTGCGGAATTTTTAAAACTAAATTTTTCAGAACGAAAAAAGAACAATTTCTCTCCACCCTGTCCACCCCAACAAATGTTATTACATTGATTATATGATGATTACTATTTCCCGTAATCTATTTAAAGAAGAAACTAACAATTTAATCGGTCAACTGGCTATAAGCTCAGAAACAGTAGTGGTCAACAAGAATCAGTTTAAGACAGTTCCCGGCAAATATTAATCATTTATTGGCGGGAGGTTGCGGCAAACATGTACATATTCGGAAGTAAACATGTACATGATTGAGTTCAAACATGTACATGTTTGGGAAAAGATAACCTTATATTTTGGCTAATATATCTAGTTAAGTTTACTAATTAGCCTATATCTTTGAATTATATTACGCTGGGAAGTATTTTACTTACCTTTTGATTCCACCTCTATTTTCTTTTTCACGAAACGAATCTTCAGGTTTGCTTCTTCCAGTTCTTTCTTTATCTGGTTAATAGAGTTAAGTGCTTGTGCCAATTCGTAAACCTGACAAACGGCATTTCTATCTGCTGATGAGAAGCTTACCGCTTTTCTTCCATTTCCTACAAATTCAAGTTTGAGGCTCTGACCTTTATTCATGTAAATAAAAGCTGCAACTCCCCCATCGGCACCTAATCGGTAATCTACTTTTTCGGATTTTACGCCCATATCTGTTGATTCGTAAACATCACGACTTGCAGGTGTTTCTGCAAAACTCCCGTCGGGTGCAGTTACACGAATGGAACGATGATGGATACTGGAACCTCCGTTATAAATGGAAGTAAGTGCAAACACACCGGTTTCACTAACCTGAGCACGCAGGTAGGTACGACGGATATTTTTTTCTACAGTCTGAGAAGGATGAAGGTAATTACCTACAGTCTGATATTCTGCATTCTTTTCAAGAACTAAACCTTTCTTTTTCAGATCGGCCTCAGCTTGTTTTATCTTTAACACGCTATCCAGATAAACAACACTTCTTTCCTGTTCCTTTATTTCCACTTGTTCCATCAGACTAATTCCCTTTCTGCGGGCTTCAAATGCTTTGGGATAAAGAATTTTAATACTATCAAGCTGCAACTTTGCTTCACTATATTTACCTTGTGCATAGGCTTCCTCGGCCGCTTGTAATTTCAAGGCAGCTTCCTTTTCACCATTACCACTACATGCTGTGAGTGCTAATACTGTAAGTGCTATGAATCCAAACTTTCTCATATTTATATTTGTTATAGAAGGCAAAAATACAATTAAATTGCCAAACCTGTCCTTTACCTGCTCAAATTATTGTATTTTTGTATCTCTTTACGAACATAGGATAACATGCAATTAACAACAGAAGAATTAAAAGAATATTTTAGCGACGAGATCTTTACAGCAATCTCCGAAACAGCTGAAGACCTCGGACTGGAATGTTATGCTGTAGGTGGATATGTGCGCGATATCTTTCTGAAACGCCCATCGAAAGATATTGATGTGGTGGTTGTGGGAAGTGGAATAGCTATGGCACAAGCGCTGGGGAAGAGATTAGGAAGGCATGCACATGTTTCTGTTTTTAAGAATTTTGGAACTGCTCAGGTTAAATATCACCGCATAGAAGTGGAATTTGTTGGTGCAAGAAGAGAATCATACCAAAGAGATTCACGAAAGCCAATCGTGGAAAATGGCACGCTGGAAGACGATCAGAACAGACGAGATTTTACAATCAATGCATTGGCAGTATGCCTCAATGCTGATCGCTTTGGCGAGTTGGTAGATCCCTTTGGAGGAATAGAGGATCTTAAAAACAGAATTATTCGCACTCCTTTAGATCCGGATATTACATTTAGTGATGATCCTCTCCGTATGATGCGGGGTATCCGTTTTGCCACTCAGCTTAATTTCCAGATTGAAGATGAAACTTTTGCATCGATAGCACGCAATAAAGAGAGAATTGAAATTATATCGAAAGAGCGTATTGCTGACGAATTAAATAAAATACTGGGGTCCCCCGTTCCTTCCATTGGCTTTGTATTGCTGGATGAATGTGGATTATTAAAACTTATTTTCCCGGAACTGGCAGCATTGCAAGGTGTTGACAGCAGAAATGGCAGGGCACATAAAGATAACTTCTATCACACTTTAGAGGTTGTTGATAATGCTGCTAAACGTTCAGATAACCTTTGGTTTCGTTGGGCAACTCTACTTCACGATATAGCCAAACCAAGTTGTAAGCGATGGGAGCCTAAGGCGGGCTGGACTTTTCATAATCATAATTTTGTTGGTGAGAAGATGGTACCAAACATCTTCCGAAGAATGAAATTACCGATGAATGAGAAGATGAAATATGTTCAGAAACTGGTTGGTCTGCACATGCGACCGATTGTTCTTTCTGAAGATATTGTAACTGACTCGGCTGTACGCAGGTTACTATTCGATGCAGGTGATGACATTGATGATTTAATGGCTCTGTGTGAAGCTGATATTACCTCAAAGAACGAAGTTCGTAAGCAAAAGTTTCTGGATAATTTCCAACTGGTACGTCAGAAGCTGAGGGATTTGGAAGAGAAAGACCGGATCCGTAACTTCCAGCCACCTATTTCGGGTGAAGAGATTATGGAAGCTTTCGATCTGCGCCCATGCAGAGAAATTGGTACTCTTAAAAGTTCTATTAAGGATGCCATTCTGGATGGTGTTATTCCAAACGAATATGAGGCTGCTTACAATTATATGCTTGAAAAAGCTGCAAAGATGAAACTTAAACCTGTAAAATAACAAACAAATGGGCCAGAAGAGATATACCAAAGGCGAAGAAATTGCCAATGCCAGTTCTCACGGATTGGGCATACTGCTTGGAATCACTGTCGGGATTTTCCTGATGCGTAGTGCTTTTGAGACAAACAACAGGTGGATTATGGTTAGTTTTGCTATCTATCTGCTGGGGATGTTATCTTCTTACGTCACCTCTACCTGGTATCATGCCTGCCGGAATGAAAAAAGAAAAGCTTTGCTTCGTAAGTTCGACCACGGAGCAATCTATCTGCACATTGCCGGAACGTATACTCCTTTTACATTGGTTGTTCTCAGGGATTCCGGAGCATGGGGATGGGCACTGTTTTCTTTTGTATGGCTTGCTGCAATAACGGGATTTATCCTGAGCTTTAAAAAACTAAAAGAGCACAGCAATCTTGAAACTATCTGTTATGTAGTTATGGGAGGAGTTATTCTTGTAGCCATAAAACCGTTAGTTGATTGCCTCTATCCAACAGGATCTATCAGTACTCTCTATTGGCTTATTGGCGGTGGTGTATCATATATTATAGGGGCAGTATTCTACTCTCTAACAAAGTTGCGATACATGCATTCTGTTTTTCACCTCTTTGTTTTGGGAGGAAGTGTTTGCCACATTATTGCTATTTTCAATATCTTATAATTAAGATTAAAATACAGATAACAAAAAAAGATGTCTTTTTACGGACATCTTTTTTTGTTTTAGGTAGTTGCTATTTTAATTAACACCTTCTGTAGTCATATTAATACGTTTAATTGTTCCATCGTTATTATAGAACAAACGATCTATACAGACCGACCGGCGGAAACTACCGCCTTGTGTATTAATACTGCCATTGTGATAAATAAAATACCACTTATTCTTAAACTCAACGATTGACTGATGATTGGTGTTACTATTTCCGGCAATTTCATTCAATATGCCTTTATATTCCCATGGGCCATTGATACTGCGACTCATAGCGTAACAAATCTTTTCGGGAAATTCGGATGCATACGAAAGGTAATACCAGCCTTTATATTTATGAATCCATGGTGCCTCAGTAAAACGTGGAAGATTTTTAACCGGCATTATCGGCCCGTCAAGCTCAATCATATTTTTCTTTAGTTTGGCATAGTAACATTGAGTATTTCCCCAAAACAAATAAGCTTGTCCGTCATCATCTATAATAACAGTAGGGTCAATGTCGTCCCAGCTTATTTTTGTGTATTCGGTAGTCATGTCATTGGTAATAAGTGCCGATCCACGTGCATCTTTAAAAGGTCCGGTAGGACTATCGGAAACTGCCACACCTATTGCTTTTCCATGAATGGAACCATGTTCTACAGCAACATACCAATAAAATTTGCCATCCCGTTCTATAACCTGACTAGCCCAGGCATCACCCTTAGCCCATGAGAAATCAGATGGTTTCAATGGAACCGGATGCTCTGTCCACGTTTTCATATCCGAAGAAGAGAAAACCAGCCACTCATTCATTTCATAACGTTCCTTTGGTGCAGGACATTGATCATGTCCTGCATAAAGATATACTTTTCCGTTATAAACCAATCCGGCAGGATCGGCTGTAAATTTATGCTTAATCAAAGGATTTCCATTTGCAACAAACGTGGTATCCTGAGTCTCTGCAAATATTCCGCTACTACTTAGCAAAGCGGCACATAAAAGTATCAGTCCTGAAATTCTATTTCTTAACATCATTCAAGTCCTTTTATTTTCTCAAAAACTTATATACAGCAAATGTTTTAGCTCCTAATTTAACGTTCAGAACATTGCCATCAATCTGAATATCTTCTTTTTGCGGAAGAACAGTATTTGGGTTTGCCAATGTATTTTCAGCATCTAAATCGGATGAATGAAGAAGTGTTACAGTACCAGAAGTAAGCTGACCTTTCTTTATTCCATCTAATACAACACGGATATCTTGTTCTTTATCTGCCGTATTAGCTATTTTCACGATATAAGCTTTTTCATTTTTATCCCAAACAGCACTTGCATAAAGCTCATCCTGACCGGTTACAGGCTTTTTATCCATTGTCAAAGAAAGGACATTCGTTCCTTTATTGTGAGCATAAAGCTGCTGAACATAGTAGTTCACAGAACGTACACTGTTCATATTATCAAACCAGATTAAGTCCGGACGCCACTGCCATCCTTTTACATGAGCAAAAAGCGGAGCATAAGTAGCCATGTGAACCACGTCGGCGTTACGTTCCAGTCCGGTCATAAATGCTGCTTCACAAAGAGCTGCATCAAAGTTGTTCTTTTTATTCTGAGCATGGCAGGCATATTCACCGGCAAACACCTTCGGACCTTTTCTGTCGTAATTATCATAACGGGCAGCTTGAGTTAAGAACCATTTCTGAGAACGATAGTAATGTTCGTCAACCAAATCAACTTTCAGACGTTTCATTTCAGGCCACAAATAATCGAACTTATCACCTTCAGAATCAGGACCAGAAGATCCGATGATACGAATGTTCGGATAAGCTTTACGGATAGCTTTGATAAATGGTTCCAGATGTTCAGGATATTCTTTTCCCCATTGTTCGTTACCTACCGCAAGAAGTTTCAGGTTAAATGGAGCCGGATGACCCATATCTGCACGTAATTTACCCCACTTTGTAGTAACATCGCCATTAGCAAACTCAATTAAATCGAGTGCATCCTGAATATAACAATCCAACTTATCAACAGGCACATGAGCTTTTGGATCTTTATTCTGGAACTGGCAAGCAAGTCCACAATTAAGCACAGGGAGAGGTTCTGCTCCAATTTCTTCTGACAATAAGAAATATTCATAGAATCCCAATCCATAAGTCTGGAAATAATCCGGATAGAAACGGTTGGTAAAAGTATATTGCCAACGATTAGTATTAAGCGGACGGTTTTCAACAGGACCTACCGAGTTTTTCCAATTATAACGAGTATCAATATCAGTACCTTCAACAATACATCCACCAGGGAAACGGAATACACCCGGTTTCAAATCGGCAAGAGCCTGCACTAAGTCTTTACGCAAACCACCTTCACGACCTTTCCATGTATCAACCGGGAAAAGAGATACGTGATCCATATCAATATCTCCTTTTGAAGTAAGGAAGATTCGAACACAAGCTTTTGCATCTGTTTCCGGTGAAGTAAGCACTACTTCGTATTTCTTCCAGTCGGCAGAAGTTACATTCAATGTTTGTTTTGCAACCGGATTATTATTTGAGTTTACAAGTTCTACCCTGAAACTTTGAGATTCACCACCCTGAGGAAGGCGAGCCCATACATTAAAACGATATTGAGCATCTTTCTTAATACCTACGCCAAAGAAGCCTTCGTTTTCAAGTCCTGTTTGTTTATCAGAATGCCCCGGATATGAAAGACGAACATAATGTGGATTCTTATCAAATGCAGGATTATCAATACGGACCTCAACATTACCAAATGATTTCCAACCTAGCAAATTCTGAGTAAACTCAAAGGAACGGTTCTTTATTAATTCAGCATATAAACCACCATCGGCCCCAAAATTGATATCTTCAAAGAAGAGTCCATACATTGTTGATTGTATTTCCGCCCCGGGCTTACTGGTCTTTACAACCATCTCGTGTGGCGACTGAGCATTTAATGACATCCCCATGCAAAGGGCTAAAGCAGAGAATAATGATCTGTGCATTTTCATAATTTATATTAGTTTTTAGTTTGCTTTTATTTTATACGCTTTCCCCAGACTGACCGACCATGACTATCCAATCCTGTAAAAAGAATTGTCTCTGTCTGATTTTCCCAGTCATGTCCGGCAAAAATAACCAAATTATTTATTTCCTCACCATTTAAAACCAGTTTAGTTAATGATTTAGATGAATCGAAAGACCAGGAACTATTAGTACGATCTTTGATTCTATTGTTCTCCTGCAACACTATATGCGAAGAATAATTCAGCTCTGTTTTATTAAGTCGTCCTTCTCCCCAAAGAATCTGTCCGGCTTCTAACTTTCTGTCATGGCTTGGTTCTTTTATACGAATCACTTCCCATTCACCATACAGATCTTTATCTTTAATATTTATCAAAGCACTTCCCACATATCTTTCAGGAGAAACAACCGGCCATCCATCAGGAGTAAAGAACATCTCTCTTGTGTGCAGAACCATCAACATATTATCCGGCGAGAGGCGGCCTTGGTGAAACATGAAATATTTTCCTTTTTCATCAGTCGCTACCCCGCAATGAGCTGTACCAGCCCACCCCACATGATTGTTAAAACAATAGGGAGCAGTAAGTATTGGAAATATATCTGTTGTATCGGACATTGCCTTGCCAAAGAAATCGGTAAAAGGTCCTTCCGGCTTATCTGCTCTTCCTACCCTGACATTATAAGTGGTCATCAATGGATCATAGGAAACAAAAAGATAATATTTTTTAAACTGTGGATTGTATACAATCTCCGGAGCTTCCATATTATCAACTTTGTAATTGGCTCTGCGAGCAACCAGATGTCCTAAATCTCCGGTTTTCATTGTTAATCCCGTTTCCGGATTTAGCTGAACACAATAAATGCCTCCAAAGAATGAACCGTAATGCATCCATATTTTTCCATTAGAGGGATCAACAATAACAGTTGGATCAATGGCATTCATTGGCGTTTCTTTATTTGTGCGGACTACACATCCTTTCTCAATCCAGGGGCCTTCAGGTGAAGATGACTCAGCCATACCTATATATGAATTCTTCTGTCCGAACGCGGATACACAATAATAGAGTCTGTAAGTATTTTCATGCTTAATAATATAAGGTGCCCAGATATTAGTAGCCCCTTTTCCTTCAGAATTACTTCTCACCCACTCCACTGCATCATGAGGAATTTCTTGGAAAGCCCATCCTTCGAATTCCCAATGTACCAAATCTTTAGATTTACGCACCTGTATATATCCTAACGGAACATTATGCTGTTTTGCATCTTCCTTATTTTCACCATAAATTGCATCTGTTGAATACATATAATATGTATCACCAAACTTCTTACAAGCAGGATCGTGAACGTTGTAGGTTCCCCACTTCTTGTAGTTCTCCATGCCCGACAAATAGACATAATTGTCAGGCCAGGGATTTGAAGCTGGGATAATTTTCATGTCTGACGATGATTTGCAGGAGAGCATTACAGTCAGTACAATAAATGCAAAGAATACTCTGAGAAGTAATTCCGGATGTTTTTTCATATAGCAGTATTAAATCCTTTTATTATGTATCTACAAAAATAGCCGACAAGAGAATGTTCTAAGGTGGACATCTGTCTCTTTTAAGTGGACAAACCATAAACCATGATATAAAAAAGAAGTATCAACACATAAAAGAAAAAAGAGTTTAATTATATTTGTCTCGTTAATCGGTTAAATATGAGAAATAGAATTTCACTCTGCATCTTATTTTCGTTTGTTGTCTTTTTATCTTCTTTCAAAGCATCAGCATTACCAAAGAGCCTGACAAACAGATATAATTTCAGCTGCATCACAATGAATGACGGGCTGTTACATAACTTTATAGACGATATATATAAAGACAAACAAGGCTTTTTATGGATTTCTACTGCCGGAGGAGGATTGTCGAGATACGATGGTTATGAGTTTACTCATTACAATATAAGCACATGGCCTATTTCCCTGAAAAGTAACTTTATCCGCAAAGTTTGCGAAGATAACTTTAACCGTTTATGGATAATATCCGAAAAGGGAACAGATATATTAAATCTCTCATCGCTGAAAATAAATCAATTAACCTATAAAGATAAAACCTTAGATCAAATACTCAACAAATCGGCAAATACAATACTGAAAGACAGCAGAGGGAATATCTGGTTATCTGCCAAAGACGCATTATATAAAATAGAATTTGCACCGGATGGTGCTATTGCGCATATCTATTCTATGATGCTTAAATTGCCATCTTCAAACAACCAAGTAGTTGCAATAAAGGAAATAAACGGAGAAATATGGGTTGGGTATAATAGCACTGTATTTAAGGTGTTGACCAATAAATCTGGAAAGCTTGTACTTTCAACCATTTCTGATAAACTAAAATTAGTAAAAGGCAGCTATATAAACGTAATTTTTGAAAAAGAAAATGAAGTGTGGATAGGTAGTGACCGCGGACTATTCAGATACAATAAAACAAATGAATCTATAAAACACTATGTTCATAATGAAAGTGTGCAAGGTTCTATTTCACAGAACCAGATTACTGACCTCGCTGAAACAAATGATAAGCAATTAATTGTAGCGACTTTAAAAGGACTCAACTTCTATGATCCTATAAACGATAATTTTATGCATATCAATCGTGATGAAAAGGACGAATGTTATAGCATAAACTGCGATTTCATTAATTGCTTGCTTGTTGATAAGAATCTAATCTGGGTGGGTACTGAAGCTGGAGGTTTGAACAAGATTGCCCCCAAAAAGCTTTCAATACGCAATTACATGTACAATGAAAACGATCCGGGATCCATATCCAGAAACCCTGTCAATGCTATTTTTGAAGATAAAACAGGGAATCTATGGGTAGGAACAGTAGAAGGCGGACTCAATCTGAAAAGAAAAGATAGTGATAAGTTTATTCATATTACATCGGGTAACAGTTCGCTTAGTCATAATTCAGTAAGTGCAATAACAGCTGATGAATATAACCATCTTTGGATAGGCACCTGGGGAGGAGGCATAAATATACTCGACATGAGCAATATTTCTCATCCTACATTTGAACACATAACGTCAGGCACTCACCCCGAATCCATTATCGATTTTGTAGGAGCTCTATGCTATGATCCGATTAATAAGGGTATTTGGATTGGATCAAACAGAGGTGTTTATTTCTATGATATAAAAATTAAAAAACTTATGTCTCCTTTTCCTTTCAGTGTAACAAAGAATATTCAGGGTACAATAGGCTCACTAATCGATAAGAAAAACAATTTGTGGATAGGAACTTCGGACGGTGCAATGATCATCGACTTAAAATCATTTGCCAGAAATCATTCACACTTTTCATATAAATATTTAAAATACAAAAGTAACAAGCCCGATTCTCATTGTGTTGACAAAATAAACTGTCTTTACGAATCATCCAACGGAACAATCTGGCTGGGTAGTAACGGATATGGTTTATACAAACTAATATCGCGAGATAATGAGAACTATCAGTTCCAATCTTTTACGACTACACAAGGGCTAGCCAATAATTGTGTCCTGGGTATTTTGGAAGATGAGAGAGGTCGTCTTTGGTTAAGTACATGCAACGGAGTTTCCTGTTATAATCCCAGTATAAATAAATTTATAAACTACACTAAAGAAGATGGATTAATAAGTAACCAATTTTACTGGAATGCATATTCCAAATCAAACATTAATCAGAATCTTTATTTTGGTAATATGGGAGGATTAATTGCAATTGACGGGAATAAAATACTGCCAAAACCATTAAATAAAAAGATTATTTTCACCAGACTTAGTGTATTAAATGAGAACATCTATCCTGGCAAGGGGAACTATATTGATGTAGATATATCACAAGCTAAATATTTAAAATTGCATGAAAAAGATAAATCTTTCTCCATAGAATTCTCTGCAATGGATTATGAGATATCAAATACAGCAACTTATTCATACAGATTACTCGGGTTTGACGACAATTGGGTAAAGGTTCCTTCGAGCAGACGTATAGCAAGTTATACAAACTTGCGTCCGGGAACTTATACTTTACAGGTAATATGTGATGCCGGATCAGAGCTACAGTCAGGCAACATAACTGAACTGAAAATTGTTGTTTCTCCGTTCTTTTATAAAACAACATGGTTTATTTGTCTTGTACTTATTATACTTTCTGTAATAGTATACAGACTGTACAGATGGCGTATTGATTCATTGAAAAACCAAAAAGAACAGCTTCGCATCAAAGTAGAAGAACGTACTCATGAACTGGAAGAACAAAAGCATATACTTGAGGAACAAACAAAAGAGTTATCACGTCAGAACGAAATACTTAAACAGCAAAACGAAAAGATAACCCGTCAGAAAGGGCAGTTAATCAAGATGTCGAAGAAGGTTCGGGAACTGACAATTGACAAGCTGACTTTCTTTACCAATATTACGCATGAATTCAGGACTCCCATCACACTGATTATGGGGCCTATTGAGAGGGCTCTTAAGTTAAGCTACAATCCTCAGGTTATAGAGCAATTACATTTCGTTGAAAGAAACTCCAGGCATTTACTTTCACTCGTAAATCAATTAATGGATTTCCGCAAAGTTGAATCTGGTAAAATAGAGATTGTAAAGGTTCCGGGCAATTTTAAGAAGTTTATTGACGATATACTAGAGCCTTTTGAAGCCTTCGCCCGCGAAAGAAACATCCAAATTGAAAAGGCATTCCGTCTTAGTTCTCCGGTTATTATGTTTGATGAAGATGCAATGGATAAAGTAATCAGCAACCTTTTGTCGAACGCCATTAAATACACTCCGGATAATGGAGTGGTTTCTATTTATATTTCTTCTTTAAGAGACCCTGATACTTTAAAAGAAAAGTTATATATTTCAGTAAAAGACAACGGTGCCGGCATTAATGAAGAAGATATACCAAAAATTTTCAATCGGTTCTACCAAGCTAAAGGAAGTGTAAAGTATCCTGTATACGGACAAAGTAGTACTGGTATAGGCCTCTATCTGTGCAAACAGATTGTGCATCTTCAGGGAGGAACTATTCAGGCAAAGAATAACCATACCGGAGGTGCTGCTTTCAGGGTTGTTCTTCCTTTGCTGCGTGAAGAGCATCCTAAGAAAGAGACAAATGTTGCCAATCAGCTTCATGAAGCTAATGAGATTAAGGATAATAAACTGCTTATCTCAGGAGGACGTCTTAACATGTTAATTGTTGAAGATAATAAAGACATGCGTAGTTATATTCGTTCAATATTGATAGATAAGTTTAATGTTACAGAAGCCGAAAACGGAGAACAAGCACTGGCTATATTAAATCAGCAGAGTTTTGATTTTATTATAAGTGACTTGATGATGCCAGTTATGGACGGACTGGAATTATCAAGAAAAGTAAAAGAGAACTTCTCAATATCTCATATTCCGTTCCTGATGCTTACAGCAAAGACCTCTATTGAAACCCGTATTGAAAGCTATAAGATTGGAGTAGACGAATATTTACTCAAGCCGTTTGATGAAGATCTATTATTGGCTCGTATAAACAATATTCTGGAAAATCGTAAGCATTATCAGAAACAATTCAGTTTTAAGATGGACGTTGATATTCTTAATGTTGAAGAGGAATCTTGTGATAAGAAATTCCTGGATAAGGTAATGAGCGTCATTAAAGAAAACTATAAGAATTCTTATTTCGAGGTAAGTGACTTTATTGAATCAATGGGGGTAAGTAAAAGTATACTTAACAGAAAAATGCAGAACCTTACCGGACAGTCTGCCGGACAGTTTATCAGAAACTACAGGCTGAACATTGCAAGGGAATTAATATTAAAGAATCGCACCACCAGAAATATGAATATATCAGAGATAGCTTATGAAGTAGGTTTCAATGATCCTAAATACTTCACCCGGTGCTTTACCAAACATTTTGCAGTTACACCTAGTTCATTAATGGAGTCTGATAAATAATTTAATGTATATATACTTTACGCAGTGGTGACAAACTTTGAATAAAACATCTTTTATATGTCTTGGGATAAAATTTGTCACCCCCATTACCACTGCGTTTCAGAAGAAGGTACCCTGTTACCCCCTCGAAAACAACCTTTATAAATTTGTTTTTTCAGTATACAACTGTACAAAAAGCAAATGACATGCAATTAATTGGTTATAAACACATTAATAACACAATTGATACATTTAGGCTCTTATTGGCAAAATAAGTAAGGCTCAACTATGTCTGCAATTTCTATTCGCCAATAAATTTAGTTTATTCCTCAATAAATAGATAACCATTGCCCAATAAATAAAATCTATTCACCAATGGATTTTATAGTAGAGATATGGCATAATACCCGCTTTTACATTAAAAGAAGCATTTATCCACCCCTAAAAATCTTTTGTCCACCTTGATAAAACAATTCACTAATACATTTGTGAGCAAACAGAACAGAGTCATGTTCCTATCTAACATTCAGACCTAGGTACATGATAATAATAGTTTGGAAGAGTTGCTTATGAAATAAAAAACATAGTTATCTCTCCTTTTGTATAAACCTTACGTTAAACCTCAGTATTCATTATTAATTTATAATCTTAATTTTATGAATTTAAAGCTACGAGAAACTAAAATTAAAGATATGATTAGGTTCAAAAAGATATGGCCTATTGGATTCTTTTTCCTTATTTCAGCGTGCGGATCGGACGATAATCCTGATTCTGAAGATCCAACTATTCCTCCAGTCACGGATACTTACACTGCACCTACTTATAAAGACGATTATAGTAGCATTGCCTCATGGGAAAACCGTAGTAACTGGAATCTTGCCAATGTGCATGACCCCACAGTAGCCAAATGTGGCGATTACTATTATATGTACTCAACCGACGCTTCTTATGGAAATGCTCACGACGGACACGGACACTTTCTTTACAGGCGATCAAAAGACTTAGTAAACTGGGAGTTCAAAGGGATGGCCATGAACGAAACACCTGCGTGGGTAAAAGATACTCTCAACAATATGCGCCAAAGAGAGGGACTGCCAGCAATTGCCTCTCCTTCATACGGATGCTGGGCGCCGGTTGTTCGCAAAATAGGAAACAAATATAGAATGTATTACAGCATTGTTGTTGATAATTATATTAAGACCGGAGCACAAAACACTGCAGCCAACTTTGATAATTCATGGACAGAACATGCTTTCATTGGTTTAATGGAAACCGACGATCTGGCTTCTAATATTTGGGTAGACAAAGGTATGGTTGTTTGTTCCTCTACAGATAGAGGAAACAACTGGTACAGAGCCAGTTTAAATGACTGGAGCGGATATTTTAAATGGAATGCCATCGACCCATCATTTATTGTAACTCCAAACAATGAGCAATGGCTTATTTACGGCTCCTGGCATTCGGGTATAGTTACCGTTAAAATTGACCCGAATACAGGAAAGCCTTATCAGCTAAATTCATTGGCCGATTATGGAACCTGCATTGCAACCCGAACTACTGGAAGCAGATGGCAAGGATCAGAGGCTCCGGAAATTATTTATAACGAAAATACCGGCTATTATTATCTGTTCTTAGCATACGATGAATTATCCGTTGCTTACAACACCCGTGTGTGCCGTTCAAAAAACATAACTGGTCCTTTTGTGGGCATTGATGGCAAAGATATTACTCAGGGAGGAGAATGCTGGCCTATGCTTACACATCCTTATAAGTTTAGCAATCATTCTGGTTGGGTAGGTATATCTCACTGTTGTATTTTCCAGAATCCTGATACCAAAGAATGGTATTACTGTTCGCAAGGACGTCTTCCTGCCAATACAAACGGAAATGCTTACAGCAATGCCATTATGATGGGACAAGTTAGATCTGTAGAATGGACTGAAGATGGATGGCCGGTTGTTATGCCAGAGAGATATGCTGCAGTTCCACAAAGTACGATATCTGAAAGTGAGCTGATAGGGAATTGGGAACACATTACTTTATCTTATCAATATCAGACACAGCAAGCATCAAAAAGTGTAGTCCTTTCAGCAAATAAAACTGTAAGCGGTGCTATTTCCGGAAACTGGTCTTATGATGCAACCAAGAAGATTTTGACAATAGGTACATATAAGGTAAAAGTTCAGAGGGGACTGGATTGGGAAGCTACTCCACGTACAAAAACTATCATTTACTCGGGACTTACAGACAAAGGTATTTCACTTTGGGGTAAAAAAGTAAAATAACTATTCCAGATCTGAATTATATTCAGCTGATAACGGATATAGGTAAATCAATATACTACTTTTCAATAGGGTGAACTATAACGGGGGAGCTAAAATATTTGTTCCCCTTTTATTTCCTAAAGACAAGTAAATAATACCACAAGGTGATTTGAGCGAGAGAAAAACATAGCTTAAGCATAATACAATGGTAGTTTTATGGTTGGATTTATTAAATGTACAAAATACACTTTTATCCACTAAGAAAATACATTTGTCCACCTTGTACAATTGGCGATCATCTATATTCGCCATGCAATAAAGACCAAATTAACCTTTAAAATTAATACTATGAAGACAAGAAAATGGCCGTCATTTCTATTGGCGGTAATTGCAGTCCTTTCATTCAATTCCTGTGATAACTGGGGACTAATGGACCCGCCTGCAGGAAATCAAATTTATCCTAAACTAGAACTAAAAGGAGAATATAAGTTTGAAGAAGAACTTTCTCCTGAAGAGTTTACTCTGACTGCCTATAACGGAGGAGAGGTTCCCCGAATTGCGACCGATGAGTTCAAGGGGAAAGTTCTCAACCTTAATGGAGGGTATGCTCGCGTGAAAAATCCTTTGTATAATGTAAAGGTGCAGACAGGAGTATCTATCACCATGTGGGTAAAAACAGCGGCGGACAATTTGCAAGGCGCTATATTCTCATTTGCCAATGAGGATAATTCGGAGCGTATCTTTTTTACGCCTAACGCCTGGTTGCACCGCGACAGTTTGAGCATTGCCAGTGAGGTTAACAAGCCTACTAATGTTTCAACTGCACCATTCACTGCCGATAAATGGCACTACATGGCACTTATTATCACCACCAAAGGTTACACTTTGTATATAGATGGTGAAAAGAGTAGTGAAGAACTTACTTCTGACCAAGCGGGTTCCTTTGACTATCCGAATCTTGTGCAGGCATTTCCACGTCTGTCGTACCTGTATTTTGGTTACGGATCACCCGTACAGCCTAAGGCTATGCGTATTGATGACGTGAAAATATATAGGAACGTAATTACTTCTAAGGAGATTGCTGTACCTGTAGTAACCGGAGGAGAAGAATATCGCTTCCCGCCAAGAGGAACTGTTGGATATTACACCCTTGACAAGACATTTGCAAATAGTCTTAACACCTCACAAAGCGGTGAATTGATCACTGTTGAAACTCAAGCTACCCCATCTGCATTCGAACAAGATGCCGACAGAGGTACGGTATGGCACCAGCAAGAAGGCTGGACAGGCAATGCCAATGGTTGGGCTTATTCTCGTTTCGACAATCCTTTGAAAGGTAAGACTCTAGAAGATGGTCTTAGTATTTGTATGTGGATTAATCCGCCAACACTGAACTGGTGGGATCAGATTTTTGTGATGAACGACGGAACAACTAAATTCTGGTTCAATGCTATTGGTTACCTTGGCTATAATGGAGCAGGAGGCTGGTTTGATTGTCAGAATAATAATGCTGATAACGCACTAACCCCAGGTAAATGGACTTTTGTAACTATAAATATTTCTACCGACGGGTTTGCAGTTTACTACGACGGAAAACTGAAGTTTGACAAAGACAATAACGGGGCGTTTGCTTCGGGCGACTTTAAAGGCTACACCAACGTATTGAACATGTTTACCAGCGCTAATAACTTCTACTTGGGTTACGAAACATGGTGGAAAGCTGCGCCTGCAATGATAGACGATATATTCCTTGTAACAAGACCTTTGACAGAAAAGGAAATTCAGAATCTCTATGCTGACACAAAAAAAGCATCGGGAGGAGTTCCGGTTAGTCCTGCATATGCACCTTCATTGGTAGGCTATTATCCGTTAAACAATTCTTTTACAAATGCAGTCAATGCAGCACAAGGAGGCGAACTTATTACCGTAGAGACTCAGGCTACTCCATCAGCCTTCGAACAAGATGCAACCAGAGGTACAATCTGGCATCAAAAAGAAGGATGGACCGGTAATGCTAATGGTTGGGCATATACACGTTTCGATAATCCACTGAAAGGTAAGAATATTACGGAAGGTCTAAGTGTTAGTATGTGGCTTAATCCACCCACATTAAACTGGTGGGATCAAATCTTCGTTCTAAACGACGGCACAAGTAAACTCTGGTTTAACGCCATTGGTTATCTGGGCTATAATGGAGCGGGCGGATGGTTCGACTGCCAGAATAATAATGCAACCAATGCCCTAACGGCAGGTGTATGGACATTAGTTACCATAAACTTTACGCCAGATAAATTTGAAGTTTATTATAATGGAGTACTTAAGTTTAACAATGAAAATAATGCAGCATTCGCTTCGGGCGACTTTACCGGGTACAACAATATTCTGAACATGTTTAAAACAGCCAATAACTTCTACTTCGGTTACGAAACCTGGTGGAAAGCTGCCCCGGCATTGATTGACGATGTGTATTTCTGCGCCAGTCCGTTGTCGGCTTCACAAGCTGCAGCTTTATATAATGCGACGAAAAAATAACCTTGTTATTTCCATAAAATAAAGAAAATATGAAAGATAAACAAATGAACCCCAAATCATCCAGGAACACATTTCTGTTCCTGAGATGGTTGTCGGTATTCCTGATGCTGCTGATCGGGCAAACTTTGTCGGCACAACAGCGGCAAGTGACGGGTATAGTGAAAGATCAGACTGGTGAACCAATTATAGGTGCCAGTGTATTAGAAAAAGGAACAACAAACGGTGTTATTACTGACTTGGACGGAAACTTCAAACTGACAGTAAGCAACCCTGAGAAAGCTGTTCTGCAGATCTCTTATATTGGCTATCAGACACAACAAATACCTGTAAACGGGAAGACATTATTGAATGTAATCCTGAAAGAAAACACGAAATTATTGGATGAAGTAGTGGTCGTTGGTTATGGTGCCCAAAAGAAAGAAAGTGTGGTTGGAGCTATTTCACAGGTTTCCAGTAAGGAACTACTTGCTTCTCCTGCCGCCAATATTTCTCAGGCTATTGCCGGAAAGATTCCGGGTGTAATTACTACACAGACTTCCGGCGCTCCGGGACAGGACGACACGAAGATTAATATCCGTGGACGGGCTACCTTTGCAGGCGATGGTTCACCACTCATTCTGGTTGATGGTGTAGAGCGTGAGTTTTCACAGATTGCTCCTGATGATATAGAAACCATTTCTGTATTGAAAGATGCCTCTGCCACTGCTGTTTATGGTGTACGCGGTGCAAACGGTGTAATGCTTATTACTACCAAACGTGGTCGTGATCAGAAACCAGAAGTGAGCTTGACGGCAAACATGCAAATTCAAAGTCCCACACGTAGCGACACTTACCTTGATTCTTATCAGTCGGTGACTTTGTTGGAAGAGGCGTTGAAAAACGATGGATTGCCTTCTCAATTCTCGGCTAACGATATGGAAATGTATCGTAAGTCGGCTGCCGGGCAGTTAAGTGGTTTGGATGCCATGCTTTATCCCAACGTGAATTGGTACAACGAAGTTTTGAAAAGTTCAGCTCCTGCTCAACGCTACAATGCTAGCGTTCGTGGAGGAACTAAACGCATGAGATACTATGCTTCAGCCGAACTATATGACCAGAAAAGTTTAATCAAAGAACTGAGTCAGGATACGTATGGAAACTCTTCCAGCCCCAGTTATCGCCGGTATGCTTTCCGCGCTAACATGGACTTATTCCTGACAAAAGACTTGACATTCTCCGTAAACTTTGGAACTCGTTTCGAAGAACGCAGAGGATCGAACACCAACGAAAGTAGTACATATAGTCAGACTTTCTACGAACTGAACCATACGCCAGGTTGGCTCTTCCCTGTATCATATCAAGTGAAGAATGGAGAAAGCACCAAGACCTTGTACGGAGGTAGCTCACAGTATCAAAGCAATATCGTTGCAGCATTGGCCAAAGGTGGTTACTATCGCGCTACCAATACCATAAATGAAACCAACTTTATTTTAGATTATAAAATGGATTGGCTGACCAAAGGATTAAGTGCCAAAGGTATGGCATCATTCGATTACGACTCTTATTATAAGAAGATGTTCAAGGAAGACTTTGCTACGTATGAACTAAATGACCGCAATAATTACGAGTCGATTGATGCTTACAATCAGTTTAATTCGGACGGAGAACTAGCTTATAGCAAGGATAACAGTACTACTTACAAACTTTACATGGAAGCACAAGTTAACTATGCACGCCAGTTTGGAAAGCATGATGTAACGGCTATGGTACTTTATAATCAGAATGATTACCGCTATAACTCTGAGCTGGCCAAACGTTACCAAGGATTGGTAGGCCGTGTAACTTATGGTTACGATGATCGGTATTTGGCTGAGTTCAATGCTGGTTATAACGGTTCCGAAAACTTCCTCAAGGGCAAACGCTTTGGTTTTTTCCCTGCAGTTTCAGTAGGATGGCGCATAAGCAAAGAAGAATTTATGGCCAGCACACAAGAATGGCTGAACAACCTGAAAGTTCGTGCTAGCTACGGTGAAGTGGGAAACGACATTTATACAGTAAACGGAACCAGTCAACGATTTTTGTATCAAGAAAAATGGTCTCAAATCAGTAATGACTACTATTTTGGAAGTTCCGGTAAAACAGGTATTTATGAAACACAGTATCCTAACCTCGGAGTAACCTGGGAACGTGCCCACAAGTACAACCTCGGTCTTGAATTTGGCTTATTTAATGGATTGCTGAATGGTAATATTGATCTCTTTTACGAAAAGCGCAATGATATTCTGACTGCATACCTTACTCGTCCGCAGTGGGTGGGTGTGGCTCTGGCAGCTGGCAACTTAGGTGAAACTAAAAACAGCGGTTACGAATTTGAGTTGAAACACAACAAACGCATCAATAAAGATTTAAGCTACAACGTAGGATTAACTTATTCACACGCACGTAACGAAATTATAAGTATGGATGAGCCGGAACAAAAAACTGCATATCGCAAACGCGAGGGTAATCCTATCAGTCAGTATTTTGGTTTGATTGCTGAGGGATTTGTAACACAGGCAGATCTTAATAATCCTGATTTTCCGGTATCTACGTTTGGTACGATGAAGGTTGGTGACCTAAAATATAAGGATATGAACGGTGACGGTTTCATTGACGATCGCGATGAAAGCCGCATTGGGTATAGTGATATTCCGGAAAACACTTACGCATTATCTCTAGGTCTTAATTACAAGGGATGGGGATTTAACGTTATGTTCCAAGGGGTAGATCACGTGAGCCGTTACTACGATGCTGAAGCGATGTATGCTTTTGTCAACGGTGGTAAGGTGAAAGAACATCATTTGGGACGCTGGAATCCCGAACAGAGCGAAGCTTACAATCTACAACATGCCACTTATCCTTTATTGCACTACGACAATTACGGTGAACACAATCAGCGCACAAATTCTTTCTTCTTGAAGAACGGATCGTTTGTTCGTCTGAAAAACATTGAGTTGAGTTATACATTGCCTCAAAACTGGTCTAAGTTTGCAGGTATGAGCGACTGTCGCCTTTACATGAATGCCAATAACTTGATTACCTGGGATAATTTGGACGGCCTCACCGATCCTGAAAGCAACGGATCTAACCGCTACCCTATTATGAAAACAGTGAACTTTGGTGTAAACATTAAATTCTGACACACATGAAGAAAACAATAATATATAGTTTGCTAGCGCTATCGATATCTGCAAGTGTTCTCACTTCGTGCGAAGATGCATTCGGTAGTTTTTTGGACAAGCAACCCAGTAACGAATTAACAGAGAAACAGGTATTCGGCGACTGGAGCTTGATGGAGCAATACCACTTTGATACTTATAACTTCCTACGACACGGAGCATGCCGTATTAAGGATTCATGGCTAGATGCTGCTACTGATCTGGCGGAAACAAGTTATGCTACAGGCGGTGTACGTACTACTTTTAATATAGGTAATTATTATGGATCTGACGGAGCAGCAGAACTCTCCGACACTTGGGAACATTATTATCGTGGTATCCGCAAGTGTAATATGATTATTAATCGCATTGATAGTGTACCCAAAAGTCCAGATCTTAGCAATGATAAGTATTTGCAGGACAAAACAAACTATACTTCCGAAGCTCGCTTCTTGCGTGTATGGTTTTACTGGGAACTGTTTTTACGTTACGGACCAGTGCCTATTGTAACAGAAGTACTTGATCCTGATGGAGACTTGCTGAGCAAATATACTGATAGGCCAACAGTAAAAGAGTATGTAGTAGATTTCTTACTGAAAGAGTTAAGCGAATGTGAAAGCGGCTTGCTCACCTATGAAGATGCTTGGAACGCTACGTATGCAGGTCGAATAGGACAGCCAATGGCGCGCGCACTTGCTTCACGCATAAAACTGTACATGGCAAGTCCCCGATACAGTGCCGAAAGTGGGGTTACCTGGCAGGAAGCTGCCGATGCAGCAAAGAGCTTTATAGATACCTATGGTTCTAAGTTTGCACTCTTTACAGAGGAAACAACAGACGGTATATTGCCATACAACAATGCTTTGCTTCGTACTACTTATCTGGACAAAAACAAAGAAATAATCTTTTTCCGAAACGATGTAGCAGTAGGTTGGAATGCAATACAAAATGACACACCAGTTGGTGAAGGAGGTAAAGGAGGTCTTTGTCCCTCGCAGAACCTGGTAGACATGTATGACATGATTGATGGCTCTTCACCTTTCAGCGCTTATGATGCAACGGGCGCACCGATTTACAATAGTAACGGACAACCGACTGTTAATGCAGCTAGCGGATATAATGACGCTACTATGTGGACAGGACGTGATAAACGATTGGAAGCAACCGTACTTTATCACGGTACAAGCTGGGGTAACGGAACTATTAATGTTATCAAAGGACAACGAGACAATCCAGTAGGTAATGCTAATGCCACTCCCACAGGATATTACGTACGCAAATATATTCCAGAAGCAATTTTAAGTTCGGTACATACAGGCAGCTCACGTCGTTTATGGACATTTATTCGTTATGCTGAAATTATGCTGAACTATGCAGAGGCATTGAACGAAGTACAAGGCCCTTCAACAGAGGTTTACAATATGCTCGATCAGATTCGCCATCGTTCCGGTATTACTGGTTCAGTTGCCAATCGGAGCGACCTTACAAGTTCAAAAGAAGCCATGCGAAACTTTATTCACAAGGAACGTACGGTGGAACTGGCTTTCGAGGAACACAGAGCTTGGGATGTACGTCGCTGGAATGTGGCAGTTGAAGCTCTCTCTCGCCCCATTTATGGTATTGATGTAGCGACCAATGGAGTTATCAGCCGTAAAACAGCACAAAAACGTATATTCGAGAAAAAGATGTACCTCTATCCAATACCCGAAGGTGAAGTCTGGAAGACCAATATTGAGAACAACCCGGATTGGAAATAATTCTTAAATTGAATAAATATGAGTAACATAAAATATATTATAAGAAAATGCACAGCGACGGGCAGATATCTGTTGCTGCTAAGCTTTCTCTGGTTGCAAACAAACGTCCTTGCACAGAACGAGCAAATATTGAAAGGCCGGATTGTGGACAGTAAAGGTAATCCTGTGGCCGGTGCTGTAGTCAATATAGCCGAACAAAGCCGCATTGCTCTATCGGACAAAGATGGGTACTTTAGTCTCAATAATGTGAAACCTCAGGATGAGCTTTGTGTGAGTAGCGTCGGTTATTTAAACGCTACCGCGCAGGTCAATTTCAAAGAGGGTTATCAGATTGTATTATCGGAAGACTTGGATGAATATCTGCACACCATGCCGGTTCCCTTCGGACGCAAAGCAAAGAAACTAATGACAGAAGCTACTTCCGTGGTAACAGGAGAAGAGTTGCAGAAACACCCGATTACTATCTTGCAGAATGCTTTTACTGCTACCGTTAACGGTATGGAAACTTATGAATGGAGTAGTGAACCTGGATGGAGTGAAACAGCTATGTACATTCGCGGTATACGTACTATGAATCAGAATGCACGTGCTCCACTTGTTATTGTAGATAATGTAGAGCGAGATCTTTCTTTTCTTGATGCATTTCCTATAGAAAACATCACAGTTTTGAAGGATGCTGCGGCTACTGCTATCTACGGAATGAGGGGTGCCAATGGTGCAATACTTGTAACCACTAAGCGTGGACAAGCAGGTAAAACCAACATTAACTTTACTCAGGAAATAGGTTATCAGATGCTGAGCAACAAAATGGAATTGCAAAATTCCTATAATATGGCATTAACCCGCAATCAAGTACGTTATTTGAGTGGAGGTGATCCAATGTATACTGACGAGCAGATTGAAAAATATCGTCGTGTAAGTAATGGTGAAACATTAGAGGGAATTGATCGCTATAAATATTTCGACACTAATTGGTTTGAACAATTGTATCGGGATGCTGCCCCCATGTACAAAACCAACATGCAGATAAGCGGTGGAAATAATCGCGCCCGTTACTACGTATCTTTCTCTTATCTTCGCCAAGAAGGTATGTGGAACGAGAAGGGAACCAGTTGGAACGAAAACTTCGATACACAACATATGTTAAATCGATGGAATTTACGATCCAACATAGATATTGATGTGACTAAATTTTTAAATGTATCATTGGATCTTGGTGGTCGTATCGATAACATTAACCAGCCTACGGAAGGTGTGTTTGCCCTAACTACATTTGGAGCGGTAGAGGCTAATCCTATGGAACCAGTATATTGCCCTAACGGTGACCTTTATGCTAGCAGTACAGCCAACAATCCTCTACGTTATCTGGCTGCCAGTGGCCAGGAAAAGAACCGCCGTCGTAATCTGTATAGTACATTGAGTGTTAATGGTGATCTGAGCAGTCTGTTGAAAGGCTTAAAAGCGAACACCACTGTAAGCTTCGATTCCTATGAGACATTTGAATCTACTCAACGAAATGCAATTAATACGTATAATTACGACTACACCAACGCGGCTGTTAATGATCCGTCGGAATTTACTTATACTAAATATACGTCGTACTCTGCACTGACAAATCCATCTGCTAATCAACGTGAATATTACTATCACTTGAACTTCAACGCTGGACTGAATTATAGCAATAATTTTGGTAAGCATGCAGTAGATGCACGTGCCTTTGTCCGTACCTACCAGAACGTAGTAAGTGGCAGTACATCGTCAGAACGTACGTTATCATTTAACGGACAAGCTACGTATGCTTACGATAATCGTTACATCTTATCTGGGAATTTTAGCCGAATGGCAAGCGATAACTTTGCCCCAGAAGAACGTTGGGGTAATTTTTACGGTACATCATTGGGATGGGTAGCATCAGAAGAGCCATGGTTGAAAAACAAAAATATGGATTTATTAAAACTACGTGCTTCTTATGGACGTGCCGGACAATCGAACACTGGGGCCGGACGGTATCCGTATCAGGGAACTTACTCAAGTGGTACTGGTTATAGCTTTGGTTATTCGCAGAGTAATATCGGAGGATACTATGAGAGCAAAGCCGGTAATAGCAACAACAAGTGGGAAGTATCCGACATGTTGAATATCGGTCTTGATTTTGATTTCTGGGGAAAGAAACTGTATGGTGCAGTGGATGTATTCAAAGAATGGCGTTCAGGTATTTTAGTAACACGCTCTACTATTCCTTCGATTATTGGAGTATCAGTAAGTTCTGATTCTTACGGAAAAGCAGAAAGTAAAGGACTTGAAGTAACTTTAGGTCATCGCGGCAAAATTGGTAAGGTAAATTATTATCTGGAAGGTTTGCTAACCTGGAATACCAACAAGGTTACAGAAATGGATGAAACGGAACCCAACGTGGAATGGCAACGTAAAACGGGTCGTCGGATTTATGATGGTACTGAAGTTGCATCCTTGTATGAAAGTTCATTTAATAACACTGTGGGTGGATGGAATATTTACAAATTCGAACAGTGGGCGAATGATCCAGATAAGGTTGCTAGTAACCAGCAAGATGCTATTGATCATCCTGAAAAATATCCGTACCACTCGGCATCAAACGGCAAACAAGCTTTAGGTACAGCTGTCTTCAAAGATTTGAACGGCGACCGACAAATTGATTCTAACGATATGTCACCTGATACCTATACGATTATCCCTGAATTGATACCGTCATTGAACATTGGTTTGGAATGGAATGGTTTTGATGTACGCGCTGTATTTAATGCTTATCTCAACCGTAGTGTATTTCTTTCACCTGCTATCAGTTTTAGTGGCTGGAGTAACATGGGAACACACGAAGTGACGAAGGCATGGGGGTACTATAATGACAATCCTAGTGACCCACGCAATATTAATGCAGCCTATCCACGTCCGCTTTACGGAGGTTTTAATGCCATCGACTCTGATCGCTCTACAGGTACATACAAGAATGACATCTGGGTGAAAAACGGTAATTACATATCACTACGTAATGTAGAGATTGGCTATTCGCTTCCAAAAGAACTTATTGCCAAAATTAACATGACAAAATGCCGATTTTACTTTAGCGGATACAACCTATATAACTGGAGTGATCTTCCAAATAACGTAGACCCGGAAAAGCCAATGAGTTATTGCTGGTGGTATCCAAAGACCCGTTCGTTTACATTCGGTGTAAATATCGGATTTTAATGTTGTACTTTAAACTTTGAAATGATGAAAAAGATTTTGATATACATCACTGTCGGATTGCTGGCCATAGTTCCCAGCTCCTGTAGCGATTATTTAGACAAAGAAGTGGATCTGACCTTGTCCGAGGAACAGATATTTAGCAAGTACGAGAATACTCGTGGTTTCCTGGCCAATGTTTACACGTACCTTCCTGATGCATTTGCCGGATATAGTGACGGACAGTTTCTTGCTGCCTCTCGCGACTGTATGACGGATAATTCACTCTCATTTTGGAATGTGCACTATTATCACAGCGTGCTAACGGATGCCTACTCTGCCACTAACCATCCTTTTGCTGAAAGGTTTTGGTCTAACGATTTTAAGGGGATTAGGGCTGCTAACCAATTTATGAAAAATTCACGCGAAAGTGTTATTGGTAACGCCGAGAAAACGAGTGACGATAATCACTTATATGACCGTAATATGGCAGAAGCCCGATTACTACGTGCTATCTTCCACTTTGATCTTGCAGGCTGGTTCGGCGATATACCGGTGATTGGTAATGATGAAAATGGTGTTCCCATCGTTTTTGAACCAGGAAACGCTTCTGCCATGAACATGTCGCGTACCACTTGTAGCGAAGCCTTGAAATGGATTGCTGATGAATGTGACGCTGTGAAAGATATACTACCTTTCCGTTACAGTAATGAAAATGAAAACTGGGGACGTATGAACGGTGCCGCTGCCTATGCACTTAAGTCAAGAGCACTTCTTTACAGAGCTTCTGTATTGAACAATCCCGACGGTAATGCTTCCTGGTGGCAGGAAGCCGCACAAGCAGCTAAAGACTTTATCGCAAAGAATAATCAACTGGCACATCCATATAAACTGTTTACAACTGAGGATAACGACCCGAATAAGAACTATTATCAATGCTTTGTTTCAACGCCTCACCTAAACAATGAATATATCCTGAGTCGTTCCGAATGGAATACTCGTGAAATTGAGCTATTCCTGGCACCTTGCGGATTTTCTGGTAATGTAAACTCTACAGGACGTACTAATCCTACACAAAATCTGGTGGATGCTTATGAAATGAAGAATGGCAAACCTATTGATGATCCAGCTTCTGGCTACAATGATCAGAATCCTTATGCTAACCGTGATCCACGTTTGGAGCAAACTATTCTGCATCATGGTTCAATTTGGGGAGATAAAGTACAAGAAGAAGAACGTGCTGTTGATGTTTCATATCCGGACGGAAAGGATTACCAGGATCTGCATGGTGGAACAACAACAGGTTATTATACCAAGAAATTCTTGAATAACATGTCTTTCAAGAGTCCTACTACATACGTTCATGCTTGTCCTATTTTCCGTTATGCTGAAATTCTATTGAATGCAGCAGAAGCAATCAATGAATCGGAAGGACCAACTAATGCTTACCAATACGTAAATCAAGTACGTGGACGCGTGGGCATGCCTGCCTATAGCGGGATGACGAAAGAACAGCTTCGTGAGCGTATCCGTAACGAACGTCGCATTGAACTTTGTTTTGAAGATCATCGTTTCTTTGATGAACGTCGCTGGAAACTGTTTGAAGGTAAGACTGCTGCCAGCGAGAAAACTTTGCCCCGCTATCAACAAGTTTATAATATTTACAGTGTGATAGTTACTCCCGGAGCATCTAATGTTTATTCTTATGAACCAGATGGTACACATCCTTCCAGGGCATTTAACAGTCCGAAGAATTACCGATTCCCTATACCTGATTCCGAAGTGAAGAAAGCACCTTTATTGAAGCAAAATCCAGGATGGGAACTTACCTCTTCCACAGCTGAGTAATATTTTATACTCAATATGTTATTAACTGGTAAATAGATTTTTAGTATTTAAACATTTATTTCTTATCATTGCTCTGTACGCTAATTCTGGCGTGCAGCGGCAATGATAATCTCCTCCTATCAGAAAAACCACCTTTGGAAAATCCAGTGGTTACAAGTCTAACCGTTTCCTCTGCCGAATTGAGCACAGTACTATTCGGCTCACAAACAGATGTGTAGATACTAATTGAAAACTAGCGCTTTTTTCAGTTTGTATCAACAATACAAGCATACTAAAATCGCCCATCCGATTGAGATGTTTGAAACCAGCATCAAGAAATGTACCCGCTTTAACTACCAATTAATTGACAGTTGGTTTACCTCTGAGTTAATCCAACTCATAGCCTCGTATGATATCAAATACCATCTTCTTGGGATGGTAAAGATTGGGAAAACCAACCATGAATAGAGCATTCAACAAGGAACTCTATCTAAAAACAGAAGCCCAACAAGGTTTTCATTTTGAAATGAGATCTTCAATATATCGAGTTATTTGTTATTATAAAGTATATTTAAATATTATATTGACATATTAATACGAATATATTATATCTTTGCGAAATAATTTTCAAGAGGAATATACGCATGGATTTATTTGCTAAAAAATCGATAGAAGGTTTGCTAAAGGAGTCTAATGAGACTAGTAGCCATTCATTAAAAAAAACGTTAGGCCCTGGTAAGTTAGTTGCATTGGGAGTTGGAGCAATCATTGGAGCCGGATTATTTTCCATTACCGGTGGTGCAGCTGCAGAATTAGCCGGACCAGCAATTACCATTTCTTTTTTAATAGCAGCTATTGGATGTTGCTTTGCAGGATTATGTTATGCTGAATTTGCTTCAATGATTCCTGTAGCGGGAAGTGCATATACCTATTCGTATGCAACAATGGGCGAATTTATTGCCTGGATTATTGGCTGGGATCTGGTGCTGGAATATGCCGTTGCTGCTGCAACAGTAAGTATCAGCTGGAGTCGGTATTTAATAAAATTCCTCGATGGATTTGGAGTTCATCTACCTTCGAGTCTGGCAGCATGTCCATGGGAAGGAGGAGTAGTCAATTTGCCTGCTGTATTTATTGTAATTCTGATGAGTTTACTTTTAATGAGAGGAACAGAAGGTAGCACAAGATTTAATAGCTTTATTGTAGCATTAAAGATTGGAGTGGTTCTTATCTTTATTTTTCTTGGATGGCAATATATCAATCTGGATAATTACACTCCCTATATCCCTGAGAATACTGGGAAATTTGGTGCATACGGATGGACGGGGATTCTACGTGCTGCAGCTGTAGTTTTCTTTGCTTTTATTGGATTCGATGCAGTAAGTACTGCTGCTCAGGAAGCAAAGAATCCAAAGCGGAACATGCCTATTGGTATACTTGTCTCACTAGTAATTTGTACCGTTTTGTATTTCCTGTTTGCTCATGTAATGACTGGCGTTGCAAATTACACTGAATTTAAAGGTCATGATGGCATTGCTCCTGTAGCAATAGCAATTGAACATATGGGACATGCTGATGCAAGCGGACTGATTCACCCCGATTATCCATGGCTTAACCGTGCAATTATATTGGCAATCCTTGCCGGATATTCTTCTGTAATAATGGTTATGCTTTTAGGTCAGAGCCGGGTGTTCTATAGCATGAGTAAAGATGGTCTGTTACCGAAGTTATTCTCAGAAATTCATCCTAAATTCCGTACGCCGGCAAAGAGTAATTTACTATTCTTACTGCTTGTCAGTGTATTTGCCGCTTTCGTACCTTCGAGTGTTGCAGGCGAAATGACCAGTATTGGTACTCTTCTTGCCTTCATACTGGTATGTATTGGAATAATTGTTTTAAGGAAGAAGATGCCAAATATTCCAAGAGCATTTAAAACTCCTTTTGTTCCCTTTGTTCCTATTTGCGGGGTGCTTACTTGTTTGTCAATGATGGTTTTCTTACCTGCTGATACCTGGATCCGATTAATAGTTTGGATGTTAATTGGTCTGGATATTTACGCAGCATACGGAATGAAGAACAGTAAAATAGCTGTTTGGGATGGAAAAGAAAGATCCGGGCAATCAGTATTAAATATCACCGGAGTTTCATTATCCGTTATTCTTATCTTTGTAGCTTTCGCTCACCAGATAACAGCTGGATGGGAAAGCAACAAGATTTTATTAATAACAGCCTTGGTTCTTTCTGTATTCCATATCTTTATTTTCGGAATGCGATTAATAAATCAATCTTCGGTACCAGCAATTGATAGAATTAGATTTGCCTGTCTGAGAGTAGTCAACAAAAACCCTTTTATAAAAGAGCAAGAGAACAAGGAAGATTGAAAATAAAATAGAATATTACATCTCTATAACGGGGCTGTTTCTGAACTAATTCAGAGACAGCCCTTTTCTATTACTTAACCTGTTCATAATGAATAATAAGTTCTCCAAAATGGAAAACTTATATAATTTAGAAAGAAAAAAAGTTATCCAAAAAATACATATTTAACATAGTTAAGCGAAACAACATATTGTTATATCCACTATCTTTGTTTCGGTTTTGGTAACAAAGCTTATGCTTTAGGAGAAAAGGGAATACCGTGAAATCCGGTAACAGTACCCGCTGCTGTGATTCTCGAAGAACTTGAGTAACAAGCCACTGCATTTATTTGTGGGAAGGCACTTTAAGGGAGAGATAAGTCAGAAGACCTGCCAGAACTTACACATTAGATTATCTTATGCTTTCGGGAGTTAAAGCAAGAGAAAATAGGAATTCGCCAAGATATAGCTATCTTTCGGCGCTAATCTCTTACCGACCTATTCTCTTTCCTCTTCCTTATGCAAAGTATTCTAAATGTGACAACTTATTTAGATTAAAAGTTTCACAAAAAGAATAAGAATATGAACTACGCTGAGATTTGTATTATCAAAAGAGATGGGAAAAAGGAAGATTTCTCTATCAGTAAAATAAAGAGTGCTGTAACAAAAGCATTCGATGCATCAGGCATCACGAATGAAGATAAATTGATAGCTGATATTACAATGCGTGTAATCAGTAACTTTACTAACCCTACTATTTCTGTAGAAGAAATTCAGGACCTGGTTGAAAAGGAAATAATGAAAGTTCAACCGGAGGTAGCTAAAAAATATATCATCTATCGTGAATGGAGAAATACCGAACGTGAAAAGAAGAGCCAGATTAAGCAGATCATGGATGGTATTGTTGCTATTGATAAGAACGATGTAAATCTCAGCAATGCAAATATGTCAAGTCACACTCCGGCAGGACAGATGATGACTTTCGCCTCGGAAGTCACAAAAAACTATACCTACAGATATTTGCTCCCAAAGAAATTTGCAACAGCTCACCAGTTGGGAGATATTCATATACACGACCTTGATTATTACCCGACTAAGACTACCACCTGTATCCAGTATGATATGGATGATCTCTTCGAGCGTGGATTCCGTACCAAGAACGGTAGCATTCGCACTCCCCAATCCATACAGAGCTATGCAACACTGGCAACCATTATCTTCCAGACAAACCAGAATGAACAACATGGGGGACAATCAATACCGGCGTTTGATTTCTTTATGGCAAAGGGTGTTTTGAAATCGTTCAGAAAGCATCTGACTTCCCTTGTTGGATTCTATACATCTATTGAAGGAGCCAGTGCTGACGAAAAATCAATAAAAGCTATTGTTAACGAACAAGTCTCTTCCGTAAAAACGAGCGAACAGGAAAAAGAGGCTTTACAAATGGCTCTGACTGGCATTGGCATTAACATCGAAAAAGATGTAGTGAACAAGATTGTAGAGAAAGCTTACGCTTCTACCAGAAAAGATACTCACCAGGCAATGGAAGGATTTATCCACAACCTGAACACTATGCATTCCAGAGGAGGTAATCAGGTGGTTTTCAGTTCAATTAATTATGGAACAGATACTTCGGCAGAAGGAAGACTGGTAATTGAGGAATTACTAACCACCACAATGGAAGGCTTGGGAGGCCGCGGAGAAGTTCCGGTATTCCCTATTCAGATATTTAAAATAAAGAATGGTGTTTCTTATTGCGAAGAAGATTATCAGAAAGCTATGGAAGATTTTGATGCTGCCATGGATGGAAGAGTAGAATTCAGTACTCCGAACTTTGATCTTTTCCTGAAAGCATGCCGCACTACAGCTAAGGCGCTCTTTCCAAACTTTATGTTTCTGGATACTCCTTATAATACAAACGAACTTTGGAGAGCTGATGATCCGAAACGTTACAAGTATGAACTGGCTACAATGGGATGCCGCACACGTGTTTACGAGAATGTAGCCGGAGAAAAAAGTTCTCTTGGAAGAGGAAATCTCTCTTTCACTACAATAAATATGCCCCGCCTTGCGATTGAAGCTCACAGAAAAGCTGAGAAATTAGTGGGAACAGCAGATAAGGAAGCTTTTGAAACAAAGGAAAAAGAACTATTCCTTAAATCGGTTCGCAGCATGGCTGCACTTGTTGCCGACCAGCTTTATGCTCGTTATGAGTATCAGCGCACAGCACTTGCACGTCAGTTCCCATTTATGATGGGTAATGATGTTTGGAAAGGCGGTGGTAGTCTTGATCCCAACCAGGAAGTGGGCGATGTTCTTCGCAGCGGAACACTGGGCATTGGCTTTATTGGTGGTCATAATGCAATGATGGCTCTTTACGGAGAGGGACACGGTCACAGTGAGAAAGCTTGGAACACGTTGTATGAAACCATTCAAGAGATGAACAAGGTGGTGGAAGAATACAAAGCCAAATATAACCTGAATTATTCTATCCTTGCCACTCCTGCCGAAGGGTTATCGGGACGATTTACAAAGATAGACCGTAAGAAATATGGTAAGATTGCCGGAGTAACCGACAATGATTATTATGTAAATTCCTTCCATGTAGATGTTAAGGAACCAATCAGTATTGTAGATAAAATTAAGTGCGAAGCTCCTTTCCATGCCATCACCCGCGGCGGACACATTACTTATGTAGAGCTAGATGGTGAAGCACAAAAGAATGTAAAGGCAATTACCAAGATTGTGAAAGTAATGCACGATGAAGGTATTGGTTACGGTTCAATCAATCACCCGGTAGATACCTGCAACTCTTGCGGATATAAGGGGGCTGTTTATGATAAATGTCCGGTATGTGGAAGCGAAAATATTATGAGAATGAGAAGAATCACCGGATATCTTACCGGAGATCTTAGCACATGGAATTCATCTAAACGTGCAGAAGAGCGCGACCGTGTAAAACATCACTAATCATTTCTCAGAAGAATCAAAGAAAAAATGGCAAAGCCTCTTTATATGCTTTTCACCTATCCCGAAACTATTGTCGACGGAGATGGTATACGTTATTCCATTTATCTGGCAGGTTGCCGGCACCATTGTCCGGGATGCCAAAATCCCAGTACATGGAATCCGGTGCAAGGTACGCTTTTAACCGAGGAAGTAATCAGTAAAATAATCCGGGAGATTAATGCCAATCCGTTATTGGATGGCGTAACTTTCTCGGGTGGTGATCCTTTTTACAATCCGGAAGCTTTCTTGCCTTTTATAAAGAGAATAAAGGAGGAAACAAAACAAAATGTGTGGTGCTACACCGGCTATACTTACGAAGAATTGCTGGCTGATCCTAAATTAAATGCCGTTCTTCCTTATATTGACACGTTGGTAGACGGACGATTCGTGCAAGCTGAATATTCTCCTTACCTGGAATTCCGGGGAAGTGCCAACCAGCGGATTATTCATTTGAAGAAGATGAACAAGAATAAGCCTGTTCATAAAATAGTTATGCCGGGAATGCTATATCAAACAGTTTAAGGTAAAGCAAGTCGTACAAATAAAACAAAAAGAAGCCTCGCAAAGAATAAACTACTTTCTTTGCGAGGCTTCTTTTTGTTATAGCTAAACAGGCTTTTCTACTTAAAGAAATACCTGATTATATCATTAAAGTTTGCCCATATCAGTAAGCCAAACAGCAGGAACATACCAACCATCTGTGCGTATTCCATGAACTTTTCGCTTGGTTTGCGACGCGCTATTATTTCGTAAACAATAAATATAGCATGTCCGCCATCCAATGCCGGGATAGGTAGAATATTCATAAAGGCAAGAATGATAGAAAGGAAAGCTGTCATTTCCCAGAAACGTTGCCAATCCCATTGTGCAGGGAAAATACTACCAATAGTTCCAAATCCACCTAAACTGTTTGCTCCTTCTTTGGTGAATACATACTTCATATCGCTGATATATCCTTTAAGCGTATTTACTCCAAGAGTAATACCTGCAGGGAAAGATTCGAAGAATCCATATTCCTTATTCACAACCTTAAAGAAGTGATCCGGACGATATGAGAAAGCTCCTCCTCTATAAAGAGAATCCAACTGCACTTTCACTGTATCAGTTACACCGGCTCTGACGTATGCAATGGTTACATTTCTTGATGCACCCTTAACACTATCCTTTGGAGCTGCAGCTTTAAGCTTATCAACCACTACCATATAGTCGTTAAATGCAGGAGTTGAAATTCCATTGATAGCAATAATACTGTCTCCTCTTTGCATTCCCGCTTTTGCATATCCATTATTTGGAATTATACTATCAATAACATACGGATAACGACAATCGGACAAATATGTATTTGCAGCCATCAGCTGATTCATGAAATCTTTAGGAATCTTTACCATTTCTTCTTTTCCATGACGTAGTACAGTAACTTCTTGGGCGTTATAAATCTGGCGATGCGCTTTAGGGAAACGAACCAGTTCTTCGCCATCGGCCGAAAGAAGAATATCTCCGTTCTGGAAACCAACCTTCTGAGCTACCTCGCTGAACTGCATACCCATCTTCATATCTTTTGGAAGCATATATGATTCGCCCCAGGTGAAAAGAATCATGGAATAGATGAACAATGCCAGCAAGAAGTTAAATACTACCCCGGCAACAATAATCAGAAATCGTTGTCCAGCAGGTTTAGAACGAAACTCCCATGATTTTGCAGGTTCTTTCATTTGCTCTTTATCCATTGATTCGTCAATCATGCCGGATATTTTGCAATAGCCGCCCAAAGGCAACCAACCTATACCATATTCTGTATCACTATTCTTCGGTTTAAATTTAAAAAGCGAGAATCCCCAGTCGAAAAACATATAGAATTTCTCTACCCTAACCTTAAAAAGACGAGCAAAAAGGAAATGCCCACCTTCATGTATCAGAATTAATAATGATAAACTCATTATTAATTGCAGGGCACGGATCAAAAATGTTTCCATCAATAATTATCTATTAAATATTAAAATTCATTATATCTTTTGCAACTCTACGTGCTTCCGCATCAGTTGCCACATAATCATCATACATTGGTGTCTTTATATAGCTCACTGTTTGCATAACTTTTTCTATAACATCACTCATGCCCAAGAAGCTAACCCTATTACGAAGGAAAGCAGCCACGGCAATTTCGTTGGCAGCGTTCACAATACAAGGCATGTTTCCTGCCTGGTGAAGTGCCTCATAAGCTAAAGCCAGATTTCTGAAACGGGTGGTATCTGGTTTCTCGAAAGTAAGATTGCCGCAAGTTGAGAAGTCCAAGCGGTCGAACGAAGAATGAAGACGATCTGGATACGAGAAAGCGTACTGTATTGGCACACGCATATCCGGCACACCCAATTGCGCTTTTACTGCTCCGTCTTCAAACTGCACCATTGAGTGAATAATTGACTGAGGATGAACCACTACATCAATTTGCTCCGGTTTCAATCCGAACAACCATTTAGCTTCAATAACCTCGAAACCTTTATTCATCATGGAAGCAGAGTCGATAGTTATTTTAGCACCCATATCCCAGTTGGGATGTTTCAGCGCCTGAACTTTCGTTACAGTCTTTAGCTGAGATAAATTACAAGTACGGAATGGTCCTCCTGAGGCGGTAAGTATTATTTTCTCTACGTTATTTCCTACCTCTCCTACCAGACACTGAAAAATAGCCGAATGTTCAGAATCCACCGGCAATATAGCTGAGCCAAACTGTTGTGTAAGGTCATTAATCAGTTCACCGGCCACAACAAGCGTTTCCTTATTTGCCAGAGCAATTTTCTTCTTTGCACGAATTGCGTGGATAGTGGGCTTAAGTCCGGCAAAACCAACCATTGCTGTAAGAACAATATCAATCGGTGCAGCTTCCACTACTTGTGCCAAAGCATCATCACCGGCATAAACCTTAATCGGTAAATCGTTCAATGCTTCTTTTAATTGAATATATTTTGCTTCGTTAGCTATTACAACAACCTCGGGCATAAACTTCCGGGCCTGTTCTATAAGCAGCTCCACCTGGTTATTGGCTGTCAGTGCATATACTTCATATAAATCAGAATGTTCGGCTATCACTTGCAAAGCTTGTGTGCCTATACTTCCTGTTGATCCTAATATTGCTATTTGTTTTTTCATTGTTGTTGTTAAAAGACAATCAGTTTTTCACCCAAATAAAAGGTTGGCGGCGATTCTTATTATTCATTATCAGTACATTATTGATAAAAAAGAAGGAATAGTCCGCCTATTTTCTAAACGTCAGTTTTGTTTGTTATAGAATGCATTCAACATGTACAATCCATCAACAGTTTACTAACTATTTTTCAAAAAGACTATGCTCAATTTCTCCTACGCCACATTATTGTTTTAAAAGACACAAATGTAAGCAATTAACCCAATGTTACATAGCTTTCTTTATTCATTTTAACGAAAAAACAAGAAATAAAAAGGATTTATTGCTCAATGCTTAGAAAACCTTTCCTGAAGTATTATTTAAAAGCAGTAGACATAAACAAGAAAGGCTGTAGACCTTTTACTATTTAAGTCTACACTATTTATAATAAAGGAGTAGTTCTTTATAAAAATCATTCATGAATAATATACTAAACCATAATGGAAAAACAACTTAAGATGTGAAATATAGCATACTAATAGCGAGATTGGCTTATATCAGAATTTTAGGGGAACAAAAATTATTGGCTTAGTGGGAAGACGTTTTCCGGAATCAGATTAATTTAATTCCATTTGAGCCAGAAGTTCCTGAAGGGAAGAACAGACATATTCTTTGCCATTTTTAGAAAAGAGCCAGGCATCTGTAGCTTCATCTACTGTTACAGAAGATTCTGCATCGGAAGAAATTTTATAACCATTTCTCACTAATGCACGCTCTGTCCAGTATGCACGATAGCCAGTTCCTATAATTTTCAAGGAAACTACACGAGGGGTTTCTGCATGTTTCACCATAAAGTTACCGATCGATGGGTCGAAGCGATAAGAGTTATTGGCAAAAACTTTCTGAAAACGGTTAGTAAGAATCAGATCTTCGGGCGTACCTACGGCAATACCATGTTTTGGAGTCATAAGCCAAAGCTTGTCCGCCGTTTGCAAAGCAAGATCGAGTTCGTGAGTAGACAGCACAATTGCTTTATTTGTCTGCCGTGCAAGTTCATGAAGAAGCATCATCACCTCTACCCTGTTGTTTATATCCAGATGAGCAGTGGGTTCGTCCAGCAATATTACCGGTGTATCCTGCACCAGGGCTTTAGCTATCATTGCTCGTTGACGCTCTCCATCAGAGAGTTCATTGATAAAGTGATCGGAATATCCTTCGAGGTGTACCTGAGAAAGAGCTGTATGTACCAGTTCCTTGTCGTGATCGGTTAATTTCCCCAACCAGTCGGTATATGGATTTCTGCCCATTGCCACCAGGTTGAAAACTGTGAGGTTGCTCACTTCCACCCTATCGGTAAGTACAAGCGAAAGCAAACGTGCTTTATCTGAAATAGACTGTTTTCCTAAGGGAAGGTTGTCAATACGGACTTCTCCACGCAATGGAGGCTGAAGTCCGGCTATTGTGCGTAAAAGGGTTGATTTTCCACACCCGTTAGGACCAATCAGACAAACCATTTCTCCCTGAAAAACCTCGAGAGAAAGACGTATCTGAACCGGATAGGTGGCCTTCCGGGTTACATATCCGATAGTTAAATCGTGGGTTTGTATAATAGCATCGGGCATGATTCTATGAGGAAGATCTATCAGTCGAGTGTTTCCACATCTTCCAGCGACAATAATCCTTCGGGAAGATCAACAGTCATTTGTTTTTTCTTGTGATCCATATCCAGAATAAACTCTTCCTGAGCAGGAATAAGGAGTTCTTCACCGTCTTTATCGAGAACAAAGAGCGTATTAATGGTTGATTCATCCACTTCAACCACCGTACCTATGTCGCCGTGACGTTTATCTATAACCCTGAAACCTACAAAGTAATCCCAGGCAAGTTCATCTACCGAAGACTCTTCGGCAAACTTCACAGGGAAATAGACTTCAACATTGGTAAACATGCGCCCTTTTTCGGCAGTATCTATCCCTTCGAGCTTAACTAAAGCGGTAGAATCCGACCGAAAGCGGTATTCTTCAATAAAAAACGGAACAAAGATGCCATCGAGCAAGCAGATGAAATAGTCGCACTCTACCCTATCGAACACATCGTCTGTAAAGGTAAACGACAACTCACCATGAATGCCATGAGGCTTATTAAAAAGGCCTATCTTATATACTTCTTCCCGCTTTATCATTCTTGTATACGTGTAATGCGTGCACCAAGAGCATTTAGTCGTCTTTCGATATCCTGGTAACCACGGTCAATCTGTTCTATGTTATTAATACGGCTTATTCCCGATGCACTCATAGCTGCAATAAGCAAAGCAATTCCGGCACGGATATCAGGTGATGTCATATTTCCGCCACGCAAGGTGAACTGGTGATTATGACCGATGACAACTGCCCGGTGAGGGTCGCATAAAATAATCTGCGCGCCCATGTCTATCAGTTTATCCACGAAGAACAAACGGCTTTCAAACATTTTCTGGTGAATAAGTACACTACCTTTAGCCTGAGTAGCCACCACAAGAAGCACACTTAAAAGGTCGGGAGTAAGTCCCGGCCATGGAGCATCGGCAATTGTCATAATAGAACCATCCATGAACGACTCTATCTCGTAACTTTCCTGAGAAGGAATATAGATATCATCGCCACGTTGTTCCAGCTTAATACCTAAACGACGGAAACTTTCAGGAATAATTCCCAAATTATCGTAAGATACATTCTTAATGGTTAGTTCACTGCGTGTCATTGCAGCCATACCAATAAAGCTTCCTACTTCAATCATATCCGGAAGAACGGTATGAGTAGTTCCGCCAAGGCTTTCAACTCCTTCAATAATGAGCAGGTTTGAAGCAATTCCACTAATCTTAGCTCCCATTCTGTTCAACATCTTGCAAAGTTGTTGCAGATAAGGTTCGCAGGCAGCGTTATAAATAGTTGTTGTTCCTTTAGCCAATACAGCAGCCATCACAATATTTGCAGTACCGGTTACAGAAGCCTCATCAAGTAAAAGGTAAGTACCTTTAAGTTGATCGGCTTTTATTTCGAAAACACCTCTGTCGTCAATATAATTAAATTCGGCACCTAGCTTCTGTATACCCAGGAAATGAGTATCCAAACGACGGCGACCAATCTTGTCTCCTCCGGGTTTTGAGATCAGCGCCTTACCAAAACGGGCAATCATAGGGCCAATAAGCATTACCGATCCACGAAGGCTTGAACATTTTTTCAGGAACTCATCACTTTCCAGATAAGCAAGATCCACATTCTCTGCTTTGAACGAATAGGTATCAACCCCTGTCTTGGCGACTGTTACACCCATGTTTCTCATTAACTGGATAAGATTATTCACATCCAATATATCTGGAATGTTACTCACAATAACCTCTTCAGAAGTTAGTAGTGTTGCACAAATAATCTGCAGTACTTCGTTCTTTGCTCCTTGTGGGATAATCTCTCCACAAAGCTTGTGTCCTCCTTCTATTACAAATGAAGCCATAGTTTGGTGTTTTAATTATTATTTTGAGTAGCGGCGAGTGTTATTGGTTGGCTTAGTCTTACGGAAAAGAATAGCTTTTGTTTCCATAAGCTTAATTGTTTCTGCATCCAGTGTTATCTTACCGTTAGTATATTCGCTTAAATCATCAAATATTTTACGGTCGTCAACATTATCCTTATTCCAGTTCATAAAACTTTTTTTCATATGGTTAGCCACTAAGTTAACCAATTGTTTCCTCTCTTCTCCTTCAGGATAATCGGCAGCAAGCTTAATCATCTTTTCCAAAGTACGGCCGTAATGACGATAACGAATCTTTGAACTTGGATAAGGAATCACATCTGGCTTAGTAATCAGATTATCTTTCTTGATAATTTCATATGGAAAATCAATATCCATTTTAAAATCGGACATAATTGCCAGGTGATCCCAAAGCTTATGCTTAAAGTCGGGCACATCACGCAAATGAGGGAACATATTTCCCATGATATTGATTATTGAATTTGCACAACGTTGTCTTTCAGCTCTGTCCTCAATAGTCAGGCAGTGATCAACCATGTTCTGAATGCTTCGTCCGTATTCGGGAAGCGGTAATACTCTTTGTTGAGTGTTATATTCCATTTATTGAAATTTGTTTTTATCGTTTATTACAGCAAATTCTTAGGCATGGTAGCCACAAATTCTTTCAGGTAGAAAGGTTCGAAGTAGGCAACATCTTTGAAATCGGCCTTAGCATAAGCCTTCTCCGCCAATGGGAACATAAGCTTGGCTACCGGAAAGATATCATCAATGAAGTGTGCATTAGGATGAGTAATCTTCTCTCTGCACTTAGCGGCTCCGTTTCCAAAGAAATAAACAGGATGTTCATTAAGGAAGTCAAGATAAGAATTTTCATCCACAATATCTGCGGAAATCCCACGCTTCACATTCAGCGCACGATCGTAAACAGCTGCATAAACTTCCATTCGTCGTGCATCAATCATCGGACAAAGTAAAGCATCTTCGGGTAAATCATGATACAACAGAACTGGAACTGTAAGCACTTCCAGGGTGGGAATGCCTATTAACGGAATATTTCGTCCGTAACAAACGCCTTTTGCCATTGAAACACCTATTCGTAGTCCGGTATATGATCCGGGGCCGCAGCTTACAGCCACAGCATCAAGCACAATTGCCCGACTATCTGCAAATGAAAGTGCTTCATCAACAAAAACGCCTAAAGATACAGCATGAGACGGGCCGTTGAAATCTTCTTTATTGAAGATTGCCAGGCCGTCCTCGCTGATAGCAACCGAACAAACGGTTGTAGAGGTTTCAATATGTAAAATACAAGGCATAAATTTTCTTCTTTAATGATGCAAAAATACACTTTTTACATATAAAAACCCCTATTTTATAGAAAATAAATTATAACGGCATGTTTCCGTGTTTCTTTGGTGGATTGGTTTGCATTTTGTTATGCGCCATATCCAATGCCTGAATTAACTTGAAACGTGTCTGCTTTGGAAGAATAATTTCGTCAATATATCCCAATTCAGCTGCCTGATAAGGATTAGCAAAGTTTTCTTTGTAATCTTCAATTGCTTGTTTCTTAGTTTCCTCGTCGGCCTTGCGATACAGAATATTAACAGCACCTTCTGCTCCCATAACTGCAATTTCTGCATTTGGATAAGCAAGATTCACATCAGAGCCGGTTTGCTTGCTGGCCATAACAATATATGCACCACCGTAAGCCTTACGAGTAATCAAAGTAATCTTTGGCACTGTAGCCTCAGCATAAGCATAAACAATCTTTGCACCGTGACGGATAATACCATTGTGCTCTTGTGTACATCCTGGAAGGAATCCCGGAACATCTTCGAATGTAATCAATGGAATATTAAAGCAGTCGCAGAAACGGATAAAGCGTGAAATCTTATCAGAAGCATCAATATCAAGCACACCTGCAAGGTAAGCTGGCTGGTTTGCTACGATACCCACTGATTTTCCACCCAAACGAGCAAAACCAATAACTGCATTCTTAGCAAAATGAGGCATTACTTCAAAGAAGTAGTGATCATCGACTACCGGTTCAATAATATCTTTGATATCATAAGGGATATTAGGATCTGCAGGAACAACGCTATTTAATGATTCTTCTTCACGATGAATATCATCTGTACTTGAAGTAGAAGGAGCATCTTCCATATTGTTTGAAGGAAGGAAGCTCAGCAGCTCACGGATTCCCATCAAAACTTCTTCTTCTGAATTGCTAAGGAAATGAGTTACACCGCTCTTACTGCTATGAGTATAAGCTCCGCCCAGTTCTTCTTTGCTCACATCTTCGTGAGTAACAGTCTTAACGACATCAGGACCGGTTACAAACATGTGACTCTTTTCCTTTACCATAAAGATAAAGTCAGTCAAAGCAGGAGAATAGCAAGCACCACCGGCACAAGGGCCAAGAATTGCTGAAATCTGAGGAATTACACCCGAAGCAATTGTATTCTGGTAGAAAATAGAAGCATAACCAGTCAAGCTTTCTACACCTTCCTGAATACGTGCACCACCGGAATCATTCAAAGCAATAACCGGAGCACCGTTCTTAAGTGCCAGTTCCTGCACCTTTACAATCTTCTTTGAATTTGTTGCACTAAGAGTTCCACCATAAACAGTGAAATCATAAGCGTAAACAAAAACAAGGCGTCCGTCAATCTTTCCGTAACCGGAAACTACTCCATCTCCAGGTATTTTATTCTTGTCCATACCGAAGTTTGAACAACGGTGAACCATTAATTTATCTAGTTCAACAAATGTACCTTTATCAAGAAGCGTATCAATACGTTCGCGTGCAGTCATCTTACCAGATTCGTGCTGTTTTTCTATCTTGCTTACTCCGCCACCTAGTTCGGCATTTTTGTTTCTTTCAACAAAGCGGCTATATAAATCTTCTTTTTCCATAACTATGCATTAACAACGTTTAAATCCAGTAAGATCAGCTGTTGGTCACTATTCACGGAGTCACCTTCATTTACCAGAATATCTTTAATATAACAATCAGATGTTACCTTGTAATTACTTTGCATTTTCATTGCTTCAATTACAGCAACAGTATCTCCGGCAGCAACAAAATCACCAACTTTTACTGGTATTTTCACGATTTTACCCGGCATTGGAGATACAATTTTATCTTCTTGTCTCTCGTCTTCTTTCTTTTTCAAACGAAGATATTTTGCCTTTGTGTCAACAATATCCACATTATAAGCCGAAAAAAGAGTATTTACTTTGTAATTCTTACCATTATCAGAACGGATTAATTCGGCATTATATGATTTACCTTCGTGAAGAATAGAGCAAGCTCCATTCTCGGCCATGGTAACATCAACTTCATACTCTACTCCGTCAATTGTCAGACGAACATTATTGCCATCTTTTTCAAGAAGTTCAATCTCTGCTATTCTGTTTCCAATACGTACTTCCATTTGTGCTTGTTTTAAATCCTCAATACTCCTTTATGCAAACCAAATTCTCTCCAGCGACTGATAGGACGATTATCCGTTCCTTGACTAGAGCTATTCTCTTCAAGATTCATCAGATAATCAATATATGCAGCAATCATTGCTACATTTTCAGTTTCTGTTCCGTCATCAGTAGAAAGACCTTTCTGAAGTCTTTCAGCATTTTTCTGGATAAAACCAGTATCATACTTCCCGTTTACAAAATCGGGAGTATCCATAATGCTTCTTAAATAACTGATATTAGTCTTAACGCCGGTTATTTTATATTCGTGGAGCACGCGACGCATACGTTCTATTGCATAAGTACGATTAACAGCCCATACAATCAACTTGCCAATCATGGGGTCATAATGGATAGGAATCTCATATCCCTCATAAACATAGCTATCTATACGAACACCTATTCCGTTAGGTTCTGTAATCTGACGAATCACACCCGGACAAGGCATGAAGTTAAATTCAGCATCCTCAGCACAAATACGGCATTCAATAGCATGTCCTCTTTGCTGTATATCTTCTTGTTTTAGTCTCAATGGAACTCCGTTGGCTACATGAATCTGTTCTTTTACAAGGTCCACACCCAGAACTTCTTCAGTAATAGGATGCTCTACCTGTAAGCGGGTATTCATTTCAAGGAAATAGAAGTTACGATTCTTATCTACCAGGAATTCAATTGTTCCTGCTCCGATATAATTCACAGCTTTAGCAGCAGCAACAGCTGCATTTCCCATTTCTTCTCTCAATTCTGGAGTCACAAAAGGAGATGGACTCTCTTCTACAATCTTTTGATTACGTCGTTGAACAGAACATTCTCTTTCACATAAATGAATTACATTACCGTAATTATCACCTAGAATCTGGAATTCTATGTGGTGAGGTTCTTCAACAAACTTTTCGAGATAAACAGTATCGTCTCCAAAAGAAGAAAGAGCTTCTGATTTAGCAGTTGTATATGCTTCTTCCACTTCGCTTTCATTGTGAATAAGACGCATACCTTTACCACCGCCTCCCATAGAAGCCTTTAACATAACAGGGTAACCAATTTTGTTGCAAACGTCGATTGCTTCGTTTACATCTTTCAGGCTTTGTTCAGTTCCCGGTACTACAGGAACATTCGCCTTAATCATCTGTTTACGTGCAGAGATTTTGTCTCCCATCAAATCCATTGTCTCAGCATTGGGACCAATAAAAATGATGCCTTCTTCTTTACATCGACTGGCAAACGAAGAATTTTCAGATAAAAAGCCATAACCCGGATGGATAGCATCCACTTGATGAGTTTTGGCCACTTCGATTATTTTTTCGATATTAAGATAACTGTCTTTTGATGCAGCTCCACCTACACAGTAAGCTTCGTCAGCATATAAGACATGTTTAGCCGTTCTATCCGCTTCCGAAAATATAGCAATGGATTCAATTTCCATTTCTCTGCAAGAGCGCATTACTCTTACTGCAATTTCACCACGGTTAGCAACTAAGATTCTTTTAATCATATTTTCCATATTTGGTACAACAATTTGCTCCACCCAAAAGGATAGAACAATTCCAGTATAGTTTTTCAAAAATTAGATTTAATAACGTCTGTTTTATTCCTAACCCACGAGGATATAAACTTTTAACGAATGGCAGGTCTTCTGACTTACTCTCCTCTTGAATGCCTTCCCGACAAAAGCCAGTGGCAAAAGTGTTTTCAAGATTCTTAAACAGAGCTTCACAGCAGCGGGACTGTCCAGGATTTACACCTGATTCCCTTTTAATCGCAATCATAGTTGAACAATTGCAAACCAATTCGGGGGCAAAGATAACAATTATGAATAATTTTGAAACATATTTAAAGAGAAAACATTATTTTTGCAAAAAACATACTCATATGATACAATCAATGACCGGATATGGGAAAGCCACTTTAACCCTGTCTGACAAGAAGATTAACGTTGAAATTAAATCACTTAATAGCAAAGCTTTAGACTTATCTGCACGCATTGCTCCAATTTACCGTGAGAAGGAAATGGAAATTCGTAATGAACTTGCAAAAGTTCTGGAACGTGGAAAAGTTGATTTCAGCCTTTGGATAGATAAAGGAGAGGCAGATATTGTAACTCCAATAAATGCAGCTGTTATTGAAGGATACTACAAACAAATCAAACAACTGTCTGATTCACTTGATATTCCGATGCCTTCCGACTGGTTTAAGGTATTACTTCGAATGCCGGATGTAATGACAAAGAATGATGTTCAGGAACTTTCTGAAGAAGAATGGGCAGAAGCACATCAGGCTATCGAGCAAGCAATTGAACACCTTATTGCTTTTCGTAAACAGGAAGGAGAAGCTTTAGCGAAAAAGTTCAGCGAAAAGATAGCAAATATCCGAGCTTTACTTGACTCTGTAGCACCTCACGAAGCCGAACGAATTGAAAAGATTAAAGCACGTATTACCGATGCGCTCGAAAAAACTGCGAGTGTTGATTATGACAAGAACCGTTTAGAGCAGGAACTCATTTATTATATTGAGAAACTTGATATTAACGAAGAGAAACAACGCCTGGCTAATCATCTTACATATTTTATCAACACAATGGAAGATGGCAGTGGTCAGGGAAAGAAACTTGGATTCATTGCTCAGGAAATGGGACGTGAGATCAACACATTGGGAAGTAAATCGAATAATGCAGAACTGCAAAAGATTGTGGTTCAGATGAAAGATGAATTGGAACAAATCAAAGAGCAAGTTTTAAACGTAATGTAATTATGAGCGGAAAATTAATTATATTCTCAGCACCTTCAGGCTCTGGTAAGTCTACAATGATAAATTATTTGTTAAAGCAGGGCCTTCACCTTGCTTTTTCTATTTCAGCAACCAGTCGCCAACCAAGAGGAACCGAACAACATGGAGTAGAATACTTTTTTCTTTCTCCGGAAGAGTTTCGTAAACGTATAGAAAATGACGAGTTTCTAGAATATGAGGAAGTATACAAAGACAGATTCTACGGAACTTTAAAGGCACAAGTTGAAAAACAACTGTCAGCAGGAGAAAATGTAATTTTCGATGTTGATGTTGTAGGCGGATGCAATATTAAGAAATACTACGGTAACCGTGCACTCTCCGTATTTATTCAGCCACCCTCAATGGAAGAACTTCGTAAGAGACTGGAAGGAAGAGGCACAGATGAACCTACAGTCATTGAAAGCCGACTTTCAAAAGCTGAGTTCGAATTAGGATTTGCAGACAAATTCGACGTTGTGATTATTAACGATGAAATTGAAGAAGCTCGCGCCAAAGCTCTGAAAGTTATTAAAGAGTTTCTGGATAAATAATTCTTTTATTTCTTCTGAGCTGAATATTTTATAATGAAAATTAAAACTGGTATTTTCGGAGGAACCTTTAATCCAATTCATATTGGGCACCTGGCACTGGCAAACTATATTTGCGAGTTCGAGGAGCTTGACGAACTGTGGTTTTTGGTCACTCCACAGAATCCTTTGCGCAAGGGAACTGATTTTCTTGATGACAACAAGCGGTTAGAGCTTGTAAAACTTGCAACAGAAGGTTATTCCAAATTCGTTGCTTCCGATTTTGAATTACATTTGCCCAAGCCATCTTATACATGCAATACGCTTGATGAATTAAAGAAAGCTTATCCTGAAAGGGAGTTTGTACTTATTATCGGCGCTGATAACTGGCTGATATTCGATAAGTGGAAAGATTATCAACGAATAATTGATGAGAATAAGATTTGGATCTACCCTCGTCCGGGTTCTTATGTTGATAAATCAACTCTTCCTCCATCAGTAAAGCTTACTAATGTGCCCGAAATAGATATTTGCTCTACTTTTATCAGAGACGGAATAAAAAATGGAAAGGATGTAAGATACTTTATGCATCCTGCTGTTTATAATAAGATTAAAGAAAAAGGCTACTTCGTGTAGTCTTTCTCTTTTTTACAATTCTGTTTTCTCACGATGGAGCACAATTACCACTATTTCACTTGGAGCAAAGAATCTTACTTTCTTTGACGAAGTTCCAATCCCATTAGTTATAATCACAGGAACACCTGCCGACGATTTCTTTTTCCCTTTCAAAAACCTCCGTCCATAATGCGATGGTACTACCGATGCATAAAGCCCCATGAGGGTAACTTGCCCGCCATGTGTATGTCCGGCTAAGGCAAGATCGGTATTCGACACGTCCACATCTTCCACATAATCGGGAGTATGGGTTAACAAAATAACAAATTCCTCGGGTTTCAAAGCAAGAGTTGGCGAAACACCATTATGTTTCAAGTCAAAAGGATTGCGTACTCCCGCTACAATAATCCGCTGATTATCTTTTGATATTGTATCACAAGTATGTTCCAGTACACGCATTCCGTGTTTCCGCATTTCTTCCACAATTTCCTCATGACAGCGCTCATAATCATTATTACCCATTACTCCGGCAATGCCATACCTAGGTTGAACTTCCGCTAATCGATCAAATAGTTCTGTTACATATTGGCAACCTTCCTGATAATCCCCTCCCATCAACAAAAGATCGGAATTGATTGTTCGCAGTTGTCGAACCAATTGTATTAATCCCTTCTCCTGAAGAGCACTTTTGTAATGCAGATCGGAAATGAAAGCAATCCGAAATCCATCGAATGCTTCAGGAATATCTTTGTGATAGAAGTCGTATTTATTCACATGCTGCGCACCCCGTCTGGAAAGGTTTTTAGTGGTGGAACAAGATACAAGGAATATCTCACAAATAAGAAGGCAAAATAAGAGGTGTTTAATTCTCATTTTATGGTTCATTTATTCAACAATAGAAACGATCTGCTACAAAAATACACCATATAAATCAAGAATCATCAGGTTGAAAAACTTTTTTGGAGAAGAGTCTTTGTTTATTAGATGAAAGAATCCATCGTTCATCATCCATTCATCTTAAACTATTGATAAATATTTTCTATCAAATTGGTTAACTAACAACTAAAAATTCATAAGTTTGCAGGATATAAAATATTGTAAATTGTTGTACTTTGTTTTCTAAAGATAAAACCATTATGAAAAAATCAGCATTCCTTTTAGTCTTATTTATTTTCTGTTTACCTGCAATGATACAGGCTCAGGAGGACGAAAGTGAGAATACTAAGAATTACCTGGTAGGTGCAGTTCCGGAAATAGACGGGAAAGTAGTGTTTCCCAAAGAACTTAACTTACCTAATTATTCTAAAGACCAGACTTTCGACAAAGTAATGAGCTGGATGGAGAAACGACTAAAAAAGAACAACAACACAAGCAGAGTGCTTTATTCTGATAAAGAAAAAGGAATAATAGTGGGATCGGGAGAAGAATATCTGGTCTTTAAATCAAGTTCGCTATCTCTTGACAGGGCAGTAATTAAATATCAGATGACTGCTACATGCATGCCGGGGAAATGTACTTTGAACATTGAAAGGATATTCTACGATTATGAAAATGATAAAAAAATACCGGCTGAGCTTCAAATAAGCGATAAAGAAGTATTGAATAAAGACAGAACTAAAATATTACGAGGTTATGCCAAGTTTCGTATAAAGACAGTTGATTTTGTTGATGATATATTTGCCCATTTACAAACAGCAATTGGAGCAAAACCTATTGCAGCACAAGTACCGGAAGCAGCTCCTTCTGTTGCAGCAAAACCCGATGTAAGTTCTATCCCTGCCATCTCCGCAAGTAACGAAGCAACTTCTGCTACTAATGAAATGTCCGGATACAAAAAGATAGCACCAGATAAGATTCCGGGGAATATCATCAAAATGCTTTCTGAAGACTGGATGTTGATAACAGCCGGCGACAAAGATAAATTCAATATGATGACTGCCAGTTGGGGTGGATTAGGCTTCTTGTACCAAAAGCCTGTTGCTTTCTGCTTTATCAACCCAACCCGCTACACTTACCAGTTAATGGAAAATAAAGATACTTATACTCTGACATTCTATACGGAGGCATACCGTGATGCACTGAATTATTGTGGTAGCAAGTCAGGTAAAGACACTGATAAAGTAAAAGGTTCTGGACTAACTCCAATCACTACTCCTAGTGGTAGCAAAGCTTTCTCTCAGGCATGGCTTATCATTGAATGCCGAAAGATGGTTGCACAGTCTTTGCAAGCAGAATCTATTTCTGATAAAAGCTTAAAAGAAAACTGGACCGGCAAACAAATGCATAAAATGTATATTGGTGAAATAATTAATGTTTGGGTTAAATAACCCAAACATTAATTATCTTCTTGCCAATAAAAAGAATCCTATTGTAATAACAAATATTTCTGAAAGAAAAGCTGGCAATAAAACAAAGCCAAACATCACATCTTTAAATGGCCAAACCAGCCAAAAGACAAGTGATAAACAAACAGAAAATATTACTTGTATTACAAGTTTACGAACTACATTAACAACTGAATAAATATTGAGTATATAAGAAAATATAATAGCACCTATAAGGAAAAATACACTTCCTATAAACAAATTAAATATTAGTTTTTCTTTAAAAGTGAAGTATTTCAAAAGTTCATTATAGGTAAATGTAACATCACTTCTGTTCTTTGAGATCTGAAAGCTATTTTTGTATACCCTTAACGTATCAGAATATACTTCTTTGCCTACCAAGTCTCTTGGCTTAGAGTAGTGATAAAGATATTTAGATACCTTGAGACTCATTATACCTTTAAAGAAATTTAGATTGTAGCCATCGTATTTATAATTACTACTTTTATCGAATTTATATTTAAAACGATGATTTGAAAGGGCATACAAGAGATCCCGAATTTTATTTTCTGAATCTAGTTTTATTAATAAACGATAATTATCCGGAGAATTATTCTCCTTAGCTATAACCTTACCACTAAACGAATTATTATACAGCGCCCTTAGTTCAAAAGTGTGAATACTGGCACAATCTTCATCCGCTATTGCTGTTGCAAATTTAGTTAATTCCAGATATCCAATTACAAGAAATATATTCAGAACACATATGGCAATAAGGAGAATATATTTAGTTTGACGTTTCATTCGTTTTAAAATACACTTAATTTTAAGAATAGCTCTACTCTCATTTCAAAGACTTTATCCAATATTAAGCTGACATACGTAGGTTTAAAAGCTATAAACAATTTGAAATATTACCTTATTAGAATATACTTAAAGTTATATTTAAGGTGTATTAATTCAAGAAAGCAGTTCTTTGAATCATGATAAACTTTAAACATAAGTTCTTTTTCGGGAGTAAAAAAAGAATTCTCATCTTTTTTTTCATTAAATGAAAAACACATCTTTTCTTTATCAATCAACCAAAAAAATGAAGATTTATCTCCTGCAGCATTTATTAACACACCTGTTCCATCTTTTTTTAATACTATAATTGGACAAACATTATATACAAATGCACTTTCTATCTTAGTTTTTATACCATTTTTATATTTAACTTTAGTTGATATTGATCTTGAAATATTCCAAGTGCCTATTATCGAATCTTTCTCTTGCTTTATTGCAGCATTTTCACAATTAATTATCTCTTTATCTCTGTTAACAACACTCGCCTTGGAGCTTATACAAACCAATATAAATATAAATAATATTCTATTCATAACAAGTATTAAAAATAGGATTTAAATAAAGAGATTCTAAAAATATAAAGATTTTAATAATCCCGGGGCGTTATTTTGTGTATCCCTTTTCTTTCATCTTTGCTTGAATCTTAGTAACCATAGAGGCGCCCCAAGTCTGTCCTACTTGAACAGCTTCTTTGGTTATGTCAGGAGTTACATCACTAATCTTTTTTCCGGCTGGGGATTCATAAAAAGCCAAAACATCTTCCAGTTCCTTTTGTGTTAAATACTTCTGATAGATAGGAGTCAGCATTTCTGTCATCTGGTTTACCGCGTCATTTAGCAACTCCTCATAAAAAGAATCCCAGAATTCTTTAGGAACATTCGGTGAATGTTCTTGAAAAGGTTTAAGCATTTGAGGAACCATAGCCTGCATATTTTTCAGAGTATTGGTAGCTATCAGATATTTCTTCATAACCTGTGAATAAGAGTCTACAGATTGTGCCATTGTAGTAACTGAGATAAATACAAAAACAACAAACAGGATTGTTTTCATTGACGAATTTTTCATAGTAGTAATTTAAATTTTAGAATAAGCTTATTAAAAAGAATTGTCCTTTTACTTAATTTCAGGACTTGACAAAGATACTTGTTTATCCGGATAAATTACATTTCGTCTTAACTTTCTGCCAAACAAACAACACAAATCTTCTTTTTCAACGCATCCTCCCTCATTTTTTGCATAAGCAATCGGAGTATTTTTCTCACATATTAGCAAGTGAGTCAATTAGAATATTTTCTAGAACATAATAATCTTTGTATTAACTACAGAGATTGAATGTCCCATCCTCAACAGACATTAATGAAGCGTACAATAGCATTAAAAGCAATTGAGGGTAGACCTTTTTTATATTTTTCAAACTGCAATAATTGGTTCTTATAAGTCAGCTTAACAATTTTAGATTGTGGAGTACTCTAAATATTTTAGACACAAAATTTTCCTAACCAGTTCTTTGTATCGTATCTTAATCCGTAGTATTAACACAACAAATACCAAAAGCAAAAAACAAAACAAGACGAATGCTTTTCATTGCAAATTTTAATCTATAAAAGCGAATCTACCCTCTACTTTTTTAATTTAATCATTGACTAAAACATATTACTTTGCCAAACAATTATTCCATAATTGCTATATACAAAAAAACGTTATATTTATTCTAAATAGAATTTTCCTACAAGAACCACGTCGTTATACCAGATTTCAATATTATACTCACCACTATTGTTTCCAGCCAGCGATATTGGCAATACTGTTATTTCGTCTATATAAGAACTATTGCTATAAACTACCTGCCCCAATTTATTAGTAATAGTAACAGTAAGGCTTTCAATTGCAATTTGAGAATAGACTTCTACTTGTGAGCCATCAATTGTTGCAGCAATTGGTTCATCTAAAAATTCATATAATAATACAGCAGGAGGTTTAATATTTCCTTGAGTCCTTTTTAGATAAATATCTTTTGATTCTCTAGGAAGTTCGATGCTATATATTTTCATCAAGCTCATGCTAAACAAAATCAATGTAAACAAAACCTGCCTTTTCATTTTTGGTATATTTCTTAGTCCGACATTTAACTTTATGAAGGCAAAAGTATGTGTTATTTCCTGGAATAAAAAGAAAATGAGGGGGACAAATAAGGGATAGTCAAAACAAACACAAACAGCTATACAAGAGCTCTTTAACACAAAAATAGTCACAAGTGGGGGGGGACATTTTTAAAATACACAATAAAAAGGAGCTCCATCTGAGAAATAAATCATCTATTGTTTCTTGTTATCACATTTTCAAAGAAGAAATAATCTGTAAAAAAACAAAAGTAAACTCCTGAATAAATTTAAAAATCACGAAGCGTTTCATCCAGCGTTTTGTCTCCTTCCAGGCACATTTTATCTTTACGGATACGCATCTTTCGTTTTTTCACTGAATCTTTTTCAACATTGAATATTTCTGCAATATCGGCTTGTTTTAGTTGCATCTTCACCAGGCAGCAGAGTTGAATATCAGCATCGCTCAGCTTGGGAAAGGAATTCTTAAGGCGCCCGATGAAGCCATTGAACGTTGCATCGGTATTTTCGATGATATGCGCCCAATCATCTTCCGTTAACCGTATATGTTCATTCACCTCTCTTTTTCTTTTTTCTGAAATGCCTCGTAGTTCCGGAACCGAAACTAAATTGAGCTGCCGGTAAAAGCTTTCACGCAGTTCTACCTCTTTGAGTTCTTGCTGAGCTATTTTTTTCTCGCTCTGAAGTTTTTCTATTTCCTGCCGGCGGATCTGTTCTTTATTGAACCGGATCTGTTCTTCCTGTTCTTTAATCTGCTTTTGCTTTCTATTGGAGACAAGAAAATAAGCAACACCCGAAAGAGATAAAAGCAAGGTGGAAAGAAAACAGATGAGATAGATCCATTTCTTTTTCTGAAGATCGGCTTCTTTAAGCAGGGCATTTTCTTCCTGCAGCTTTCCATGCTTGTAAAGTGTCTGCATCTGGATAACTGCCGCACTGCGAGTCTGTTTATCAATGGTATCACGATAATTATTGAACTGTTCCATGTAATAAAGCGCCTTGTCAGGGTTCATTTTCTCTTTGTAAACCTTTGACAGGACAGAACAAGCAGAAGCTTTGGTATAGATAAAATCGTCCTGAAAACTTTTATTTAGATAATACACCGCAGAATCATGCTGATGCAGATCATTCAAGATTTCGCCTTTAAAACAATAAAAGGAATAAAGTGGTTCACTATCCTGAAGAGAGACGAGCGCTTCATTACAATATTTCAGAGCGATATCATACCGTTTGATTTGCTGATAGGCATAGATTATCTGTTTCAATATAGTGCTTACATTATCTTTGGAATATTTACTAGCAACTTTCAATGCCTGTAAGTCATAAACCAGGGCACTGTCGTTGCGTTCCAATCCAGAAAATCCATAACCAATCTTGGCCAAAGCAAAAGTCCGGTAGACATTATTGTTCTGCAGATTTGCAATACGTAAAGCCTCGCGATAGACTGCCAGCCCATCTTTATAAAGTAACTGGTCATAATATAATGCTCCAAGATAATAATTTATCAGAAATTTATATCTATAGTCTAAACCGTCTTTTGCCCAATCGTTTGCTTTTAAATAATACCGGGTGGCCTGCTCCGCATTTTTCATCCCATCGTTTACCCTGCCTGCGTAATACAATGCCCTGACGGCATGAAGGGAATCGTTGGCATTGCAGAAATATTGTACAGCATCATCCAGAAAAGCATTGTCAGTTATTTCAAGTTGCTTTTTATCCATTGCCTGAGCCACGAGCAGCGTATATAGGGAATGATTGCGTTTGCTTAATTTATCCGGACTTTTGATGCCGCTCAAAAGAGTTAATGCACTGTCGGGATGGCTTTCAATGATTGCTTCCGCACTCTGCAATAAATTCCGGGAACGATTGCACGAAGATAATACCAGGATTATACATAAAGCAAGAAGTAAAAGTGCGTTATCAATATATTTATTCATCGTATTAAATTCTGATATATAAATAGTAACAAAACCTCGCTAGATAAACAATCAAATCATATCTAAATTATAAATCATGTTATAAAAAGAATTAGTTCGGTCACTGATCTTTAATATTTTTATAGTATTCTACACTATAGAAAATATCATAAAACCAAGCACACTTAACCAATACATGAATATCTGCAAGGATGTTCTTTCTGATGTGGAAACAAAGTTAAACAAAAGTTTCATAGAAAGAAATGAAATGTATTATTATGATACATATCGCATTTTTTTCAGAATGATTGTATCTTTGCTTCGCAAAAAAGAGAAAAATGAAAGATATAGTTGAAAAGAATTCTGCCAAAGCATGGCTGCTTGCTGCCCGCCCAAAAACATTGACCGGAGCAGTGGTGCCAATATTAATAGGAACAGGACTGGCCATTGCCGATGGAAAGTTTAATTGGCTTCCGGCACTGATATGTTGCTTGTTTGCTTTCCTTATGCAGATTGCATCCAACCTGATAAATGACTTGTTCGACTTCCTGAAAGGAACCGACCGCGAAGATCGTCTTGGTCCTGAACGGGCTTGTGCTCAGGGATGGATTTCTCCTTCTGCTATGAAGATAGGAATTATTATTGTGGTAGCTCTGGCATGTGCATTAGGCAGCACACTTCTACTCTATGGCGGTTGGTGGTTGATCATTGTTGGCATGGTCTGCGTTATCTTCGCATTTTTATATACCACTGGGCCTTATCCTCTCTCTTATCACGGATGGGGAGATGTTTTGGTTTTGCTGTTTTTTGGTCTTGTTCCTGTATGCGGGACTTATTATGTACAGGCTTTGACCATTACTCCCGGTGTGATTATTTGCTCACTCATCAGCGGACTAGCCATTGACACTTTGCTTGTGGTAAATAACTACAGAGACAGGGAAGCTGATGCCTTGAGTGGAAAAAAGACTGTTGTAGTTCGTTTCGGAGAACCTTTCGGACGCTATCTTTATCTATTCTTAGGGATGATTGCCTGCTGGCTTTGCCTCTATTTTGTATTTGAAGGTTATTTATGGGCTGCCTTACTCCCGCAGTTTTACCTGGCGCCTCACTTCAAGACTTGGCAGCGATTGGTAAAAATACACAAAGGAAAAGAGCTAAATGCTATTTTAGGAGAAACATCCAGGAATATGCTGATTCTTGCTATGTTGTTATTTATCGGATTGTCTTTGGGATAAAAAATAATCAAAAGGAATAATTATAAATTAGCCGTTTACTTTTTTGTGTTTGATATACATCTAACATATATTTTGATATACATCATACGATAGCGATGATATACATCAAAAGGGTACTTTGATATACATCAAAACAAAAACATGACTTTGAATTTAAAAAAAGACTCATCGGGTTATTATATAAAACAAATGGGATACCTTAAAGCACCCCATCATTATAATATCATGAAACAAGTATTTAGATGAAAGCGGGGAATAATTTCCCCTCTTTTAACTGGTAATGCTGACCTGTTTCGGGACAAATAGCTTCATCTTTCTCGTTAAAGAAAAGCCTGTGTCCGTATTCGCTCACCCAACCTGTTTGATGTGCCGGATTTCCTGTTACCAGTGCATAAGGCAAAACATCTTTAGTAACCACCGCACCGGCACCAATCATGGCATATTCGCCGATTGTGTTTCCGCAGACAATAGTAGCATTGGCACCAATAGTTGCTCCGTGCTTTACAAGTGTGGTACGAAACTCTTCTTTACGGTCAATAAAGCTACGGGGATTAATTACATTAGTAAATACACATGATGGGCCCAGAAAAACATCGTCCTCACAAATTACACCGGTATAAACAGATACATTATTCTGAACCTTCACATTGTTTCCCAGAATCACTTCCGGTGAAATTACTACGTTCTGCCCGATATTGCAGTTATTGCCCAACTCGCAACCCGTCATCAGGTGAGAGAAATGCCAGATCTTTGTCCCCTCACCTATCCGGCAACCGGGATCGATCACTGCCGTTTCGTGAACAAAATAGTTATTCTCCTCGCTCTGCATATTCGCGTATCTTTTCTATAATAAAGTTTTGCACCTCTTCGGTCATTTCTGTATGAATGGGTAATGAAAGTACCTCCCGGCAAAGCTGCTCAGAGGTTGCAAGTTGTTCACCCTTTCGCACAATATCAGTGAAAGCTTCCTGCTCCTGTAGTGGAAGCGGATAATACACCATACTTGGAATTCCATGGGCTGCCAGGAATTTCTTCAACTCATCTCGTTTGCCATCAAGTACTTTTATAGTAAACTGATGAAAAGTATGAGATGTATACGGCATCTTCCGAGGAAGGAGAATTGAATTCAGGTCTGTAAGTCCTTCATAATAGCGTTTTGCTACCAATTGTCTTTCTTCTATATAATCGTTCAGATGATGAAGTTTCACACTCAGAATTGCAGCCTGAATGGTATCAAGACGGGAATTGCACCCTATTACATCGTGAACATATTTTTTGGACTGTCCATGACTGGCAATCATTTTAGCACGGAAAGCCAGATCGTCATCATTCGTCATCAGTGCACCACCGTCTCCCATGCAACCTAAATTCTTTGTCGGGAAAAAAGATGTGCATCCAAAGTGACCCATTGTTCCGGCTTGCAGCTCTTTTCCTTCGGAGAAAGAATAAACAGAACCTAGAGCCTGAGCATTATCTTCTATAACAAACAGATCATTAGCCTCAGCCAATTGAAGAATCTCCTCCATCGGACAACTTTGTCCAAACAAATGAACCGGGATAATAGCCTTTGTTTTAGTAGTAATCGCCTTTTGAATATGGGCTGCCGTTACATTAAACGAATCATAGTCTACATCAACCATCACCGGAACCAGTCCCAATAAAGCAACCACTTCGGCTGATGCAATGTAAGTAAAGGCAGGAACAATAACTTCGTCTCCGGGTTGGAGCCCAAGTGCCATCAATGCTATCTGAAGAGCATCTGTACCATTGGCCACGGGAATAACATGGCGTACTCCCGTATAGCTCTCTAAATCAGCTGCAAATTCCCCAACCTGCAGACCATTAATAAATGCACAGGAATCAATTACACTCTGAATAGCGTTATCAATTTCCGGCTTAATCTTCAGATACTGACCCTTAAGGTCAACCATGGGGATTTGCGAGTCGGGGTCTATCATTTGTTTCCGTACATCTTTTCGTAGTATTTCTGATAATCGCCGCTGGTAACTTCTTCCACCCAGCTTTGATTTTCCAGATACCACTTAATTGTTTTCACAATTCCAACCTCGAACTTAGTTTCCGGATACCAGCCAAGTTCATTAGTTATCTTAGTAGGGTCAATGGCATATCGCTGATCGTGGCCAAGACGGTCTTTCACAAATGCAATCAGTGATTCATTAATCCAATCGATAGAGAGTTCACCTTTTTCGTTATATTCCTTTTTCTTCAGCACCTCGCGATAAGCCGGATTCTCTTTCATCATCTGGTGAATGGTAGCAATAGTCAGCTTTACAATTTCAATATTTTGCTTTTCATTGTGTCCGCCTACATTGTAAACCTCTCCCACTCTTCCTTCGCGAACAACCAAATCGATTGCTTTGCAATGGTCTTCCACATATAACCAGTCGCGTACATTCTTGCCATCTCCGTAAACAGGCAGGTTCTTACCTTCAAGAATATTCTTTATAATAAGAGGAATCAGTTTTTCAGGGAAATGATAAGGGCCGTAGTTATTTGAACAGCGGGTAATACTTACCGGCATTTTATAAGTATCAAAGTAAGCCATTACAAACATATCGGCACTAGTCTTTGAAGCGCTGTATGGGCTATGAGGACAAAGAGGAGTTGTTTCATGGAAATATCCTTCAGCACCAAGGCTACCGTAAACTTCATCAGTAGAAACCTGATGGAAACGTATTCCTTCACGCCATGTAGGATAACCCTGGTCATCTTTACCAGTAACCCAGCAACGGCGAGCCGCATCCAATAGATTCTGTGTTCCAAGGATATTAGTCATCAGGAACAATTGCGGGTTTTCAATACTTCTGTCCACGTGACTTTCTGCAGCAAAGTTTACCACATAGTCGAACTGATATTGAGCAAATAGCTTATCAGCCAGTTCGCGGTCACAGATATCTCCCTTTACAAATTCGCAACGTTCTTTATCTATATCTCCGACAATAGTACCCAAGTTACCGGCATAAGTCAGCAAGTCGAGCACTACAACTTTTATATCATTATGTTTTGCAAGAATATATTTCAGATAGTTAGCCCCGATAAATCCGGCAGCCCCTGTCACTAAATAAGTTTTCATATATAATTATTTTGTTTTTGCTAATTCAATGAGGTATTTACCATACTCAGTTTTCGATAATTGCTGTCCAAGCTTGTTCAACTGCTCAGTTGAAATCCAGCCATTACGCCATGCAATCTCTTCAATGCAACTCACATAAAATCCCTGACGGTTCTGAATGGTTGCCACAAAGTTAGACGCTTCGAGTAAGCTGTCGCAGTTTCCTGTATCAAGCCATGCAAATCCACGCCCAAAAAGTTCTACTTTTAAAGTACCCTCTTCCAGATATAATTTATTCAGATCAGTAATTTCATATTCACCACGGGCAGAAGGTTGCAGACCTGCAGCTTTTTCTGTAACGGTTGAGTCGTAAAAATAAAGACCGGGAACTGCATAATTGCTCTTTGGATTTTCCGGTTTCTCTTCCAGAGAGATCACTTTTCCGGTTTCATCGAACTCGGCCACTCCATAAGCGCGGGGATCTTTCACATAATAGCCAAAGATACATGCTCCTTTATTAATGCTTGCCGCACGATGAAGCATAGATGAGAAGCCTTGTCCGTAGAACATATTATCTCCAAGAATCAAACATCCCGGTTCGCCATTCAGAAATTCTGCACCCAAAACAAAAGCTTGCGCCAGTCCGTTTGGCTTTTCCTGAATTTTATATTCAAACTTCATACCAAGCTCTTCACCTGTTCCCAGTAATTCTCTAAACATAGGAAGATCGCGAGGAGTAGAAATAACCAAAACTTCACTAATTCCAGCCAGCATCAATGTAGACAACGGGTAATAAATCATCGGCTTATCATACACTGGCATGATTTGTTTTGATATGGCTTTGGAAAGCGGATAAAGACGAGTTGCACTTCCTCCGGCAAGAATTATTCCTTTCATAGATTGTTCTTTTTGTTATTACGTGCAAATTACGAAAAGATATTTGATATTGCAAAATAATTTAACGATAGATAAAGCAGTTTCTACTAAAATCTTACGTTTTTAGAAATAAAAAGATATATTTGTACATTACAAAATCTTAAATTATGAAATATTTATTACGGACAATACTTGTCTTGGCTATCTTCCTTGGCATGGGATTTGAATGCGACGGTTATTGGGATGAAGAGCCCGAATACAAAAGTTGCAAACTAATCGATTTCCAGCTTCATCATATGAATAATGAGGGCAAAGAACCCGTTGAGGCAACTTCGACCGGAATAAAGAAAGAGGCTTATATGTTGCGAATAGATCTGATCACAGATTCATTACTAAGCAATTATAATTATCCCAATTACAAATTAGAGGATGGAATTATCAAACTAGATATTAACACTGTAAATACTCTTAATCAAGATTATCCTGCCGGAGCAGATATAAGAACTTGCTTCGAAAATTACCCAAGAACGGTAGAACAAGGTATTGGGGACTATACTCAAAAAGGAGACACCATAGATATAATGACAGGTTCTAAAATCTATCTGGCTTTACGAACTATTCCTCAAGCCGGTTTACACTCCTTTAAGGTTACACTGACCTTGGCTAGCGGAAAGAAGATAGAAAAAGAAACAGTTCCAATTGCTTTATTCTAATTTAATCATCATGAGAAAAATAATTATATTGATTCTTTTCTTTTTGCCGTCTATGCTGCAAGCACAAACAGAAAGCCCCAAAAGCATAATAATAGATATTACAACCGGCATCAATGTGAATTTGTTTGAGCCAAAGTTTGGCAATGCTTCAGATTGTCTGTTCAGTACCAAAACATTATCTCCTTTCATTAAAGGTAGGTTTAGTTATTTCTTTAGTTCCCAATGGGGAGCATTCGTCGATTTAAAAATAGCTTCTGCAACCCATTCGGGAAAAGATTATTCAAACATGATACCAAACCGTTATTATAATCTGGGAGATGATTTCAATATAAATAATAGTGCTACTCTTCATGATGGGAGTATTGGAGGGACATACCGCATTGAAAATAAAAATTGGTCTATCCGTACCAGATTGGGGATAGGTATAGGAGAAATACTCGCCAAGAATCCGGACTTCAATATAAAAGAAAAAGGAAGCAATAATCTTTATTATATAATATATACCGCAGGCGACAGATATCTGGAAGTCGATGAACTTCCTTTCATAAATCCAGGCATTAGCCTAAGTTACAAGTATGATGATCTTCTTTTCAATGTGGATATTAATTACACCCAATTCATACAAAAAACCAGTTATACTTATGAACTTACTGACGCTTACACCCAAGAAGTTATTGAGAAAAGAAAGTTCGCTTCCAAAAACCTTTCCGGTAATCTTGAGATTGGTTTAGGAGTGAGTTTTAGTTTTTAATTATCCGGCCAGTTCAATTACTTCCAGATCTTTAAACTCCCCATTATCTATAACAAAACGAACCATGGTACGCACTTTGTGAAAACCATAGATACCGGCTGCTCCCGGATTAATGTGAAGCATGCCAAGAGTTTTGTCATACTTTACTTTCAAGATATGTGAATGTCCGCTGATAAATAACTTTGGAGGACGAACCAGAATACTTCCACGAATAGAAGGATCATAATTGCCCGGATAACCACCAATGTGTTTCATTAAAACTTCGGCTCCTTCAACGGTAAAACGGTTTATCTGCGGATAAGCCTTGCGAATATCCTGTCCGTCAATGTTCCCATACACAGCCCTTAAGGGGCGAAAAGCTGCCAGTTTCTCTGCAACTTCCATAGATCCTATATCTCCTACATGCCAAATTTCATCACAATTCTCAAAATATTTCAGGTATTTTTCATCCCAGTAACCGTGAGTATCTGACAATAAACCAATTCTTACCATTTTTTTGCAATTTATGTTTGCAAATATACTATATTTACGGCAAAATCGCTGCTATGGAACATTCTTATCAATACTTTAAACGCGATATTAGTTGGCTATCGTTTAATTATCGTGTGCTGCTGGAAGCTAATGACGACAAGCTCCCGCTCTATGAACGTATTAATTTCATTGCTATTTATTCTTCCAACCTGGAAGAATTCTACAAAATACGTGTGGCAGACCATAAAGCGAATGTTTCAGGAGCCAGAACCGATGAAGAATCTATACAGGTTTCTCAGCAAATATTAGAAGATATAAACATAGAAGTGAATAAGCAGCTGGAAGAAAGAGTACGTATCTATGAACAAAAAATACTTCCTGAGCTACGAAGAAATAATGTTATCTTCTATCAAAGTAAAGATGTGGAACCTTTCCACAAGGAGTTCATTCATAATTTCTTTCACGAAGAAGTGTTTCCATTTTTGCAACCGGTTTTAATATCCAAAGGCGAAATAATCTCTTTTCTGAGAGATAACAGATTGTACCTTGCTGTACGTTTATATAAAAAGAACTGTGCAATTGATGATCCTTCACGCGAACAATACTTTGTTCTTAAAATGCCTTATAGTAAAGTTTCCCGTTTTATTGAATTGCCTCAGCATGATGGGAATTATTACATAATGTATATTGAAGACATTATCAAAGCCAATATAGGAAGTATTTTCCCGGGATATGACGTAGACAACTGTTACTGTATGAAGATATCCCGAGACGCTGATATTTTGATTGACGACACTGCAAACAGCGATATCGTGGAGCAAGTAAAAAAGAAGGTGAAGAAGCGCAAAATTGGAGCAGTATGCCGTTTTGTTTACGACCGCTCTATGCCTAATGATTTTCTTAATTTTCTGATTGATGCTTTTCATATTAACAGAAACGAACTGATTTTAGGAGATAGTCATTTAAATCTTGAAGATTTAATTAAGCTACCCAACCCTAACAAGCTCTTACAAATAAATGAAAAGCCTCAACCTATGAGACTTAATTGTCTGAACAAGCATTCTTCCATCTTCCAGTACGTGAAGAAGAAAGATCTGCTGGTTAATTTTCCATATCACTCTTTCGAACATTTTATCCATTTTCTTTATGAGGCTACACATGATCCGCTCACTAAAGAGATAATGGTAACTCAATATAGAGTAGCCGAGAACTCTGCTGTAATAAATACACTAATCAGTGCTGCACAGAATGGAAAGAAGGTAACTGTATTTGTGGAACTGAAAGCTCGTTTTGATGAAGAGAATAATCTGGAAACAGCTGAAATGATGCAAAATGCAGGTATTAATATTATCTATAGCATTCCGGGGCTAAAGGTACACGCCAAGGTGGCACTGGTGCTGAGACATAGTGATAAACAAGAGCATGTACCTAGTTATGCTTATGTAAGTACCGGTAACTTTAATGAAAAAACAGCAAAGGTTTATTCTGATATCGGCATTTTTACATCTAATAGTGAGATTGTGGAAGACTTGCATACTTTATTTCTTATTCTGGAAAGAAAAGTGGAACATCCACAATTTAAGCAGCTTTTGGTTGCGCGGTTTAACCTTATACCGGAGCTCACTAAGCTAATAAACCATGAAATAGAATTGGCCGAGCAAGGCAGAGGAGGAAAAATAATTCTTAAGATGAATGCCTTGCAAGATCAGATTATGATTGATGAACTTTACCGTGCATCGGAACATGGTGTAGAAATAGAGCTCATCATACGTGGTATTTGCTGCCTGATTCCCGGCCAGCCATACAGCAAAAATATTCGTATAACCCGAATCGTGGATAGTTTCCTTGAACATGCCCGGATATGGTACTTCCATAACGGAGGAGATCCGAAAGTATTTATTGGTTCTCCCGACTGGATGAAGCGAAACCTCTACCACAGAATAGAAGCTGTAACTCCAATACTGGATAAAAATTTAAAAAGAGATATCATTAATATTCTGAATATTCAGTTAAAAGATAACCAGAAAGCCTGTTTTGTTGATGCCGACCTGCAAAACAGATTCAAATATAATCCGTTAGAACAACCAATTAGGTCACAATATGCTATTTACAATTTTTTGAAAGACAAAAATTCACTACCTTTGCGCCCTAATTAGCAAAAATAAGAATGATTTCAGTAGACGGATTAACAGTAGAGTTCGGGGGAACCACCCTTTTCAGCGATGTTTCTTTTGTGATTAATGAAAAAGACCGTATTGCCTTGATGGGTAAGAATGGTGCAGGAAAGAGTACTTTATTAAAGATTCTTGCCGGTGCACGTCAACCCAGCCGAGGGAAAATTTCAGCTCCGAAAGATAGCGTGATTGCTTATCTACCTCAGCATTTGATGACGGAAGACGGACGAACTGTTTTTGAAGAGACAGCACAGGCTTTTTCTCACCTTCATGAAATGGAAGCTAAAATTGAACAGCTTAACAAGGAACTTGAAACAAGGACCGACTACGAAAGTGACAGCTACATGGAACTTATTGAAAACGTATCTGCTTTAAGCGAGAAGTTCTATGCCATTGACGCCACTAATTACGAAGCGGATGTGGAAAAAGCTCTTTTAGGACTAGGTTTCATGCGTGAGGACTTCAACCGACAGACAAGCGATTTCAGCGGTGGATGGAGAATGCGTATTGAGCTTGCTAAACTCTTATTACAAAATCCCGATGTTCTTTTACTGGATGAGCCTACTAATCACCTCGATATTGAATCCATTCAATGGCTGGAAGATTTTCTTATCAACAGCGCCAAAGCTGTAATCCTTATCAGCCACGACCGTAAATTTGTTGATAACATTACCACACGTACCATTGAAGTAACCATGGGACGTATATACGACTATAAAGTTAATTACTCCAAATATTTACAGCTTCGTGCAGAAAGACGCGAGCAACAGCAAAAAGCATTTGAAGATCAGCAGAAAATGATTGCTGAGAATCAGGAATTCATTGAACGTTTCAAAGGTACTTATTCAAAAACAAACCAAGTACAAAGTAGGGTAAAGATGCTGGAAAAGCTTGCAATACTTGAAGTAGATGAGGAAGATTCTTCTGCTCTGCGTTTAAAGTTCCCTCCTTCTCCTCGTTCTGGTAATTATCCTGTAACCATGGACGGTGTGGGCAAGACTTATGGTGAGAAACTTATATTCAGCAATGCCAATCTGACAATAGAGCGTGGTGATAAAGTAGCTTTTGTAGGTAAGAATGGTGAAGGTAAATCTACTTTAGTGAAGTGTATCATGAAGGAGATTGAGCATACCGGAACGCTGACTTTAGGACACAATGTACAAATTGGTTATTTTGCACAAAACCAGGCATCGCTGTTAGACGAAAATCTAACCGTTTTCCAAACTATTGACGATGTAGCTGTGGGAGATATCCGAAACAAAATACGCGATTTACTGGGAGCTTTCATGTTTGGTGGTGAAGAATCAACCAAAAAAGTAAAGGTATTATCGGGTGGTGAACGTACCCGACTGGCTATGATCAAGTTATTGCTTGAACCGGTTAATTTGCTTATCCTCGATGAGCCTACCAATCACCTCGACCTGAAAACAAAAGATATTCTGAAATCGGCTTTGAAGGATTTCGATGGAACGCTTATCGTTGTATCTCACGACCGTGATTTCCTTGACGGACTGGTAACCAAAGTTTATGAATTCGGCAACAAGAAAGTTACTGAGCATCTATGCGGCATTTATGAATTCCTTGAAAAGAAGAAAATGGATTCTTTGAATGAACTGGAAAGAAATAAGTAATATCCAGAATAAAAGATTGGATTGATATTGATTAACCAAATATAAAGAAATATGGTTGCTCAGACTGAATTTTCACTAAAAGCCAGACAAAGAGGTTTTCACCTGGTTACTCAGGAGATTATAAAAAATCTGCCTGAACTGCCAAAAGCCGGATTGCTTCATTTGTTTATCAAGCACACTTCTGCAGCCTTGAGCATTAATGAAAATGCTGATCCAGATGTGCGCACAGATTTGGAATCAATTTTTAACCGCTTGGTTAAAGAGCGCGAACCTTATTATGAACATGTACTTGAAGGTGATGACGATATGCCTGCACACGCAAAATCTACAATAGTAGGCCCAAGCATTACAATTCCTATAACCAACGGTCGGTTAAATTTGGGAACATGGCAAGGTATTTATCTTTGCGAATTCCGGAATTATGGTGGAGAAAGAAAAGTTGTTGCCACTGTTATGGGATAATTGGTGAATGCCGGGAAATTCATTGGTGAATAGATTTTATTTATTGGTCAATGATTAAAAATTATTGGTGAATAATATTTCAAAACTCCCGCCTGTTTCCTTTGAAAGCAGGCGGGAGTTCATTCAAAGTCCGGTCGGAGTTTGAATGAAGTCCGACCGGACTTTTTCACATCTACATCCTCGTTTTGCATACAAACAAAAGTCTACCATAACACCCTCACTAAAAAAGGAACAAACATTTAAAGATCAACAATTTGCGCAAAGCAAATAACAAGTTCATCCCTCACTTCACCCTCACTCATCCCTCACTTTTCAGGGTCATCCCTCACCTTTTTCAAAAAAAATCTGCATTTTCGTGAAATTAGATAACCACAAAATAACACTTTTCTCCATCTTTGGAAAACTCTGTTTATGGATCATCATTTTTTTAAAGATGTGAAGCGAATTAGTGAGGGATCGTAGCAAAAGTGAGGGACAAGTGAGGGGTGTTTTTCATCCCTCACTCTTATAAAAGTCTTATTTACAGACAATAAAGTTCAAAAAGTGAGGGGGTGAGAGATGAAAAACGTTTTTTATTTTGAGAGCAGAAATCAGATATACAATTATACATAAATCATCTTCTTCGTCATACCTCCATCAATTACCATATTCTGACCATTGATAAAGTTATTATCCGGATCACACAAAAAGAGACATGCCCGGGCAATATCTTGAGGAGTTCCAACTCTTCCTGATGGATGTTGATCATGATCGGCCACAGTCAGAGAATCGTAGTCTTTTGTCTCAATCCATCCGGGACTAATACAATTTACAGTAATATAAGTTTTTGATAACGAAAGAGCTAAAGCATGAGTCAGCGATACAATTCCTCCCTTTGATGCTGCATAGCCTTCGCTGCCCGGTTCACTCATCATGAATCTGGTAGATGCGATATTTATAATACGGCCGTAACGAGGCAATGGTTCCATTTCTGAACGATGCAATGCCCATAGCCTTGAAGTAATAAAGACCGGTCGCAGATTAGTAGCAATAATTCTATCAAACTGCTGCACCGGAGTTTCTGTCAAAGGAGAAAATTCACTGATACCTACATTATTTATAAGGATATCAATATCACCCCAATTGGTAAAAAGCTGCTTCATAACTTCCGTTAGTTCATTTTCATTTGTTACGTCAGCTTTATAGAAGAAACTATTTTCTGATGAAAGAAAAGAAGAATCGGGTTCACTGATATCGCAAAAAGCGACGTTAGCTCCTGCTGAAACAAAAGCCTCCACAATTCCCCGCCCAATTCCTTGTGATCCACCGGTAACGAATACCCGCTTTCCAGACATTGTTTTCATAAGATGCAGTTTTTATTGTATAATTTACATTATATACACCGAACTTCTTCAGGCAGATAACCACTACGGATTCTCCATTCCTGGGGATATAGATTATTAGCTCGGTTACCTATATTCTTCACAAACCCTAACGGTACATTTTTATATTGTAATAACAAATATCCTTTAGGAACTGTTGCATCCAAAACTATAGCTTCTTTTCTTAAATAAGATATAGCCTGTTCATAAGTCAGTTCACAAGAAGAGAATTCAGTAGTGTTCAATTCATTACTCATTGCCAAAGATTGATGAGGTATGAGATCTTTCCCTTTAACTTCACCAATAATTATTCCAGAATGAACAACTCTTAATTGCTGGTACAGAAGATTGATTAATTCTGCATTGTTTTTCCTACATGCAACGATAAAGTCACCTCTTCTTTCAATATTAAATTCTTCAGGATGCTGAAGCCACAATTTTGCTTGTAGAGGAATCTCTAAAGGTTTTTCTTTTTTATTCTTTTTAGATGATTTAGTCCTCATAGGTTGACTTTCATTTTCTCCTAACTTACGCAGGGCTGCAAGGAAAAAGCCTTCCCCTTTAGTCTTGTGAGGCAGAAAACGATAGACAGGGGTATCTGTTCCGGCAAGGTTTCCAGTAATACCCCATTCCTGAGGAACATCAACAGACAACGACTCTGCACCCAATTCATTCTTTATCCATTCAATATTCTCTTCATCTTCCATCAGATTGTACGTACAAGTACTGTAGATAAGAATACCTCCCGGCTTCAAAGCAGACCAGATATCAGTAATAATACGTCGCTGACGCTGATAGCAGATTGTTACATTTTCAGGACTCCACTCTTCAATAGCTCCGGGATCTTTACGAAACATTCCTTCACCTGAACATGGAACATCAGTTAGGATCAAATCAAAGAGTGTACCCAAATCAGAGAAGTCGGCCGGATCATTATTAGTAACTGCAATATCCGGGTGTCCCCATTTTATAAGATTTTCAGCTAAAATTTGAGACCGATTACGAATCACTTCATTGGCAACCAAGAAACTCCCTTCGGGTAGAAGACTGCGAAGATGGGTAGATTTTCCTCCGGGAGCCGCACAAAGATCGAGTGCCACAGTAGGTTCGGTCACATACTTTCTAATAATCTGTTCCACAAACATAGAAGATGCCTCTTGTACATAATAGCACCCTGCATGAAACAAGGGATCGAAAGTAAAAGTAAGACGTTCCCCTAAATAAAAACCACTAGAGCACCATGGTACATTCATTGTTTCATTGTGTAAAAAAGTCTTTTTTTTATTCACACGAATGCTCACTGGCGATTCTTCCTGTAATGCGCTTTCAAAATTTGTATATTCTTCGCACAAAAGTGCTTTTGTTTGTTCTATAAAGGATTGAGGTAACTTCATCTGATTATATTTATGATGCAAATATACTTTATTCTCAATTTTTCTTATGGAAAAATAAAAAATAATTCGTCTATTTGCAACTTTCCATGCAACATGCTACGTCTAATAGTTGAAGTTTAAATGAATGAAGTATTAAACAAATTAAAACCAAAGAATATGAAACAATTTATGATTGCATTCATGATGATGTTCGCAGTAAGCATCTCAATGATGGGGCAAGCCTCACCAAAGAAGGCTACAGTTACAAAAGACACATCAAATGTTACGTTGACCGTACAAAGTACATCTGCCGACTCGGCAACAGCTAATTCTGAAGCAGAAAATTACAATGGTGAATTAAAATCACTGAAAGAAGAGTTCCATGGAATTCCTTTTGAGAATTCTGAAGAACTATTAATTCCAATCGTAGCAATTGTTTTTGGGTGTGCAGTTCCAGTATTGATCATTTTCTTCATTTTCTGGTATAGACATAAAGATAAACAAGCCCAATACCGCTTAGCTGAAAAGGCACTTGAGAATGGGAAAGACATTCCGGAAGGGTTATTTAAAGAAGTACAAGGTAGTACAGATATCCATGCCAAAGGAGTTAAAAACGCTTTCCTTGGTTTAGGATTAGGAATCTTCCTCTGGGCACTGACCGGTGAATTCGGACTTGGATGTATTGGCTTTATGATTATGTTTATGGGTATTGGACAAATTGTAATCCATTACACACAAAACAAGCAAAAACCTTTAGAAAAGAATAATCCAGAACAAAAGTCAGACGAAGAATGAGCCAACTGAACGATATATCGTTAGTCGCACAGGTCGTGGTGTTTAAAAACACCAAGGCCTTCGACACGTTGGTTAAGAAATACCAATCGCAAGTTCGAAGGTTTTTTCTTAACCAAACGTTAGGCGACAGCGAATTGAGTGACGATCTGGCACAGGAAACATTTATTAAAGCCTATACAAATATATCATCTTTTAAAAATCTTTCAAATTTCTCAACCTGGCTTTACAGAATTGCATATAATGTCTTTTATGATTATATTCGCAGCCGTAAAGAGACATCTGAAATTGACGCACGTGAAGTAGATGCAATGCACAGCACCGAGCAAGAGAATGTGGGAGAAAAGATGGATATTTATAAGTCACTCAAGATGCTGAAAGAAGTGGAACGAACCTGCATTACATTATTCTATATGGAGGATGTGAGCATCGATAAGATAGCAGGGATTATAGGAAGCCCGACAGGTACAGTAAAATCACACTTGTCAAGAGGCAAAGAAAAATTAGCGATTTACTTAAAACAAAATGGTTATGACAGAAATTGATGATAAAATGATTAGCCAATTCTTCCAGAATGAGAAGAAGGAAATTAAAGATAATGGCTTTTCTAACAGAGTTATGCGCCATTTACCCAACCGGGTAGATAAACTTGCAAATATGTGGGCAGCTTTCTGTACTGCTGTTGCTATTGTTTTATTCTTCGTATTTAATGGTTTGGAAGCAATACTAAATATATTGCGCGAAGCATACAATGGAACAATGCAAAGTAGTATTGCACATCTTGATCTAAAATCATTACTTATTGCTGCTATAGTACTTATAAGTCTTGGGGTAAAAAAAGTTTGCTATTCTGACTAAAAATAGTTATAAAAAAAGATAATATTTACCTTTTTTTGCATATATTTGCGGTATACACTTGAATTGATACTGATGAATTATATGCTGCAACAGAGAGGGAGTACTTTTTTCATTTGTATTTTATGCTTATTTATTGTTAGCTGCCACACTAAAAATAGGGAAAAAACAGCTGACAAATATACTTATGCAGACTCTTTAACAGAACATTATAAAGAACTATCTTTAGAATATCCGGATCTTGTAAGACAAAAACTACTAAAAGTCAGGCAAGTAATTAAGGACAGCATCAATTACTACAAATTAACTCAGAGTATAAGCTATACCTATTTTAATGATAATAAGATAGACTCTGCGCTAATACTAAACGACAGGGTTATTCATTTTTGCACTAAAAACATATCAGATACTACAAGACTAAATCAGTTAAAAACTGATACTTATTTTCATAAAGGGCTCTTCCTATCAATTATAAGTAATATTGATTCTGCACAATATTATTTAAACAAAGCTTATCAGACAGCAATTCTAACAAAAGAGAACAAAAAAAGTGCAGAAATTTGTATCAGACTAGCATACAATTATTCGCTACAAGGTAATTACACATCGTCCGTTCTTTACTATAAAAAGGCACAAGAAGCAGCAAATTTGTTAAAGAACAACACTAATCTACTTTTTTTTATTCAAACAGGACTAGCCAAAGTATATTTAGGCCTCAACAATTATAAACAGTCTAACATTTATTTCACTCTTGCAGAGGAAAAAATTAACGAGGTACCACCTTATCATAAATTTATATTTGCTAGTCTACGGGCTAGTTATTATGAAGCAATTAAAAAATATGAAAATGCACTTAAATGGTATAAAGAAGCAAATATAGCGACTCGCAAATTTAAGTTTAATATTTACAGGGGTATAACAGAATGTAATGTTGGAGGTACCTACATTTTACTAAATAAGCCCGACTCCGCCAGGTATTATCTGGATAAAGCAAATTTTTACTTTACCAAATCAAATCAAAATATAAATTATTCTTTTTACCTCAACGGGCTTTATGCCGAATTGGCATTACTAAAGAATGATTTAAGAAACGCACATAAACTATTAAACAAGAAATATGATTTATCCCAAATAGCCCTTCAATATATCCATCTTTACAATGAAAGATTAGAATTATATTACGAAAAAAAAGGTAATTTTCAGAATGCATATTATTATAGAACAAAAGTAGATATATACGATGATTCTGTTCGAAGAAAAACACTTTCGAGTGCAATCTCAGAACTAAACTCCCGATATAGTCAAGATACCAGTAAACTTAAACACAACATCGCTCTTTCAGAAAACAAGGCTGATCTACAAAAGATGAGATTAATAAGTATACTCTCATTATCTTTATTAATAATTGGTGCAATAATAATCTGCGTAGCGATTCAATTAAATCGCAAAAAAAGAGAATCCAGATTTGCCAAGCAGTTTTCTACTATAGCTAAATTACGTATGGAAAACATTCGTAACCGAATTTCTCCACACGTCTTGTTTAACATGTTAAATGCTGTAATGCCCACTTTCAAACAAGACGATAACCTTGTACACTTGTTCAGACTATTAGCTCAGTCGTTACGTAGTAACCTGATTGCTTCCGAAAAAATGGCAGTATCACTTGAAGAAGAAATTGAATTTGTAAAAAACTATATTGAATTCCGCAAAAACATCAATAGTAAAAAAGTAAATTTCAATTGGAATATATCTCAGAATGTTCCCTTTGATACGTTAATTCCGTCAATGATTATCCAGATACCAATAGAAAATTCCATTAAATATGCTTTCAGAGAGGAGATGAAAGATGCACATATAAACATTGATATTTCTGCCGATGACAGCTTTCTTTATATCACTATTATAGATAATGGATCTGGGTATAATCCAGGAGCACATATTGGAGATAAAAACAGTACTGGAACAGGACTTAAGGTTATATTTCAGACTATAGAATTATTAAATCAAAAGAATCAGGAAAAAATGTTCTTTAATATTGAAGATATGAAGAACTTCTCTCCCGATTTACATGGTACAAGAGTTACGGTTATTATTCCTTATAAATATAATTTCGAGCTATGAAAAAAACGATAACTACAATTATAGTTGATGACGAAAGTAATTCAATTGCAACACTGAATAAGGATCTTGCTAATTATCCAGAAATTCAGGTAATTGAGACAACAACATCTGTAGAAAAAGCAAAAAAAATCATCGTTCAGCACCAACCTGATTTACTTTTTTTAGATATTGAAATGCCTAAAATGAATGGGTTTGAGCTATTACATGAAATCCGTGAATCAATACATCCTGAAATGTATATCGTATTCTATAGCGCTTACGATAAATATGTGCTTGAAGCATTGCGTTCATCAGCTTTCGACTATTTAATGAAACCTTATCAGCCGGAAGAACTTTCAGCCATTATTGAACGAATTAAAACGCAACCAGAAAAAGGAAAAGCAAATATTGAACAATCTATTCTGCGCTTAATGAAAAATGATAAGAAATTTGCTCTGCAAACAATTTCAGGATTATTATTTTTAAAGGCTTGTGAAGTTCTTTGTTTTCAATATATCGATGGATTGAGGAGCTGGCAAATCACAATGACCGATTTATCTGTGCAAAAGCTAAGAACAGGCATTATTGCCAAAGATTTACTTGCTTTTAGTCCATCATTCATGCAAATTAATCAGGAATGTATACTTAATGTTGACTATATTTCATCTATTGAAAATAAAACATTAAAATGCATTTTATACCCGCCATTCAATGATTTAGACATACATGCTTCAAGAAGATATTATTCGAAATTGAAAGAACAATTAGAAATCTTATAGAGGTAACTTCCTTTAGATATTATTTATGTAAACGCATTAATTGGAATTTTCATTAATAAACTTTGCATCTGTTTATCTAATCATTATATTTGCTTTAACCAAACATATTCACCATGAATAACAAATATGTGATAAATATTGGCCGCCAGTTAGGTAGTGGTGGCCGGGAAATAGGTGCTAAACTTGCCGCACAACTGCACATTGATTTTTACGACAAAGAACTGATTAATATAGCATCAAAAGAGAGTGGACTCTGCAAAGAATTCTTTGAAAAAGCTGATGAGAAAACATCGCAAAGCATTGTTGGAGGACTTTTTGGAATGCGATTTCCTTTTATTAATGATGGTTCAATCCCTAATAATAATTGTTTGAGCAATGATGCTTTATTCAAGATACAGAGTGATGTAATTCGTGAATTAGCAGAAAAAAAATCATGCCTTTTTGTAGGAAGATGTGCTGATTATATTTTACGTGATTATCCTCAGTGTGTAAATATCTTCATTTCAGCATCCAAGGAAGAGCGGATTAGACGTCTCTGCAAAGAAAAAGGTATTAATTCAGAGAAAGCAGAAGACCTGATTGAAAAGACCGATCGTGAACGGGCTGCTTATTATAATTATTACAGCTATAAAATATGGGGCGCAGCAGCCACATATCACCTTTGTATTGATTCATCATCTCTTGGTATTGATGAAACAGTTGCGTTCATTAAACTATTTATAGAAAAGAAGCTGGGAATCTAACAAAACATTAAAGCAAAAGAGGCTATTCCAAAAGTAATATTTAACTCATGAGAATTAAATATCAATAAAGACCTAAGATAAAGAGCTTCTATAAAAAGAAATGGGGTTGTTCAAAAGTGAACAACCCCATTCTTTTTATAATTATATATTGTTCTTACATAAACATAAGTATAATCAACTGTGCAGATAATACACGCAAGAACATTACCAGCGGATAAACTGTAGAATATCCAACGCCCGGAGCATCACTACTTGAAACCTGATTAGAATATGCTAATGCAGGAGGGTCTGTATTACTACCGGCAATAAGTCCCATCAACATAAAATAGTTAATCTTGAAAATTTTGCGAGCAATAGATCCAACAATTATTAATGGAATAAAGGTAATAAGGAATCCACATCCTACCCACAACAGTCCATCTCCTTCAACCACAGTTTTAAAGAATTCACCTCCTGCACCAATACCAACACTGGCAAGGAATAAAGTGATACCGATCTCACGTAACATAAGATTGGCACTCTGGGTTGTGTAAGTTACCAGGTTAAACTTGTAACCGAAACGACCAATAATAATAGCTACAACCAGAGGTCCACCTGCCAAACCTAATTTAACAGGAGTAGGCATTCCCGGGAAAGCAAATGGAAGACTACCAAACAATATACCAAATAATATACCGATAAAGATAGTAACAATATTAGGTTCGTTTAAGCGTTTCATTGAGTTACCCATAACAGTAGCAACACGCTCAACTGCATCCTGAGAACCAACAACTGTAACACGGTCACCAACCTGAAGAACCAAGTTTGGATTAGCAAACAAGTCCACACCTGAACGGTTGATACGAGTAACGTTCACACCATAAAGATTACGAAGTTTCAACTGTCCTAGTTTCTTTCCGTTCATATCAGATTTTGTAACCAATACTCGTCTTGATACCATCGGAGAATCAAGTTCTTCCCAGTTTACAAAGACTTCTTTTCCTATTAAAGAAATAATAGTATCGGCATCACCTTCTGAACAAACTACAAATATCTGATTACCTTCTTCAAGTACAGTTTCAGAACTTGGTATTGTAACTTTCTCATTTTTAAGAATACGAGATACAACGAATGAGCATCCTGCAGTATCCATAATATCAGATATTTTTTTGCCAAAAACAGCTGAGTTATTTACTTCCAGGTGCATCAGGCGAGGTTTATTCTGGTTATCATCTGCTACTGCATTCCATTCAGCTTCTTCTTTAGCAAAATCAATTCTGAAAATAAAGCGTATCAGAATAATAGCACCAATAATTCCTACAACTCCCAATGGATAAGCTACTGCATATCCTAACGCAATTTTTGGAACTTCGTGAATGACGCCCGATGCCTGAAGTTGATTTAATGCTTCCTGAGCGGCACCAAGACCTGGGGTGTTTGTAACTGCGCCCGAAAGAATACCAACCATCATTGGCAATTGAACTCTTCCGTTAAGAGCATAGAACAATCCCAATGCTACAGCAATATTTAGCAGAACAATTGAAGCGGCCAGCATATTCATTGTCATACCACCTTTCTTAAACGAAGAGAAGAAAGAGGGTCCAACCTGCAAACCAATACAGAAAACAAATAAAATTAAACCAAAATCCCTCATAAAATGAAGAACTTCCGTGTTAACATTAAGACCGAAATGTCCCATTAAAATGCCGACAAACAGCACAAATGTAACACCTAAAGAAATCCCAAAAAATTTAATCTTCCCTAATAAGACCCCAGCGGCTATCACAAATGAATAAAGAAGTACAATGTGAGCTACTGAATTAGGGTCTGTTAGCAATTTAAGCAACCAATCCATAGTGTATAAAGTATCAATTTAAAATTTTGCGCAAAGGTAGTTATTCTATCTCTTCAGATCAAATATTTCTAACCTTGTTTTATTATAAATTTATTAAAATGACAACTAATATATTAAGCAACTTGAATTTTCCTAAAAAAAAGGATCCCATTATAAGTAAATAAGTATCTTTGCACCTCACACTTAGATAAATTAATATATTAAATACATTTTTTAATCTTGTAATTAATACAATAAACTATGGCAGATAGTAATGAAAAACTCTTTTCGGATTTTTCGCCCGTAAGCACTAGCAAATGGATGGAAAAAGTAACAGCCGACCTGAAAGGTGCTGACTTCGAAAAGAAGCTTGTTTGGAAAACAAACGAAGGATTTAAAGTTAAACCATTCTACAGGATGGAAGATCTGGAAGGTCTTAAAACAACCGACAGCTTACCAGGAGAGTTTCCTTATCTTCGGGGTACGAAAAAAAATAATACTTGGTTTGTCCGTCAAAACATTCGTGTAGAATGTCCAAAAGAGGCTAACACCAAAGCATTAGACATTTTAAATAAAGGTGTTGATTCCTTAGGATTCAGCATTAAAGGAAAAGATGTAAACGCTGATTTTATTGAAACGTTACTCAATGACATTTGTGCTGAATGTGTAGAACTGAACTTTTCTACATGCCAGAGTCATGTTGTAGAGCTAGCACAATTATTGGCTGCTTATTTCCAGAAAAAGAACTATGACTCAACAAAGCTACAAGGCTCTATCAATTATGATTACTTTAATAAAATGTTGTCTAAAGGCAAAGAAAAAGGTAATTTGGTAGAAACAGCTAAAGCATTGATTGAAGCAACAAAGACTCTGCCTTTCTACAGAGTTATCAATGTTAATGCATTATCTCTAAATAATGCAGGAGCTTATATTTCTCAGGAACTTGGATATGCTTTAGCATGGGGTAATGAATATCTCAATTTACTAGTTGAAGCAGGAATTACACCAACTATTGCTGCAAAAAAAATTAAGTTCAACTTCGGTATCAGTTCAAATTACTTCCTTGAAATCGCTAAGTTCCGTGCAGCACGTATGTTATGGGCTAACATTGTAAGCTCGTACAAGCCTGTTTGCACAAAAGACAATTGTTCTAATACTGCCGAAGATGGAGAATGCCGTTGTGCTGCAAAAATGAAAGTACATGCAGAGACTTCTTCTTTCAATCTTACTATGCTGGATGCATATGTAAACTTGCTTCGTACTCAGACAGAGGCAATGAGTGCAGCTCTTGCCGGAGTAGATTCATTGACTGTTACTCCGTTTGATAAAGCTTATCAAACTTCTGATGATTTTTCTGAACGTATTGCCCGCAACCAACAATTACTATTAAAAGAAGAATCAAACTTTGATAAAGTTGTTGATCCGGCTGCTGGCTCTTATTATATTGAAAATCTAACAACATCTATTGCTCAACAAGCATGGAACATCTTCTTAAAGGTTGAAGAAGAAGGAGGTTTCTATGCTGCTGTAAAAGCAGGAAGTGTTCAGGAAGATATTAATCAGTCTGGCAAAGCAAGACATATTGCTTTATCAAGCCGTAAAGAAGTTCTTTTAGGAACCAACCAATTCCCTAACTTCACTGAAAAAGTTGGAGATAAGAGACAGGTTGAAAATAAATGTTGCTGCTCAGATACAAGTAGTTCTTGCGAAAGCACTGTAAAAGTACTTAATTCCGACCGTGCTGCAAGTGAGTTTGAAGCGCTCCGTCTACAAACTGAGGCTGCTGATCATTGTCCGAAAGCATTCATGCTGACTATTGGTAATTTGGCTATGCGCCAAGCAAGAGCACAATTCTCTTGTAACTTCCTTGCATGTGCCGGATATGAAGTAATTGATAACTTAGGATTCGAAACTGTAGAAGAAGGAGTAGAAGCTGCAATGGAAGCTAAAGCTGATATTATAGTACTTTGTTCCAGTGACGATGAATATGCAGAATATGCTGTTCCGGCATTTAAAGCTGTTAATAACCGTGCTATATTTATTGTTGCCGGAGCTCCGGCTTGCATGGATGCTTTGAAAGCAGAAGGTATTGAGAACTTTATCAATGTTCGTGTCAATGTATTAGACACTCTGAAAGAATATAATGCTAAACTAGGAATTAAGTAAAGACATCATGAGACCAGATTTTAAAAATATAGATATATATGCCGGATTCAAGCACGTAGATGGTGCTGAATGGCAAAAGGCTAACGGGATTGAAGCCAACTGGAACACCCCGGAGCACATCAGCGTAAAGCCTGTTTACACTAAAGAAGATCTTGAAGGAATGGAGCATCTTGAATATGCTGCCGGTATTCCACCTTATCTTCGTGGACCTTATTCAGTTATGTACACTCTTCGCCCATGGACCATCCGCCAATATGCCGGATTCTCTACTGCTGAAGAATCAAATGCTTTCTATCGAAGGAATCTTGCTTCCGGACAAAAAGGTTTGTCTGTTGCATTCGACCTTCCTACTCACCGCGGATACGATCCTGATCATGAACGTGTAGTAGGTGATGTTGGTAAAGCAGGAGTTTCTATCTGTTCATTGGAAAATATGAAAACCTTGTTTGATGGTATTCCATTAAGCAAAATGTCTGTTTCCATGACTATGAACGGTGCCGTACTTCCTATTCTTGCTTTTTATATTAATGCAGGATTGGAACAAGGAGCTAAGCTTGAAGAAATGGCCGGAACTATTCAGAATGATATCTTGAAAGAATTCATGGTGCGTAATACTTATATTTACCCTCCTGCATTCTCTATGAAGATTATTTCTGATATTTTCGAGTACACTTCTCAGAAGATGCCTAAATTTAATTCAATTTCTATTTCAGGTTATCACATGCAAGAAGCTGGAGCAACTGCTGATATTGAATTAGCATATACTTTAGCCGACGGACTTGAATATCTTCGTGCCGGTGTTGCTGCTGGAATTGATATTGATGCATTTGCACCTCGCCTTTCTTTCTTCTGGGCTATTGGTACAAACCACTTTATGGAAATAGCTAAAATGCGTGCTGCACGTATGTTATGGGCTAAGATTGTTAAGCAATTCAATCCTAAGAATCCAAAGTCTCTTGCACTGCGTACTCACTGCCAGACTTCTGGTTGGTCATTAACAGAACAAGATCCATTTAATAATGTAGGCCGTACTTGTATCGAGGCTATGGCTGCTGCATTGGGACACACTCAATCACTTCACACTAACGCATTGGACGAAGCTATTGCATTGCCAACTGATTTTTCTGCTCGTATTGCACGTAATACTCAGATTTATATTCAGGAAGAAACCTTTGTTTGCAAGAATGTAGACCCATGGGGTGGTTCTTATTATGTTGAAAGTCTGACTAATGAGCTTGCTCATAAAGCATGGGAACGTATCGAGGAAATTGAAAAACTTGGTGGTATGGCTAAAGCTATCGAAACCGGTGTGCCAAAACTTCGTATTGAAGAAGCTGCAGCACGTGCTCAGGCTCGTATCGACTCTGGTAGTCAAACCATTGTAGGTGTTAATAAGTACCGTTTAGAGAAAGAAGCTCCTATCGACATTCTTGAAATTGACAATACAGCTGTTCGTCTGGATCAGATTGAACGTCTGAAAGAATTAAAAGAAGGCCGTGATGAAGCTAAAGTTCAATCAGCACTCGATGCCATTACTAAATGTGTGGAAACCAAAGAAGGTAACTTACTTGAGCTAGCTGTTGAAGCTGCTCGTGTTCGCGCTACATTGGGAGAGATTTCTTATGCTTGCGAAAAGATTGTAGGACGTTATAAAGCTGTAATTAGAACTATATCAGGCGTGTATTCATCAGAAAGTAAAAACGATTCAGACTTCAAACGTGCTTGTGAACTTGCCGAGAAGTTTGCTAAGAAAGAGGGACGTCAACCTCGTATCATGATAGCTAAAATGGGTCAGGACGGTCACGACCGTGGTGCAAAAGTTGTTGCAACAGGTTATGCTGACTGTGGTTTTGATGTGGATATGGGACCATTGTTCCAGACTCCTGCAGAAGCTGCACGCGATGCTGTAGAAAATGACGTTCATGTTGTTGGTGTTTCTTCATTGGCTGCAGGTCACAAGACATTGATTCCTCAGATTATTGATGAACTTAAGAAACTAGGACGAGAAGATATTCTTGTTATTGCCGGTGGTGTAATCCCAGCACAGGATTATGATTTCTTGTATAAGGCCGGAGTAGCTGCAATTTTTGGTCCTGGTTCGCCAGTAGCAAAAGCTGCATGCCAGATTCTTGAGATATTACTTGAAGAAGAATAGACCAAGGATAAATAACTTATTTAAAGGGATATTGCATTCTGTGCAATATCCCTTCTTTTTTATTGGCCAATAAATAAAATTTGCCGGTAAATAAATCAGATTTATTGGGCAATAAATACAAATAAAAAAAGCAACCCAGAAACGGATTGCTTTTATATATTTTAATTCTAATATGATTATTCAATAATACCAAATAAACGGTCACGAAGAATATAACAGCCACCAACAACACCTGCGGTATCTCCCAGTTCTCCTGTCTTTAGCTTCATATCCTGTAATACCAGATTCAGAGAATATTTATGAAGAGCTGTTTCAAGTGGCAATGTTAAGTAAGAACCACAAGCAGAAAGCTCACCGCCTAATATTACAAGTTCCGGATTAAATATATTCAATAGAAGAGACATATAATGTCCTAGCTTCTCTCCTACTTCCTCTATTACCTCAATAGCAAGAAGGTCTTCATCCTTTGTTGCAGCATCAATGATGTCATACATATTAATATCGAAAGGCTTTTTTCTGCTTGAAACTACAGACGTAGATCCATCTGCCAGTTTCTCTTTAAATCGTCTGACAAGAGCCTGACCGGAAATTTCTGTTTCAAGGCATCCCTTCTTGCCGCATTGGCAAAGTATCTGGTTATCCAGAACAGGACTATGTCCAAATTCTCCAGAGAAGCCTGACATTCCATAGTAAAGCACGCCATTACAAATCATTGAAATACCAAATCCCCAGTTCAAACTAATAAAAATAACATCCTTTTCAGACGTTCCGGCACCAGCACCACAACAGTATTCGCCATATCCCATTGCTCGGCTATCATTCTCAATAATAGTTTTAATGCCTATTTTATGTTCAAAAAGATTGCTTAAAGGTTCTTTTTCAAAAGAAAAATAGCTGTCACTATATCCTTTTGCAGAATTAATGCGTCCGCATAAAACTACACACGCACCCAGAATCTTACTTTTATCTAATCCTGAATCATCGATAAATTTATTAATCAGATTACATAAACTATCTAAAGATTCGTGAGTATTTTTAAATACAAAATCAATTCGGGTCTTAAGTTCCAGAAATTCATTTTTAAAGTTTTGCAAGCCAATGTTTACGCAATCACGTCTAACATCGATTCCAAGAAAAAAAGCTGAATTTGGATTTATACAATAAACAGACGGACGACGTCCACCAGCAGTATCTATCTTCCCTTTTTCGAAAGCGATTCCTTCTTCTATTAACTCAACAATAACTTTTGTTACAGTAGGTACGCTAAACTCTGTTTCTTTACAGATATCAGCAATAGTCGTACCACCCTCAAGCATCAGCTGTTGGATAACATTTTTTTTAAGTCGAGCCATTTTTAACGCAGAAAGAGCCATTCCTTCCTGCGAATTAAATAATTTTGAAAGAGTCATAATTTATTTCCCGAGATTATTTATACAAAGTTTACAAAAGTAATGCAATTATATCATTTAACACACTCTTTAACTATGATTAACTTGATTTTCTACATTTTTTTATAAACAGACATACAATTTTGTTCATTTATTATGAAATAACTACCTTTGTCTTCATAAACAAAATAAAGAAATGATAGTTTGCATTGCCGAAAAGCCAAGTGTTGCGCGAGATATAGCTGATATTCTTGGAGCTAAGAACAAGAAAGATGGATACATAGAAGGAAACGGATACCAGGTTACGTGGACATTCGGACATCTTTGCACACTCAAAGAGCCACACGAATATACTCCCGAATGGAAAAGATGGAGCTTGGCTAATCTGCCAATGATCCCCCCCCGATTCGGAATTAAATTAATAGAATCGCCAAGCATTGAAAAACAATTTAAAATAATTGAGAGATTAATGGCTAATGCCGATGAAATTATCAATTGTGGTGATGCTGGACAGGAAGGGGAATTAATTCAGCGATGGGTAATGCAAAAAGCTGGGGTTAAATGCCCGGTTAAAAGATTGTGGATATCTTCTCTAACTGAAGAATCGATCCGAGAGGGTTTCGCAAAATTAAAAGACCAGTCGGAGTTTCAGTCTCTTTACGAAGCCGGATTATCTCGTGCTATCGGTGACTGGACCTTAGGAATGAACGCTACAAGATTATACACCTTAAAATATGGGCAAAATAGACAGGTACTGTCTATCGGACGCGTGCAGACTCCTACTCTGGCACTTATTGTAAACCGTCAGCTGGAAATAGAAAATTTTAAACCAGAGCCTTACTGGGAACTAAAGACTATTTATCGTGAAACTACATTTTCGGCAACCAAAGGCAAATTTACATCTAAAGAGGAAGGTTATGAATTCCTTGAAAAAGTTAAATACTCAGACTTCACAATCACGGATGTTTCGTCGAAAAAGGGAGTTGAATACGCTCCAAGACTTTTTGACTTAACGTCCTTGCAGGTGGAATGCAATAAAAAATTTGGCTATTCGGCAGATGAGACACTCAAACTTATTCAATCTCTTTACGAGAAAAAAGTAACTACTTATCCGCGTGTAGATACTACATTCCTAAGTGATGATATTTATCCCAAATGTCCTGCCATATTAAAGGGTATAAAAGATTATACTAGTCTGACAGTACAATTGGAAGGAAAAAAACTTCCAAAATCAAAAAAAGTATTTGATTCATCGAAAGTTACAGATCACCACGCCATTATTCCAACCGGAGTTCACCCTATAAATCTCTCTGATATGGAAAGACGTGTATTCGATTTGGTTGCAAGACGTTTTATTGCCGCCTTCTATCCCGATTGCAAAGTCTCAACAACAACTGTACTTGGTGAAGTTGAAAAAATAGAATTCAAAGTAACCGGAAAACAGATTCTTGAACCGGGATGGCGTGAAGTCTTTGCCAAAAGTCAAACTGACGAAAAAGATGAAGAAGAACGCACTCTTCCTAGCTTTACGAAAGGAGAAAGCGGGCCTCATCAACCGGATCTTAATGAGAAATGGACTCAGCCACCCAAGCCTTATACTGAAGCGACTTTACTACGCGCTATGGAAACAGCAGGAAAGCTTGTTGACAATGATGAATTGCGCGACGCCTTGAAAGAAAATGGTATTGGGCGTCCTTCAACCCGAGCTGCCATTATCGAAACATTGTTTAAACGAAACTATATCCGTAAGGAGAAAAAGAATCTGATTGCCACTTCAACCGGAGTTGAACTAATTCAGATCATTCACGAAGAACTTCTTAAATCGGCAGAATTAACTGGACTCTGGGAAAAGAAACTTCGGGAGATTGAGAAAAAAAACTATGAAGCAAAAACATTCCTGGAGGAGTTAAAGCAAATGGTTACAGAAGTTGTTAACAATGTATTATCAGACAACACTAACAGATATATTACGATTCAGAATGCTGTTAAAGAAGAGGTAAAGAAAGAGCCGAAGAAACGAGAGAAGAAGGCACCTGCTCCAAAAAAGCAAAAAGAGGAAAAGCCTGTACCGGAAGAGAACAAAGATAACATCATCGGTCAGCCATGCCCTCTTTGTGGAAAAGGAGTAATCATTAAAGGAAAAACGGCTTACGGTTGTTCTGAATGGAAATCGGGCTGTACATTCCGAAAAGGATTCGATGAATAGAATAAATCTTATCTTCCTCCTATGTTATTTTAACTTATAACAGTTACAAATCACAATAAACAAGACAGATTGTAGTTATTATTAAGTAATTCGTCATCAGTAAAATGAAAAAGATTCTTAGTAACATAGCCACTATTTGTCTTCTGCTTTCACTACTTCAATCATGTGGTTGGGAAAGCAGTATCAAAAAAGGTGATGAAAGTTACGCTTTAGGTGAATATTATGATGCAGCTAAGTTTTACAGAAAAGCTTATACTAATATACCTGCAAAAGAACGAAAGAAAAAGGGAGAGATAGCATACAAAATGGCTGATTGCTATCGGCTCACTAATTATTCTGTTCGTGCAAAAGCTGCATACATAAATGCCATTCGTTACAAATACCATGATAGTATTGCTCTTTTCTATCTAGCTGAATTACAAAAAGAAACAGGAGATTATAAGTCTGCAATTAAAAGTTATGAGCAAGTTCTAACTTATAAATCCGGTAATATACTAGCAAAGAACGGATTGATATCCTGCAAACTTGCTCCTGAATGGAAGAAGAATCCTACGCGATACATCGTGAAACCGTTTCCACTTTTTATTTCCAACCGTAGTGAATACTCACCAATGTATGCCGGTAAAGATTTAGATCAGATATATTTCACATCTACACGTGATAAGGCTAAAGGAAATAACCTGAATGGAATTACAGGAATGAAAAGCGCTGATATCTTTTTGGCTAAAAAGAATGAGAAAGAAAACTGGTTACTGCCAGAAAGACTCGAATCGGAAGTTAATACAGAATTTGAGGATGGCGCATGTTCATTCACAGCAGACGGAAAAACAATGTATTTTACCCGCTGCCGAATTGATGCAAACTCACCTGTATCTGCAGAGATATATGTATCACAACGCACGGGCGCCAACTGGGGGACTCCGCAAAAATGCATTATAACTAAAGACACTTTATCATCTTTTGCTCATCCGGCAATTTCACCCGACGGCCATTATCTCTATTTTTCTTCCGATATGCCTGGAGGATATGGTGGCAAAGATATTTGGAGAGTACCTGTTTCTAATTCAGGATTCGGAGCAGTAGAAAATCTTGGAGATATAATTAATACTCCCGGAGATGAAATGTTTCCTACTATAAAGGATAACGGTGATTTATACTTTTCATCAGACGGGCTTCCGGGAATGGGCGGTTTAGATCTCTATCGGGTTCAGCAAGACAGTCTGGGGAACTGGAAGGTTGAAAATTTAAAGTCACCAATGAATTCTCAAAGTGATGATTTCGGCATGACTTTTGAACCCGGACTTCAACGAGGCTTTTTCAGTTCTAACAGAAAAGATGCGCGCGGGTGGGATCATATTTATACATTTGAATTACCTGAGATAGCGCATACTGTCACCGGCTGGGTGTATGATAAGGAAGGTGATGCTCTGCCCGAAGCAACTGTTAGCATTGTGGGACAGGATGGTACAAATCTGAAAGTAAGTGTAAAAGGAGATGGTTCTTTTGCACAAAAGCTGGAACGGGGACAAAGTTACGTAATGCTGGCCAACTGTCGTGGCTATTTAAATTGTAAGCAAGAACTTACAACAGAGTCCATTAATGAAAGCAAGAACTATGAATTAGAATTTCCTTTGGCTTCCATAACTCGCCCAGTGCTTATCGATAATATCTTTTATGAATTTGATAAAGCAACCTTAACTGCAGAATCAACCAAAGCACTGAATGATTTAATCAAGATGCTAAATGATAACCCTAATATAACAATTGAGCTTAATGCTCATTGTGACTATTTTGGGAATGATAGCTACAATGAAGGGCTTTCTCAACGTAGAGCCGAAGCTGTTGTTAAGTTTCTGGTAACTGGAGGTATTGATATAAACCGACTAACGGCAAAAGGATATGGAGAATCACAACCCAAAATAATAAATAAACGCATTGCAAAAAAATACCAGTTCCTAAAAGAAGGCGATGTTCTCACTGAAGATTTTATACTTAAACTTCCAACAGAACAACAAGATATCTGCAATGGAATAAACAGACGTACAGAATTCAAAGTAATTAGAACTACTTATAAGCTATACAAATAAAAAATCATCCTTTGGTTCTCTTACCAAAGAATGATTTTTTTGAAAATAATATAGAGAATAGAAATCTTATTTTAAAGAGATATATCCAACTTTGTCTACAAGATCCTGACCCTGAGCCGATTCTACAAAGTTTATAAATGGAGTTAACTTGGCAGCATTCTTCTTGTCATAGTAGAAGAATAGAGGACGAACAATCGGGTATGTTTTGTTCTTAGCTGTTGCTACAGATGGAGCAACGAAGTTTTTACCATCATAAGAAACCTTAATTGCTTTCACATCATTCTCCAAATAAGCTAATCCAACGTAACCAATTGCTCCCTTAGTCTGACTTACAGATTGAATGATTGCTCCTGTTGCAGGCATAGAAAGAATATTCTTCTTATAATTCTTGTTTTTCAATACATGTTCTTTAAAGAATTCATAAGTACCAGAACTTGTTTCTCTTGAGTAAGCAACGATAGCAAGGTCTGCACCACCAACTTGTTTCCAGTTAGTAATTTTGCCAGTAAAGATATCTTCCAATTGTTGGCGAGTTAATTCACTTACTTTATTTCCAGGATTAACAACTACTGCCAGAGCATCGAAAGCGATGATCTTTTCAACAGGAGATTTACCAGCCTGCTGGAATTTAACCTTTTCATCAAACTTAATTTTACGAGATGCAGAAGCTATATCTGTTGTTCCGGCAAGCAAAGCAGCTATACCAACTCCGCTACCACCACCTGTTACTGTTACATTTCCACCTTTTTTATTATAAGCTTCTGCCTCTTTCTGAGCCAATGGCAACACTGTATCACTACCTTTTACACGTTGAGCAAATGATCCTTGAGCTATGCTGCAAATCAATGCTATTGCTAAAATAATCTTTTTCATCTTTATTTTTATTGTTAAAGTGTTATCTATTAAAATTTATATTGTAATCTTAATGTGAAAATATTGTCTTTCAGGTCTGAATTATAACCAGTAAGGTTTTTAGACTTTTCATTAAAGGCCATATCATAGTATGCCATCAATCTGAAGTTATTGTTCATTCTATAAAGATAGCCTATACCAATATTATGCTTTGCAATATCGCCCTTACCTGTACCACCAAGACCAACTTCGTCACCTGACAATTTTGTATTAGGATCGTAAGAATCATATCTTACAACTAAAGAGTGTTTTGTTTGTCCCAGGTCTTGAATTAAATAAATATTATATCCCATGAAGTTACGACGATAAGTGTCGGTTGTAGGTAGAGAAGAAGCATTAGGACTCTTTGAATCACCTAGCGCACCAGGTTGCTTTCCAGTCATCATTTCAGCACGTAAAGTTGTCATACCAGCACCAGAGGATAAAAGTAATTGTCCATCAAGACCATAATAAGTACGATCTGAATAATCGCCAACTTTAGCATTATTTACTTTCACAAATTGTTTTCCAGACATTTCATATACGTTAGCAGTTCCTTGGTATGTACCTCCTAAATATAAAGAAGCACCTAATCCATACTGCATATTCTCATAAGACTTTTTATATGAAAGATGAGAAATCCAGTCTTTTCTGTTGTGAATATCTTGTTTCATACCATTACCTGCAAACAATCCTGTTTCAAGTTTAAATGGATTCAAGGCATGATCTTTTGGAGCCTGAATGGTTAACATACCTCCTAAATCGACTTCATTTGGGAAAAGGAGATTACAAGCTGTACTTCTTTCGGGAGTTTCAAGAGAACTTGATGAATAAGGAATTTCATATCCAAATGGTCTGTTGGCCACACCAGCCTGAAGTGATACCCATCTAGTCCATGGTTCAGTTACACTAAAATATAATTCCTTTACTTCTACAGCTTTTTCTGTCATTTCAAACTGAGCAACAGCTGTATTAGGAGCGCCCTCAAACAAATCGGAATAAGTAAATTTAAGACGACCACGACGTAAACCTATACGTGTATAATTGTCTTCCGTACTTGATTTTGCAGTTCCTACTTTTAAACTTGCATCTTTCTGACCAAACTGTAAATCGCTCTGAATATAACCAGATATTTTTAATTTATTTAAGTTATCAACAAGCGAACTTATTCGTTCAGTCTCTGCCTGCGTTTTTTCGAGCGGTGTTAATTCAACTTCCTGAGCCAGCATTGACACTGTTGAAAGACATAAAAGAGAGCCTACTAAAATTTTTTTCATAACTAAGTGTTTTTATTGTTATTTTGACACTGCAAAGTAAAACCTAAAACATTTCATTGTCATTTCGCATCAATTACATTATAAAGTCATTATTGTTACTATGATATTACAATTATTAAGGAGCCGCAAATCTGGCCACATATAACTAGATATCAACCAATTAAATCATTATTTTCAAGTTGAAAGGATTTTGTTATCTTTGCAAATGATAGGTAAGGCTATCAAAAAATAAATTATAAGAGTATGAGCATCATCATAAACAAACAGGGAAACAATAGTGTTTACCATATCATGGCATTATTTACGGTAATAATCTGGGGAACTACATTTATATCAACTAAAGTGCTCATTAAACAAGGTCTCTCTCCCGAAGATATTCTTTTCTATCGTTTCTTAATTGCATATATCTGTATATGGACAATTTGTCCACGTAAACTCTTTGCAAACAGTTTGAAGGATGAGCTTTTATTTATTGCAACAGGTTTGTGCGGAGGCTCACTCTATTTTATTGCCGAAAACAGAGCACTAGGAATAACTTTAGCTTCCAATGTATCGCTAATAGTATGTACCGCTTCCATCTTTACAGCTATTCTATCACATCTATTCATCAAAGGTGAGAAATTTAAGAAAAATCTTATATCCGGTTCCTTTATAGCTTTGGCAGGTGTAGCATTTGTTGTATTCAACGGTAGCTTTATTCTGAAAATTAACCCGGCTGGAGATCTACTAACAATCACCGCTGCATTAATGTGGGCTTTTTACAGCATAATTTTAAAAAGGCTGGATAAGAAATACTCAACCTTACTAATAACACGGAAAGTATTCTTTTACGGGATAATAACTTTACTGCCTACTTTCCTCATATCTCCACTAACAACAGATACTCATATACTTCTTCAGCCAATAGTTTTAGGGAATTTTATTTTCCTTGGAGTAGTAGCTTCCATGCTCTGTTATATATTATGGAATATGTCTATCAAGCATTTAGGAGCAGTTCGTACTACTAATTACGTATATGTTGTTCCGCTAGTTACCCTTATTACTTCTTCCATAATTATAAACGAAACAATCACACCATTTGCTATTGCAGGAGCATTACTTATCCTAAGCGGAGTATATATAGCAGAAAAAGGGTTTCCCTGGTTCAAAAAGATTGCATCCTGATAAGAGCATGCACAAGGAAAGGTTTATTCATTAAATCTATTTCAGCTATAATTCTTTCACCAAAAGAACTTTTTTCATTAAGTTTGCATTCAAAATAAAAACACCAATGAAACAATATTTGGATTTACTCGACAGAGTCATGAAAGAAGGTACCCGGAAAAGCGATCGTACGGGAACCGGAACTATTAGTGTATTCGGACATCAGATGCGTTTTAATATGGACGATGGCTTTCCATGCTTAACAACTAAAAAGCTTCATCTGAAATCGATTATCCATGAACTTCTATGGTTTCTGCAAGGAGATACAAATATTAAATATCTCCAGGACAATGGTGTAAGAATCTGGAACGAATGGGCCGACGAGAATGGTGAACTGGGACATATTTATGGTTATCAATGGCGTTCATGGCCCGATTACAAAGGCGGACATATTGACCAGATAAAAGAGATTGTTGATACTATTAAAAACAATCCGGACTCACGTCGTATGCTTGTTAGTGCCTGGAATGTTGCAGATATTGATAGCATGAAGCTTCCTCCTTGCCATATTTTATTTCAGTTTTACGTAGCCGACGGAAGATTGAGTTTACAACTTTATCAACGCAGCGCTGATATATTCTTAGGAGTTCCATTTAATATTGCATCTTATGCTTTGTTGCTTCAGATGATGGCACAGGTTACGGGACTTAAAGCTGGTGATTTTATTCATACACTTGGCGATGCACATATCTATGTAAATCACATGGAACAAGTGAAGCTTCAACTTTCAAGAGAACCTCGTCCGCTTCCTAAAATGAAAATTAATCCAGATGTGAAAGATATATTCAGCTTCAAATTCGAAGATTTTGAACTTACCGACTATAATCCACATCCTCATATTAAAGGTATAGTATCTGTATAAAACAAAACCGTATGACTAAAGTCTCTATTATTGTTGCAGCATCACTTAATAATGCTATTGGCCGGGGTAATCAGCTTATATACAGAGTCCCTAATGATATGAAACGTTTTAAGGAATTAACAACGGGGCATACCATTATTATGGGCAGGAAAACTTTTGAATCCTTGCCAAAAGGTGCTTTACCAAACAGGCGAAACCTTGTTCTTTCTACAAATCCTAACGCAGAATTTGCCGGAGCAGAAAGATTTTCATCGTTAGATGAAGCTATTGCAGCCTGCAAAGATGAACATGAAGTATTTATTATAGGAGGAGATAGCGTTTACAAACAGGTAATGCCTAAGGCAGATGCTATTTATCTGACGTTAATTGAAGACATAACAAAAGACGCAGACGCATTTTTCCCTGAAATAAAAAGTGAAGAATGGAAAGAAACGGGCAGAGAGCCTCATCCTATTGATGAAAAGCACCACTACCCGTATATTTTTATTAATTATGAAAGGCGTTGAATACCTTCTTCGTCATCATCATCATCCAGAATCGGCATCTGACGTTTAATGGCTTCGTGGAAAGAAATCAGTGTTTCTGTGCGCGCCAAGCCAAGTGGTTGAAGTTTATCATGAATAACACTTAGTAAATGGTGATTATTCTTTGCGTAAATCTTAATAAACATATCATATTGTCCGGTAGTAAAATGACATTCCACAACCTCAGGTATAGCTTCCAAGGCTTTTCTTACCGCCTCAAAGCTAGATGGATCTTTTAAGAAAAGTCCAATATATGCACATGTTTCATAGCCAATTTTCTCCGGATCTATCACATATTCAGATCCTTTCAATATACCTAAATTGGTTAGTTTTTGTATGCGTTGATGAATTGCTGCTCCAGAAACATTACATGCGCGTGCCACTTCCAGGAAAGGAATTCTAGCATTATCTGCTATCAGTCTAAGAATTTCTTTATCCAAACGATCTAATTGATGATATCCCATATTTTTATTTTATAATTACGAATGCAAAGTTACGTATTTTTTTAGCAAAAAAATACGTAAACTATCACTTTTATTCTTAAAAAAATTATAATTTCAAACTTGCATTAATTCTACAGTTTAATTTTTCTCTTCTTACTCTAAAATTTCTTAACTTTGTGTCAAATAAATATTTATATGAAGAAAAATATTCTACTATTTACACTTTGTTGTTTCTTGTGCATATCTTCATATGCTCAATCATTCAGCGACTATTTTATAGATAAGACTCTACGTATTGATTATATATTTTCAGGTACTGCAAATCAGCAGGAAATCTCTGTAGAGAATTTATCTCAGTTACCTACCTGGGCTGGAAGACGCCATCATTTATCAGAAATCCCATTAGATGGTAACGGGCAAATTACAGTAAAAGATTTAAAATCGGGAAATTGTATTTATAAGACATCATTCAGCACACTTTTTCAGGAATGGTTAGACACAGATGAAGCTAAAAGTGTATCTCGCGGATTCGAGAATACTTATCTTATACCTTACCCAAAACAGCCGGTAGAAATAAGCATCTCTTTCAGAGATAAAAAAGGCAATTACAATACATTACTTAAGCATATTGTAAAACCAGATGATATTCTGATTAAAAAACAAGGAAATACTCATGTTACTCCTTATGTATATCTGCAGAAAGGTGGAACTCCCGAAGATTGTATTGATGTAGCTATTATGGCCGAAGGTTATACAAAGGAGGAAATGGCGTTATTTATTAAAGATGCAAAAATAGCTTGCGAAGCACTGTTCAGCCATGAGCCTTTCCGTTCCATGAAAAACAGATTCAACATTGTAGCTGTTGAAAGTCCTTCAAAGGATAGTGGCGTAAGTGCACCAAAAAATGGAATCTGGAAGAATACGGCTTTCAGTTCTCACTTCGACAGTTTTTATTCCGATAGATATTTAACCAGCAGCAACATCACAGACATTCACAATTCTCTGGCTGGAATTCCTTATGAACACATTATTATCTTAGCAAATACAGAGCAATATGGTGGTGGAGGAATCTACAATTCCTTTACTTTAACTACTGCTCATCACAAACATTTCCGCCCGGTAGTGGTACACGAGTTCGGACATAGCTTTGCCGGCCTGGGAGATGAATATTATTATGACGAAGATTTATTTAATGGTGTGTATCCATTTGATGTTGAGCCTTGGGAACAAAACATTACTACGAAAGTAAACTTCCCTGCTAAATGGAAAGATATGGTTGATAATGGCACAGCCAAACTGATTGAAGGAGGAGGTTATTCATCTAAAGGTATTTATCGCGGTGCAGAAGATTGCAGGATGAAAACAAATACATGCCAGGGTTTCTGCCCAGTTTGTCAAAGAGCTATAAAGAGACTGATTGATTTCTATACGCTGCCTTAGATTTTTGTTTATGATTTCAATACAGCGTATTCATACAACTGATAAGGAATATTATTGTTTTGTAGAGAATCTCTTCACGAAAGCTTTTCCCAAAAAAGAGCGTAGAAATATTACTTTGCAACGAGAGTATACCGACTGTAATAAGCTATTTTATAATAACATCCTACTGGCCGACAATGAGCCGGTAGGATTTATTTCTTACTGGAATTTGGGCAAGTTCTACTATGTAGAGCACTTTGCCATTCATGAAACCATAAGAAACCACAAGTATGGCCAGAAAGCACTTTGTGCACTGGAAAATATGCTAAAGGGGCCTATCATTCTGGAAGTTGAGCTTCCCGAGGATGAAATAAGCAAACGCCGCATAAACTTCTACCAACGTCAGGGATTCCAGTTCTGGGAAAATGAATATATGCAACCTCCTTACCGAGAAGGGGACAATTATCTCCCAATGAAACTTATGGCAAAAGGAGAACTAGATAGCCAGACAGACTTCGAGCTTATTAAAAGGAGTTTATATAAAGAAGTTTATCAGATAAAATTATAAAATTAAGAAGTTACTCCGGACGAGCTGAATAAAAAATATTCAGCACATTAGCTCTACGCAAAGCCTGCTTTACATCCGAAACAATTCCCATTGGAGTATCTTTATCAATCTTCAGTTTCACCATTAATAAAGAATACTCATTCGCTTTTAGTGCTGCTCGTTTCTTTTTCATATAATATTCCACCTGAGCCACCGTCATCACCTGATTATTTAATTGAATACGATAATGTGATTGTATTTTTCCTTTTAGCTTACCTATATATATAGTAGTAACAATAGTCCTTTTTCCTAATGCAGATAATTCGGTTGCCTGCGGAGCATCAACTTTTCCAACTACTATTTTATCTTTTCTAAGACTGGTCAGCATTATAAAAAAGAAAAGTAGAATAAGGAAAATAGTAGGTAAAGCTATTGCGTTTATTCTTGGTATTTCCAGTTTTTCACGACTTACGAATCTTCTTTTCATTTTACTCCTCCTATACTTAATTGAGGTTCAGCTTCTGAAATACGTACCGGATAACAAGCGCAGACAGCTTGTTGTTTATCAGAAGATAGTTCAATGAATTTCTTCCCCCATCTTTTTTCTGCTAATTCATTACGAAGCTCGTTATATGCACCAATTAATTCATTTTGCACATCAATATATGCCTGATAGGTGGTATTCCTTCCACATTTCACAGAAATAACATGGTTTGCTGTAACTTGCATATTGCCTAATAAGGGGATTTTTTTCATTACTTTTTCAGGAAGTCTCTTATCCTCTTTAGGATTAGCAATAAACGCTTTGGCTACTTCCCTTAATTGACCAATACCTATTATCTGTCTTCCACAGATAAGTTCATCTGTATCTGTCAAAAAAACATTTAATATATTGCGAGGTTCAACTTTAACCGGTTGATATTTTCCTATCGGCGGTGGAAGACGCCTGGCCAACCCCTGATCAACATCCATAGATGTAATTACAACAAAGAAAATAAGCAGCAGAACAACAATGTATCCTGTCCAGTCAGCGTCCACATCCGGTATTGTCCTCTTAAATCTTCTCATTGTTATCTAACTTTCCGACCAATATAAAAACCTATTATCAAAAATATAGCTGCAGCAATAAGTGCAAATGTGGTATAAATAAACATATCTGTCAGCCTAAGCCAGCAGGGAGTATTGTAAGTTCCGTTGTATTCTTGTAGTGAAAGAGCGTTTGTGCTACCACAAAGCCAGCAAAGGAACATAAGAAACACCAAAGTAAAAAAGCCTAAAACAGAACGTATTGCATATTTAGGCGAACGGCGAAAACGTTCTATCAGTTTACCTATTACAGCAAGTGCGGTTAAAGTAACCGCTGCTCCAAACATTCCACAAAGAACAATAAGCAGCAAGTTTGTATAAACCGGAACTTCTGTTCCTGTCACAGTAGCAACATTGCCTCCAAAGAAGTAAAGTCCACCGGTAATCAAACAAATGATTAAGAGCAGATAGAAAAAGTATTTAGAAAACTTAGTCGGTATCATTTTACACTCCTCATTTTATTGTCTATACTTCATGTTGTACTTAACCACAAAATCAATTAAAGTATTTGTTGACTCTTCCATTTCGTGAGTCAGAGATTCTATCTTGGCAAGAATATAGTTATAAAATATCTGCAGAATTACAGCTGCAATAAGACCAAAAATGGTAGTCAGCAGTGCCACTTTCATGCCACCGGCTATTACCGCAGGAGAAATATTACCTTCCAGCTGAACGCTATCGAAAGCCTGAACCATACCAACCACTGTTCCCAAAAATCCTAAAGCCGGTGCAATCTTAACGAACAAAGAAATCCATGAACATCCTTTCTCCAACAATCCCAATTGCACACCTCCACTTGTGGTAACAGCTTTCTCTACCGATTTGGGTCCTTGCTCTATACGCATTAATCCATCGTAACAAATTGAAGCAACAGGGCCGCGGGTATTTCTACAAATTTCTTTCGCTGCATCTACATTCCCTTTTTCCAATGCAAGCTCCACATCTTCTAGTAATCTGTCGGTGTTTACTTCAGAAAGATTCAAATAGATAATACGTTCAATACAAATAGAAAGTCCAACTACCAAAGAGAAAGCAACTAATCCCATATAAAAAGGATTACCTTCCACAAATTTTTCTTTCAGCTTTACGCCCACACTTTCTTTGGCTGCAACATTTGTACCATCTTCGGCAACAGTATTGCCATCAGTTACTGCAGTCTCCCCTTGGTTGGCAGACGCTCCGTCTTGCGCATAAATGGTTTGTGTTCCGCTAAAGAAAAAGATTCCTGATAAAGCAAGCGCCATCAATATTCTTTTCATAATATTGTTCAATTAGTTTTATATCTTAACTTGACTTTCAAAAATACATTATCTTTTTGGATTATACAAAGATGACGCCAATTTATTAAGCAGATTTAATAGGGAAATATAGATTACCTAGTCTAAAAACAGGGGATCACTAACATATTCTATTAGTAAAACTAAAAATCTAACTAGAATAATTAGAATTAGGGTCGGGAGGCTAATTCAGCAAGGTCGGTAGGCTGAAATATTAGGGTCGGGAGTGTAAACAATTAGCCTCGGGACCCTAATATTAATAATTCAGGAATACTTTGTTAATAGCCGGTGAATAACTTGTTAATAACCGGTGAACAACCTGTTAAAACACCGTTTATAAACTATTAATAAGATGTGGATAACCTGTTAATAGGAGGTGAATAATTTGCAATTCTTATGTGAATAACTTGTGAATTACCTGTTGAAAGATTGTGGATAACCGGTGAATAAGCTGTTGATAAAGCTATATTTAACCTGCGAATAACGAACAAATAAGCATATTCAATTGCTGTTCTCAGCATAATATTAGTGGCAGATGGAAGACAATAGTAGCAGATAAATTGTTTAAAAAAGTTTATCCCCCACCAGGTTAATCATTTAGTTTCCAAAGAATTAAATTCAATTTGGTAGCAGGTGGCAGATCTTTTTAAAAAAGAGCATAAAAAAGACAGCCTCTTTATCCTGAAACTGTCTTTCTATGCGGAGAGAGCGAGATTCGAACTCGCGAAACCCTTTAGAGGTTTACACGCTTTCCAGGCGTGCCTCTTCAACCACTCGAGCATCTCTCCTTTTGTGTGATTGCGGATACAAAGATAAGTTATTTTTTGTTTTTCTACCAAATTCGGCCCGAAAAGTTTCTAACTAAATATCTTTAAAGCATTCATTGTTGTTATTTCGGCAACATTTTCAGGTGAGCATTGGTAAATTGCGGCCAATTTCAGGAGAGTATCTTTCACATTGGCACTTTCATTTCTTTTTCCGCGATTAGGAGTCGGAGTGAGATAGGGTGAATCTGTTTCCAAAACAATTCTCTCTAAAGGAACATTTCTCAATACTTCGGGAAGTGTTGATTTCTTAAAAGTCACCACTCCATTAATGCCCAGATAAAAACCATCGAATTGCAAAAGTTGTTCGGCTTCTTCTTTTGTTCCGGTAAAGCTATGAAATATTCCTTTCAGATTTTTATGCTCGTTCCGCTTAATTACCTGATAAACTTCTTCGAAAGAGTCGCGACTGTGAATAACTAAGGGCAAGCGGTATTCGGCCGACCATTGAATCTGCGTCTCGAATGCTTCGAACTGTTCGTTAATAAAGGTTCTGTCCCAATATAAATCCATGCCCACCTCTCCTATTGCAACAAAAGGATGAGACTGCTCAAGCATTTCTTTCATCACCTTCAGTTCTTCCTGGAAATCGGCATTAACAGACGTTGGATGAAGACCAATCATTGGGAAACAATAATCAGGATATTGTGCAACCGTATCCAACAACGGTTTAATAGTTGAGCAATCTATATTGGGCATATAAATGCGGCTTACGCCGGCTGCTTTTGCTCGTTGCATAACAAGCGGGAGATCTTCGGCAAATTCTTCTAAAAAAAGATGCGAATGTGTATCTATAAAATTCATTTAAACTTTTATTGAGGCTTCTTTTCGCCTGTTCGATAATAATAAATCACGCCGTATTTACGGCATGTATCTAAACGTTCGGTCCCGGATAAGTTCTCAAAATATTTTTCAACCTGATTCCATATATCCAATATAATCTCATCTGCCTTTCCACGTAGAGAGGATAACAGCTCAAGACTTCTGGAAGTCTGCCACTGCAGATTTTTCTGCTGTTCATAGCCTTCTTTAAAGATCTCATAATGCACACAGACCTTAGCAATAGTAGGATTATAAATAGGAGAACCTCCTCTACGAGTTCTTTCTTTTTCTCCTTTAATAATCTTATCTCCCCATTCAATTACGGCAGAATCGTTAGTTAAATCGGGAACAGAATAATTATCAGGCTCCAATCCGTAAAGTTTTTTAAGCTCCGGTTTTATCTCAGAACGAATTACAGCAAGATTCAACACTTGTATAAAGTGAGAAATATAAAGTCGGGCTATTTTAGTACTCGACTGAGACTTTCGACTGGAATTAACCTGATTATTATAACATTGTTTGTAATAATCGTGAGCCTGTTCAAAACGCATCAGGAAATTTTCTGCCTCAAAGAGTGTTTTGGTAGAAATAATCTGATCATTATAAGAACTAAAAGACTGTCCGTTTTCAACAGCGTTCTTTAATGCTTTAATTCGTGCTTGATCTGTGTTTGGTAATCTTCTGTAAGGCATAGTATGAGAATAAATAGGTCGTGTTTACATTTCTCTGTACATTAAATGTTCGGCCACAGTTTTTAGTTCCTTCTTTTTCTCGTCTGTTACATTAACTCGAGCAAGACTTTCTATTCCTTTGGCATAATATTCTTTCATTTTGTTTTCGCACAAAAGCTTTACCCCTATTTGGTTATATAGTGAAGTTACGGCCTCTATTTTCTCTTTCGGTTCATAACTATCTTTATCCAACCAGCTTTGCAAGGCAACAGCCTGATCTTTATCAGCTCCTTCTAATGCTTTTATCAGCATATATGTCTTTTTGTTACAAAGAATATCTCCACCAATATTCTTTCCGAAAACTTTCGGATCGCCATAAACATCCAGCAAATCATCCTTGAGCTGAAATGCAATTCCAATATTTACACCAAAATCATAAAGATTCTGCGCATCTTCTGCCGATGCTCCCGCAAGTTGCGCTCCCATTTTAAGAGCTGCAGCAAGCAATACAGAAGTTTTTAAGCGAATCATCTCAATATATTCTTCTTCCCTCACATCATTTCTGTGCTCGAAATCCATATCGTATTGCTGACCTTCACAAACTTCAAGTGCAGCTTTTGTAAAAGTATCCAATACATTCTTCAGATTGTCCGATGAGCAGTCAGAGACATAACGGTATGCCAACACCAACATTGCATCACCCGAAAGGATTGCAGTATTATCATCCCACACCTTATGAACAGTTGGCTTATTTCTTCTCATATCTGCTTTGTCCATCAAATCATCGTGAAGCAAAGTAAAATTATGATAGATCTCCAGACCTACAGCCGGCGATAATATTTCTGCAACATTGTCCTTGTACATGTTATAAGCCATCAACATTAAAACCGGACGGATACGTTTACCTCCTAAGGAGAGGACATATTCTACCGGATTATAAAGGCTTCTAGGAGCATGTGTATATGATAATTCTGAAATATATTGATTGACTAAACTAAGTGCTGTTGTTTGTGTATACATTATTTTTTCAGATTAAAGATATTAAATCTTATTACTATTTCATTTTAAAAGTGACAGGAACAGCATAGGTTGCTCTTACAGTTCTTCCTCCTTGCATACCGGGCCGCCATCGAGGCATTAATGAAACGACACGGACTGCTTCCCTGTCCAACAGAGGATTTACACTACGCAAAACAACCGGATTTGTAACCATCCCGTCTCTATTAACAACAAACTGAACAATGACTCTTCCCTGAATACCACTTTCCTGGGCTGCAGCCGGATAATGAACATTCCGTCTTAAGAAGTCAAGTAATGCAGCTTGCCCACCTGGAAACTCCGGCTGATATTCTGTCATTTGTATTGATTCTTCACTTTCAAGTTCATCTGGCTGCTGTTGAGTATACTGAACAGAGTAATGACTTGTTATAATAACCGTGCGCGGTTCTTCTGTATAAGAATTATCCATTTCTTCAACTTGCTGAGCATAATTATCAGTTGAAGGCAAAGGCAAATCCTCTTTTTCTATTTTAGATTGTAAAGACACGTGCTTTTCTTCCTGTACTGTTATAGGAACAACATCTTCTTCTACAGCTACTGCTGCCAATTTATCATCTGTTACAATTTTGGGAATCCTCATCTGAAAAGCTCCCAAAAGAAGAATTAATGCAATAGCAAGACCTATAAGGAAACCTATAGGTTTCTTCCTTTCTAAATCTAATTTAGGCATTTTCTTCACTTCCATACAAATATCTCCTGTTTTTAAATACTCCCAGCTTGGCAAAAATAACATTATTTTTTAAGATTCATCTTTCAATATATATACTTTTTCCTGAAGCTGTATTCCTTTTTTGTTTTTTTTAATCCTTATTGCACCCTAAAACATTTGTTTTCACGTTATTAAAAAATAAAACAAAACAGACTGCCCGAATATTCACGAGAATTTAATTTACCGGTTCTTAAAAATGATGTATATTTGGCAGCAATTTATAACAATTGATGAAACATCGTCTTCTGATTATACTACTGATCTTTTCGTCTTTAGCTGTAAAGGCTCAAAGCGGAGGAAGTGTATTTAAATTTTTGGAATTGCCTTTTTCTTCGCATGCTTCAGCACTGGGAGGTGACAATATTTCCATTATTGAAGATGATATTACAATGGCAATTCATAACCCTGCGTTATTATCTTGTGTAACTGATAAAACTCTTAATGTAAACTACATGAATTACATTGATGGAGTTGGAGTTGGAAGTGCGGCGTTTTCAAGAACATTGGGTGAACGGTCTACTTGGGCAGTTGCCGCTCAATATGTAAACTACGGAGACTTTAAAGAAACTACCGATGAAGATGTTGAACAAGGAACCTTCTCGGCTAAAGATATGGCTTTTACCGGAATATATTCTTATGACCTGACAGACTATTGGAGTGGTGGTGTTTCTACAAAAATGATTTATTCCACTTATGAAAAATATTCATCCTTTGCCGTAGGTGTAGACTTAGGATTAAATTATTATAATGAGTATTCTGGTTACTCGGCCTCTATTCTTGCAAGGAATCTGGGTGGACAAATAAAAGCTTTTGATGAAGTACACGAAAATTTACCCGTAGATTTACTGGTAGGAATCAGCAAAAAACTTTCTCATGCTCCTTTTCGCGTATCCGTTACAATGCATAACCTTACAGATTGGGATTCTTCATCTGATTCTTCAAACAGTGAAGTGAAAGAAAAGTTTAGCAAAACCTTTCTAAAACATTTTATCTTTGGGCTTGATTTTCTTCCCACTCAAACAACTTATGTTTCATGGGGATACAACTGTAAGCGGGCCAGCGATATGAAAGTTAATGGTTCCAGCGGATGGTCGGGCATGGCTTTAGGAGCTGGTATACAAATTAAAAAACTAAAAATTGGAGCTTCGTATGCTAAATATCATACATCAAGTTCTTCACTTTTATTTAATTTTGCAATGACATTATAAAAACATAGAAATACAAATGAAAAAAATTACAATAGCAATTGATGGTTTCTCTTCTTGCGGAAAAAGCACAATGGCAAAAGACTTGGCTAAAGAAATTGGTTATATCTATATTGATAGCGGTGCAATGTATCGTGCAGTCACTCTTTATTGCATTAAAAATGGATTATTTTCGGGCGATGAAATAAATATTCCTGAGTTGGAACGTCATATTAAAGATATTCACATCACATTTAAACTTGACGAAAAAACACAGCTTCCCAGAACCTATCTGAACGGAGAAGATGTGGAAGAAGAAATTCGTACGATGGAAGTTTCTTCAAAAGTGAGTCCTGTAAGTGCTATTGGTTTCGTGCGTTCGGCATTGGTATCATTGCAACAGGAAATGGGCAAAGAAAAAGGAATTGTAATGGATGGGCGTGATATAGGAACAACTGTATTTCCTGAAGCTGAATTAAAGATATATGTTACAGCTTCGCCAGACATACGCGCACTTCGCCGTTATGACGAACTTCAGGCTAAAGGGCAAAAGATTGTCTTTGAAGAAATTCTGAATAATGTGAAAGAAAGAGACTACATTGATCAGCACAGAGAAATTAGTCCTCTAAAAAGAGCTAAAGATGCCATTTTGCTGGATAATAGTCTCCTGACTATTGAAGAACAGAAAGAATGGTTACTAAAACAATTCGAAAAAGCAACTCAACAAAATTAATAATATGGTCAGGGTAGAAATAGACAAAGGTTCCGGCTTCTGCTTTGGGGTAGTTACTGCAATAAAGAAAGCAGAGGAAGAGCTTACAAAAGGAGAAACACTCTACTGTTTGGGAGATATTGTCCACAATAGTAAAGAAGTGGAGCGACTCAAAGAAATGGGACTGATAACTATTAACCATGACGAATTTAAAGAACTTCATAATGCAAAGGTTCTGTTAAGAGCTCATGGTGAGCCCCCCGAGACTTATGCCATAGCAAAAGTGAACAATATTGAGATTATTGATGCTACTTGTCCCGTGGTGCTGAAATTACAGCAGAGAATCAAGCAACAATACGGAACCCAGAAAAGCGCAAACAATCAGATTGTAATTTATGGCAAAAATGGTCATGCAGAAGTTTTGGGATTAGTTGGACAAACTTCGGGCGAAGCCATTGTTATTGAGAAGCTTGAAGAAGTTAAAAAGCTGGATTTCAACAGAAATATCCGCCTTTATTCTCAGACAACAAAATCATTGGATGAATTTGAGAAGATAGTGCAATACATAAAAGAGCATATTTCTCCAGAAGCCTCATTCGAGTTCTATGATACCATTTGCAGACAAGTGGCTAATCGTATGCCTCACATCAGAACATTTGCCGCATCACATGATCTCATATTCTTTGTTTGCGGGAAAAAGAGTTCAAATGGGAAAGTTCTCTTTAATGAGTGTTATAAGGTGAATCCAAATTCTCATCTTATTGATAGCCCGGACGAAATAGATCCGCAGCTATTAAATGGAGTACATTCTATTGGTATTTGCGGAGCAACTTCAACCCCTAAATGGTTAATGGAAGAAGTGCAGGCACACATCAATCAGATAATTATTAGATAGCAATATCCGTTAAATAGTGATATTTAGATAAATTAAAGGTTATACAAGCTTATTAATCATGGTTTTTTTTAACTTTGCAACGACAATTTAAAACATTAAGGTATGAGTACGGTAAAATGTGTTGGAATTCTAACTTCCGGAGGTGATGCTCCAGGTATGAACGCGGCAATTCGCGCAGTAACTCGCGCTGCAATATACAATGGACTACAAGTTAAAGGTATTTATCGCGGATATAAAGGTCTGGTAACAGGTGAAATTCAGGAATTCAAGAGTCAGAATGTCAGTAATATTATTCAATTAGGAGGAACTATTCTTAAAACAGCTCGCTGTAAAGAGTTCATGACTGTTGAAGGAAGACAAATTGCTCATGAAACAATGGTAAAAGAAGGCATAGACGCCTTAGTAGTTATCGGCGGTGACGGTTCATTGACTGGAGCACGTATTTTTGCTCAGGAATATGATGTTCCTTGCATCGGAATTCCGGGAACAATTGATAACGACTTATACGGAACAGATACTACTATTGGCTACGATACTGCATTGAACACTATCCTTGACGCTGTTGATAAAATCAGAGATACAGCAACATCACACGAAAGACTTTTCTTTGTTGAAGTTATGGGACGTGATGCCGGTTTCCTTGCTTTGAATGGTGCTATTGCATCCGGAGCTGAAGCTGCTATTATCCCTGAATTCAGTACAGAAGTAGACCAGTTGGAAGAATTCATCAAGAGTGGATATAGAAAATCTAAAAACAGTAGTATTGTTATTGTTGCAGAAAGTGAAATCACCGGAGGAGCAATGCACTATGCTGAACGTGTGAAGAATGAATATCCTCAATATGATGTTCGTGTAACAATTCTAGGTCACTTACAACGTGGTGGTAGCCCAACAGCTAACGACCGTATTTTAGCAAGCCGTTTGGGTGCAGCTAGTATAGATGCTATTCAGGAAGGACAACGCAATGTGATGATTGGTATTGAAAACGATGAAATTGTTTATGTTCCTTTCACTAAAGCAATCAAGAATGATAAGCCTATCAAAAAAGAATTAGTAAATGTGCTTCGCACATTGTCTATCTAATTTTTAATTAAGAGAGTATTTTCTACTAAATAGTAAATGGGGTTGTCCAAAAGAAATTGGAACAACCCCATTTTTATGCTTTTTATTCGGGCTTCAATCTGAACCCGTTCTCAAAGATTCTACTGTACAATAGAAACAGGAGATGAAGATATTCTCCTATCTTCTACTCTATAAAAGATTACCGAGAATCAAACAAAGAAATTCGTATTTATAACTTTAAATCAGAGCTTCTACCTGTTCTCCTATATTTTCTATTTTTTCAATTCATTGAAATAAGCATCAAGTAGTTTCTTTGCTGCAACAAAGGAGGTCAAGTCTGCATTCAACACCTGATGTTCTTTCTCTCGAAGCATCTCTTTAATTATCGGATTATGATAGAAATTATCACGCAACTGCTCATTAATTGATTCATACATCCAATATTTAGATTGTTCGTTACGGCGATAAGTAAAATATCCATTTGCTTTCACAAAATCCATGTATTCGTAAATCATATCCCAGATCTCCTTCACGCCAATATTGTAAAAGCCGGAATAAGTTAACACCTGAGGTGTCCAACCAGACTCTGCTGCTGGAAAAAGATGGAGAGCATTACGAAATTGTGTTTGAGCTAGTTTAGCTTTCTCAATATTACTTCCATCAGCCTTGTTAATAACTATACCGTCAGCCATTTCCATAATACCTCTTTTTATGCCCTGAAGCTCATCTCCTGTACCGGCTAGTTGGATAAGTAAGAAGAAATCTACCATTGAGTGAACAGCCGTTTCGCTCTGCCCCACTCCAACCGTTTCAACGAATATCTTATCAAATCCTGCTGCTTCGCAAAGAATAATTGTTTCTCTGGTTTTTCTTGCCACACCACCAAGAGAACCTGCAGCCGGACTAGGGCGGATAAATGATTGAGGATGAACCGACAATTGTTCCATACGAGTTTTATCTCCTAAAATACTTCCCTTAGAGCGTTCGCTACTTGGGTCAATTGCAAGAACAGCCAGTTTACCTCCTTCTTCGAGAACATGCAAACCAAAGACATCTATCGATGTACTTTTTCCTGCACCGGGAACACCGCTGATTCCTATACGAATGGAATTACCGGAATAGGGTAAGCACTTTTCAATAACCTCTTGTGCAATAGCCTGATGTTCGTGGCGGACACTTTCAACCAACGTTACTGCCTGACTAAGAACTGTTACATCACCCTTTAGTATGCCTTCAACATATTCGGCTACCGACAATCTGCGTTTTTTGGGTATACGACGCAATTTCAGGTAAGGATTAACAGAAGATGGTTGTTCAATACCCTTATTTACAGTTAGCCCTTTGTAGTCTTCACAATTCTCATGATGTTCCATTATTTAGCCTCCTCTTTTATTTTCACTTTAAGGTTAATCATCACCATCGGATTAGCAGGATCGTTAGTAATCATCAGTACCTTAGTTTCCCCTTTAGTTTTCTTCAGCCATTTAGCACTTAAATCCACCTTTAGTTTAGTTGATTGTCCAGGTAAAATTGACTTCTTACTCAAGCCAACACCCACTGCAGAATTAAAGACTTGAAGCTTCTTTATTTCAAGGCGGGATTTTCCGGTATTTGTAATAAGAATAGTTTGTGATGCTTTTCCTCCAGGAAGCAATTCACCCATATTCAGATTAGTAGAAGACAACTTAATCTTTGGAGCATTATCACTCTGAAAAGCTGTCATACCCGAAAATCCTGGAAGTAATATAGCCGAAACATCAATTTCATTATCAGGACTAACCTTATCTCCAGAATAACGTGCCAAATAAATAGGAGTTTGCGTAAGTCCCAGTTCTTTCAGCAATTTAGTATCGAGTGTAAGAGTAATTTTACCTTTTCTGCCTCTGTAGAGTATTTTCGGTTTAGCCTCAGCATTCAGATATGGAGGCAAATGCATAAGAGTTACTTCTATTGATTTATCAGAAGTGTTTGCCAGCTGAATCTCTGCAGTAGGCATTTCACCACTATTGGCAGGAGGAAACTCAATATATTTTTTATCCAGGCGCATTGGCCCTATTTCGAAAGTCAGTTCCTTTTTATAGTTTACAACATCAATAGCAATTTCTCCCTTAATTGCGATATACTTCGCACTATTGGCCGCATTACTATAAATATTTATTGTTTTATAAAAACGTCCCATCGCTTTAGCGTCAAAAGTAGCACTAACAGTCCCGGTATCTCCAGGAGCTATCGGATGCTTTGTCCAGCCCGTAGCCGTACAAGCACAAGATGCCGTAACATCTGATATAACCAACGGTTGATTTCCTGTATTGGTAACTGTAAAGTCTTTCGTTACCGGTTTATTTCTGGGTATTATTCCAAAGTCGTAAACATCTACATTAGTAGAAATACGTGCCTGCGACCAAACTGTAAGTGAAAGAAAAAACAGAGAATATGTGAGCAAAAGGAAACGTTTCATGTATATCTTTTTATTTGTGTTCGAACTTTTGCTGACAAATTTAGGTTTTTTCCTTCACATACAAGAATTCATTCTGCTAAAAAACATTGCATCATTTTACAACCACACGTAGTGAGGAAGAATGTGAAGCAAACTCTGGTGCGTAAGCCGACTGCAAAGTAGCTATTCCAGATGAATAATTTCCCGATCTCGCTACAAAGAACGAATGTTCTAATACATAAGTTCCTTTCACTAATGAATCAAAGAAGAAATTAGTAGAAGCATCTTTCACAGCTACGTAATAGCCGGTTCCGGCTCCCCAATGATAACCGGATAGTGATTCCAGAGGCTCGAAACAAGCTGCACGCTGATCTTTCAATTGTACAAAGTCCATGTCACGATCTACCTTGATAATGATGCGGGCAACGACCTTATCGCCTACCTTCAAGCTATTATTATCCTTCAAAGGTTTCAGTTCTTTCACTCCATTTACTAACTGTTCTACATATAAAGCCTTAGAAACACTTAGTTCCTTTCCTTGTTGCTTTAAGTTATCAACATCTTCCATGTATTCAACATAAACAGCTCCCCAGGCAATACCGGCATCTCGTTTTTCAACTTTAATTTGTCCCAGATTAGATGTAGTGGCTGAATCTTCGAACGATTTCTTTATATACCCCAATGTTGGATTAGGAGTCTTTACCGAATTAGTTCCAAAAGCCTGCTTTCCAAAGGAAATTTTCACATCACCTGGGTTATCCAGAAGATTACTTCCACGATTCAGCAAAGCATAGACCGCATTAACCGTAGCAACCGGAGAATCCCATGATTGTGCTTGTTTTTGTTTCAACAGCCACATCTTCATTTCTTCAACGGTAGCATTATCTTTTGCCACTTCATCAAAGGCTTCCATTACGGCAGTCTGCATTTTCATCTTGTTACCATACCAGGAATACGGATTTACGCTGGATGCATAAAACATACCCATTTCGTCAGTCTTCACTGCATACTCTTTCATTGAATTTATAAACTCATTAGCCTCAACAGTCTTTCCGGCTTTTGCCAGAACAATAGCAGAAAGTGCTTTTCCCATCAAAGTTTGATTGGTTAATGTCTGATGTACTTTGCTCAGATAAAAAGCATGAGCATATTTAATTGACAAAGGAATCTTCTCTCCTGTCAGAGCACATAAATAAAGATAGTGCAATGATTCATCATCTAATCCTAAGGTTGGTCCATACTTCTTCTCATCTCTCCTTATATCGTTGTATTTCTGAAGCATTTCACTATGTAGGTAATTGAAAGCAGCTTGCTGCATTTCCAATGCATCACCGCTCAACGGTTCACCGGTCAGTTTGCTTAACCGTCCCATTGTTTCCAATACAAATTGAGTAATGTAACGGCTTCCAGACATTCCTTTGTACCAGCTCCAGGCTCCACTGTTTAGTTGCAATTCTTTCAGTTTGGCTAAGGCCTGAGTGTTGTTATATTGAATAGTATTCAAATCAAAAAGCAGAGCTACCCGCTGTTTTTGTTCGGCTTCATTCTTTGCTTCCATTAACCAGGGAGATTCTTCCAGCAAGATATTCTTCACATCCTGATTCTTTTGCAGATTGCTCCATAAAGTTTCTTTAGTTCCACCCTCCGCTTTCCATTGATCAAAGATTACTTTAATGCGAGGTTGTGAATTTACAATAGATGCAGCCAATGAATTTGCATAAAAAGCAGTAGCCCATGATATAGCACTTTCATTGGTTGGATTAGACAAACTCGGTAAACTCTGCACAGCATACCAGGCCGGATTACCAGTAAATTCAACTGTTAGTTTGCGATCGGTTGCAGTTTTCGAATTTCCATTAAAGAGTTCCTTCATTGAGAATTCACGAGTTTGATTTCCACGGATAGGCATTGCTAATGTTTCAATGATCCGTTCTTTATTGCTCAATACAGGAAGCAAGTGTTGCTCGCCATCACTAAACTCTCCACCATCAGCAACAAGACGACATCCTAGAAGAGAATAGTTTGCATCGGCTGTAAATTCAAAGGAAGCACTACCTGTTTCACCAGCCTTAACCGAGAATATTTGTTTCTTAGTAAGGATTACCTTCTCTGTAGCCGGATCGAACAATTGCATTTTCACTTCTCCCTTCACATCTTTTTGAGAAACATTAATAATACGGGCCGATATTGAACTGTTGTCTCCCACCCTGACGAAACGTGGCATGTTGGGAGTGAGCATAAAATCTTTGCTTGTTACAGTTTCACCATCAATGGTTCCTATCTGCATATCTTTTGTATGAGCAATTCCCTTAAACGTCCAGCGGGTAAGGCTCTCGGGCATGGTAAAAGAGAAACTGATTTCTCCCTTTTCGTTTGTACGAAGCTGCGGATAGAAGAATGCTGTTTCGTTGAAGTTTTCACGAACAGGAATATTTGTATCTAATATTTCACCTGATTCATCTTGAGCTTTATCCAGCTCAACAACTTCAGTATCTTCTTTAATAACTGGTGGAACAAACTTAAGACTTGAAGTCATCACTGCTTCTTTTTTAACTGCAATATCAAGTCCAGCCACACTACCAGTCAAAACTTTCGACACGCCACGTATTTTTATACCTTTACCTTTTGTTTTGGTACCATAGCCAATAACAGTAACTTCATTCAAATCTGATCTCCCAAATCCATCTATATAAGTTCTCATCAATCTATCATAGGAGAAGTTATAATCTACAGACAATGATTTAAAAGGAAAATAAAAATAATAATAGTTTCCATTGATCTGTGAATAAGTCCAGTTAATTACAGGAATATTCCTTCCGGAGTTAACATTCAGTCCTTGATAACCTTTCCATATTTTATCCAATGAAGCATCATACATTGCAGCCATAAACTCAGCCTCTGCTGCTTTTTCATTTTTATTTTTAATTGTCAACTTCCATTCTTCTTTCTGTCCCGGTTTCAGCTTATCACGGAAAACATCCCATTTCAAAGTAAGATTATTATCAGGCAATGCTTTTTGAATGCTCTCTCCCTCTTGATAAACCTGACCGTTCTTCACAAAACAGAAATTGATATAAATACCATCTCCATATTCATCTTTATAAGGAATATCAAATCGTTGTACAGCATCAGACAATGCAAGTCGGCGACTTTCTATCCGTTTACCGCCTGCGAAGATATCATAAAGCACATGCAGATCTTTCTCTTTTGATCCAAACAAAATTGTAACCGGTTTTCCAGGAGCAAAAGTATCACTCATCTTCTTAAACCACATAGGTTTGGAAACAGGTGATTGTTTATCATTTACAGAATAAAGCACCAATAACTTATCAGAAGTAGCCTTTCTGCCTTTTTCATCCAAAGCCGAAAGTATAAGATTATATTCTCCGGAAGGCAGTTCTTTCCATGCCACAAGTTCCTGCAATTTATTTGAAACAAATTTTCCTTCGAGCACAGGTTTCTTATTACCCTTCGTAAATAATTGATAAGTACCTTCAACATTTATAGGTTTCTGACTAAGATTTTCGGCTTTAAACGTAGCATTAATAGCTTTGTCTTTACATGTTTCATCTTCCATATCTGTAGAAAGAACCAATGAAGTGCTACCCACAGAAACCGATGTTTCGGCCATTTGTGTTTCTCCCGCAGCATCAGTAAGCTCAGCCTTAACCTTATAGGTATAGTAACAATCGTCAAGGTCATCGCTAAGGTCGGGAATTAGACGGAAAGGAATTACAAAATTACCTTTTCCATCAAGAACTGCTTCACCGGAAGTCAATGTTGTTTCATTTCCCTCACGCCATTCCCACCAATAAGGCTGAACACGGGTTATGCTATATTTTACTGAAGCGCCTTGAACAGCGACTCCTGAGAAAGTTTTTGCAGAGCCTTTTACAGTAACAGAATCGTTAAAAGTATAACTGCCTTCCAAAGGCTGGAAAGTTATTTCAAATGTGGGTCGCTTATATTCTTCCACGCGAATAGCTGTGCTTCCAAAATCTGTTTCCAACCGGAACTGACCATTAAGCGTAGAGGCCGGTAATAAGAATTCTGTAGTAAACGAACCAAAATTATTAGTTGCCAGTTTTTTCTCAGAAATCATCTTATTATTGGCATCATACAATCTTAAGGCATATTCTTTGTTTGCTACTACATGAGCAGAATCTGATAACGAACGATAAGCAATGCCTTTTACAAAAGCAGTCTGCCCCGGACGATAAAGAGTGCGATCTGTAAGCAAAGTAATTACTTCATTTTCCTTTTTTGCTTCCGTATAGAAATATCCGTAAGAATAAATATTCTGCAATGGCAGAGCATCATCATTACCTTTTGAAGCAGTAAGCCATCTCAGATTATCAATTTTATCAATCACCACACTTCCGTTGGCATCTGTAGTCACTTTAGAGTACTCCTTCCTATCTCCTTTATTATTCACAAAAAGAGAAACGGTTGCTTCGGGTATTGGCTGTCCGCTTTGAGCATCAAGCGTGATAATCTCAATCTTATTATCAGAAAAATTACGTGTCAGGACTTTAAAAGCTGAAGAATAAAAAAAGTTAGTTGAAGCTTTGCCATTCTTTGCATCGGGAATAATATCGAGCAGATATATTCCTAACGCCGGAGCTTTTAATTTAAAAACAGAGTCTTTCTGTTGATAATCAACTGGACGCACCAACGAATACTTTTCTGTGGCGATAAGTTTAGCATATTTCTTATAGAATTTCTTATCCAGACTCTCATCTAATTTAGTAGATGTTACAGGTAGGCTTATTTTATACCAGTTAATTTTAAACCCATCCAGATTCTTATGAGAAACCTTAAGATTGGACAGATTACCCGGATAAATTATCTGAGAAGATTCAATATTCAAATTAGGATTTAAGATCTGTTGTTTGTTATTTTTCAGCAAATTAATCCGCTTATATTGGGGATATTTTTGAATACCTTCATTCAGGATTTCCAGAGCCAAAGGGAGATTTTTCTTTTCTGAAACATAATTCGCCTTTACCAAATAGGCTTCCGCACAAATTTCATTGGAAGAATTCTGAGCAATTAAGTAATTAAGTGCAGCAATATAAGGATCGGCATTTAATTCCATTTTTATAATCTTTCCCCACTCGTCTGAATTTGTTTCCTGAAATTGCTGTTTTGTGTACTCCAATCGTTCTAGTTCCGTCAAAAACACGGCATCTTCATTATTAACTGACTGATAATAAGCAACCAATTCTTTATAAATACGGCATTTCTCCGCCACTACATCATATTCGCTTGCTGCAGGAATCTGAGTTTTAATGAAAGCTGCAGTATTTGCAAAGGCTATTTCGGTTTTCAACACTGCCTGTGGATAAATATTTTTCGAAAGACCTTGCAGGCCTGAAAGAGTAGAAAGTGCACGTTTCGCCAGCAAATGAAACATATCATGACGGAAATAGCTACTTGTTTCACCCTTAATCACTATTGGTTCATAAGCAGAGGAAGACGTTTCCTGCAATACTTTCTGATCTTTCAACGACAGGCGCAAGCATGAAAAAGCTTTCTGAATAAAAAGATTGGTACTCCACTCACGAATATCTTCGGGAGTTTCTCCGGTTAGCTGTTTTCCTTTACGTAGCTGCCAGGAATTATTCTGAGCATAATCTACATAGAGTTCAGCTATCATGGAATTCAGGATTGCTTTATCCATAGGAACTGTTGTTTCAGCTTCCCACTTTTCCAATCCTTTCAGGTTGACGTAGAAACTATCCGCATCAATCCTTACTTTTGCATTGGCGTTATAAAGATATGCCTTAAACATTTGCGGAGAATTCTTCTCGGCAAGTGCTTTCTGATAGATTTCTGTTGTTTTCTTTATAACCGATTGAGGCAAATCTTTCTTCTCTGAAGCCTCAACACTTTTCCACATTTTCTCATAAGTCTGCTTCTGAGCAAATAAGGATAGTCCTGTCATTACAAACACCAAAAGGGCTAATAGTCTGGTTCTCATATCTATTTTTTTTAGTTTTAGCATGTTTCAACAAAGTAAACGATTTAAACTTAAAAATCATGCACCGATTATAAAAGATTTAAGCCTATTTTTAGGAATAATAAGTTAAAAGTCAATTATCCCTAAATCCGTTTTAGTTTACAACCAACTAAATAACTCAAAAAGTTTATGCTACATAAAATTTAATTTTGCAAAAATAATCTAGCAATCTAGCAGTAAGCATATAACTATTTAGTAATTAACAAGATAAAGGCGCTAGATCAAAACAATTTGATCTAGCAGTGATCTAGCAGTCTAGCACCTTGTATCGTCCTGATTTGGGCTGACTTTTCAAAGTCCTAATCAGCATTTATTTTACTCACCTTATTCAATATCAAATCATATTCTTTTTTTTATTCTGCACACCCGGGTGTAGAAGGCTGGTACACCCGGGTGGGCCAATAGGTTACACCCGGATGTAAATTATCCCTCCACCCGGGTGGACAGAATTATTATCCGGATTTGCTTTTAAAATGCTGATACAGTTTACAAAACAAATTTAATTGCGTTTTATACTTTAGTAGTATAAAGATGCTGTTTTATCCAATAATTCATATAGTTCGTATAAATACAACTTTTGGTAAAATTAAATGATATATCTTTGCATTCAGTTTAAAATAAGGTAACAAAACTATTCGAGCGATGAATAATTATTTTTTTAAGGCAACATTATTGGCGTTTTTAGTGATAGCAGATTCCGGGACGTTGATGTCCAAGAATAATCATGTGCTAAATACAGAATCAGATTCAGAAAACACAAAACGCAAATCAGAGATTTCAGGGGTTATAAAGGACACAGAAACAGGAATGGCAATTTCCGGCGTTAATATCTACATCACAGAATTAAGGTCGGGCACTTCGACAAACAGCAATGGAGAATTCAACGTTGCACTTCCTCAAGGTAAATTTACTTTCAGGGTTTCTTGTGTGGGGTATAAAACAAAGACAGAACAGGTGATAATACCACCCTCTTCCGTGAAAAAGAATTTCGGACTGGAATCGGACACTCAACTTGATGAAGTTGTAGTTTATGCTAACAAGAAAGACCAAAATATTACCCGCACAGAGATGGGTGTGGAAAAACTCAGTATTGGTCAGATAAGAAAGATGCCGTCACTGATGGGTGAGGTTGATATTATAAAAGCTATTCAGCTTTTACCCGGCGTTCAGGCTACATCGGAAGGTGGATCGGGTTACAGTGTTCGTGGAGGATCGGCAGACCAGAATCTTATTCTTCTTGATAATGCAACAGTGTATAACGCATCTCACATGTTTGGTTTCTTTTCTGTGTTCAACAACGACGTTGTAGACAATGTAGAGCTTTATAAAGGCGATCTTCCTATGAAGTATGGCGGACGTTTGTCTTCTTTACTTGATGTACAATTGAAAGACGATTATACCGGCAAGGTAAGAGGTACTGGTGGTATAGGTCTTATTTCGAGCCGATTGATGATGGAAGGTGGACTTGGAAAGAACACATCATGGATGGTTGGGGGAAGAAGAAGTTATGCAGACCTTTTCCTGAAACTGTCGTCCGACAAAGCACTCAGGGAAAGTTCTATCTACTTTTATGATTTGAATGCAAAAATTACTCACCGGATTTCATCTACAGATAAACTGTCACTGAATACTTACCTGGGTAAGGACAACTTTGGATCTTCGGTAGGCCAGTTCAACTACGGTAACAGGGTAGCTTCTTTAACCTGGGGACATGGTTTCAATGAGAATCTATATTCCAACTTGAGCCTGAACACTACAAATTATCATTATACCCTTCAATCTAAAATGTCTGATTCTAAAGTTAAGTGGAAGTCGGATATAACAGACGTGACTTTAAGATGGGATTTAGATCATACAGTGTCGGATATACTTAAACTAACTTATGGTGCTTCAAGTACATACCATAACTTTAATCCGGGTTTAATTACTCGTCCTGATTACCCCGACTACAAAATGCCTTTGTATCATGCGTTGGAACATGGAGTATATCTTTCTGCCGAACATAATCTGGTTAAGAACTTAACCCTGAGATACGGACTTCGTCTTTCTGCTTTTCAGAATATGGGTAGCATTACTTCTTATTCTTATGGTACAAATCACGAGGTGAGTGATTCTACTTATTATGGTTCCGGAAAAGTTTATCACACTTATTATGCTCTTGAGCCAAGAGTTGGAATGGTTTACAAGCTCACAGATAATTCTTCCGTGAAAGCCAACTATGCCCGTAATACTCAGTTTATTCAGTTGGCAAATAGTTCATCATCGGGCTCACCACTCGATTTATGGTTTCCCTGCAGTCCTAATGTAAAACCTCAGAAAGTAGATATGGTTTCAACCGGATATTTCCATAATTTCAATAAGAATGAATATGAAACATCGGTTGAAGTTTATTACAAGAAAATGAATAACGTTATTGATTTTGCCGATCACGCACAATTGTTACTTAATTCAAAACTTGAAGGTGAAATTAGAATTGGTACCGGAAAGGCATACGGCGTGGAGTTTATGGTGAGAAAGAATACCGGAAAGCTGACCGGATTTCTGAATTATACCTTATCAAGGTCTGAACGCACTATTCCTGAGATTAACAAAGGAAAGACTTACCTGTCTCCATACGATAAAACTCATTGTGTGAACTTATCATTATCCTATGAACTCTCTAAGAAATGGAATATATCGGCCAATTGGGTCTATTCAACAGGAAATCCAACGACTTATCCTACCGGACGATTTGAGGTAAATGGTGAATATTTCCCTATCTACTCAGGAAGAAACGAATATCGCCGCACAGATTATCATCGTCTGGACCTATCGGCAAACTATGTACCAAAGCACAACCCAAAAAGGTTCTGGACAGGAGAATGGAATTTTTCTTTGTACAACGCTTATGGTCACAAGAATCCATGGATTATAACGTATGATCAGAATACTCCTTCCGGAGTACCGGATGCCAATATGACTTATCTTTTTGGAGCAGTACCTTCTATTACTTACAATTTTAAATTCTAAAGCAATGCTACACTATAGTTATTTTTCAAGCAAATCAAAATGCTATAATTACTCTTCATACATATTAGGGTTATTATCTGTATGCTTATTACTGACATTTACCGGCTGTACCGAGACTATTGATATAGATACCGACAACTCAAAACCTGTTATTGTTATTTATGGTACAATTACAGATGAACTTACATATCAGGAAATACACATTAGCAGTTCAACCGGCTATTTTGACAATAAGACTAATCCAAAGATTTCGGGGGCAAAAGTCACTATAACTTCGGGCAATAATGTATATACGCTGACTGAAGTTAGCAATACTCAGGGACTATACAGAACTACCACCAAGATGGCAGGTATTCCAGGAAATACTTATAAACTGAAAGTTGAAGTAGATTATAATAGCGACGGAGTTAATGAAGAATATACAGCTTCCGCTTATATGGAAAGTAAAGTATCTCTGGACTCTATTAACATAAAGAGACAATTGGTTTCTCAGTATAACTATTTTTCTGTAAATTTGTATGCACAGGATTCTTCCAATGAGGATTATTACATGTGCCGTTATCAGATAAACGACTCTATATACAATAAAATAAGCAGATATATAGTCTTTGATGATACAAGTGTAAATGGTCAGTATATAAATGGATTACCCATTGAATATTTCCCTGATGTAAAGGATAAAAGTAAATTTAGTGACGATGATATAAAGAATATGACTTTTATGGCCGACAATGATTCCGTAAAATTTGAATTGAGCCATATTACTAAAGGATATTACAGATTCTTACAGCAGTGTCAGTTTGAGAAAGATGGTGAAGATCCTTTCTTTGGCGGACCGTTAAGCAATATAGAAACAAATATTTCAAATGGAGGAGTGGGCTACTTTGCAGCTTTTGCTATATCCGAAGCCAGAGACGTGGCTCCAAAACAAGATTAAGGATGAAAAGTAAGATAAACGATTTCTCAAAAGATCTTCTAACAAACTTTGCCACAAGCAGAAAATACAGAGGACTACATCACATTTCTCTGATATTGTTTGTCTTAGGATTTATCCTTACCGATACACAGAAAAATTATACCGGCAACTGGGACATATATGTTAATGCTGCCATGTTCAACTATTTTGTGGGAATCATATATCTTAATATGTATGTGTTGGTTCCTAAATTACTATTCCGGGAACGAGCAGCTTTGTATATGTTATCCATAACAGGGATTACATTAGGCACCTACTTCTTTTTTCTAAGTGTGGAATATTCTATATTAAGGCCTTATGAATTAATTCACAGGCCATTCAATATTCCCGATATGATGGTTAATCTTTTAGGGTTTTGCTTTATTTTTACTGTGTTTATAGGTCCATCTACTTTTTTCAAGCTCCTTCAACAGTGGATGAGAGATACAAACCGAATTCATGAGTTGGAAAAGGCTACCATAGAATCAGAATTAGAGCAATTGAAGAAGCAGGTTAATCCGCACTTCCTATTCAATACATTGAATAATGTGAATGTATTAACACAAACGGATCCCGAAAGAGCTTCGCAGGTACTCACCAGATTAAGTGATTTAATTCGCTTTCAGTTATATGATAGTGTGAAAGAGCAAATATTTCTAAATGCAGATATTCACTTTCTGACCGACTATCTGAATCTGGAAAAGATACGGAGAGATAATTTTGAATTCAGGATATCAACAAAAGGAGATATAGCTAATCAGCTCATTCCTCCTTTGTTATTTATTCCTTTTGTGGAGAATGCTGTAAAATATAGTTTAGATTCAGAAAATAAATCTTACATTTACCTCAGTTTTGAAGTAGAGAGAAGTATCTTATATTTTATATGCATTAATTCAAAACCAGGCAAGAAAATAATACCGCAAAAGAGTGGTGGTCTGGGACTTGCTAATGTAAAAAGGCGTCTTGAATTAATTTACAATGAGAAATACACTCTTGATATAAAAGAAGATGAAAATACTTATCAAGTAAACTTGTGCTTGATTCTTTAAAATACGACTGAAATGAATTGTATTGTAATTGATGACGAACCTCTGGCCAGAGAAGGAATGGGCCTTTTGGTCAAAAATATTAAAGGTTTGAATTTATTAGCTAGTCTGAATAGTGCAAATGCTGCAGCCAAGTTTATGGATACAGAATCTGTAGATCTTGTTTTTCTCGATATTCAAATGCCCGGAACAAATGGTATAGAATTTGCAAAAACAATATCAGAGAATACACTTGTTATTTTCACAACAGCTTATGCAGAGTATGCTTTAGACAGTTACGAAGTAGATGCCATCGATTATCTTCTGAAACCAATTACTTTCAGTCGCTTTCAAAAAGCTGTTGATAAGGCTTTCTCTTATCATGAAATGTTGCAATCAAAAGTAAACAGCCAAATTGAGTCTGTTGAAAAGGATTTTATTTTTGTGAAGTCGGAACGACGCATTTTTAAGATCTACTTTAAGGATATACGTTATATCGAGGGACTAAAAGATTACGTAGTGATTTATACTCAGGATGCGAAGATTATTACTGCAATTAATCTGAAGAATATCTATGAACAGTTACCACAAAATATTTTTATCCGGGTAAGCAAGTCGTATATTGTGAATTTTGAGCATATTGACTCTCTGGATAATAATGATATTCTTATCGGTAATCAAAAAATACCTATTGGTAATAGTTTCCGGGATTATCTTTTCGATGAATTTATTTCTAAGAATATATTGAATAGTAAATAATAGCTTTACAACTATTACAACATGCGCCTGCTCAGTAAGTTTGCTGAGCAGGCGTATTAATATAATGAAAAATAAAGGATTACAATTTAATATCCCATATACCAGCACTCTTTTCAAGTTCTACCAATGCAGATGCATAATTAAATAGTGTCTCATAATAAAGAGCTTGTACATCATCATAAGTACGTTGGGCATTGAGTACTTCTAGTAATGATACTTCCCCACGGTTATAACTGTATATTTTACCTTTCAACACCTGATTGGCTTGTTCCAGCATTCCGTTTTCATAATGGCCTACTTGCTGAGTGAGCGATTGATATTGATGATACGCTTTTAATATTTCATTCTGCACCTGCAATACTGCCTGATCATATTCAATAGCAGCCTGTTCCGTACGGCGTTTTGCTGCAAGAATTGCTCCTTTATTGAATCGTGAAAACTGCAATGGAATAGCTATACCGGCTGTTATTCCCGAATATGACGGAGCTGGTGCTTCTTCATTTTTAACCTGAGCATTGTGACTGACTTCGAGTGATACATCTACATCCATATTTCTTTCCCGGCGGGCCACTTTCAATGCACGGTTTGCCACATCAATATTCTGCATGGCGGCTGTAATATCCGATCGTGAAACTGTTCCTTGCTTTATCAAGTCTGACAAATAGAAATCGTGACGAGGCATGTGAAGTGACGCATCCGGACGAAAAAGGATTGTAGGCTCTTTGGTCCCCGTATATATAGAAAGTGCAGCAAGAGCATTTTTCATTTCCGATTCCGACTGTAGCAGTTCGTTGTAAATCATTCCTGCTTCCAACTTGCTCTGAATAGCATCTATCTCCATGATCTTTCCTTTTGAGAGACGAATACTGTCCGACTGAGCAAGCTCGTAAAGATTCTGGTATGCATTCTGCTTTACTTTGTATAGCTGATCTTGTTTCAATGCTTCCAGATAAGCAACTGTTGCATCTGCCCTCAGGTTGCGTAGGTAATCGGCCAGAAGTGCTTTTGAAAGGGCACTTTCACTTCTTGCCAATTCTACATTGGCGGTGCGTTTACCAAAAGTAACGGTTTGAGAAATGGATACGGAACCTCCGTACCCCATCTTCTTTTTGGCCTGTTCGTTATTGAAGTAGTTGAAGCCTAATTGCGGATCATTTCTAACATTGGCAGCAATTGCTTCTGCTTCAGAGATACTGACATTTAATTTCTGAGCTGCATACTCCAGATTACCGCCGTTCACCTTATCCATATACTTGGTATAAGTAAGTGGCTGGATAGCTGTTTGCCCTTTTACTTGCGGACAAACCATATATATTAATGCAGATACAATAATGTATTTTCTTATACTTATTTTCATAATTTACTCCTGATTAGATTTGTAAATATCTTCCTGAGCTTGTTCCTCTTGCAATCTTTTCTTTTCAAGTTTCAATTGATGATTCTCAATCATGAAATAGAGGGCCGGAAGCACATAAAGAGTTATGACTGTTGAGAACAGCAGTCCATATACAATTACCGTTGCCAGCGGACGCTGAACATCAGATCCGATTCCGGTAGAGAACGATGCCGGTAATAATCCCAGCACAGCAACGGTAGCTGTCATAAGTACAGGACGGAAACGATGACGCGTACCTGAGATAACAGCATCGTAAAGGTCTTTTCCTTCTTTTCGAAGGTTGTTGATGTGCGAAACCATGATTACTCCGTTCTGTATAGCTACTCCCACAAGGGCAATAAATCCTACAGCCGATGATACGTTCAACGTCATTCCACGAAGATTGAGTGCGAGCATACCACCGAATAATGCCAATGGAATAACACTCATCTGCAATGCTGCCTGGCGGAATTTCCCGAAAGCTCCAAACAGCAACAGAAGCATAATGCCTAATGCAAGCGGTATAACCACTGCCAGACGTGAATAAGCCCGTTGTTGATTTTCAAACTGTCCTCCCCACTTAATGTGAATGTTTTGTTTATTGTATTCCACATTTTTATCTATCTGCCTGTTTGCTTCTTGCAAGAAAGAAGTTAGGTCGACTCCGCGTAGATTGACGCGTACGGTAAGGTGACGCTTGTTCATTTCACGGGTTATGGTACTTGCACCGGTAGTAAGCTTTACTTGTGCAACCTGTGAAAGAGGTATCTTGACTCCCGCATCAGTAGTCAACATAAGACTTCCTATTTCTTCCGGGGTATTTCTGCTTTCTTCATTGAAACGGCAGGTTACATCGTATGATTTACTTCCTACAAATATCTGGGAAATAGAAGTTCCGCCAATGGCCATTTCAATAAGGTCGGTCACATCAGATATGTTTAACCCATACTGTGCTATGCGATCTCTGTCTGCTATAATCTGTAATTGCGGTAGTGGAGGTTCTTCATCAATGGTAACATCCTCTGCCCCCTTAATGTTTTTAAGAGTCTTTTCTACCTGTTCACACACCCGACGTGTTTCACTCAGATTTTCACCATATATTTTCACGGCAAGATCACTGTGCGCTCCTGCTACCTGATCCATCACCATATCAATAATTGGCTGTGAAAAGCCTACCGTATAGCCTGGCATCTTTTTGATTGCTGCGGACATTTCATTGATTAAGTCTGCTTTTTTCTTTCCGTTTTTCCATGTATCATAAGGTTTTAGTCCCACACTACATTCCACATGTGATAGAGAGAAAGCATCGGTTCCGGCATCGTCACGTCCCACCTGAGTCATCACGTAAGAAACCTCATCAAACTTCATGATTGTTTTACGAAAATCTTCAGCCATCTGCTTAGATCGATCAATGGAAATTCCCGGAGGAAGCTGCATCTGCACCCAGATAGAGCCTTCGTCAAGTGGAGGAAGGAAATCTTTTCCTACAGTATAACTGAAAACTCCTGCCAATACAAGAATTATTGCCAATGGAGCCAATACTCTCTTTGGTTTCTTCAATACGTTGACTGTCTGTTTATGATATACATCTGACAGTTTTTCCAGCCATTTGTTCTTATAAATCTTACTAGGTTTCCGATAAGCCATGAATGCCAGTCCCGGAATCAGGAAGAAAGAAACAGCTAATGCACCAAGCAATGCATATCCTACTGTATAGGCCATTGGTGTAAATAGCTTCTTTTCAATATGCTGAAATGTGAATAATGGCAGATAGGCTGTGATAATAATCAGTGTTGAGAATAGAATTGGGCGAGCCACTTCGAATGCTCTTTTCATGATTGATTCTTCCTGAAGCGGAGCGAGCGGACTACTTTCCCTTTTCTTCAGAATAGTTTCCATCATCACAATAGCACCGTCGACCAATATACCAAAGTCAATTGCTCCCAAAGAAAGCAGATTGGCCGGAATGCCGGTTACGTGCATAAGTATAAAGGCTATCAGCAGTGATAGTGGAATGGTAAGAGCTACGAGTAATGCCCCACGCCAGTTACCCAGAAAAATAATAAGAACAAGTATTACCAGAATCATACCTTCGAGCAATGTATGAGAAACGGTATGTAAAGTGGTATTCACCAAATTCGTTCGGTCAGAGAACGGATGTATTGTTACTCCTTTAGGCAGGATGGAATTATTAAGTTCATCTACAGCCTCATGAACATCTTTCAGAACAGTTGAAGGATTCTGGAAACGAAGCATCTGCACAATACCTTCTACTCCGTCCTCGAGGTTCACCTTGTCGTCACAGAAACCAAGAACCCCTTTGCGTTCCAGATTACCATACTTAAGCTTACCTACATCACTAAGATATACCGGTACACCATTGTCCGATTTAAGAACAATCTGTCCCAGGTCATTCAGGTCCTTTACCAGTCCGATACCTCGGATTACATAGCTTAGGTCGCCTCTGTTGAGGATACTACCTCCGGCATTAACGTTATTCTTATCTATTTTATCTTTTATGTCGGACAGTGAAATATTGTATTGTTCCATCTTGTGAGGATCAACTTCAATCTGATATTGAGTAGTTATTCCTCCGAAATTGCTGACATCTGCCACACCCATAACCTGTTTTAATCTTGGAATGATTACCCATTTGTTCAGGTCGGTCAGTTCCCGCAGATCATGATTCTTACTTTCAAGCACATAACGGAATATTTCTCCCGTGGGCGAAGTCAGAGGATTTAGTCCGGGAACAGCATTGTAAGGCAGTTCCACGTCATTGATACGCTCCTGAACCCGTTGCCGTGCCCAATAATCGTCAACTCCATCTTCAAAAACAAGGATTATAGTCGATATTCCGAAAGAGTTCCGGCTTCGCATCACAGTCATTCCGGGAAGTCCGTTCAGGGCTCGTTCAATAGGAATACTGATTTGCTGTTCGATCTCCTCGGCCGCTAGTCCGGGAACCTGTGTAACCACCTGAACGGTTACATCTGCAATATCCGGATAAGCGTCAATAGCCAGTTGTGTCCATGAATAATACCCGATAACGGCCACAAAGCAAAATGCAACAAACATCAGTCCTCGCCGATGTATTGCCATATTGATTAACTTTCTCATACCGCTTATCGTGCATCGTTTAAGTAGAAGGCTCCTTTTGTTACAACATGCTCTCCTGCATTCAGACCAGATAATATCACCAGTCTTTCACCGGTAGTCGAAACAGTCGTTACTTTCCGTTTTATATACTTGTTATTTCCAATCGATACAAGAACATAATTATTGTCTTCCTGCTGAAGAACTGCTGAGGCCGGGATAAGAATTTTCGGGGTAGGATTATCAGTCAGTTTCACTGTGCCATACATACCAGGTTTCATCTGGCGATCAGCATTGCTGCATTCAATAAGCACTTCAACAGAACGTGTATCTTCATCCATGATATCACTGATGTGGTATATTTTTCCTTGTATCGTTTTACCGGGTAATGCAACAAGTGAGATATCAACATTGGAAAGATTGCGTATAAGATTTACATCTTTTTCTTTCACATGGGCCACAACCCAGACTTTATCCAGATTGGCTATAATGGCAACCGGTTCTGCATCTTCTTTCAGATACTGTCCGAGCACGATATTACTCTTTACTACTTCACCGGATATAGGAGAACGCACAACCAATGGACGACCAAGTGAAAGATGAGCAGGATCAATGCGGTAAACCTGTAAGGCAGCCTTTGCATTCTCGAAATCCTTTTTCTTTAGTTCGTAGTTAAGTTCGGCTTCTTCTTTTTCCTTTTCAACACCCACCTTATTTTGTAGCAAGTCTTTCTCTCTTTTCAGACTTTTATAAGCCAAAGCCATTTCCTGTTTTGCCTGATAATATTCTTTGGTTGTTTCAAAGAATTCAGGTGAACTGATTTCAAATATTGGACTTCCTGCCGCAACCTTCTGACCTAAACGTACAAGTGATTTGGTTATTCTTCCTGCAAATGGCGAAGCTATTTCTGCATAGTTCGTAGGAATGGCTTTTACCACTCCCGAAGTGGTGAAACTTGGATAGTAAGTTTCCGGTTCGGCAGCATCGACTTCTAATTTTGCTCCCAGTGACGATTCTTTTGATACGGTTATAGTGTCTCCCTGAACTGAAAATTCACGGTTCTCCTTTGCATCTTCTTTTTGTTTACATGAAGATACAGCTGTTGCTATCAGCAACAGATATATATATTTTCTCATAAGTGTTTATTGCTTAAATAATTGATTAGTTATTCCTGATAACTTATACGGATATCTTTCAAATATTAAGCAATAAAAGGGGGAGCACGTAACGGGTTTGAGGAGAGACTTACATGTACGTATGAAATATTTTTCGGAGAATGAAGTACACGATATAATAATCTTATAAAGCTTAAAAGAAAAGCTGAATAAGCAGAAAACAGAATAACTGATAACAGGTGGATAGTCTCGAATTCTACCTGCGAGTGAGTATGCCCGGTTTTGTAAGGGTGCGAGTGGGTAATAAGCCCATCAGAAGTTTCGTGAGAGTGAAAAAAGAGCGTTGTTCCTCCGTAATAGCTAACAAAAAGAGCTATCAGCAGTATTTTTGATATATTTAGAACCCTCTGTTTCACGAAAGATCTCTGTTTTGGGTGCAAAGATAAAGATTAATTTAATTAGTATATCTATATTTTCACTTTAAATACAAGGGCTAAGAAGATGTTTTCAAGAAAATCTTTTAAATACAAGAATGATGAAATAGATATTAAAACGTTATCTTTGTTCTCCCTCAAAAACACTAAATAAATGAATAAAGAATTAGACCTATCGGTTAGTTGTTATGGTGCTGTGAAAGATTTGCACTATGGCGTTGCTATTCTTCCATGGGGGGCAACAGAACCTCATAATTATCATTTGCCTTACCTTACTGATTGTATTGCTCCTAGAATGATAGCTGTAAAAGCTGCTACTTTAGCTTTAAAGGAAAACGGCGTTCGTTGCATGGTAATGCCACCAATATCTTTGGGATCACAAAATCCGGGTCAGAAAGAATTAAGCTTCTGCATTCATGCACGCTATGAAACTCAATTTGCCATTTTAAAAGATGTGGTTGATTCTTTGCATACTCAAGGCATTAGAAAACTAATAATCTTTAGTGGACATGGAGGCAATAATTTTAAGAATATGATCCGTGATTTGGCCTTTGAATATCCCGATTTTCTGATCATACAGTCAGATTGGTACTCTATTTTACCATGCAAAGGTTATTTCGAAGCTGAAATTGACGATCATGCCGGAGAGCAGGAAACATCTGTAATGATGTATCTGCAGCCAGAACTTGTTGATCTGAATATGGCAGGTGATGGAGATTATCAACCTTTTGCTATTTCTTCATTGAACAAGAAAGTTGGTTGGACGCCAAGACATTGGAATCGTGCAACGAAAGATACAGGTGTGGGCGATCCGCGTAAAGCTACAGCAGAAAAAGGAGAAAGGTATGTGAATGATCTTGTGCCAATAGTAGCAAAGCTATTCGCTGAAGTAGGTAAAGAAGAACTTTATTAAATATAAATTAAACAATTTCTGATATGCAATTACAACAACAAGTTATACTTATTACAGGAGCTTCTTCTGGTTTTGGAAAAATAAGTGCGCAAATGCTGGCTAAACGTGGACATATTGTCTATGGAACGAGTCGAAAACAAACTGAAAGTTCTGGAAAAGTAACAATGCTTGTTGTTGATGTAACAGATCCTTCTTCTATTGAACAAGCAGTTAATCAAATTTATTCGAAACATGGGCGAATAGATGTACTTATTAACAATGCAGGAATGGGAATTGGAGGTGCCCTGGAATTAGCAACTAAAGAGGAAGTAGCCCTGCAAATGGATACAAATTTCTTTGGTGTAGTTAATATGTGCAAAGCAGTTCTTCCATATATGCGTAAAGTTAGACAAGGTAAAATAATAAACCTTAGTTCTATTGCGGGCATAATGGCTGTTCCCTATCAAGGATTTTATTCTGCTTCTAAATTTGCAATAGAAGGATACAGTGAGGCTTTAGCTCTGGAACTGCATCCATTTCATATTAAAGTATGCTTAGTAGAACCTGGTGACTTTAAGACGGGATTCACTGCCAGTCGTAATGTTTCCACTGCCACATTAAATGATAGTGATTATGGAGAAAGATTTGCCAAGGCGCTAACCCTGATTGAAAAAGCGGAGAATCAAGGAAGCAACCCTGTATTATTAGGAAAAGCAATATGTAAGATTGTTGAAAAGAAAAGTCCTTCTTTCCGCACATTGGTAGGTCCTTTGGAACAAATCTTATTTGCTCGTGTAAAAAACTATTTACCTAATCAGGTTATTCAATTTATACTTCGTAGTTTTTATGATATTAAATGATAATTTTCCATTTAAAACTTTATAGTATGAAACTTAAATATTTAATGCTTGTACTTGGAATAATATCTGCTGAGTTTGCATTAGCAGGTTCGTTTGATACTGATACTTTTAAGACTAAAAGTAAAAAGGAGGTTATTATCACTTTTATTAAGCATGGCAGCCTTATGCTCACTTATAACAAGCATACCATTCAGGTAGACCCGGTATCTGAATATGCCGATTATTCAAAGTTTCCTAAGGCCGATGTAATCTTAATTACTCATGAGCACGGAGATCATCTTGATGCTAAAGCCATTGATATGTTGAGTAAAAAGGAAACAACAGTAATTCTAAATGCCTCAAGTCAGAAAAAACTTGGAAAAGGAACAATCATGAATAATGGTGATAAAAAAGAGATCCTCGACAATATAAAAGTTGAAGCAGTTCCAGCTTATAACACAACTCCGAGCAGAGAGATGTTTCATCCTCGCCATCGAGATAATGGTTATATACTTACTATTGATGGATTAAACATCTATATTGCTGGTGATACGGAAGATATTCCCGAAATGAAGGAACTTAAAAATATTGATATCGCGTTTCTTCCCGTGAATCAACCTTACACAATGACTATTGCTGAAGCTGTAAATGCTGCAAAAATGTTTTTGCCGAAGGTTCTTTATCCATACCATTTTGGTAATACAGATGTAAAAAAGATAAAGGAAGAACTGAAGGGCACTTCTATTGATGTTCGACTTAAAAAGATGGAATAGACAAGAGTAAAAAGAAAGGTATATTACCAACAACAACTAGTTTGAGAATATACCTTTGCTAACAATCAAACAAAGTTGATTAAATATCTATATGCAAGTAGCATTAGCCAATATATATTTTGATAATCTTTTACCATTCACAATCGGATAGATTCTTATTGATTTTTCGCCTCTTTTAGTTTTTGACATAGTATAAGTTACAATCATCTCGCCTCTTTTCATAGGGGGAATCAATCCTGGATTTGAAAACTTCAGATTCTGATTATCTCCTTCTAAAACAAAATTAAGAGCCATCGGTTTCTTTGTATCGTTTGCATAACGAAGTTTAATTTGTTTGTTTTTACCGTTAGCAATTTCACCAAAAGCGAGAACTTTAAGGCTAGTATATAATCCATATCCCCATGAATAAGGGTAATCTTCTTCCACTGGATGAATAGCTGGCATAACAGTTCCTTTAATCCATACTCTACTTATAGAGTGATCACTGCTAAATACTGTAATTTCTTTTGAAAAAAATCCTTGCCGATATTCAGGATCAAACGAAACTATAATTTTGCCTTTATGCCCTGCCTTGATCGGTTCCTTAGTATAACTATAAGTTGTACATCCGCATCCTGTAGCTATTTTTTCGATAATAATAGGTAAGCTACTACTATTCAGAAAAGTAAAGGTATGCGATACCCGTCCTTTGTTTTCATATATTTCCCCCAAATTAAAGATCTGTTCCTCAAAACGGATTGATTTTGATACAGTACGAGAATTTGTATGAATACAAGTAATTAATAAAATCAGTAATGTAGTAAATCGAATTTTCATTTTTATAGCTTTGATAAATAAGAGAGGCGGTTATATCAATAAACCGCCTCTCAAAGTTAATAAAACTTATACCAGTAACAAATTATTTATTTAAAACTATGCAATAATAAACTTACTTCGTGTAGACTCCTAATTCACAGATATAAGGATACCACGAATACTTCCAATTCAAATTAAGTTTAACATACTGGGCATCAATGCTTCCATAGAAACAAATATACTGATATCCTTCTTCATTATTCATCTTACTTTCTGAACAGGTACCAATCTCATCGTAAGATACATTATCCTTACTTAGAGATATTTTTACCTGGCTGAAAGTATATCCCCATTGACCGTACTGTGAAAATAATCTGAATCCTGATACTTTATTGACTTTTTTCATATCAATAACCATTGTTACAGGTGTTGACGGAAATTCCCAACCGTAATCTGTTGAACCATCAAAAAGGCTAGTAAATGAACCTCCATTAGGATCAACATTTGTAGTTGCTGTCCATGCAGAATAATCAGAGACTAATAAACCTAGCATATTAGCAGAGCCTACATTTGCCTTTATAAGATTCACTGATGTAGTTATAAGTACATAAGCAGTATTGTACTCTGAACTTATTTCGCAATTTTCTCCTGACACAGATGCCAACTTTATTGGAGCTAAGTAAGCTTTTCCTGTTAGTAATGCCAGTTTAGAATTATCAATTGCCACCTGAAGAGAGTCGGTAGATAAATAACTACCTTTTTCAATTGTTACATTATTATTCCCAATATTAAGTACTCCTTCAGGAAGTACAGTGTAAGTTGTATTGTTTGTTTTATTATAACTATCAACAAGAGAATTGTCCAGCTCAGCCTTAACGGTAACAGGTTGGTCAACAGGCCGTGTTGAGCGGACTGGAAATTTAGCCTGAACATCTCCAAAATCACCAACTGGAGTATGAACAACACTGAACGAAAAAGTATTTTTTGGAGAATTAATAGGTGTCCATTGCTGAGTATTAATAAAAACCTTGTTTGCAGGATCTCCCATAACATCATAGCTCTCATTGTCACTGCATGATAAGAGTGATGAAGTTGCCATTATAGTAAGGCAAGCTATTATATGTCTGAATTTTAACGATATATTCATAGTAGATATTTTTACAGTTAATACACAGATTATTGATTACATTTATTCTTATCATCCATTAACCAGGAAACAGCTCCACTATTATTCTGGTTAATAAGTCCCTGTCCTTCTCTAACCTCTCTCCATGTATTCGACCAATCCATGTCATAGCCATTGCCCGTTGCATCTTTAAAGATGTATCCAGTCCCTTCATTCATCTTCCAGTAAGAGATCAGTCCTTCACTTTTTGGATCTACACCGCAAAGTCCTAGTTTCAGTTCACTTGTTGTAAGTGCACGATTCCACAAACGAACTTCGGCAACACGTCCATCAAAACGTTGAGAAGAACCATATCCAGTCCATGACATACCTAACTCCAAACGCTGGAATTTAGTACCCTTATTTCCAGACAACTGTGCATCTTTAACACCATTTACATACATAACATATGTACTACCATCAAAAGTTAAAGAAATAGTATACCATTGGCCTTTATTAAATCTAGTTGAAGAAATTAGTCCTCCTCCGGGAGACACCCACTGCAATGAGTTTACAGCTTGTCCATTTTCACCGAAACGAAGAAGATTTGTTACAGATTCGTCTTTTGGTCCAAAGTTACATAAACGGCTAATTGGGGATCCAGCCCAACTATTTACATAACATTTAATTTCGTACGTATAGTTCGGAAGATCTACAATTTTATTATCCGGAGCAATGTAACTACTGTATAAACTATTATTGCTCATACTTAAAGAGTTGAAGTTTATAACTCTGGATATACGTAAGTAAATTGTTTTCGAAGCAGGAAGAACGTCCATATCTCCACCTTTAATGCTCTTTATTGTAACAGGAATAATATATGTACGTCCATCTTTAAATTCCTCAGTAGAAACAATACTTACATTTATGCCTGTTGAAGATGCATGCCCAGCTTTGATAGTAGCTTCGGTCTTATCAATTTTAACAGCCGCTTCCGGAACAGCATAATAACTGGTCTTGTGTTCTGCATTGTAAGTCTCAACCAAAGAATTATCCTGGGCAAAATTAACAGTTACATCTTCAACAACTTTATCAGTAGCCGATGCTGTAACAGTATATGAAGAAGGAGTATCTTCCACTACAAATTTTACCAAAGGATCTGTATCGGTCCCCGTTACAAGAATCACTTTTTTGTCGAAATCAAATTTATCTCCTTCAGAATTGCAAGCAGTTAATAACAAAGTACTAATAGCTGTAACCAGAATAGATCTGATATATATTTTTGTTTTCATTTTCAAATTCATTTTAATCATTTTGAACAACCGATATCATTAATGTATTGCCGGATTAGCAATCTGAATGCAGCGTCTCATATTATAGTATGGAATACCTGTTTTAGAGAAATAGTCGCGATCAAAATAGAATGCTCCAAAACCAGCTTTTTTGCCCTGAGTAGGATTCCACCTAGCCATTCCTTCTAAAGAATACATCTGACTGCCATCAGTTGTTTTAGTATTACCGTCTACTTCAGTAAATGCAACCCCACCGTTGGCATAGTGATCACCAAATGTTTCTGTTACAATAAATTTAGTAGATGAAGACCAGCTAATTCCACTAAACTGACCTTGCAACACTCCAGCTGAGCTGGCTGAATATGACTGACGAATGTAGTAATTCACATAAGGATCAGTTTCAGCTGGCGGATACTGTCCATAGAAATCAACACAAAGCAACTTCTCTGGATATTTCCCTTGCAATCCGAAGTACTGGCCTATATAAGCTACCAGTTTTGTAAAATTACCCCCTTGCATCCAATCGCCTTCAGGCTCGTAATCAAGGTCTACACCATCAATATCTGCATCAAGAACCTGATCAACAAGATATTGTCCGAAGACTTTAATACCTTCATCGTTATGATTCTGGGACAAGTCGTACTCTGTTCCATCCTTTAATGTAATTTTATGATTCATCCGCACGATTGTAGGAGCTACAAAGCGGGTACCTTTTACTTTACGCACAAAAATCATATCAGCATAAGCAACAGGAGCATAATTGGTTTTTGTTGAATCATTCCCAGGGATTCCCATCCATAATGAACAAATGTCAAGACTATCAGGTAGCCCGGCAATTCTTTCTCCCCATGATGCTGGATCTTTATATCCTTTTACACCTTCTAGTGGTGCATAAGCTGCATACCATCCGAAAGAAAGACAGTGATCACTTTTTTTGTAAGCTCTCAGATTTTCATAATACTGATCATCATATGTTTTAAGCTTTTGAATCTCCAATGCTTCTGTATCTGTATCACAACCTGTTGCAATAAATGCAGATGTAATGAGAATCATTAAACTCAATAATTTTATTTTCATTGTATTCAAATTTTAAAATTAACATTGAATTATTTCTTATCCCACCAAAGCTTTGTTCCACCATTATCCTGACCACCAAGTTTGGTTATACCAGTCTGTACTCCAGTGCTATTGTTATTGTATTCAGATTGGGGATAAGGAATTCTTCTCACCTGAACATCTGAATTAATAGTACCATTACTATTGTTAGTAACTACAGGAAATATTTTTGGATAGCCAGTTCTGCGGAACTCGGCCCATCCTTCAGGACCATCAGGATATACTGCAATCCATTTCTGTGTAATAATTCGTTCAAGATTCTTTTCAAATGAAGCATTTGCATCCCATGCAATAGTAATATTACTTGGCGCTGCTGCATTATAGCTTGAACCTTCAGCATTATCTGTAAATGCTATCGGAGTGTTTGTTGCATCAGCAATATACGTATCAGCTCCTTTTACATTATTTTCTTCAAATGAAACAGAAATCCCTTTTTCATAAAAATCTTTGGCACTTCCTCCCATGGCCCAACCTCTTAATGCTCCTTCTGCTCTTAGGAAATAAGATTCAGCAGCAGTCATCCATACAATTTTGGTAGTACTTTCATCAACATTGAGATTAGAAATATTATCACCTACATATTTATTCCATACAGAAGTAACAACACCTAAGCGAACGCCATGATATCCGCCTTTTACTGCAGTTTTGAAATAGGCCGGTAAACGTGGGTCTTTGTATCCATTCATATATGCATCCATTGATGCACTCATTCGTGCCTCACCTGCATTAAAATTATATGCTATCTCATGCAATGGGTGGTGATATACCAAGTTTGCAGAATGTTGCAAAGATGTTTTCTCATCCGCTTCTGTTATTACACCAATAGAATTTGCTATAGATTTTTCAGCTTCTATTCTTGCTAATTCAGGATTAGCATAAACTACACGCATGGCCAATCTCAGACGTAAAGTATTGGCAAATTTCACCCATTTCTTAGCATCTCCACTATATATTAGATCATATTTTTCAAGGATTTTAGAAGAAGGATTTCCATTAACATAATCCGTTAATATATCAATCGCGCTGTCCAATTCCTGGAAAAATTTCTTATAGACATCTTCCAAACCATCATAATTATTTTTCAATGATCCGCTGCCGTAATTGCAATAAGGAATAGGCCCATAAGCATCGGCAACGCGATGCATTGCTTCAACTTTAACCACCGTCGCAAGAGCTGAAACCTGAGGTAACCCCTGCTCATCGGCTATTTTCACAATAGACTCCCAAGCTGGCATCACGTTCGAGAAGCCAGAAGTAAAAGTTTTCTGAACCCAATTAGTTATAAAATAGTAAGACCCATTATGTACACCTCCATACCAGGTACCTGTAGGAGCTATATATCCGGAGTAGAGATCACTGGTTAGTCCTTGTGATACCTGATAACTACCATCATCGTTTGTTCCGTCTTTAAAAAGGACCACATTTCTTTCCAATTGAGTAAAAAAAGCGCCAGTTTTAAGGTTATCACATGACATCATATCTTCTGTTGCCTCATGATGATTAATATTGCAATTATCAAAGGAGTCTGTACAAGAAGTATTTAAAGCAATAAGTGATGCACATAATAATGGCAACTTATTCCAGGAAAATATTTTGTTTACAATCATAATCATATTCAATTAAGATTATTAGAATTGAAGTTTAACAGAGAAACCAAGATTGCGTAAACTTGGCATCATAAAGTAATCCACACCTTGATAATAAGTACCTGTATTTGCAGTCAATTCTGGGTCATAAGGTGCCTTATTATAAAGCAAGAGCAGGTTTCGGCCAACAAAAGATACATTCATATCTTTTATCCATTTGCACCATTTGCTTACAGGTATATTATATCCAAGAGTCAGTTCACTCAATCTTACGTTTGTTGCACTATAGCAGTACATTGAACCGATACCTCCTGACGAACCTCCACCTACAGTCTGATAATATTCTTTAGCCGGAATACGTTTACCATTTACTAACGCTCCACCAGCATCGCGTGCATCAGCAGAAGCTTTTGACGCACCAAATGCATCCATTATAGCTTGAGTATTTGAAACAACAATTCCACCAACACGTGCAGAGAATAAGAATCCAAAAGAAATGCGTTTCCAATTAAAGTTGTTTCCCCATCCTAAATTATATTTTGGACTACTGTTACCAGCATATACAAACTTATTAGCATCTGCTACAACAACCTGATCTGAAGGATGAACATAAATAGCACCGTGCTCGTCAGTTTTTAATGTGTTTACATAAATGTCACCCATTGAACCACCTTCTTTAAGCATCATTTTATAACTGCCTGTTCCGCCCATATCAAGTTCTGAAAGTGAAATAATTTCCCCTGTTACAGGATTAGTCCAACCTGGCAATAATTCTATAATCTTATTTTTGTTTAAAGAGTAAGTTATATAGGAATTCCAGTTTAGTTTACCAATTTTCTGATCATATTTTGCTGAAATTTCAATACCCTTATTATCAATACGACCGGCATTCACTATAACACTAGTATATCCTGATGATGATGATAATGTAGGCTCAAAGAATTGATTATATGTACTTGATTTATACAATGTAGCATCTAATTTCAGCTTATTATTAAAGAAAACAAAATTTGCACCGGCTTCCCACGATTTTGTACGTTCTGGCTTCAGATTGGTATTTGGCATTCTTGTCTGAGTTTTCGGATATCCGCTAGCCAAAGCATAAGTTGGATTTATAAGGAACAAATTTGGTTCATTACCAACTTCGGAATACGATACACGTACTTTCATGTAAGGCATTACATCGGTACTGCAATTAAATATATCAGTAACAATTCCCGATAATCCAATAGTGGGATAGAAAAAAGGTTTATTGATTGTAGATACCCAATCTTCACGGGCCGTCAAATCAAGATACACTAAGCTCTTGTAACCAATTTGTGCACTTCCAAATACAGATTGTTTTTTCTTTTGGTAACCACTTTGAGAAGATTCAGCTGTAGAAGTATTTACGTTACCATAGGTAAATAAGTTGGCAACGCCATGAAGTTTTCCACCATACATATCCTGGTTATATAAGATATCTTCAATACTTGCACCAACATTAGCAGTCAGTCCAAATGTCTGATCGTTAAAATACTTATTAATATTAAGCAAAGCTTCTGCATAAATCTGACGGGTTTCTGTTTCGTTCAGAGAATAGTAACCGTTATCTGAAGCAAAAAGAGTATTAGTCGATGCATTGTATTTCTTCTCATACCTGTCATTGCTTTTATCCATTTTTACACGTCCGGATAAATTTATCCATTTAGCAAATTCATATTTAAGAGACGCATTAGCCATATAGCGTTCTTTATGATTTATGAATTTATCTCTTTCAGTAATCCAGTAAGGATTTTGCATGGATAAACCTTGATCTCCGTATGACCAGAACTGAGTAGGGAAATTGCGGGATGCATTATATCTTTCGTATATCTGTACCTTGGAGAAATCATCACCAGAAGGGAATAAATATAAAGGAACCAGTGGATTAAAATACTGTCCTTGAGAAATCATATTTTGTTCTCTTACATTGGTAGCCATAAATCCCAGATCCATTGTCATTTTATTATTGAAAAATGTAGATGAGTTTCGTACAGAGAAGTTATAACGATCATAGTTGTTATTATGAATAATACCCTGTGAATTGACTGTACCTAATGATACGTAAGTCTGGTTCTTTTCATTACCAGTAGATAAACTCACAGAGTTTGTGACATTCGCTCCAGTTTGAAAAAAATCGGCTGGATTGTAATTTGAAGGACTAGTTAACTTATCACCCCAACTGTAGTAACTTCCAGTTTCAGATTGTCCGTAAGTCTTTTGAAATTTAGGTAAAATAAGAGGTCTTGAAAAAATAGTACTGTTAACGACATTGATAGACAGTCTATCTTTCTGTCCTTTTTTAGTTGTAACTAACACAACACCATTTGAAGCAGAACTACCATAAAGTGCTGCTGCCGAAGGACCACTAAGTACAGATATACTTTCAATATCATCGGGGTTGATATTTGAGATTCCATCACCAGTCTGCCCGGCACCAGCAAATACACCTTCGGGCTGTGCACTTGACAAGTTAGGCATTGGAATACCATCAACCACGTATAATGCATTATTGTTTCCTGCAATTGACTTAACACCACGCATTACCACACGTGATGAACCACCAGCTCCTGACGCAGAACTATTGATTGTTACACCAGCCACTTTTCCGTTCAGGTTATTAATAAAGTTTGCATCAGATACTTTATTGATATCACTACCTGATAACTGCTGTACATTATATGACAGAGATTTTGCCTCCTTTTTAATGCCCAAGGCAGTAACCACTACTTCGTCAATATTAACCAGAGATGATTCAAGAATAACATTATATGACGAATGAGCTCCTACAGCAACTTGTTGAGTTTTCATGCCAATATAAGATACCTGAAGTTGTTTAGCATCGTCGGGCAACGTTAGCGAAAAGTTACCATCTATATCAGTAACTGTTCCGATATTTGGTTGTCCTTTCACAATAATGGAAGCACCAATAACCGGTTCTCCTTCATTATCCTTGACAATACCGGTTATCTTTTTATTTCCGGTTCGCGTTCCTACTTTTTGTTTTACAGAAAGAACTATTGTTTCTCTTTCAATAGCAAATGAAATATTTGTTTTACTAAAAATTTGGTTTAGAACATTTTTCAATGGTACTGCTTTTACATTTATTGTAACTAAATGTTGAACATCTACATTCTTGTCGTAAACGAATAGATAGTTTGTCTGTTTCTCTATTGAGCTTAAAGCTTGTTCCAGTTTCACATCTTTTAAATTAAGAGTAACCGGAACATTCTGAGCATTCACATTTCCCGCATACAGACAAAGAATAACGGTACAAAGGAAAAAGAAATATCTCTTAAACCGATAAAAGTTTTTATTCATATTTTGATACATTAAGGATTAACTTCGTTTTATTTCCGAAACAGGAATAACGTCTGCAACGGTCATTATATCTGCAAGGATAATTATTTAGCAGATTGTCGTTTTTTATCATAAATAATCAGGTCTGTTCTTTAGTATTCATCATAGGCTATTTGTTTTAAAATTATTCAATATAGATAACTCTCATGTTATCATCCCACCGATATTTGAATTGTGTATTTTTCTGCAAGACTCTAAGTATATGATCTACCCCATCAGATATTTTGATCTTTCCAAAGAATTCTTTTTGCGGGGCTGGAGATTTATTCACAATAATCTTAAGATCATAACATTTTTCTATTTTGCTCATTATTTTCAGGAAAGAATCTCCTTTGAAACTTAGGATACCATCTCGCCAGTTAAAGGCATCCATATCAGGGATATCTCTTACTGCAAGTTTGCCGTTAAGAGTATATACTTGTTCGTTTGGAGAAAGAAAAATTTCTTCTTGAGCATTTGTATTGCTCACAACCTTTACTTTACCTCTAACTAAAGAAGCTAAAAATTCCTTACTATCCGGATAAGCTTCAACATCAAAAGATGTTCCCAGGACTTCCACGTTATACTTTTGAGTTTCAACAACGAAAGGCATTTTTTCATTATGAGTCACATCAAAAAAAGCTTCACCTTTAAGTTTAACCTCACGTTTATTACCTGCAAAAAAAGTTGGATATTGAAGTTCTGACAGGGAGTTCATGCACACTTTTGTTCCATCGGGTAAAGTAATATTAACTCGCTGACCTGCAGGAACTGTAATAGTATTTGTCAAGGCTAGTAATTTGCCACGTTCTCTATTAACAAAATAAAATCCTAAGCCAACAGTTATTAATATCACAGCTGCTACTTTTAGCACTTCTTTTGTCCAACCAGGAATAGAAAACGTTTTTCTTTGTTGCATACTATTTTCATCAGCATGCAAAAGCATCGCATCAAAGAACTTTCTTTCTTTGAGAAACTCGTCTCTATTTTCAGGATTCTCGTCGATCCAGGCAAGTACCTGCATTTCCTGCTCTACGGTAGCATCGCCATTAAAAAAACGATATAATATTTCTTTGTCCATATACTATAATAGCACCTGAACTAATTGTATCCCTGAAAAAAAGATGTTTTTTTAAAAAAAATATGTAGAAATAAAAAAATAGCCTAATTAGGCCATTTATACTGAAGAATAAATAGCAATACAGGAAAATAGTCTTTTAGTGCAATTCTTAATATTCTCATCGCTTTAGACACCTCAAATTCAACACTCTTGACGGTAATATTAAGATCGGAAGCAATTTCCTTATAACTTTGATTTTGATAACGGCTTCTCAGAAAAACATCTTTTGTCCGATTGGGTAAAGTAGAAATTGCTTCATTGATAAGCTTGTTAACCTCTTTGGAAAAAAGTTCCTGAGGATTACAGGCTTCAAGTGTTTCAATATTAGTTTGCAGCACTCTGAAATTATGATTAAATAAATCTTCCTCAACCCTTTCTCTCACACTCCTTGATCGCAGATGATTAAGACATTTATGCTTTATAATAGTTAATATATAGGCTGGTATATTAGAGTCAGCAGATAAAGATCCTCTATTTTCCCAGTAATACATAAAACTATCCATCACAATATCTTCGGCAGCAGATGTATCTCGTAAATATGTATTCGCAAATCGTATAAAACGATGTTGATAATCGGCAAAGACTTTATTAAATAGAAGTGTATTTGATTCGTTTTGTAAGGACATAATTAAGAAGATGTAGATTAGGAAAGATTTAGATAATAAAATAATTTAGGTTCGGCAAAAAACAACAATTTTGGTACTACAAGCCGGGACCTATAGCATATCTCATTTATTATTTATCGGTGGTTGGCGCAAATATATGCTTTTTTTTGTTACCATATGTGATAATTATTAAAAAAGTATCAAGAACATAACCAGCACTAGTTTCTCAATCTACTTTGATAGAAAAAAAGTGCGGTACAGATTATCTCCATACCGCACTATATATTTACTGTTTAAATAGTATCTTATTCTTTCACAGGTGTTTGTTCCAGAGTTGCAATAAGGAATTCATAGAATTTCTTCACAGAAGGAATATAAACACACTCGTCGGGTGAGTGAGGAGATTGCAGTGTTGGTCCAAAAGATATCATATCCAATCCTGGGATATTTGCACCAATAATACCACATTCCAAACCGGCATGAATAACCTTCACCTTTGCTTCTTCACCAAATTGTGATTTGTATGAAGCTTTCATTGCATGAAGAATAGGAGAATTCACATCTGGATCCCATCCTGAATAGGCACCAGACATTTCTACTTTGGCTCCTGCCATATTGAAACAACATTCAATGCTTGTTGTAAGATATTCCTTCATTGAGTCGGAAGCACTTCTGGCCAGAATCTTCACCTCTGCCACTCCACCTGCAACCTTTACAATTGCAAGATTTGAAGATGTTTCTACTGTATCTGGTATAGAAGGGATATTTCTCATTACACCATTCTGACAAGCAAAAATGGAGTTGATAATATCATCTTGAATTTCTTCAGGAACAAGTCCTTTTGGCAGGTCTGTCTTTTCGGCCTTAAAGCTAATATTTTCTTCAAGTCCTGCGTATTCTTCGTTATACAAATTTTCGCAGTACTGTACAAGGTCAATCAGTTCTTCTTCGTTCTCTGCAGGGATTGTAACAATAATATGTGCTTCACGTGGAATAGCATTACGCATGTTTCCACCTTCCCATGTAGCAAGTCTAGCTTCGTAAGAAGCAACAGCTTCACGAAGAAAACGAACCATTAATTTGTTGGCATTTGCACGTCCTTTATTTATTTCCAAGCCAGAGTGACCGCCACGTAAACCTTTTAGGTTTATTTTAATCGCAATATCGCCATCTTCTGGTTCTACCTCTTTATATTGAAAAGTAGCAGTAACATCTTCACCACCGGCACAACCAATGTAAAGTTCGCCTTCTTCTTCTGAATCAAGATTCAAAAGGATTTCACCGTTAATTGATTCTTTTTTCAATCCAAAGGCTCCAAACATTCCAGTTTCTTCGTCTACAGTAATCAATGCTTCGAGTGGACCATGTTTCAATGTATTATCCTCCAGTACAGCCATAATAGCAGCAACACCCATTCCATTGTCAGCACCAAGTGTTGTTCCTTTTGCTTTAACCCAATCTCCATCTATATAAGTTTCAATAGGATCTTTCTCAAAATCGTGTACAGTATCGTTATTCTTCTGAGGAACCATATCCATGTGTGCCTGAAGAATAACACCTTTACGATTTTCCATACCCGGGGTAGCCGGCTTTCTTATAATAACATTTCCAACCTCATCGGTAAACGATTCCAGATTTAAACTCTTTCCAAAGTTTAACAAAAACTCTGTAATAGGCTTCATAAATCCAGAAGGACGAGGCACTCTTGTTAATGAGTAGAAATTCTTCCATACTGCTTCGGGAGCCAACGATTGAATTGCTTTCATATAATTTTATTTTTTATTTGTGAACGGCAAAGCCGCTAATCCATATATTCCTAACAAAACTAATAATAAAGTTTGTATTCCGTGCTTAATTAAAGCAAATATTCCTGCATTTGTTGGATCAACTCCATAAAGAACCATCATTGAAATTATTGCAAAGTGCCACGGACCTGCACCATTAGGAGTAGGAACAACCACAGCTACACTTCCTGCCGCAAATAGAACCAATCCAGCCATAACACCTAAGTTCGAAGAAAAGTCGAAGCAATAGAATGTCAGATAGAATTCCATAAAATAGCTAAACCAGATAAGGAAAGTATATAGAATAAAAAGAGGCATATTCTTTACATGCTTTAAGGTTAAAATACCTTCCCACACATTTAATGCTATACCTTTAACTTTCTCAAAAAATGAGAGTAGTTTCATTAAATGATAGAGCAAGACGATAACACCAATAACACAGAGTAGTATAATATAAAATTTAGGTGTAGTAAACAGAAGCTCTATGGAATCTAAATTTGTACCTGTCTGAGCAAAAAAGCTTTTAAAGATTCCAAGTTGAAAGACTAAAGTCATTCCTGTTATAGCCACAACCATTATTGTGTCTATTAATCGTTCTGTAACAACCGTACCCAACGATTTAGAAAAAGAAATCCCGTCATACTTTGTAAGGATAGTACATCTGGATACTTCTCCCACACGTGGTAAAACCAGATTGGCTGCATAAGATATAAAAATAGCATTTACACAGTTACTCGATTTCGGATATGCATCGAGCGGTTCCAATGTTTGTTTCCACCTCAATCCACGAAAAACATGGCTTAAGATACCAAAGACCAGTGAAACTAACATCCACCAATAGTTCATCTCATGCAAAAGAACATGGCCAACTTTCGAGAAATCAAAATCCCGATAGACCCAGACTAAGATAAAACCGCCTAAGACTATAGGCAAAGCGATTTGAATTGTCTTTTTTACTATATTTTTAAACGCAGGTGTTCCCAAAATTATAAATAAATGGATTATTATTAATACCTTTGCAAGCTGCAAAGATAATAGGTTATATCTAAAAGAGCGAACGAATAAACAATAAAATTAACAGAATGAGAGCAGTAAAACCAAAGAAATTCCTCGGGCAACATTTCCTAAAAGATTTAAAGATAGCTCAAGATATTGCAGATACGGTAGATGCCGTACCTGAACTTCCGGTATTAGAAGTGGGACCGGGTATGGGAGTGCTCACTCAATTTTTAGTTAATAAGCAACGACTTGTTAAAGTTGTAGAAGTTGACTTCGAATCTGTTGCATACCTTCGTGAAGAATTTCCTTCTCTGGAAGATCATATTATTGAAGATGATTTTCTAAAGATGAATCTTGAAAGAGTATTCGAGGGAAAACAATTTGTTTTGACCGGTAACTATCCATATAATATATCAAGTCAGATATTCTTTAAGATGCTCGAGAACAAGAATCTTATTCCTTGTTGTACGGGAATGATTCAAAAAGAGGTAGCCGAAAGAATTGCTGCAGGACCAGGAAGTAAAACTTATGGTATCTTGAGCGTGCTTATCCAGGCTTGGTATCACGTAGAATATCTCTTCACTGTAAGCGAAACTGTATTCAATCCTCCTCCTAAAGTAAAAAGCGCTGTAATTCGTATGACTCGAAACGAGACAATGGAACTTGGTTGCGATGAGAAACTGTTTAAACAGGTAGTGAAAACAACATTTAATCAGCGCAGAAAAACATTAAGAAATTCAATAAAGCCAATTTTAGGAAAAGATTGTCCGCTTTGCGAAGATGCGCTCTTTAATAAACGTCCCGAACAACTCTCTGTAGCCGAATTTATAAGCTTAACAAACAATGTAGAAAAGGCATTGGCAGAACAAAAGAGTAAGGGTACTGAATAAAAAACATTTTTACTAGTTCTAGCCATGGATGATAAATATATCGAAAATATAAAAGAACTCATAGAGCTGAAAGATTCGGAGAAGGTTAAGGAACTTCTCTCCGATCTCCATCCTGCCGACATTGCAGAACTGTGCAATGAACTTAGTCCTGAAGAAGCTCGTTTTGTCTATCTTTTGCTAGATAACGAAACTGCCGCCGACGTCCTTGTTGAAATGGACGAAGATGTGCGGAAAGAATTCCTGGAAATACTGCCATCCGAAACTATCGCCAAACGTTTCGTTGACTACATGGATACGGATGATGCGGTAGACTTGATCCGTGAAATGGATGAGGAGAAACAGGAGGAAATCATCTCTCACATTGAAGATATTGAGCAAGCCGGCGACATTGTTGATCTTCTAAAATATGATGAAGATACTGCCGGTGGGTTAATGGGTACAGAAATGGTTATCGTAAACGAAAACTGGAGTATGCCCGAATGTCTGAAGGAGATGCGTCTGCAAGCAGAGGAGATGGATGAGATATATTATGTATATGTAGTAGATGACGAAGAACGACTGCGCGGAGTATTCCCTCTTAAAAAGATGATAACCAGTCCATCCGTTTCAAAGGTTAAGCATGTAATGAAGAAAGATCCTATTTCTGTTCATGTAAATACATCTATTGAAGAGGTTGTTCAAACCATTGAGAAATATGACCTGGTAGCCGTTCCTGTGGTTGATAGTATCGGACGTTTAGTTGGACGAATCACGGTTGATGACGTAATGGACGAAGTACGTGAACAAGCCGAAAGAGACTATCAATTAGCATCCGGTCTTTCTCAGGATGTAGAAACAGATGATAATGTTGCCCGGCAAACAACAGCCCGACTTCCCTGGCTACTTATTGGCATGATAGGTGGTATTGGAAATTCAATGATATTAGGAAATTTTGGAGAAACTTTTGCTGCACATCCCGAGATGGCACTTTACATTCCATTAATTGGTGGAACAGGAGGAAATGTAGGAACACAATCATCTGCTATTGTAGTACAAGGCATCGCAAACAATTCGCTGGATGTTGAAAAGACATTTAAGCAAGTAGCAAAAGAATCTGTTGTAGCATTAATTAACGCCACAATCATTTCACTATTAGTATATATCTATAACTTTATTCGTTACGGCGGAGCTGCAACAGTTACTTATTCAGTATCAATCAGCTTGTTTGCAGTAGTTATGTTTGCATCTATTTTTGGCACATTAGTGCCAATGACACTAGAGAAATTAAAAATAGACCCGGCTATAGCCACTGGCCCTTTTATATCTATCACAAACGACATTATCGGCATGTTACTTTACATGAGCATAACCGTTCTATTATCATAAAAATAATCTTATATTCAACGAATCTAAGGTTTTGGAATAAAAAATATGCCCAAACATTAGAAAATGAAGAAATTATTTTATTAATTTGTGAATTAATGTAATAAAGGGACTAAATCCTATACCTAAAAACGATTGAACAAATGATGGACACTCAGGACACTAATCTACCTTTAGAAGAAGGAAAATTAGAAGAAGAAAAGAATGTTCCCGAGGTTTCTGAGGTTGTTACCGAAGAAACTCCAGAGGAAACTACAGAAGTAAACATGTCGGCGGCTGCAAACTTGCAGTCAAAACAGGAAGTAATTGAAAGACTAAAGGAACTTACTGCAAACGCTGAAAGCACTCACAAGCAAGAGTTAGACTCCCTTAAACAGACTTTCTACAAACTTCACAAGATTGAACAAGAATCAGCAAAAAAGAAATTTATAGAAGAAGGCGGCACAGAAGAATCATTTGTTCCTGCAGCAGACACCTACGAAGCTGAATTTAAATCAATAATGGCCGCTATCAAAGAAAAGAGAAGCACATTTAACGCTGAACTGGAAAAGCAAAAAGAAGAAAATCTACAGATTAAATTAGGTATTATTGAGAAGCTTAAAGAGCTGGTCAATTACCCTGAAGATGTAAACAAAGCATACAATGATTTTAAGAGACTTCAGCAAGAGTGGAACGTAATTAAATTAGTGCCTCAAGCTAAAGTTAACGAACTTTGGAAGAATTACCAGGTATACGTTGAGAAATTCTACGATATAATCAAGATTAACAATGAATTCAGAGATTACGATTTCAAAAAGAATCTTGAAATTAAAACAAGACTTTGTGAAGCAGCAGAAAGACTAGCTAATGAAGCGGATGTTGTTTCTGCATTTCACCAATTACAAAAATTACATCAGGAATTTCGCGATACAGGTCCAGTTGCTAAGGAACTTCGCGACGAAATATGGGCACGATTCAAAAATGCTTCTACCGAAGTAAATCGTCGCCATCAACAACATTTCGAATCTTTAAAGGAAGTTGAACAACGAAACCTGGATGAAAAAACTGTTATTTGCGAAATCGTTGAAGCTACAGAATATAATGAATTAAACTCTTTCACTGCTTGGGAAAAGAAGACTCAGGAAATCATCGCACTGCAAAACAAATGGAAAACTATTGGTTTTGCTCCACAAAAGATGAACGTTAAGATCTTCGAAAGATTCCGTGCAGCGTGTGACGACTTCTTTAAAAAGAAAGGTGAATTCTTCAAGAAGATTAAAGAAGAAATGAACGAAAATCTGGAAAAGAAGAAAGCACTATGTGAAAAAGTTGAAGCTCTTAAAGATAATACTGACTGGAAAGAGACTTCAGATATTCTCACTAAACTTCAGAAAGAATGGAAGACTATTGGTCCTGTATCTAAAAAATATTCAGATCCTATATGGAAACGTTTCATTGAAGCTTGCGATTATTTCTTTGAACAGAAAAACAAAGCAACTTCTTCTCTACATTCTATTGAGGTAGAAAACTTGCAGAAAAAGAAAGCTCTTATTGACAAATTAGCAACGCTTGACGAAAGTCTGGAAGCTAGCGATGCAAGTAATTTGGTTCGTGAAACTATAAAGGAATGGAACGCAATTGGTCATGTACCTTTTAAAGAAAAAGATAAGCTTTATAAGCAATTCCATGACTTAGTTGATAAGCAATTCGATCGTTTAAATATAAGTGCTGCAAACAGAAAACTGAATAACTTTAAAACAAATATCAGTAACGTAGCAGGGCAAGGTGAGAAAGGCGGTGCTCAAACACTTTATCGTGAACGCGAAAAACTGGTTCGCGCTTATGAATCAATGAAAAACGAAATAAAGACTTACGAGAACAATCTTGGATTCCTTACTTCTTCTTCAAAGAAAGGTAATAGTTTGGTTACAGAATTGAATAGAAAAGTTGAGAAATTAAAGTCAGATCTTGTACTTACATTGGAAAAAATCAAAGTTATTGATCAGTCTGCTAAATAGATTAACAATCTTACAATAAAATATGAAAGAGCCTTTTAACGAAGGCTCTTTTTTTATTGCACAAAATATTATTCTACCCATTTTAGGGAGAAAGATGCTAAACATTTATTTCCCAGACATAAACAAACCTATCAGTATAATTTATATCCAAAAACGCATTACTCCCGGAAATTTATTTTTGTTGCAAAAGTCTAGCAGTCTAGCAGTAGGCATATAAATCATTGTGTATAAGCGTGATATAGGCGCTAGATATACCTGATAAAGTCTAGCGCTAGTCTAGCAGTCTAGCGCTTTGTCTCAAGCTTAAGCATTCTAGTTTTTTAACGGCTACATCATTGTATCATATTCATAATCAAAACTTTAAACTCAACAATTGAGCTAATAACTCTCGATATTAAACAAATTATATAGTCCAATTACAATTTTAATCAGCTACTCAGGTTATCATTAGAACATAGCGAGGTTTCATTTTACCTCCCGAGTTATTTTCATTTTTTCAGGAATAATGTTATTAAACTCTTGTACAAAACAATGCAATCTTCTGTACAAAAGAATTAATTGTTCTGTACAGAAGAATGTATTCTTTTGTACAAGGATTTAAAAACAAATCGAATAGTTTTTTAAATGCTAAACCGGAGTTCTGTGCGCAACACTCTTAAGTTTCAATTACACACGGTAGGCTGACTAAGAAAAATGCGGTAATAATCAGTTGATTATTACCGCATCCCTATTTTGTTGGGCTATAAGGATTCGAACCTTAAAAGTCAGATCCAGAAACTGAAGTGTTACCATTACACCATAGCCCAATTTCTCAATTGCGATGCAAAGATAGGAAATCTTTGAGAAACATGAAACACTTTGGCCACTTTTTTTGTTTAAAATTTCAGAGAGAAATAAAAAACTGCAAGGTTTTTATCTAAAAAAATACAAAAAGAAGATAGATTTTCACTTTTACTTTCGCCGATACAATAAAACGGCGTATATTTGTAAATTATTGTTTTACAGATAAACTAAAATCAGATTATTATTAATCTTTCATAGAAAATAAATGAGCGAAACAGAAGTATTAGTACAGAAAATAGTAGAAGGAATTCAAGAGAAAAAAGGATATAAAATAGTAGTAGCAGATCTGACGAAGATCGGCGATACATTATGCAAATATTTCGTTGTATGCCAAGGTAATTCACCTAGTCATGTTAGCGCAATCACAGATGGAATCAGAGAATTCGTGAAAAAGAATACTGAAATAAAGCCAATAGGTACCGATGGATTGAATAATTGCGAGTGGGTTGCAATGGACTACTCAGACGTAATGGTTCACATATTCTTGCCAGATATACGAGAATATTATAACCTTGAACATCTTTGGGCCGATGCTAAATTAACAGCGATACCAGATCTTGACTAATTTTAGAACAGATGAGTAACAACAAAAAACAAAATAACAAAATGAACATGCCGAAGTTCAGCCTTAACTGGATGTATGCAATTATAGCCATGATGTTAATCGGGCTATATCTCTCGAGTGAGGGAGGTTCGATGACAAAGCCAATCAGTTATAGTGAGTTTCAACAGTATGTCCGTAATGGATATGCTTCTAAAGTTGTGACTTATAATGATAATACTGTAGAACTTTATATCAAACCGGAGCATATTAAAGACGTATTCAAACAGGATGCCTCAAAAGTTGGTACTTCTCCTGTGGTTACATCAAGAGTTCCGTCCAATGAGTCTGTAAGCAGATTCCTTGAAAAGGAAAAAGACGAAGCTCGTTTCCAGGGAAAAGAAGAATATGCTGAGAAAAAAGACTATATAAGTGCTTTTTTATTAAACATATTACCTTTTGTTCTGCTCATCGGGGTATGGCTTTTCTTTATGCGTAAAATGGGCAGCGGAGGTGGTTCTGGTTCTAACGTCTTCAGCGTTGGAAAATCAAAAGCACAACTTTTTGAAAAAGGAGGTTCAGTTAAAGTCACCTTTAAGGATGTGGCTGGATTGGCTGAAGCAAAACAGGAAGTTGAAGAAATTGTAGAATTCCTTAGAAACCCACAAAAATATACTGAATTAGGAGGAAAAATTCCTAAAGGAGCATTACTTGTAGGCCCTCCGGGAACAGGTAAAACATTACTTGCCAAAGCTGTAGCCGGCGAAGCTGATGTACCGTTCTTCTCTCTTTCGGGTTCCGACTTCGTAGAAATGTTCGTTGGTGTTGGTGCTTCACGTGTAAGAGACTTGTTTAAACAAGCTAAAGAAAAATCTCCTTGTATTATTTTCATCGATGAAATTGATGCAGTAGGACGAGCACGCGGAAAGAATCCAAGCATGGGTGGAAATGACGAACGCGAAAACACATTGAACCAATTACTTACCGAAATGGATGGTTTTGGAACAAACAGTGGTATCATTATTCTGGCTGCTACTAACCGTGCGGATATTCTTGACAAGGCCTTGCTTCGTGCAGGGCGTTTTGACCGTCAGATACATGTAGATTTACCCGACTTAAATGAAAGAAAAGAAGTATTCGGAGTTCATTTACGTCCAATTAAAATAGATGAAACAGTAGATGTTGATCTTCTTGCTCGTCAAACGCCTGGTTTCTCAGGTGCCGATATTGCAAATGTCTGCAACGAAGCTGCATTGATTGCTGCTCGCCATGGAAAAACATTTGTAGGAAAACAAGATTTTCTGGATGCTGTTGACAGAATTATTGGTGGTTTGGAAAAGAAAAGCAAGATTATGACTGTAGAGGAACGCAAAACAATTGCACTCCACGAAGCCGGACACGCAAGTCTTTCATGGTTGCTTGAGCATGCTAATCCACTGATTAAGGTTACTATTGTTCCTCGCGGAAGAGCATTGGGCGCAGCATGGTATCTGCCAGAAGAAAGACAGATTACTACCAAAGAACAAATGCAGGATGAAATGTGCGCAACCCTTGGAGGACGTGCAGCCGAAGAATTATTCGTAGGCCATATTTCTACCGGAGCAATGAATGATTTGGAACGTGTAACCAAGCAGGCGTATGGAATGATTGCTTATCTGGGTATGAGTGATAAACTTCCTAACCTTTGTTACTATAATAACGAAGAATATTCTTTCAACAAGCCATATAGCGATAAAACAGCCGAAACGATTGATGAAGAAGCTAAGCTTTTAATCAATGGTCAGTATGACAGAGCAAAAAGAATTCTTTCAGAACATAAAGAACAGCACAATGCTTTGGCTAATTTATTGATAGAAAAAGAAGTTATTTTTGCTGAAGACGTAGAGCGTATATTCGGAAAACGTCCATGGACTTCTCGTTCTGTCGAAATTATGGCAATAGATAAATCAGCAGAAGAACAAGCTGAGGCAGCGAAAAAGGATTCTTCTTTAGAGAAAGAACCTGAAACAAATCTTAATCCTTCTAAAACAGAAGCAGACCTTCCCGTACAGACAGACGGAGAAGATAATTCAATGAATTAATAGAAGAATGATAAAAAATAACTTTATTCAACGTACAGTTACAGGAGCATTGATAGTTGCAGTGCTCGTGTGCTGTATCGTTATTAGCCCTATATCTTTTGCAATACTTTTTTCTATAATATCAGCACTTGCTGTACACGAATTCAGCATTCTGGTTAATAACAATGAGAATGTAAGCACAAACATAGTTATTAATATATTAGGAGGTGTATACCTCTTTTTTGCTTTTCTGGGGTTTTGCATGAATCTCTCCGGTTCACAGATTTTTATCCCTTATCTTTTTCTGATAATATACCTTATTATTAGTGAACTTTATCTCCAGAAGCCAAATCCGGTAAACAACATGGCATACTCAACGCTGGCTCAGCTTTACATTGGATTGCCATTTGCTTTACTTAATGTTCTTGCATTTCAGGTAGATAACACTGGAACCGTGAGTTATAACTATGCACTTCCATTATCTATATTCATTTTTATATGGCTAAATGACACTGGTGCTTATTGTTTTGGAACTTTATTCGGCAAGCACAGATTATTCGAACGAATCTCTCCAAAGAAATCATGGGAAGGTTTTATTGGCGGAGCTGTTATCACATTAATAACAGGTTTTGTTTTAGGTAGATTCTTTCCATTCTTATCTTCTATTGAATGGGCCGGATTAGGTCTTGTAGTTTCTATATTCGGAACCTGGGGAGACTTAGTAGAGTCAATGATAAAGAGACATATGGGCATAAAAGATTCCGGAACATTCTTCCCCGGACACGGCGGAATACTGGATCGGTTTGACAGTTTATTAATCGCAGTTCCTGCAGCTGTTATATATCTTTATGTTATCACTTTGTTTTAAATTACATTAAACATCATATATCAAAAAAAGGAAGTCACTACTGACTTCCTTTTTTGATTTAAACATCCACATGTACTTTCATACAAGCAATTCTTAGTTAACCTGCTCTTTAATCTTCTCAGGTAAAACGGCTATTGACTTACCAGCCTGAAGATCTTTATAATCAATCGTAATGATCTTTTCGCCATTCACAGCCGAATTAATCCTGATTTTCAATCCCTTCTTATCAGTCTGACCAACTCCGACATCTCCAAGTCTGAATGAAACAATACTATGTGCTACATAATCTGTAACATCATTCATATCATTATAGCGATATTCAAGATGAATATATCCGTCATCAGGATATTGTAATGTGGTATTCTTTACGAGGTTAACACGATGTTTTAATGCACCGGGAAGATTCATGTCAAACTCTACATTAAGATAATCTCCACCTACCCACATATCAGTTATTCTGACAGGATCGTCTCCTATGCTGTCTTTATTTTCTTCTGTAAGATTAATCATGTTCTTAGTTAATATTACAGAATAATCATTCAGACGAACATAATGATCGAAACCATTCTGGGCATCACTTAACAGTGTAAAATTCCCAATTATTCTCGCTCCATTTTCAAGATCCTTATATGGAACAAGAGTGGCTGCCGGCCATAACTTTTCTCCATTATCCAAAACGAAAGAAACATTACCGGCATCAACTTTTACTGTACCCAAAGCGATAGTGTAATTACCTAATGAATAACCATCATCATCATCAAGATCGCAAGATTGAAGGGTTGGGACTAAGACCAACACTAATAACAGTAGATAATAACTTAATCTTTTCATAACTCTAAATTTGTTTACTACATAGAATAAACAAAGCCGCAATCATTTTACTGCATTGCGGCTAATTAAATTATGCTTAAAAAAGTTTTTTAATATTCTGGTAATTATCTATTAGACTTACTGTTTACTTACAGCTTTTCAGTAATTCAACCATCTTACTAGCGGTTTTCTTTGAAGCACCAGAAGGGCCAAGAATCTTAATCATCCGGTCATATTCATCGAGCATTTGCTGGCGCTTTGTCTTATCGAGTAATACAGCTCCTAATTCCGACTGCATATTTTCAACAGTCATTGTATCTGCTACAAGTTCGCGAACAATCTCTTTCCCGGCAACAAGATTAACTAATGAAATAAACTTAACCTTCAATATTTTCTTTTTCAGGAAAGAGATAACTTTACCTAGAGGTGTATGATAACAAACAACCTGAGGTACACGAAACAAAGCAGTCTCCAGGGTTGCAGTTCCCGAGGTAACCAAAGCAGCAGATGAGTGCTGAAGCAAACGATATGTCTGATTAAAAACAATTTTCATCTTTACACCCTGAATATATTTCTGGTAATACTCTGAAGAAATACCTGGAGCGCCTGCCAGCACTAACTGATAATCTGAAAACTTAGAAGCAGCTTTCAACATATCAGGCAAGTTATCTTTTATTTCCTGCTTTCTACTACCGGCAAGCAATGCTATAATTGGTTTTTCTGACAGTTTATTTTCAGCAGTGAAAGAAGTAAAATCCTCCGGATGATTTGCACGAAAAGTTTCAACCGCATCAACAGTAGGATTACCTACATAATGTATAGGATATTGGTGCCCATGGAAGAAGTCAACTTCAAAAGGAAGAATTGAAAACATTTCATCAACATACTTCTTTATATCCTTTATGCGATATTCTTTCCATGCCCATATTTTAGGAGATATGTAATAGTAAACCGGAATTTTTGTCTGCGTTTTCACAAACTTTGCAATTGAGAGATTAAATCCGGGATAATCGACCAATATTACCACATCGGGAGCATAAGAAACAATATCTTCCTTACACAATTTCATATTGGCAAAAATAGTGCGCAGATGCAGAAGTACAGGAATAAATCCCATGTATGCCAAATCTTTGTAATGCTTCACGCGTGTTCCTCCCTGAGCGGACATTAAATCCCCACCAAAGAAACGAAACTCAGCATTCGCATCTTCTTTTTTCAATTCACGCATCAAATTAGAAGCATGTAAATCTCCCGAAGCTTCACCTACAATTAAATAATATTTCATTCTTTTCTTTATAAGTTCCAGGCCTTCAGCTGATCCATTACCTCATAGGCTGTAACATCAACTTTTGTAGGAGTAATAGCTGCATAATCGTGATTTAGCGCCCAATTATCTGTATCTTCCTCATCCGGTTCATGATTTTCAAAATCGCCAGTCAGCCAGAAATATTCACCTCCATTAGGATGGCTTCTGCGCGCCCATTCATGTGTCCATTGTCCAACTGTTTGGCGGCATATTTTTACTCCTTTAATTTCAGGACATACCGGGAAGTTCACATTCAAGCAAATACCTTTTGGCAAACCATTATCTATTACTTTCTGGGTTATACTTCGAATAATATCAGCCGTTGGTTCAAAATCGGCATCATGATGATGATCACAGATAGAGAAACCTATTGAAGGAACTCCGCTTAGACAACCTTCTATTACAACTCCCATTGTTCCGGAATAGTGAACATTCACAGCAGCATTATCTCCGTGATTAATACCTCCTATTACCAAATCCGGTTGTCGATCTAAAACTGCATATTTAGCCAGTTTTATGCAATCGGCAGGGGTACCCGAACACTTATAAACAGCAAGTCCCGGCTCCTTTTTCATTAATGTGTATTTCACAGGACGATCAGCAGTAATGGCACAAGCCATTCCAGAGCGTGGTGAGTCCGGAGCCATAACAACAATGTCTCCTAATGGACGAATATATTTAACTAATTCGTTGATTCCTTTTGCCATAAACCCATCATCATTAGAGATAAGTATTAGCGGTCTCTCGTTTTCCATCCGTAAAATGTTCTTTTATTAAATTATTTAGCACAAAAGTAGAGAAAAAACAATGATAAACAAAAGAAAGGATATAAAAGCATTAGAGAGAGAGCGTCTAACTTTTATGGATATTATCATATCATATTGTACAAAATAGCTAATATTCCTGGATAAAACTAAGCACGGTTTTGTACAGAAGATTAAAAACATAAATCGAGTTAAATAATCTTCTCTCATCATACCCTCAGTAGTTTACAAATCTTAATGTTATGCAAGCCGGTTTAAAAAATGAAAGTTTATTAAATGGAAATGTATATATTTGCAGGATAAAGACAAATATCCTTTTAAGTATCTGCATGCTCACTGTCTGATAGTTATTAACAAAAGAGGTAACTTATCAACAGATTTTGCAATGTTTTCCTTTTTTAGTAGGTGCTCTAAGTTTTTATTACTTATTTCGCCTCAACAAATTAAAAGTAGTATGGGAAAAATTATCGCTTTAGCCAATCAAAAAGGTGGCGTCGGAAAAACAACGACAACCATCAATCTTGCAGCGTCTCTTGCAACGTTGGAGAAAAAGGTTCTTGTTGTTGATGCCGACCCTCAAGCTAATGCTTCCTCCGGCTTAGGAGTAGATCTTAAAGAAGTAGAATGCAGTATTTATGAATGCATAATAAACAACGAAGATACGAAGGAAGCAATATACACGACAGATATCGACGGACTCGATATTATTCCGTCACATATTGATTTAGTTGGTGCGGAAATTGAAATGCTTAATCTCCCTGATCGAGAGAGAGTACTGAAAAAGATATTAACCCCAATGAAAGCAGAATACGACTATATACTTATAGACTGTTCTCCTTCTCTCGGACTGATAACTGTTAATGCCCTCACTGCTGCTGATTCGGTTATCATCCCTGTACAATGTGAATATTTTGCATTGGAAGGAATTAGTAAATTGCTGAATACCATTAAAATTATAAAATCCAAACTTAATCCGGAACTCGAAATAGAAGGATTCCTGCTCACCATGTTTGACTCCCGCCTGCGACTTGCGAACCAAATCTATGATGAAGTGAAAAGACATTTCCAGGAATTGGTATTTAAAACAGTGGTGCAGCGTAATGTAAAACTAAGTGAAGCTCCAAGTCATGGGCTCCCGGTCATCCTTTACGATGCTGATTCTACTGGTTCAAAGAATCACCTGGCATTGGCACAGGAAATTATTAAACGAAATAGTAAGTAAGATAAGACATGGCAGTACACAAAAAATTTGCTTTAGGAAGAGGATTAGATGCCTTGATTTCAATGGATGAAGTAAAGACTGAAGGTTCATCTTCCATTAATGAAATAGAATTATCCAAAATATCGGTCAATCCATCTCAACCACGTCGCGAATTTGACCAGACAGCTCTTGAAGAGCTGGCAGACTCTATTAAAGAAATTGGTATTATTCAACCGATAACGCTGAGAAAAATATCGGATGATTCTTATCAGATTATTGCTGGTGAGCGTCGTTATAGAGCTTCTCAGTTAGCCGGACTTCAAACAATCACAGCTTATATCCGTACAGCGGATGATGAGAATGTGATGGAAATGGCTCTGATTGAGAACATTCAGAGAGAAGACTTAAATTCTCTTGAAATAGCACTTGCTTATCAACACTTAATTGAACAATACAATCTGACTCAGGAAAGACTCAGCGAACGTGTTGGTAAAAAGAGAACTACTATAGCCAACTATCTTCGTTTATTAAAACTTCCTGCTCAAATACAGGTGGCTTTACAAAACAAGACTATTGATATGGGTCATGCAAGGGCTTTGATTACCCTTAATGATCCAAAACTACAAGTGAAGGTTTACGAAGAAATTCTTCAGCACTCTTATTCAGTTCGTAAAGTTGAAGAAATTGTAAAGGCACTTAATCAAGGAGAAACAATAAAAAGCGGAAAGAAAACCTTAGCTACTAAAGGTAATAAATTGCCCGAAGAATATAATATCCTGAAAAAACATCTATCAGGATTCTTCAACGCAAAAGTACAACTATCTTGTACAGCCAAAGGAAAAGGTAAGATTAGCATTCCATTTAGTAATGAAGAAGACCTTGAAAGAATCATGGAAATCTTCGATAGCATTAAGAATAAATAAACAATTGACAGTTAATAAATTGACATACCGTATACTTATAACCCTGTTACTCTGTTCAATTCAGGTAACAGGGATTGATCTGTATGCACAACAGACTATTACTAAGGCAGACAGCACCATAAATATTCCTCAGGCCAGAAAACATCGACTAGATGCAAGTACTCCTAAACAAAATGTTTCAACTGCTGACAGCCTTGAACTGATAAATAAAAAGAATATATCTGATATTGATTCTCCATTAAAGCTAGATCCATCTCAGATATCAACTGATTCCATGTCAGTTCTAAAAAAGCCATTATTTATACCTAATTCAACAAAAGCAACCTGGCTAGCGGCTGTATTTCCCGGTGGAGGGCAAATATATAACCGTAAATACTGGAAATTGCCCATTATCTATGGAGGATTCGTTGCTTGTACATACGCTTTAAGCTGGAATAATAAGTACTATAAAGATTATTCACAAGCCTATCAAGACATAATGGACGATGATGACAAGACAACCAGTTATCTAAATTTCCTTTCTCCAGGCTATGATGTTGAAGCAAAAAAGGATTGGCTTAAAACAGTCTTTAAGAATAAAAAAGATTCATATAGAAGATACCGAGACCTAAGTATATTTGCCTTTATCGGAGTGTATTTAGTTTCTATTATAGATGCTTATGTGGATGCAGAGTTATCAAACTTTGATATAACCCCTGACATCGGTTTACAAATCAATCCAACTGTGATAAACAATAATCACTCAGCAAAAAGCACTCTCGGTGTGCAATGCAGTATTAAATTCTAAAAAAAAGACATGAAGAAATTTTTCCTAATCCTTTCTATCCTATTTGTAAGTTATACATCGGTAAATGCACAAAGTATCAACGTGACAGTCCACCAAAACGGAACTACTCGCGAAGAGACAATAGGTTTACCTCAAAGCATGACATACGATGTAGATAGTTTACTTAATGAATGGCATTCAAAAAATTCTCTATCCTTAAGCAATGACTGCCTGACTAAGAATGAGAATCCTACATTCCCGGACTCTGTATATATAGACAGATTATCTCGCATTCCTGCCGTTATGGAATTGACTTACAATGATGTTGTACGGAAATTCATTGAAATGTACTCCGGCAAACTTCGTAAGCAGGTTTCTTATATGCTTGGAGCGTCAAACTTTTATATGCCAATTTTTGAAGAAGCTCTCGATGCATATAATATTCCTCAGGAACTGAAATACCTTCCTATCATCGAATCGGCTCTTAATCCTAAGGCTGTTTCGCCTGTTGGTGCAGCGGGACTTTGGCAATTTATGATTGGAACAGGAAAACTATATGGATTAGAGACCAATAGTATTATTGACGAACGTAGAGACCCAATCAAAGCCAGCTGGGCAGCTGCGCGTTATCTAAAAGATTTGTATACAATTTACAAAGACTGGAATCTTGTTATTGCTGCCTATAATTGCGGAGCCGGCAATATAAATAAAGCAATCCGTCGTGCAAACGGAGCAAGAGATTATTGGGCTATTTACAATTACCTGCCACAAGAAACCAGAGGATATGTTCCTGCTTTTATTGCAGCAAATTATGTAATGACATATTATTGTGATCATAATATTTGTCCAATGGAAGCTGACATAGATCAGAATACAGACACCGTTTTAGTTAGCAAAAGCCTTCATTTCGAGCAAATTGCAGATATTTGTGGTGTAAACATTGATCAGATAAGAAGTCTTAATCCACAGTATAAAATAGATATTATTCCTGGAAATGCAGAAGCATGTACACTTCGTCTTCCAAGAAACTATATAAATACATTTATTGACAGACAAGATACTATTTACGCATACCGCGCTGAAGAATTGTTTAGCAACAGACCAACAGTTTCTCCTACAGAAGAAGTTGCAGAAGAAAAACCGGTTGTTCAAAAACATAGTCGCCATAGCAAGAAAGCAAGAATTGCTTCCCATAAAATTAAAAGCGGACAAACTCTTTCTGATATTGCAGATAAATATGGCGTAACAGTAAAACAACTTAGAAAATGGAACGGTCTGAAAGGTAATAACATCAGAGCTGGAAAGAAACTAAAAATCCGTAAATAAAAAACATATAGTTCATTAGTTAAATTGCTTGTTAGCTAGGGAATTTTGTTTATTTTTGCAAGACCCACAAAAGAGAAGAATAAACAATGGATATAGATAAAAACGAGCATCTAACTGATGAGGAGATGATTGAACAAGGGTTTCAGGAACTTTTGAATGATTATCTAGCTACCAGACATCGCAAACGTGTTGAAATCATCACGAAAGCCTTTAATTTTGCCAATCAGGCTCACAAGGGAATCAAGCGTTTATCTGGTGAACCATATATAATGCACCCTATTGAAGTGGCAAGAATCGTTTGCAACGAAATAGGATTAGGCTCAACATCCATTTGTTCGGCTTTACTTCATGACGTTGTAGAAGATACAGATTACACGGTTGAAGATATAGAAAACATCTTTGGACCAAAGATTGCACAGATTGTAAGCGGATTAACAAAAATATCCGGTGGTATATTTGGTGAGCATGCTTCCGCTCAGGCAGAAAACTTCAAGAAATTGTTGCTGACTATGTCTGACGATATCCGTGTTATTCTTATAAAAATTGCAGACCGTCTTCATAACATGCGAACATTGGGATCTCAGCCTCCCAACAAGCAATATAAAATTACCGGAGAAACATTATATATTTATGCTCCACTAGCCAATAGATTGGGGCTAAATAAAATAAAGACTGAACTGGAAAACCTCAGTTTTAAGTACGAACATCCGGAAATTTTCAACGAAATACAAGGAAAGCTTAAGGCTACAGAAGCTCATCGTGACGAAGTTTTCAAGAATTTCACTGCCCCTATCCGTGCTCAATTGGACAAAATGGGGCTGAAATATGAAATTATAGCGAGAGTTAAATCCATTTATTCCATCTGGAATAAAATGCAAACCAAGCATCTCCCTTTTGAAGAAATATTTGACTTGCTTGCTGTCCGCATTATTTTCACTCCAAAGAATGAAGAGGAAGAGCTTAATGAATGTTTTAATATTTATGTCTCTATCTCCAAAATATACAGACCTCACCCCGACCGCCTAAGAGATTGGGTGAGCCATCCTAAAGCAAATGGTTACCAGGCACTTCACGTAACTCTTATGGGAGGCAACGGACAATGGATCGAAGTACAGATTCGAAGTGACCGAATGAATGAAGTTGCCGAACAAGGGTTCGCAGCTCACTGGAAATACAAAGAAGGAGGAGGAAGTGAAGATGAAGGTGAATTGGAAAAATGGCTCGGAACAATCAAAGAGATTCTTGACGATCCACAACCAGATGCCATTGATTTTCTGGATACTATTAAACTGAATCTATTTGCTTCTGAGATATTCGTGTTTACTCCTAAAGGAGAAATTAAAACGATGCCTCAAAATTCCACAGCTCTTGACTTTGCTTTTTCAATACACACCTATCTTGGTAGTCACTGCATCGGAGCAAAAGTAAATCATAAGCTAGTTCCACTGAGCCATAAGCTAGAAAGCGGAGACCAAGTAGAGATTCTCACATCGCGTTCGCAGAAGGTAAAACCGGAATGGGAGAATTTTGCAACAACGGCCAAGGCAAAAGCTAAAATATCGGCGATTCTCAAGAAAGAGCAGAGGAATTCTCAGAAAGATGGCGAAGCTATAATGCTAGAATTCTTCAAAAATGAAGAAATTCGTCCCGAATCTGCAAATATTGATAAACTGTGTAAACTGCACAACTCTGCCAACAAAGAAGAATTTCTGGCCAATCTTGGAAACAATGTTTTTGTTTTAGGAGAAGCAGACAAGAATATTCTGAATGAGAAACAAAGTACAAACTGGAAGAAATACTTAAAATTCTCTTTCGGGGCAAGCAAAGATCTAAAAGAAAAGCTAGAAGAGAAGCAGCCTATTGAGAAGATAGACAAAAAGAAAGTCTTAACACTTACAGAGGATACTATACAAAAAAGTTATAAAATAGCAGGATGCTGTAAACCTATTCCGGGAGATGATGTACTTGGATATATGGACGAAAATAACGATATCATTATTCATAAGCGTCAGTGCTCTATAGCCAATAAACTTAAAAGTAGTTTTGGCAATCGTATAATTGCTGCCAACTGGGACACTCATAAAACCCTATACTTCCCTATATTCCTTTACGTGAAAGGCTTCGATTCTGTTGGCCTACTTAACCAGGTAACTGAAGTTATTTCACGACAATTAAATGTAAATATTCAAAGAGTTACAATGGAAGCTAATGATGGGATTTTTGAAGGAAAAATAAAAATGTTCGTACATGACGTTGACGACGTGAAAACTATCTGCGATAATCTACGTAAAATTAAGGATGTAAAAGAGGTTAAACGTATTGAAGAATAAATACCCCATTTATAATAATAGAATTAAAAAGGAGTTGAAGAGCCATTAAGACTCATCCAACTCCTTTTTAATATTTAGTAGTTCTTCTTTAATCTGATTTAAACGAGTTACCACTTCAAAAGTTTTAATGGTCTGTTCTTTATTATCTTTTAGTTTCTGTCGGGCACCGGGAAGAGTCATTCCTTTTTCTTTAACTAAATGATAGATCAACCGAATATTTTCCACGTCTTCTTTCCTGTATTGTCGTGTACCTTTAGCATTCTTCTTTGGTTTAATAACCGGGAACTCCTTTTCCCAAAAACGCAACAAAGATTCGTTTACGTTAAACATCTCCGCAACCTCACCAATGGAGTAATACAATTTCAAATCTTTATTAGGATTATAAGCCATGATATTCAATTTTATCCATTATTTATTAAAAACAAGCCCGAGATCACAACTAATTGAAATAGCTAAAAGCTAGTAAACGTATGGAAGAGATTCTTAATTCAGGCAACAATAGCAAGGCCCGAATGTAATAAATCATACGCATATTTCCATCTTTTATAAGTTTTTAATGGACCAGCCATCAATATTTTTGCGCAATAATAGGTACAAAAATAATAAAACGAGCTATCTTTGCAAATCATTTTTCGGAATATTAACTTGATAACTATATAATTGCTTATGTTGACAGCAAAAGAAATCAGAGAATCATTTAAAACTTTTTTCGAATCCAAAGGGCACCAGATTGTACCTTCAGCCCCAATGGTAATTAAAGATGACCCTACATTGATGTTTACCAATGCCGGGATGAATCAGTTTAAAGACATTATTCTGGGTAACCACCCTGCTAAGTATCACCGTGTAGCCGACTCTCAAAAATGTTTGCGCGTTAGCGGTAAGCACAATGACCTTGAAGAAGTTGGTCACGATACATATCATCACACCATGTTTGAGATGTTGGGTAACTGGTCTTTTGGCGATTACTTTAAGAAAGAAGCTATTGAATGGGCATGGGAATACCTGGTAACAGTTTTGAAACTCGATCCAAATCTTTTGTATGCCACAGTCTTTGAAGGAAGTCCTGCTGATGGACTGGAACGCGACAACGAAGCAGCTGCTATCTGGGGACAATTCTTACCAGAAGATCGTATTATAAACGGAAACCGTCACGATAACTTCTGGGAAATGGGCGATACAGGTCCTTGCGGTCCTTGTTCGGAAATCCACATTGACTTACGTTCTGAAGAAGAAAGAAAAGCCGTTAGCGGTCTTTCACTGGTAAATCAGTCTCACCCACAGGTTATTGAAATATGGAACCTTGTATTTATGCAATTCAACCGCAAGGCTGATGGCAGCTTGGAAGGACTTCCTGCAAAAGTTATCGATACTGGTATGGGCTTTGAGCGTCTTTGTATGGCTCTTCAGGGAAAAACATCTAACTATGATACTGATGTATTCCAACCTATCTTGAAGGAAATTGCTAAAATGGCGGGAACTGAATATGGTGTCGATGCACAAAACGATATTGCAATGCGTGTAATTGCCGACCATATCCGTACTATTGCTTTCTCTATTACCGACGGACAGTTGCCATCGAACGCAAAAGCAGGATACGTAATCAGAAGAATTCTACGCCGCGCCGTTCGTTACGGATATACTTTCTTAGGTCAGAAATCAGCCTTCATGTATAAGTTACTTCCTGTACTTATCGATAATATGGGTGACGCTTATCCTGAATTGATTGCTCAGAAAGAGTTGATCGGAAAGGTTATCAAGGAAGAAGAAGAATCATTCCTTCGCACACTTGAAACCGGTATCCGTATGCTCGACAAGGCAATTGCCGATGTTAAAGCTGCAGGAAAGAACAGCATTGAAGGTAAAGATGCATTTACTCTATATGACACTTTTGGTTTCCCATTAGACCTTACTGAACTTATTCTGAGAGAAAACGGACTGACTGTTGATCTTGACGGATTCAATGCTGAAATGCAGAAACAAAAAGAGCGTGCACGTAACGCTGCTGCTATTGAAACAGGCGACTGGATTACGCTGAAAGAAGGTTCTTCCGATTTCGTTGGTTACGATTATACTGAATACGAAGTAGAAATCCTTCGTTATCGTCAGATTAAACAAAAGAACCAGACTCTTTATCAGCTAGTGCTTGATCATACTCCGTTCTACGCTGAAAGCGGTGGTCAGGTGGGCGATACTGGTGTTATCGTTAGTGAGTTCGAAACTATCGAAGTTATTGCAACTAAAAAAGAAAACAACCTGGCTGTTCATATTACAAAACAACTTCCAAAGAATATGGAAGCTCCTATGATGGCTTGTGTTGATACAGATAAAAGAACTGCCTGTGCAGCAAATCACTCTGCAACTCACCTTATCGACCAGGCTTTACGCGAAGTGCTTGGAGAGCACGTAGAACAAAAGGGTTCATTGGTTTCACCAGACTCTTTACGTTTCGACTTCTCTCACTTCCAGAAAGTAACCGATGAGGAAATTCGTCAGGTGGAACACCTTGTAAATGCAAGAATCCGCCAGAATATTCCTTTGAATGAATATAGAAATATTCCTATTGCCGATGCAAAAGAACTAGGTGCAATTGCATTGTTCGGTGAAAAGTACGGTGATGAAGTTCGTGTTATTGCCTTTGGCTCATCTGTTGAGTTCTGTGGTGGAACACACGTGGCTGCTACCGGAAACATTGGTATGGTAAAAATCATTTCTGAAAGTTCGGTTGCTGCCGGAGTTAGAAGAATTGAAGCTTATACAGGTGCCAAGGTAGAAGAGTTGATGGACAGTGTACAAGATACACTGAATGATATGAGAGCTTTATTCAATAACGTTCCCGATCTGGGCGTAGCAATCCGTAAATTCATTGAAGAAAATTCAGGATTAAAGAAGCAAGTGGACGATTTCATGAAAGAAAGACAAGCTAGCATCAAAGAAAGATTGCTTCAAAACGTACAAGAAATCAACGGAGTGAAGTTAATTAGATTTGTTACTCCGCTACCAGCAGAAGCTGCTAAGAACATTGCTTTCCAATTACGTGGTGAAATAACCGAAAACCTGCTTTTTGTAGCCGGAACTGAAGATGAAGATAAACCAATGCTTACCGTGATGATTTCCGATAATCTTGTTGAAGGCGGATTAAACGCAGGCAAACTGGTTAAAGAAGCTGCCAAATTAATTCAAGGTGGCGGCGGTGGCCAGGCACACTTTGCTACAGCCGGTGGTAAGAATAAAGATGGTCTTAACGCTGCTGTGGATAAGATCGTGGAACTTGCCGGTTTGTAAACTAATTGTCTCTCGTTATTCATTAAAATTAATAAACTGAGCCGTTGCGAACATTTTGTTTGCAACGGTTCTTCTTTTCTATTTCCTTTTTATTCTTTTTCCAATTCTTCTATCTCAGCTATTTCTTTATTAAGCTTTCTAAACCGCTCGTAAATAGAATATTTAAAAGTATAATAAATCGACGAAATATAAACAAGCACAATCAATGCCAGCATTACAATCGATTCTGCATTATATATTGGCTTCTGAATAAGCATAAGAAAGATCCCCAATATTGCAAAAGGCATAAACATGTAACTTATTCGCGTTATTTTAATCTTGTATTTTTCCAGTTCTGCAATCTCCTTTTTTAAAGATAAAATGCTCTCGGAAAAATCAATTTTACGAATCAATAAAAAATATCTTATACCCCAAACATAGTTAGTTACATATATTGCTGCAAACAAACTAAGACCAATATAAAAATTAACGGTTAAACAAAATTGAATGTCCGTAACCAATAAAGCCAAAAACAGAATTATCGGGGAGAATAGACTTATTTCAGCCTTAATTTTAATCCAGTTAAATCGTTTCTCAGGTTTAGATATCAACATTCTTTTTAGAATCTCTTTATTCAAACGAATATTATCTGATATTTTTTTATCATTTTCAATCCATAAACTTTGTAGCTCATTAAGTTCCATACTTCTTAAATTTTAGTAATTGCTGATTGCTTTATCTGTTCCTTAATTCGACTAATTCGCGTGCCAACATTAGTTTTCGAAATACCCATAATAGTAGATATCTCATCATGTGAATTACCGTCAAGATAGAGCAGAATAATGGCTTTATTAATCTCATTCAGTTCGTCAATACAATCGTATAAGACTTCAGATTCTGATGAACTTTCGGGTTCTACAAGCCAAGGTAATATTTCTTCTTTTTTAAAATCGTTCAAGAAAATAAATAAAGAATCCTTTTTTCTCTTCCGGTTGTAATTCATCGAGGTATTTAAAGCTACTCTATAAATCCAGGTGGAAATTTTAGAATCACCTTTAAATTTATCAAATGATTTCCAAAGTTCAAGAACTATATCGTTTATCAAATCTTCTCTATCTTGAGAAGTATTTGTATATGCTCTCGAAATCTTAATTATTATCCCAGTATTTTCTTCGAGGACACCAAGAAATTGCTCACTTAGTTTATCTTTTGTCATTTATCATAATATTACTTTTAATTATTTTAAAATGGGTTATGTGCACATTTAATTAATTAGTAACGCGGCACATCAAAATATCACAGCAATTTATGGTTTATTATTGCTTAAGGCTGACGAATAAGTCTGATTAACATCGATTAAAAGTAAATAAATTATTCCTCAGTTCTTGGTTGTTACCCCAATATTATTGATGTTTCGTCCACATATCATTATAGATTCCACTAAAATTATTAGTCGACTTATCAAGGTGCTTAAGCTAACTACTCGTGAAGTATAAGCTAAAACTTTTCGAACATTTTAAAATTTAGCCTAGGGGTTAACAAAATAAACTGTAGAGCTATAAATATAAAGGTCTACACCTTTTTATATTTAGCTCTACTATATTTATTAAACCATTGCTGAAAGAATGTATTGAGAAACAAGTAAGATTGCCTTAACTTATTCGAATTATTCATTAACATAGACGGAAAGCCACACAATCTACCAGATTATTCTATCTGATCCTTAGGATAGTTAACCAGATATAACGTCTCTGTTGCACGAGTAAAGGCGGTATAAAGCCAGCGGATATAGTCGGGAGTAAGCATTTCCGGTGAGATATATCCCTGATCAAGAAATACCTTTTTCCACTGTCCACCTTGCGCCTTGTGACAAGTTACGGCATATCCGTATTTCACCTGCAGTGCGTTGTAATGCGGATCGGCTTTCATCTTTTTCATCCGCTCGCGCTTGGTAGAAATATCGGCATAATCTTCCAATATGGTATAGAATAACCGGTCATTATCGGTTTTTGGAAGTGCCGGTGCATCGGTATGAAGCGTATCAAGAAGCACGGTAGCTTCCAGTTCAAAGTCCTGATAATCGGGAAAAGTAAGCTGCACATCGGCAAAACGAAAGCCATATAGTTCGCGTGTTCGCCTTACACGGCGAACCACAGCCATATCCCCATTGGCAATAAAGTCAATCTCTGCACACTTCTCCGTCCAGAAATAGTTATTCTTTGCCACCATCAGTAAATCTCCCCCGCTAAGTTCCTCCTCGCGATAAAGAATAGAGTTACGGATTCCTTTATTATAGATATTTGCCCGTTTATTAGATCGGCACACAACGATTGTTTCGTCCATGCCCACCTTATCATAACAGCTGCTAATCTCTTCAATCAGCTCGTCGCCCGGCAACACGCGGATATCGGGAAAGCCTGTAACCTTAATTTTTGGCAAGTCAAAAGCATCTCCATCTGTAATAAGCTGGCGCAGCGCCGTGGCATTCCACAAAATACCCGAATCGCCCAACTGGCGCACCACCTGAGTTAAGTCCATCTCCCGCACTGTCAATCCGTATCCCTGAAGAACTTGGGCAGTGAGCGCCGGACTCTCCTCCTCTCCTACCGGAGGAAGCTGAGCCGTATCACCCATCAATAGTAATCTGCAGCCTTGCCCGGAATAAACATACTGTACCAAATCATCAAGCAGGCGTCCGGTTCCGAAAGATGAGCTGGAAAGTCCGTCGTTAGAAATCATGGAAGCCTCATCAACAATGAAAAGAGTGTGCTGATGTAAGTTATCGTTTATAGAGAAATTAGAGAGTTCGTTGCTAAATGACTGTTGGCGATATATTTTTTTATGAATGGTAAAAGCAGGATGACCGGAATAAACAGACAGAACCTTGGCTGCCCGTCCGGTTGGTGCAAGAAGAATAGCTTTTTGTTGTAGTTTCATCATAGTCTTTACCACCGCTGCTACAAGAGAAGTCTTACCTGTTCCGGCATAACCACGCAGAATGAACAGAGAATCGTTTACCGGAGAGAGCAGAAAATCGGCCAAAGCATTCACTGCCTGAGACTGTTGAGAAGTGAGCTCGTAAGGGAAATTTTCCTTTATTTGCCCAATCAAATAGCTATTAATCATTTTTTGTTTTTATATTTGTGCTACGAATATAAAAACAAAAAAGAGATTTACTGCGCAACGCGCCATTATTCTTTTTTTCAAATGCCATAACATGACTGAGAAGTTGAGCATATCGCCAATTGATTTATCCAATACAGAACAATGTACCTTGTCCGTTCGCCTGAGCGCGGAAGAGTTCTCTTATTCCATCTACAATCCTGCACAAGCAAAGGCTTATCGCTTCTTTAAGAAGGATACCAATGAAAATTTATCGATGGCTGCCAATGTAAAAGAGGCGATTAAAGAGAATGATTTCCTAAAACAGGCTTACAGGAAAGTCAATGTCATGGTGGTTACAAAGAAGTTCACGTTGATTCCTTTTGAACTTTTCGAAGACGAACAGGTTGAGTCAATACTTTATCATAGTCACACTCGGAACGAGAACGAGATTGTTCTTTATAACATCTTGAAGAAAGCCAATGTTGTGGTTGCATTTGCGGTAGATAAAAGCGCTCATTGGCAGATTCTGGACCAATTTCCGGATGCGAATTTCTATTGCCAGGCCAGTCCTCTTACAGAATATCTTTCGGGACGCAGTAAGCAGGGCAATAACCTGAAGATGTATGCATATCTCAGGAAGAGTTCGGTAGATGTAATGTGCTATGATCGTGGAAAGGTACTGTTGATAAATAATTTCAAATGCAGTGAAACGGCAGACATTATTTACTACCTGCTTTATGTGTGGAAGCAACTCGATTTTAATCAGGAAAGAGACGAGCTTCATCTGTTGGGTAATTCTCCAAACAAGGAGTCGCTAGCCAACGGGTTAAAGCAATTTGTTAGGCAATTATTCGTAATAAGTCCCCAAAAAGAGTTTTCATTAAACGAACTTTCGAAGGTAGAAGACATTCCCTTCGATCTACAAATTTTATCATTATGCGAGTTATAGGCGGAATATATAAGAGAAGAAGATTTGATGTGCCAAAAACATTTAAAGCACGTCCTACTACAGATTTTGCAAAGGAGAACATTTTTAATGTTATCTGTAATAATTATTTAGATCTTGACGATGGCGTTACCGCTCTCGACTTGTTTGCAGGCACTGGTAGCATCAGCGTTGAACTGGTTTCCCGCGGATGTGATAAAGTAATCTCTGTAGAAAAAGAACCTGCGCATTACTCTTTCATCTGCAAAGTAATGGAATTGCTAAAGACCGACAAGTGTTTCCCTATTCGCGGCGATGTATTCAAGTTCCTTAATTCTACTCGCGAAAAGTTCGACTTTATCTTTGCCGATCCTCCTTATGCCCTACCCAACCTTTCAGATATTCCACGGATTATCTTTGAGAAAGATCTGCTCAAAGAAGATGGCATATTTATATTGGAACACGGAAAAGAGAATAACTTTGAGGAAGATCCTCACTTTATAGAAAGAAGAGTATACGGAAGTGTAAACTTTTCTATTTTTTCTAAAGCAAAGGACTAAGCACTCTGACTACGGATTCTTTTACTTTCTGACCAGTAGGTCGTTTCTCCCAGTTCTTTAGATAAACAGGGATGCTGTCGCGCTGGTCTTGAAGGAAGATTTCTTTCATACGTAGCGCAGTAGGTTCATCGTACATAAAGGCGTTCACTTCGAAGTTGTGCTCAAAGCTCCGGAAATCCATGTTGGTAGAACCAACAGTAGAAAGTGCATCATCTGAAACCATTAGCTTTGAGTGAAGGAAGCCTTTCTGATAAAAGAACACTTTTACACCAGCTTTAAGCACATCTTTCAGATAAGACCGGGAAGCCAGATGGGTAATTGTAGAATCCGCACGCTCAGGAAGCATTAAGCGAACGTCTACTCCTGCCAATGCAGCTATTTGCAATGCCGCTAGAATTGGTTCCGTTGGCAAAAAATAGGGTGTCTGAATATAAAAATACTCCTTGGCGCTGCTTATTGCCAGGCATAGCCCCTGCATTATTTCTTTCCATTCAGAAGTTGGTTCGCTTGTAACAATCTGAGCAAGAGAGTCTCCTTTCGATTCTAAAGCCGGGAAAAACTTTGATGAAGTCAATAATGTCTGATCTACAAAGTACCAGTCGAGCAGGAATGATGTTTGAAGCCCGTGAACCGCCTTTCCCTTAATCATTATATGCGTATCTCTCCATATTCCCCAGTCGAAACCACGCATATATCTCAGGGCAATATTCATTCCTCCTACGAATCCCACGCTACCATCTATCACAACTATTTTCCGGTGATTACGATAGTTTACTTTACTTGTAAATAGAGGGAACCGTACTTTTAGAAAAGCTCTTGCATTTATCCCTGCCTCTACCATTTCTTCAAAGAAACGGTTTGGAACATGCCAACAGCCCACATCATCATATATTAAACGTACCTCAACACCCTGACGAGCTTTTTCTATCAAGACATCACGAACAAGACGACCTACAGGGTCGTTTTCAAAAATATAATATTCCAGATGAATATGATGCTTGGCACGCATCATCTCTCTTATCAGAGCGTGAAGTTTAGTATAACCATCTGTGTATATCTCAATCTCATTTCCTTCAAAAGGAAGAGCCTGGTTGGTATTTCGAAAAAGCTGGGCAACCTGATACTGATCGGCCGGTAATTCATAAGATTCCTGGGCAACGAACTCAGCCATAGGCTTCTTCATCAAACGGTTATAACTTTTTTTGCTGATAATTCTTTCGCGGCGGGTGCTTCTTCCAAAGAAGAAATAAAAAATAAGGCCTACTAACGGAAGGAAAGAAAGGACAAGTATCCATGCCATAGTCTTTACAGGGTTACGATTATCTAGAATGACAATTATAATCATCCCTATAATCACACCAAAGTAAAGTATATTATAGATTACTGAGAATATTTCATTAAATATGCCGCTCCAATCCATTATAATTAATTACTTATTATTCAACGATAAGCAAATATACATAAAAATGGATAAAGAACGGCATATCTAGTAAAATAATTAAATAACTACATCATACCCGGACCGCCGCCAGGACCGCCGAAGCCACCGCCACCCATTGGAGGTCTGTCACCACCTTGAGGTCTTTCACGTGGTCCATCATACGGGCCACGTCTGTCAAATCCACGTCTGGAAGGTGCATTCTTACCCAGAGTATTAAATCTATAAACAAAGTGAACCATAAAATAGCTACCTAATGTATTATATTCTGTATCCTGCATCATTGTTTCTGAAATTGTACGGCTCAAATTACTTTGCTGATGAAGAATATCATATATCTTGAAACGAATGGTAGCATTGTTACTTCTCAAGAAAGTCTTTGATAACTGAGCATTCCACATCACTTCGTTCTTCTGATAGCTACCACTATATCCATTTTTGATATTATAATTCAAATCAGATGAAAGATAAATACTCCATGGAAGGTTTATATTTGTGCTACTACCTACTGTGTAATCAAATGATTCGCGATTACTATTGTTTTTAATTAAAGAGTATCTGACTGATCCATTCAAAGTGAAATCTAAAAGATCGCATCTGAAGTTTCCTGTCAAACGCTGCATAAGATTCATACTATGTGTTGTACTTTTTTGTGCTTCAGCAGCAGAGTTTGCAGAAATACTGGTATAACTTACTGCATCACTGAAAGAGGCATTTGAAAAAGTACTGATCGTAAATTTCTTATTTCTTAGAGGAGTATTGTAGTTTAAGAATCCATTAGCCATCCAGTTACCATTTACATTTACCAAATCGGTAATTTTACCGCCTGAATACTGATTATATCTCATTTTACTAGCTACACTGTTTAAAGTATTGCTAAAGTTTAAGTTAGCCATAATGCTACTTTGGCTTTCCTTCATGTAGTTATTAAAGAACAACATAAAGCGGTTACTGTAAGAAGGTTTAAGGTTTGGATTACCATTCCTTATATTCAACGTATCTGTCTTGTCAATAACAGCTTGCAGATTGTTTATATCCGGAGCAGTACTGCTTCCTCTATACATAAATCTTAATTGTTTTTGCTTTGAGAAACGGTAATGCATATCAAATGTTGGTGAAAAGTTTAGCACATTCTGAGAAATGTCTTTTCCCTTATTTGGTCCAACAGTGGTTTTACTTTTTGAAGATTGAGGTTCCAGACTAATACCAATATTATACATATATTTAGTGCGGATTGTTCTCATAGAAAGTTCAACCTGATGAGTGGCATAACGGTTACTCAAGCAGTTACTTAATAGGTCTACATAATCGCTATTATATATCTTATCCCGATAATTGACTGTAGAGTCATTAATTCCCAAAGCAGCATAAGAGTACTTATCAGAAGCAGAATATTTATTCTGATAACTATATCTCAACTGAAGAAAACGTTTATCAAATATTGGTTCAATATAGATTGCCTGTAAGCGATAGTTAAATCCTTTACTTGTATTATCAATGTATTGATCTTTAAGATCAGTAGTGTCAGTAAAATTAAAATATGTTCTAGCATATGAGTACTTATCAGAAGTACTATTATTATATCCGTACTCAGCACGAAAAGTTACACTTCTACCTTTATTATTAAGTTTTCTGTTAATCTGTAAGTTTCCTTTCATAGAAACATTATCGGAAAGGCTATTTGAAGTAGAGACTCTACTGTTAAGCAACTGATGACTATTATTAGAGGAAGTAGAGTTACCACTACTTATACTAGTCGTCTTTGAATAAGTTACATTAGGGCGGAATATAATATTGGTAAGCGTATCTGGTTTCCATTCCAAACGGAAGTTTCCATTTACATCATCTCTGAAACGTCTTGATGAATTGTTATTGGTTCCAAATGTAGAACTATTTCCAATAAATGTTTCCGTATTACTTTTCATTTTAGCATCCATATCCGACCTACCGTAATTCACATTACCACCAACTTCTACTTTATCATTTTGCTTTGCAAAGTTTAAACCAATAGATTTAGTTGCATTAATACCCGCCCCGGCATCTCCGCTCATACCCTGTCCGGCATCTCCGAATTCAGAGAATCCCTTATTGTTTGTATTATTAGCCGATCCAATAACTGTGATTTGAGAATTATCTTTAAACTGGCTAGCCATTAATCCGGCTTCGTATCTATTTTGACTACCTGTACCAGTGATAACATTTCCAATCCATCCTTTCTTCATTCCTTTCTTTACAGTCAGGTCAAGAACGGTTTCCTCTTCTCCATCATCAATTCCGGTTATTCGGGCTAAGTCAGACTTCTTATCATACGCTTTAACGTTTTCAACCATATTAACAGGCAGGTTCTTCATTGCAACTTTAGGGTCATCACTAAAGAACTCTTTTCCATCCACCATTATCTTCTTTACTTCCTTACCGTTAATGGTTACTTTTCCATCGGAACTAACCTCTGCTCCCGGAAGCTTCTTAACTAACTCTTCAAGCATTGCACCTTCCTGAGTACGGTAAGCAGACGCGTTATAAACCATTGTATCTTCAACAACTGTTACCGGAGGAGCTTCAGCAGTTACAACTGTACCTTTCAGCATAACAGCATCCGGCTTCAGCAAAATTTCACCTAAATTAGCAGAAGGTTTTGCAGACGTAATCTGAAAAGGTTTTGCAACGGTAGCATAACCTATAAATGACACCTTTATTACATAACGTCCTTTTTTAAGACTTGAAATGGAAAATGAGCCGTCTTTTTTGCTTGAGATACCGGTTACAAAAGTGCTGTCTGGCAAAGAAAGCACACGAATAGCCGCTTGTTCAACCGGCGCTTTTGTCGTGTTGTCGAGAAGCTTTCCCGAAACCAAAGCACGGTCAGACTGTGCCTCTAAGGAAAGAGTGCTGAATAAGCACAAAATCAATAATGTCAATTTGTGTTTCATGAATAATTCTATAATTATATATACAATATAAAAGAATGTTTGTATTCTTATGACATTGAAAACAAAGAAAGGTTTAATGACTGGAAGTATAGAAATTGCCTTAAATAACTAAATTGTTTTGCTTTTCGACCTTTTTTAGCGTAAGTTTGCAACCGAAAACATAAAAGTTCAATCAAATTAACTCCCAGGGATATGAACAAACAAGAGGTAATTCTTTGCGATGAATTAGAAAAAGATCTGCTCGGTGCAATGAACAGCAAACCATATGATAAGCTTTTTATTCTGACAGACGAAAACACAGAACTTCACTGCCTGCCGGCTATCAATAAACTATTGCATAACAATAATGCAATCTCTGTAACTATACCTGCAGGAGATTTGAATAAAAATATGGATACATTGGCTCATGTATGGACACAGTTAAGCCAGAAAGGTGCAACCCGTCACTCACTACTTATCAATTTAGGGGGAGGGATGACTACCGATTTGGGTGGTTTTGCTGCTGCAACCTTTAAAAGAGGAATCAGATATATCAATATTCCTACTACTCTTTTATCAATGGTCGATGCTTCTGTTGGAGGTAAAACCGGCATTAATTTCAATGGATTAAAGAACGAAATCGGTGCATTTGCTCCTGCAAGTAGCGTGTTGATTGAAACCGATTTTTTAAAAACTCTTGATAAAGAGAATTTCTTTTCGGGCTATGCCGAAATGCTGAAACATGGGCTTATAAGTAATAATGAACATTGGGCAGAGCTACTTAACTTTCCAACTGACAGCCTTGATTATACCAAGTTGAAAGAGCTGGTGGGTAAATCTGTGCAAATAAAAGAAGATATTGTTGAACAAGACCCATACGAACAAGGCATTCGTAAAGCGCTGAATCTGGGACACACAGTTGGTCATGCCTTCGAAAGTCTTTCGTTTGAAGAAGATCGTCCGGTTCTGCATGGTTACGCTGTAGCATGGGGAATTGTTTGCGAACTTTATCTTTCGTCTGTGAAAACAGGTTTTCCAACCGACAAATTAAGGCAAACCGTTCAGTTCGTTAAAGAGAATTATGGTTGCTTCAGCATTGACTGCAAGATATACGATAAATTATATGCATACATGCTTCACGACAAGAAAAATACAGCAGGCATTATTAACTTCACTCTGCTAAAAGACGTAGGAGAAATCTGTATCAATCAATCTGCCGATAAAGACGAAATATTCGAAATGTTCGATTTTTATCGCGAGTGTATGGGACTTTAAAATAAATGCAAGAAAGGATTTATTAATAAATAATTCCTTAATTATTTGGGGAGATTTAAAAGTATTTGTAAATTCGCGTCCGATTTCGGGGTGTAGCTCAGCCCGGTTTAGAGTACTCGTCTGGGGGGCGAGTGGTCGCTGGTTCGAATCCAGTCACCCCGACTAAGTAGAAAGGAGTTAAGCTTACAACTTAGCTCCTTTATTATTTGCATATTATAACAAATCTATAACAATTATTCAAAAACACCTACCTAAAGCAAAGAAAATAAAAATAGGGATGAACCTAAAATGAGATGGATTGTAGAAAGAACTTTTTCTTGGTTTGACAATTATAGAAAGCTCTGTCGGAACTATGAACTTACATTCGATTTGACTGAGGATATGGTTAAACTGGCAAACACCAGGATGCTATTGAATAAAATTAAAACGGGCTCTTAACAAATAATCTTTTTCTGCAAAAAAGATTATCCTCGTTCCTTCATATAACGGTTTAAAGCACAAGAGACATATTCCTTAATCACTTTAAGAACCTTTTCTATTGTAGAGTTTTTTTTGTTTTATACATTTTTGTTTATAAAGTCAGTGCATTCTTTCTCTATTTTTTAGAAAGAGATATTTTAACACTCTCTACATATGCTGCGTCTACTTCACTAATATGCATAATAAACCATCTTCTCAAAAAAAGAACCATTTGTTCAAGAAGCACTTTATTTTTGTAATTGTAAGCAATTTTAAACTCCTTACATTTATTTTTAAATATATTATGCTGTTCAATATGTTGCTCTATATATTCCCAGTTAGCCTCATGCATTAATTCTTCTTCAGTATTAAAGTGATAAACTGTATATCTTTCCAATCCATTCAATTCAGATAATATTTTAGCCTCTCTTTCTTCTTCATTATCTTCTTTTTGGTTTAGCAAAAGTAATTTATCAAATGTTTCAAAAAACACACTGTGTTGATTATCAATGACCGGAATATCAAGTAATATATAATTAATCCGATCCCTGTTTGTATTTGAAAATTCTGTTAGTGATTCCATAGTTTATTAATTTACTATTTCTTTTCTTTATTTAATGTAAATCCTTTACGTGTCATATTTCCCCATCCTTTATTATTCTTTCTGAAAAAATAATCAAAATTACCTGATAATGAGAAAAACATATTTGCTGGTTGGTAAATAAACATTTCAAGAAAAATGAATAAGAAAGATTTTAGTAAATAACTGTTTCCTCTGTATTTATTATACGTATATGCCTCAATAAAAATTGCTATTGATGAAAATAATGTAGAAAATGTAATAACAAAAAGTAGCACTATAATAGCTATTTGCCAGCTTATGCCTCCGCAAAGAATAAAAAAGAAAAGATAGATGAAGCCCAAGAACTCTATTATCGGAGTCAGCCATTCATAAAAGACCCAGTAAGGGTAGCTAGCGATGCCAATTATGCCATACTTTTTATTGAAAAACATATTTTTATGTTTTTTAATTGTATCAATTGCACCGCGAGTCCATCTGTTTCGTTGTCTGGAAAGGACCTTATATGATTCCGGAACCTCAGTCCAACATAGTGGATCGGGGATAAAGGCCACTCTGTATTTTTTCTTTTCGATCTCATGCATGTATTTTCTTAATCTGACTACAAGTTCAAGGTCTTCTCCTACAGTTGTTATGTCATATCCGCCAACATTAAGAACCCTTCTGCGATCAAAAAGGCCAAAAGCGCCTGAAATAATTAGCAGGCCATTGAGTTTACTCCAAGCCATACGTCCTAAAGTAAACGCACGGCAATATTCCAGAACCTGAAATTTGGCCCAAAAGTTATCAGGATAATTCACTTTTGTTATTTTTCCATCAGTTACTTCACAAGAATTAGCAATGCGGATTACTCCACCCGAAGCAATTGTAATATGTTCCGAATCGTCAACAAAAGGTTTTACCATTTTTAATATAGCATCAGATTCAATAATACAATCCACATCTATGGCAAGGAACAAATCTTTTTGTGAAAGATTAATGCCTGCATTCAGTGCATCAGATTTTCCTCCATTTTCTTTATCAATTACAATCAGATTGCTGTATGCTTTATTTTCAGATTGATAAATACCTCTTATGCTAGCGCATTCTATTTGCTTTATAAACGCTTTATTTACTTTGATTAATCCAAAATAATCAACAATCTGGTCTAACGTATTGTCCTTGCTTCCATCATTTACAATAATAATGTCATAATCTATATATTGTACAGATAACAAGCATTTAATATTTTCTATAATTGTTTTTTCTTCGTTATATGCTGGTGCAATAATAGAAACAGAAGGTATTTTTGGAAAAGACAGCATTGCCCTGTAATCGAAATTACTATTTTTATTAGAGTACTTATTTATTTCTATGATTGAAAGTAGTGCTGTAAATAAGTACATGCCAAATAGAGTCACAGAAAATATTAAAAAAAATAAGTTTATTATATCAATCCAGTATTTGCCCATATTTTTAACAAGAATTAATTATTAATATCAAGTACCTGCTCACATGCCATTCTTATGGAAGCATCCTCTGATTGTTTAAGTTTTGTTACTTTTGATATATCTAAAGATAGAAGATTCATTATTGCAATAAGTTTATTCGGAATTGGCTCATTCTTTGCTATCCATTCTAGAAAATTAGCCGCTTGTTTTTTATTCGGATTTGCATCCATCCTTTTTACAATATTTTTTTTAGCATTTTCGGAACTTTCACTGTATCTATTTATAATAAAATCAAAATCCTCTTTATTTTCAACAAAAGATGTAAAAGCTAAAATAGCTTCTTCTTTGATAGCAAGGTTATGATGTTCTATTTTTTTCTGAATTTCGTTCTTAAATTCTTTTTTGCAATGAATTCGAGCCAACATAATCCCTAAAAGTTGCGCACCTTCATTGCGGGCATTAATCAATTCGTTGTAAGGAATGCTTGATTCTCTATCTTTTTCTATATTTCTAATAATCATATTTATATCCCATATAGAGATATCAACAGTCATATCAGCAAAAAGAATCAGATTATCATAAACATTTAATCTGGCTAGCGTAATCAAAGCATCTTTATGTAACAATTTGTTTTTTGACTGTTTAGCTAACTTAAAAAGATACTTTTCATACCCTATTATTTTGAATTCAGAAATTGTATCCAGCGCTAATTTTTTATGTTTGTAAAAAGGAGAATATAAATAACTTCGAATCAGTTTGTCATAATGAAGTAAATTTATTATTAATTCTGTTTTTTGGCGAATTTTACCGATAGTCTGATAATGCACTTGTGTAAGAGTATTAATAACAAGTTCATTGTTATTATCATTTCTTATAAATCGTTTAAGTCTGGATATATTTACAGTCTCCTTTAAATTATGCCCATCATCTTGTTTGAATAATTCTCTAATTATTGAGCTGTAGTAAAAATTAAGATATTTTTCTTGCATCTCCTCTTTCCTTTTTTTATTAAAAGAGTAATACTTAGTGAGCAATATCATCAATACAGTTGAAAGAATAAACACTAATATAAAGTATTCAAGATAATTGATCCAGAAAGGCATTTTATGATGTACATGATAAAATGGATTTGTAAACATATGACTCCCTATTGAAAACCTCTGCACAGTATAGCAGTAGCTTCCGTAAAGAATAAACAGTATAAATATTAGATAAAGCAATTTTGTCAGCCAATATTGCAAATAGAATTTTAGTATTTTCATTTAAATCTAAATTTATATCCTAGTTCAATTAAATATCTGTTTCTGAATTTATCTGATTTGAATTCCTCTCTGGAATATCCTATCCCGATTTTAATATCTGATATTCTGCTCAATACAAAATTTTTCTCCAATTTTGCCTTGTAAGCTTTCAGATCTTTGTAAGTAGCATTTTGAATATTAGCATAGCTATCGTCAGGGGAGTTACCATATCCAAGTTCAATTCCCCAGAAGTTTAATGGGGTTTTTCCATAAAATCTGTAATTCCCAAGTAAAGTAAATGATCTGGTATTTTTTTGAATAACATAAAAAGGACGAAATGCAAGCCAATTTCTACCCATATATTTTTCTAAATGACCGGTAAGAATGAACACATTTGAGTTTGTATATGACAGATATCTCGCTCCCAAAGATGTCTCCACTTTATGCTTTAACGAAATATAGTATTCGTAGCCGATGCGATGCTTCGGGAAAAGTAATGAATTGAATGCATATCCATAATTGAAATACATATACGATTTATTTTTTAACTGAAAATAGAAATCAGACTCAAGTTGCATGTCATTGTTACCAAATCTTTTTGCATAATTTGAACGGATAGCAAGAGTGTGTTTGTCAACCTGGAAAGAATATCCAAGAGAAGCCAAATGCTGAGGGGCATAAGAATCAAAAAAATCCAATGAATAAAAAGCCGAAATTACATTAGTATTTCTTTTCATAAGAAGATTATTATATAGATAAGAGATATCCTCTATTTTAATAAGCTCTTTATTATCGGCAGATTCAGCCAGTTTAACACCTTCATTATAATTCTTCAGTTCTGTACAGGCAATTAAATATTTGCGAAGAATATTTTCATTATCTGAGTATTGATATTTTCTTGCAGTATTTATTGCTTCAATCAAATTATTGTATTGATGAGACCACAGTAAAATATTTAGCCATGAATCAAACAAATCATTATTATAATATTTTATTTGCAGAGCTTTCTGTATATATATTAACGCTGAATCCGTTTTATCCTGCCAGGCATAATTATTAGCAATAAGAATTATTAAATCCCCGCTTCCAGAATTTAAACTTAATTCCTTTTTGGCGTTTTCAATTGCTAGTTGGTATTGTTTGTGTTTATTTAAATTTACAACTTTACTTTCTGTTTTAAAATTGCTTGTCTGTGAATAGACATTACACAAGCCTAAAGGAATAAATAGATAAATAATTACCATAAGAATTATTTTCATAATTATATCATTTATACATTATTACAATTTAGGGAACTAATAATCTTATCAGTTATTTTATAAGGATCAAATGGCTTATGAATAATCTGGTTAGCTCCCATAACATAAGATTTATATGTGTATTTTTCTGTGTGTATCTCCGAAAAAAAATAGATGGGAGATATTACAAACTTTTCCATACGAACATATCTCATTACTTCAAAGCTGGGAGTCTTATTTAATATTGAGTCCAGAAGAGTTAAATCTACAACAGAGGGATCTAATTTTTGATCAATCTCCTGCATTGATTTGCAAGTGATTATTTCCAGATCCTTGATTTTTCGAAAGAGTAACGTTTCAAATAGCTGAGGAAATAATATGTCACTTGAAATAATAACAATTGTTCTTTTCATCTTATTAATTAATTTTTATTTTTAACAACGAAAAATTGCTTAATAGGGAGACTGTGATTTTATACAAAAATATTATAAATAATATTTAAAATCAAGCTTTTTATTCTTTTTTTTCTAAGTTTTTAAAGAAAAAAATATAATATTTTTTTCTTTAAATTATAATACAAATGTAACGTTTTTATGTTACATTTGTTTCTATTCTAATATTTGTGAGACTATCTTTTTCTCGATTTAGATTTGAATTAACTTATTGATGAATACTTTTTATATTACAAATTAATTAACTATTAAAAATCGAACTATGAAAAGGAACTTATTACATCTTATTGCATTTTTTATTTTTCTTTTTTTAGAAATAAATACATCATTATTTTCTCAGCAACCAGTCCAATATCCTTTTTCAGCAGACAATACAAACCTCACAATCTGGAATGGCTCCGAGTATATTCCTTTTTTTATAAAAGGGATAAATCTAGGTGTTGCTGTACCTGGTACATTTCCAGGAGAGATGGCTGCCACAATGAGTGATTATTCAAAATGGTTTAAAGAAATTAAGGATGCTGGATTTAACTGCATCCGTGTATATACCCTTCATTTTCCTCGCTTTTTTGAAGCTTTGAACAGCTATAACAAAGCTAATCCTCAAAATCCTTTGTTGTTTTTGCAAGGGGTGTGGCTTGAAGAAGAATTACCAGGATATAAGAACGATTTGTATTTTCTTTCAAACGCCTTCAGACAGGAGATAGAAGAAAATATTGACTGTGTTCATGGCAACAGAATTATTCCGTCTCGTGTAGGTAAAGCGTATGGTTCATACACAACAGATATTTCTAAGTGGTGTTTAGGATATATTATAGGAAGAGAAGTATATCCAATAGAGGTAAACACAACTAACGCATTAAACTCACTTATTGATAAATATGAGGGTCATTATTTCATAATAAAAAATGCTTCTGCATCTGAAGCATGGTTAACAAGCATGCTTGATTATACTTTAAATTACGAACAATCAGGCTATAAGACTCAACGCCCGGTAAGTGCTTCAAGTTGGCCCACTTTGGATCCTATTACTCACAAAGAAGAAATTAATAAAGAAGAGGATACAGAAAATATAGATCTCTCTAAAATTCAGATTACCTCATTATCAAAAGCTGGTTTTTTTATTAGTTATCATGCTTATCCATACTATCCTGATTTTGTAGGACAACAATCTTCATATCAAACATTTTCAGATGATTACGGACCTAATAGTTATAAAGGATATTTAACTGACTTAAAATCTCATTATCCACGGTTTCCTCTTATTATAGCTGAATATGGAGTACCTTCCAGTTGGGCAATTGCTCATTACACATCATCGGGTATGAATCACGGCGGATTTGATGAATACAATCAGGGTTTGACGGATATCCGGCTTTTGAATACCATAAAGGACACATCATGCGGAGGTGGTATTCAATTTTCGTGGATAGATGAATGGTTCAAGAAAACATGGATTACTGATCCTATAGACTACATTGCTGATAGTAGAATATTGTGGCATAATTTAGCTTCTGCAGAGCAAAATTTTGGATTGGTATCATTTGATAAAGAGGTTCAGAAAGATACGTTGGTTAAATATAATTCGTCCGAGCCTGTCACTTATGTCAATGCTAAACCAGGATATGCTTCTTTTGATCTGGAAATAGGGTTAAAAAATCCCCTTGATATTCCTGATCAAATGTGGATTGCTCTTGATACATATTCCAAAGATTTGGGTGAGTCTGTTCTTCCCACAGGTGAGACCATTCCAACGCGTTCTGAGTTTGCACTTCAGATAACCAATTATTCTGCCAAATTGTATGTAACGCAGGCCTATGATATTTTTGGAATATGGCATAAATCTTCGGATCCTTCTCAGCTTTATCATTCTATTCCTACAGATGGCAAACCATGGAATATTGTAAGAATACGCAACAACTCCTTGCATTCAGATGTACAATATATAGGTAACTTTCAGGTAAATTATGATTTTCAACCTGAGTCATCAAAAGATGCTATTACTATTTCAGACGATAAAATTATTGTTAGAATTCCATGGTCATATATAAATGTTGTGTCACCGGATCAAATGAAGGTCTTTAATGATAATAAAAACACAGAAACAAAAGAAGATACTATTTCAGACGGTTTTGTTCCATCAGTGAGATATAAAAATAAATGGTATACACCTGTAAACCGATATAAGTGGCAATCATGGGTAAATATATCAGATTATTCATCTATGGAGAAGTTAAAAACTAGTTATTATGTAATGCAGGATAATCTGATGAAATTCAACACATCTGCGATTGCTGTAAGAGATAGTTTTGCTTTCTCCGGTCCATCTTTCCCAGTTTCAGTTGATGTGTCTAAAGGGATACTCAAAAATGACTTTGATCTGGATGGCAACACAATGGTAAGTCTCATTACTGAGAATCCAGTCAACGGACAGATTTATCTGAATAACAATGGGTCCTTTGAATATTTACCCAATAACGGTTTTACAGGTGTCGATTCATTAAAATATTGTGTTTATGACGGATATACATTGTCCAAATCAAACATTGTATATCTTGCTGTTGATCAAAATTTGTCGAGCATTGAATGGACAAAGCCAGCATTAGATGGGTTGAGCCTGACTCCTAATCCGTGCAGTAATTTTATAACTATAAAATCATCGAATAATATAGAAATGCTGCAAATTTTTAATTTGCAGGGAAAACTTGTTGAGAGTATAGCAATGAATGATAATGAACGTTCATTAAATGTTTCAGGCTATGCTCCTGGTGTATATATTGTTGTGGCAAGAACAAATGGCATAGTAATCTCGAGAAAAATTATAAAAAAATAATAGTTTATTAAGTAACATTAGTTTATGATTGATGAAATGAAAAACTCACTTATTCATGATATAGATGGACGCTTTTTGTATTATGCCTTTATTGCAGGAGGAAATAGAGTTCTGGAAAATCAGGCCGAGATAAATAGGATAAATGTGTTTCCGGTTAAAGACAATGATACAAGAACAAATCTGGCATCTACCATTCGTTCCGTTATGGATAGTATTAATCCCAAAAAGTCTTATAAAAATAGGATTGATAATATTGCTGAAGCTACATTTGTATGCGCACGTGGAAATTCGGGGGTTATTTTTTCTCAGTTTTTGTTTGGAATAAGTAGTTCATTCTTAAAAAGCTATTATACTACTGATAGACAAAAAATTACAATCTAAACACCGTTATATATCTGCAAGCTTTAGTAATTTTAGTGCATAAATCTTGCAGATATAATAAACAAAAATCCTCTTAAAGGTCAGATGTTTTTTTTCAGCCGACTTTAAAAGAAAGACTAAATCTCCGTCAGGAACTTTACCTGTTATCAGATAGAATTGATTGGTCATATTTGGAATCAGACTTATCTCAACATTACATAAACTTTGGTCTTCTGGCTAAACCCTATACGTTTGATGGTTTCTTTGCTTATCCTCAAACTGTTATACAATATTTCAGATAAATCCGTTGTTACCCGATGGGTAGATAAGCCTTATTATCAACACTTTAGTGGGATGAAATATTTACAGTGGGAATTTCCTTGCAATCCGCGAGTGATCTGGTTCACTTCAGAAACCGGATTAGAGAAGAAGGGATTGAAAGGTTCTTCAAGATGAGTGTTGATCTTAAGTGAAAAAGTGGTAAAGAGGATAAGTTATGCATAGACAGGACAGTTCTAGATAAAATATCACTTATACCACAGACATAAAACTTCAGGTTCGAATCATAGATAAATGCCGCAAGTTGGCTGATTTGTATCATCTGAAATTACGGCAAAGCTACACATGTACAGTAAAGAGCTGTCTTTTGCTTCAGCATTTTCGAAGCTATCCCCGTAATAAAAAGAAAGCAATGGCTGCAACCAGAAAGATAAAAAACAATAGTCTGGCGTTTGGTTCGTGCACTGGAAAGATTACTTCCTGTTGAAGTTGTTCTGTATCAACTAAATTTGTTCAAACAGGCATTATCTCAGAAAAAAAGATAAAAACAAAATCTATTCTTTACATGAGCCTGAAGTTTATTTCATAGCAAAAGAAAAAGAACATAAGCCCTATGAATTTGGATCGAAGGTTTCTTTTGGCATTACCCGTAGAACTAATGTGATTGTTTCTGTTGCAACATTAAAGGTGATCCTTATGACAAAGATACGCTGAAAGAAACATTGAGAGTCCTTAAAGGCATCATTGGAGTGCAGGCTAAAGAGGAATCAGTGGATCGTGGTTATCGTGAAAGGAAAAGGTGGAATGAGGACAGATTATCACGCCAAAACCATTACCTGCCGAAGCTACAGATTATTAGAAAAAGAAAATGAGAATGCGTTACGGGTGCTGGTTAGCTATCGAACCAATCATTAAACCTGTAAAGCTGAACTATAGAATGGAAAGAATAAAATACATAAAGAGTTAGACTCTTTATAAGGGTCTATAATTTAAGTAAACTTCCAGACTATTCTAATATAAATCTGCATAGTCTACAATTATACCTATAGCTATCATTAGTATTATAAAATCATATATATTTTAGACAAGTTTCAACAGAATAAACAAAAAGCAATCATATAGATATTTATCCATTTTTCATCTATAATTTCTTTATTTAGATATTTAAAATAAAGCTTATTTACATTAGTATGTAATTTATAAACCAAAACAAGAAGATAATTGAATGAAATTAAAATAAACGTGCTATCTTTGAAGCTAAAATATATTATTTAATCCAATAGCGATATGCACTTGTGTAAACCACAGTGCAAACCAATAGAAATAAAAAAGACATAATCAATTGATTGTAAGCAGCTCAGCCCGGTTTAGAGTACTCGTCTGGGGGGCGAGTGGTCGGAAGTTCGAATCTTCTCACCCCGACTGAGTAAAAAGGCTAATAATCTTAATGATTATAAGCCTTTTTTATTTGAGCAAATCATTGAATAACCTTATTATGCCCTGATTAACATCGTTAATTTAAGCCTGAAAACTTCAGGTATAACAATTCTGTAAATTAGGAGGAATTTGAATGAAAAAAGACAAACTACTGAAAAGGTGTATTGTTTTAGTAATAGGGTTATTTATTATGGCTATTGGGGTAGCTTTATCCATAAAAGCCAATCTGGGAACATCGCCGGTATCTTGTGTTCCATACATCTATAGTTTAGCTTTTCCAATAACTGTAGGAGTATTATCGATCATTGTCAATGTATTAATAATCCTGTTACAAATAGTAGTATTAAGGAAAGAGTATCAACTCATACAGCTCGTGCAGCTACCGGTAGCTCTTATCTTTGGATTCTTTATCGACTTCGCCATGCTCCTGCTTTCAGGTCTTCAATCATCAAATTATATCTATCAATGGATTCTTTGTCTGCTAAGTTGTGTGATAATTGCATTTGGTGTATTTCTTGAAGTAAAAGCAAACGTTACTTATCTTGCAGGAGAAGGACTATCAATTGCTATTTCCAAAGCATTCAACAAAGAATTCGGTAAAGCCAAAGTAGGTGTTGATGCTTCGTTAGTTATCATCGGGGTAGCCAGTTCTTTTATTCTGCTTCACAGATTGGAAGGTATACGCGAAGGAACCATTGCTGCAGCTCTGCTGGTAGGTACCATTGCACGATTCTATAATAAGAATTTTAAATTTATTGATTCGCTAGTCGGCATAGATAAAAAAGAAGTCAGCGAACAAGTCAGCACAGTTAGTCAGGAAAAGAAGATTGTTATTACCATTGCCCGTGAGTTTGGTAGTGGTGGTCACGAAATTGGAGAAATCATAGCTAAAGAGTTAGGTATCTCTTTCTATGATACAAAATTAATTGATCTGTCGGCAGCAGAAAGTGGGTTAACACCAGAGTATGTAAAAGAGCACGAACAGAAGTTAGCCAACAACTTATTATTCGATCTTTACGAACAGAATTACGCTTACGTAAATGAAGAAATGCCACCACTCGACACCTTATTTATGGTTCAGAGCAAGGTTATCAGAGATATCTGCGAAAAAGAATCGTGTGTTATTGTAGGTCGTTGCGCCGATTACGTTTTAAAGAATAATCCAGACTGCTTCAATATCTTTATTCACGCTGATAAGAAATTCAGAATTGAGCGCATTATCAAAGAATACGGTATTGCTACCGATATGGCAGAGAAAGAGCTGGAAATAAAAGACCGGGACAGAACCAATTACTGCAAACACTACACTCACAGGGTTTGGGATAAAGCAAGTAATTACAACTTAACTGTTGATAGTTCTATATTTGGTCCTGAAAAATCTGCTGCGTTGATTATTGATGCTTTTAATAATAGCCTCAAAGTTTATAACGAATAAGATTCCGTTATCTTTATTTCAAAAATCATTATTCCCAAGATACAAATCAAGCCCTAGATTGCTAGATATCCTTGTACATAAGAATATATTCTCCTATACAAGGATATCTAAATTAATATAGTATATTTCATAAGCAAAACCGTAGCTCTGCAATTTTCTACCTGAATATTGCAGAACTACGGTTATTTATATCCTATAAGTATTAACTAATTGAGCTTACTTAGTTCTTTAAAGTGAGTCCAGCTCAATCAATACGAGAATTAGCGTGAGATAGGATACGCTCAGATGGCTTTAAAGTGAATCCAGCTCAATCAAGACTCCTCCATTCGTTGGAATAGTAAGCTTCAAAGGTTTCTTCGGATCAATATTAAGCTCACTGCAATTACCTTCTAACTTGGCATTATCGTTATATAATATTGCTTTAGTGCCAACATTTAGTCCCGCCAAGCTGATATTAATAACCTTAGTTTTCTTTTCAGCATTAATTGCAGCAACGTACCATTTATTAGCATGACGACGAGCTAATACAACATATTTACCGGGATAACCATCAATAAACTTTGTTTCATCCCAGGTAGTAGGAACTTTTTTCATGAACTCAATCGCCCAAGCTGGTGCATCAATCAGATTATTGGGAGCCAAAGCAAAATTCTGCACAGAGCTTTGGAAAAGTACAGCTGTTGCCAATTCAAAAACATCAGAAGTCCTTCTTTCATTGCCTCCCTTTTTATTTTCCTTGTTATAGTAGCGGTTCAGTGCAGATCCACCAAATTCCATCGATGCCACAGCATTGCGGATAAAAGGATGCAAACAAGCACTGAATGCCTCTTTATTATTACGTTCCTGAGAAAAGTTAAGATTCTCGCTGGCTAACACAGCTTCACTGGATATAAAGTTCGGATACATGCGTTCCCATCCTCTAGGTAAGGTACAACCATGAAAAACAATGCCCAGTCCATAATCATTAGCGTCTGACAGAATATCTTCATAAAGTTGCATCATCATTTGTTTATCACCTCCAAAGAAATCTACCTTTAATCCCTTGATACCAATTTTCTGCAGCCACTTCATCTCTTTCTTGCGGGCAATGATATTGCCCATAATTCCACGAGGCCCTTGTGGAGCATCGTTCCAATATCCATTAGAGTTATACCAAAGAAAGACTCCTACTCCCTTGGAAGCAGCATATTTAACAAGCTCTTCCATCTTTTCATAACCAATATTTTTATCCCACAATGCATCTATCAGAATAAACTCATATCCCAAGGTAGAAGCAAAATCAATGTACTGTTTCTGGTCGTCATAATTCATACTTCTATCCATCCACATAATCCAGCTCCAGGTACTACGACCGTGCACATATTCTTTCGTAGCTTCATAAAGTGGCTTCACCACATCAAAAGATACTGTTGTTTCCGCAATCGGAGCCAAAGTTTCACCTACAGTAATAGTTCTCCAGGGAGTTTCTCCAGGCATGGAAATAGCCGGAGCCGAAGTCCCGTTTCCATTGCATTCTCCTGCATGAGGGAAAGCAATAGTATAAGTCGTAGATCCGTCTTTATGATCTTTCAAATGGCTAGCACAATAAGCACTGGTAACTCCTGTTTCTGAAAGTAAAGCCCATCCATCTTCACCGATACGGAAAAGACAAGGAAAGGTGTATCCCTGACCAGTTTTACTCTTGTTTGACAAAGGAGCATCTGCTTCATAATCGGTTTCATAGCTAGGATATGTCCGTGCAAAACCACCCATCGGCAGAACCTGCGGACAAAGAAAGCTTGTTGCCTTCTCCGGAATATTAAAGCCTGTAGCTTCCTCGTTAATAACACAGCTAAGATTATCTCCACAAGGATAAAGTTTATATTTAAAAGCCACATCATTATTGCTCACACGAAAGATTACATCTATCTTATGCTTATCATTATTAACAAATGAACAAGTTAATTCATTAGCCACATAGTGAATCTTACTCTTTTTAGTGTTCTTCAATTCATAATTTTCATCTATAGAAGAGGTGCTATTCTCCTTCATTACCATTTTCTGACTAAAGTCGCCCACATTGGTTTTCATGCCAAGAGGTGATAATTCAATGAACTTTTTCTGATTATAACTAACCGAATAGGCTGGTTTACCATCCTGATCGGTGATTGTAACCTGAAGTTTTCCATCAGGTCCACTAACTTTCACATCCTTTGCCTGAACAGTAAATATCCACATTGCCAGCAAAGACAAAATCAATAATTTTTTTTTCATAAAATGACTATTTACACATATTATCAGCTTCGTCTAATGAAACTTTTCAGCATTCTGATTTTCATAGACATTTTCTATATCCTTCGGTCCGAATGACACCGGACTCTTTGATAAATCCGGTATATTATAAGATTTCAACGTTAAATCGTAATGAGCGGGATCTTTCTGAGGCAGCACAAAAGGTTTGTAAGCTTTCCCCGTTCTATCTATGTAACAGAAATAGGGCTTGCCATACTGACCATCACCACGCTTGCTGGCAAAAACAAACCAACGACTATTGGATGACCATGAATGGTATGTATCCGAACGATTGGAATTTACAGTTTTCAGGTTATCAACTTTCCCGGTTCTCAAATCCATTAACTGCAAATCCGCCTCACGATGCCAAATTGGAAAAGTACCATAATCGGCAACTGTATAAAGAAGATATTTCCCGTCGGGTGAGGCTTTAAGGTGGCAGGCAGATTTTCCTGTTAAACGAGCATTCCACAATGTATCTACACTATTACCCAGCTCTCCTTTCTTTGCATCAAAAGAAATTCTACAAATGCTATATTTCATATTTTTGATATCATTCGGCAACTTTACACGTGGAGCCGAGCAATAATAAACATATTTACCATCAGCACTAAAAACAGGAAAAGTCTCAAATACTGTTGAATCATTTAATAAAGGCGAAACAATCATCCGGTCCTGATCAAAATCAGCCAGCACTACATCCGAAGCTGTATCATACACTTCCAGACGTTTGCTTTCTTGTGTATGAAATGAAGGAATTATAATATTGGTAGAGAATACTCCATAACGACCGCTGGGATGAATTTCACCATAAACGCATCCGGATATCATTCCATCAATCTTCAGAGATAACTTGCGCAACTTTCCATCACGATTAAGGATTGTGCCACCCTTCTTGCCACGTAAATGGAAAAACGAGAGATCTCCTCTCTGATTACCATGCGTATGGCAGTTCATACACGACTTGTCCACTGTGCTATTATCAATGAGTACTCTTTCATCAAATGTCTGCACATTACGTTCACAGAGCTGAATAGAGTTCCATACTTCATAACCAGGCTCTATTAACCGGTAAGTCAGGAATCCGTCTACCGGATCAGGAGCTACATACCAGGTAAATGACTTATAAGCCAACCACTCTCCATTTACACGAGAGGTTATCTGCACAGTCAATGTGTTTCCTTTTTCTGCATCAAGAAGTTCTTTCCAATCATCCATTGAAAAGCTAATCTTGTCATCTCCATATACAGTAAGACTCTGTTTCTTTCCGGTAATCTTAACTTCTACAGCATCTGCTCCATCTCTCATCAAAAAGTTGAGAGGTGCAATATTATATGGAATTGCCACATCCGCATAATCAGGATATATCGGTGCTGCTTGTGCAACACTCCTTACATTACTTGGTTTCGGTGAGCATGCAGTCAGCAGACTACAACAAAAGATTATGACATAGAATACACTTTTCATTTTTTTATAAATTCAGCGAAATGATAATAAAACCAGTATGATTGGCCATAAGAACCTTGCAGCAATGTGCCATCGCCTTGTCCTTGTTCATATTTCTTAGTATAATCAATAAAATCATCCCATATTTTGGGAGATATTCGATAATTCTTCAACGTTTTGCCATCTGTTTGTTTGCTATTAGCCAGATAAACAAGTAATGCTTGCTGATATAAAGAATTAGGGATCTCAGCTCTAGACATCGTTGGCATTTTGAAAGCTGTATAATCTTCCACAAAGCCCTTTACATCTTTCTGTAATAAATCAAAGCAGAAAAGATAATCCTGCGCCTTGGTATTATCCGGATGGGAAACAAGTAAACTACGCAAAGCCGTTTGTGGATTTTCGCTTCCATGTAAAGAATCGGCTGTTACGGCATATTTCTTTTTATAATCATAAACCGCGGCCACTTCTTTTGATTGATTTTCCGGCCAACGATCTGCCGCCCATTTACTATAGCATTGAGTTTTACTCAATATACGTAAGTATTTCTTAGCAGCTTCATTATCACCTGTTATCAGATTTATTTCAGCCAACCGACGCAATATCCGGGCACTACGATGGTTGGGAGAGAATATTTCTCCTAATATTGCAGAATGTTCTGCCATAGTCATTTCTCCCACCTGATACCACACTTCGTTACTAAAGAATATATAAAGAAAAGGCGTATCCGGTCCTAAATTAAAAATCAATCCGCGACTAGTCGGCTGATAAAAGCTCATCAGTTTATCGGGCATTTGTCCCAGCATACAGTTTGCCAGATTGTAGAAATAAGAAACGGCTTCGTTCTTCATTCCACTTTCCTGCGCCATTTTTACAACCTTATTATAATGTCCGAAGTAAAATTCACAATCCAATGCCAGCAACTTTTCTATATCCATTCGAGGATATGCCATCATGTTTCTTGAAGGATAAGTATAAGCCTGCTCTTTGGTTAACAAATAAGCGGGACGAAATATAAGAGGAACTACCACAGCCTCAACAAGAATAACAACAGCGGGCAACCATTTTTTGTGTTTCAAAGCCCAAATCAGCATCAACAATCCTTCAATCCATGCACCATTGCCAAACAGCCAATAACCGGCAAACAGCCAGATAATAACAAACAACAAGTTCAGCCAACGATTTTTTAAGATACTTTTGGCAGCCAATGCATATAATAAAAACATTCCTATTCCACCTATCAGTGCTATAGTTGAAGAGGTGAGATAGTTTTGTTCACAGTTTCTTAGCAATTCCCACAATGCAACTCCAACTCCCAGTACAAGAGATAACCAATTAGATAAATAATTTCGTAAAGCTTTCCAGGATAACCAGTAAACGAGAGTCAGTAAGAGGGAAAGAATAGCTGCACCGCCACCAATATAATAGAAAAACTGAGTAAGAAAATCACCTGTTATACAAGCAAGCCAGGCCGGATGTTGAAAATAAGAGGTTAGATATTCCGAAGTATAAAGAAATAATTGCGTCTGTTCCCGATAATATAAATGATAAGGATAGAAACACTGGAAGAAAATAAAACTCCCTAGCAATACCAACAAACCTAAAAGCCAAGTAATAGCCTTTCCAAATTTACATTTCAACATTATCAATTCTGTTTTTCTATAGCTGCTAACAAATGAGAGGCAAATATATGAAAAAAAGGATATATTGGTTTCATTTTTATTATCTAACTTTACACTCAAAATCATTACAGCCATGCCATCTTTTAAATTATATCTGTCATTACTTCTTTCAGCTTTCAGTTCTTCGGTTCTTTATGCTGGCAGTCAACCGGTAAAAGTAGAAACCGGAATATCAATTGAGCTTGCCTTGCAAAGAAAAGCAGAACTAAAGGATATACATTATTCGCTTGATTTCAACATTCCATCAAGTAAAAAAGAGAATATTTCCGGCAAAGAAATAATATCATTTAATCGTCAGGGAATATCTGATTTATTGATTGATTTCAAAGCCGAATCCTCACAAATAAAAATTGTATTGGCAAATGGCAAAAAGGTTGCTTACAGATTTGAGAAGGAGCATATTATTATCTCATCTTCCAATCTAAAAAAAGGTAAGAATCAGATTCAAATTTCATTCATTGCAGGCAATCAGTCACTAAATCGTAGTGATGACTATTTATATACCTTACTGGTTCCCGAGCGTGCAAGAACAGCTTTCCCTTGTTTTGACCAACCTGACTTAAAAGCCCGATTTACGTTAAAGCTAGAAGTCCCGGCTTTGTGGAGTGCTGTTTCTAACACTTATGCTATTAATGAAAAAACAATAAAGGAGCGAAAGACTATTTTATATAATGAAACAGAATTGCTTCCCACTTATCTGTTTTCATTCGTTGCCGGCAAGTTTAAGAAACATAGTTGCACGCGAGATGGACGTTGTATTAATGCCTTTTACAGAGAGACTGATTCCAAAAAGATAGCACAACTGGATACAATTCTATCACAAGTTTTTTCATCTATCCGTTGGATGGAAAAATATACCGGAGTACCCTATCCTTTCTCCAAATATGATATCATTATTTTACCCGGATTCCAATATGGAGGAATGGAGCATGCAGGAGCCACTCTGTATAATGATAAAAGAATGTTTTTAAGTGAGCATCCTACTCCCGACGAGGAATTGGGCCGCACGGAACTTATCGCACACGAAACTGCACATATGTGGTTTGGAGACTTGGTTACAATGAAGTGGTTCAACGATGTGTGGACAAAAGAGGTATTTGCAAATTATCTGGCTGCTAAAATAGTGGAACAACAATTTCCTGATGTTAACCTTAAGCTGAATTTCCTTAAATCATACCAGATCTATGCACTTGCCGAAGATCGCACTGATGGTACTCACGCCATTCAGCAACAACTGGATAACCTTCAGAATGCGGGTCTTATGTACGGCAACATCATTTATGATAAGGCTCCGGTAATGATGCGCAAAATGGAACAACAAATGGGATCTGAAGCTTTCCAAAGAGGAATACAGAAATACCTGAAAAAGTACGCTTTTGATAATCCTACCTGGGACGATTTAATAGATATTCTTGACAGAGAAAGTCCGCAGGCCAACCTAAAACAATTCAGCGAAGTATGGGTTAAACAAAAAGGGCTTCCTGAAATTTCGGCAGTAATCAGCAACGACTCATTAATCATCACTCAGCATGATCCATTTGAGAGAAATTTGTATTGGAAACAACAGTTTTCAATAGGACTGGTATATGGAAAATCAATAAAGACAGTTGACGTAAATTTGCAGAACCATTCGGTTAGTATACCGCTAAATTCAATTCCAGATTATATAATCCCCAATTATGATGGTATGGGTTATGGTAAGTTTGTGGTAGATTCTGCAAGTACATCTTATCAGTTACAGAATTGGATGAATCTTGCAGATGATGTTACCCGTCAAGCCGTTTTAATGAATGTATATGAAAATTTCCTCAGTCATCGTATTTCGGCAGATTCTTGTTGTTCTTCACTGTTGCAGGGACTAAAAAAAGAAAAGAATGCACTGATTGCTTCCAGCATCTGCAATTATCTATCTTCTGTTTGTATGGAAATGAAGGGTGAATCGCGCTCTTTGGCAGAAAAACAAATGCTGGAGATTGGTCAGAATCATTACATAACTTCTTGCCGCCAACAGTTACTCCGTTCAGTTATTAACCTAGCAACAGATTCCACAGTAGTTGACACTCTTTACAACCTTTGGAAGGAAAAAAGTAATAAACTGCTCAATGAAAACGATTATATGACGTTTGCTTATCAACTAGCTATTAACAAGCCTCAGCAATACAAAGAAATACTTGCCTTGCAGCGTAGTCGTATAACCGATCCTGATCGTCTGCGTGAATTCGATTATATAAGTCGCAGCTGTACTCCTGACAAGAAAGAACAAGAAAACCTTTTCCGGTCGCTTCTTCAAAAAGAAAACCGGAGAGTTGAACCATGGGCTCTCAAATTATTGGCTTTGCTGAACCATCACATGCGGGAACCTTTCTCCAACGCATATATAACTCCGGGGCTAGAGGTACTTCAGGAAATTCAGCGTACTGGTGATATCTTTTTCCCTAAAAACTGGGCGGTAGCTTTGTTATCAGGTCATAGAAGTCGGGATGCGCGAAATCAGGTGAATGCATTCTTTACTAATCATCCTGATTATCCCTTATTCCTGAAAAATAAAATTCTTCAGGCTGCTTTCGTATTATTCAATTCCGAGAATAAAGATTAAGACTCGTTTTCCTTTATTGGTTTTACAGAAATACCACTACCCTTGTGAGAACAAACCAGAGGTGCCTTTTTCAGGGTATGATTGTTCATATCGAAAATGATGCTGGGATTGAAATGACAACCATTTATACGAAATTCAAAATGCAAATGTTCTGTTGTTGCACTTCCGGTGCGTCCTGTTAAAGCTATTGCCTGTCCGGCTTTTACTTCATCGCCCGATTTTACAAAGTTCTTTGAATTGTGACTGTAAAGACTTTCCAGTCCGTTTTTATGGCGAACCACAATAACATTACCATATCCGCCATATTTTTTTGCCATTCGTACTATACCGTCGAACGTGCAACGAATAGTATCATTGGCACATGTCTTTATATCAGTACCAGTGTGACCGCCACGCGTACCATAAGCAGATATAACCTTTCCACCGGGCAAAGGAAAACAATACTCCTCTTTCTGCAAATCTTCCAAATGAAGCGTTAAGCTATTATTTCCGGCAAAGACATCGGGTGTCTTCACTCTCACATGATTGACTTCCATATCCGTAAAACCTCTGAGGGGTTCGCCGGCCACCAGGTTTAGTGAACAAGTTATAGAAAATAAGAATGCAATAGATTTTAAGAGTGATTTCATGTTTATGTATTAGTTCTTGGTTAGCAAGTTAAAATCAGACTTTATGATTCCGATTATTTTGTTAAAAAACAAATAAAATAAAAAAAGAGGAATTTCACAAATTCCGGCTTCCCTTTTTCCATAATAAATAGCTTATTAACCAGAATTCATCAATATTTAAGGCTGTAGAGGCGGCTTTACCCATAAAAAACAAATTCCATCTTTTTTAAAAAGGAATAATTTAGTAAGTTTGCATGATAAGCAAAGATGATAGTAACCAAAAACCATTATTAATCTTCTTTGTTTACTATGTGAATAGGAAAGGATATCAATTAATCAGTTCATCATGAAAACGAATGTTACAGCAGGCAATTTAAGTACTCAGCTCGAAACCGAGATAAATATCAATACGCTTTTAACTCTTACGGGAGAAATAAATGCAGATGATATTGCCACGATTCGTAGCATAGCCAATTTATCTGTGCTTAATCTTGCAGACGTGAACATTGTAGAGGGAGGAAGCTTTTATAATAACGACCAGGAGTATATTACTACCCGGAATAATGAGATTCCGGAGTATATGTTTGCCGGAATGGAGATTATTACTTCTATAATCTTGCCTAATAGTGCTACAATTATTGGGAAAAGAGCTTTTTCCGGTTGCATAGAGCTTTCTTCTGTTACTATTCCTGATAGTATTTTAACCATAGGAGTGTATGCTTTTGAAGGGTGTAACGGATTGACTTCTGTAGAAATTCCCAGCGGCGCAATTGGTAATTATGCATTTTCCGGTTGCGAAGGGATTACTTCATTAAGTTTGGGTGATAAAGTAACTGCTATCGGCGAAGATGCTTTCCAGGGTTGCATTGGATTAACGGGCCTTATTATTCCAGACAGTGTTACTGCTATCGGCAATGAAGCTTTTAAAGATTGCAAAGAATTAACTTCCGTCACAATTTCCGGAAGTTTAACTTCTATCGGCAATCAGGTTTTCAGAGATTGTGAGAAGTTATCTACTATTACCATCCCAGATAGTGTAATTTCAATTGGCGAGAACGCTTTCAGGAATTGTTCGGGATTGAAATCTGTGGTTATTCCGGATAGTGTGACTTCCATCGGTGACTGGGCATTTTATGACTGTTCGGGTATAACCGATCTGACAATATCTGATAGCGTAACTTTTATTGGCGAAGCAGCATTCGTGGGTTGTAAAGGATTGACTTCTATTGTTTTGCCAAGCAAGATGACGACCATTAGTGAGAATTCATTTAATGATTGCACCGGATTAACCTCTATTATTATTCCTAAGAGCGTAACTACGATACGCGAAAATGCATTTTTTTGTTGTTCCGGATTAACTTCCGTATCAATTCCCGATACAACAACTTATATTGGCGAGAACGCTTTCAACGGTTGCACAGGTTTAACTTCTCTTGCCCTTCCGGCAGAGTTGGAATCCATTGGTTACCAAGCATTCTCCGGTTGCGTTGGAGTAACAGAGATACATTGCAAAGCTTCACATCCCGCAAAGGTTGCTTCGGGTTCATTTAATGGAATTGATAAAGAAAACTGTAAATTATATATTCCAAAGGGAACTTTAGCAGCTTATAAGGATGCAGACGGATGGAATGACTTTACAAAAGTCATAGAAAAATAGGAGACTTAGCTCTTTTGTATTCTATATTTAAAGAGCTGCAAAAATAATATTTTAATTCCTGGTAATTAAGATGTTTTGCTTTAATTATAAAAATCATTTTCTATCATCACTCCCTCACTAAAAAAGGATAAACATCTAATATTAAATCAATTAAAACAGATAAAAGAAGATTCATCCATCACCAATCCCTCACTTTATCCCTCACTTTTAAGCCCATCCCTCACTCTTTTTAAATATTAGGACATAGAAAAATGGCCTTTTATAATTAAGATCGTTATCTTTGTATCATCAATCATACTATTTATTTAACCAGCATATTGCTCTTAACTGACTTACCATGCGAATTCAAGTTTCTGCTCCTGCCAAGGTTTGTACCGACATTCAGTTGCCGGCTTCAAAAAGTATTAGTAACCGTGCATTAATTATTAACGCGCTTGCCAAAGGTGCTTATAAACCGGAAAATTTATCCGATTGCGATGATACAAATGTAATGGTAAAAGCTCTTACTTCTCAGGATGAAACTATAGATATTATGGCGGCCGGAACTGCCATGCGCTTTCTTACTGCTTTTCTTTCGGTTACAGAGGGAACAAGGGTGATTACAGGAACCGAGCGTATGCAGCAACGCCCCATTGAGATTCTGGTCAACGCACTGAAAATGCTGGGTGCCGAAATTAAATATGAACGAAGCAATGGATTCCCTCCGTTGCGCATTAGCGGTAAACCACTGGAAGGTGGTGCTATCTCTCTGAAAGGAAATGTAAGTTCACAGTATATCTCTGCTCTGCTGATGATTGCCCCTATTCTTAAAAATGGACTAAAAATGACTCTTACAGGAGATATTATCTCCAAACCATATATCAACCTCACACTGCAACTAATGAAAGATTTTGGTGCAGAAGCTGAATGGGTGTATGATAACTGCATTGAGGTTCGTCCAAAACCTTATACTTCTGTGCCATTTACGGTGGAATCCGACTGGTCGGCTGCGTCTTACTGGTATCAGATGGCGGCTCTTGCTCCCGAAGCTGAAATTCAACTGAATGGCCTGTTTGCGGATAGCTACCAGGGAGACAGTAAGGTGGCAGAGTTATTCACTGAATTAGGCATTGAAACTATTTTTAATTCCAAGGGAGCTCTGCTCAGAAAAACGGGAGTTTGCTGCGAACAGATGGAGTATAACTTTATTAATGAACCCGATCTTACACAGACATTCGCAGTAACTTGCGCTGTAATGGGGATTCCTTTCCGCTTCTCGGGACTACATACCCTGAAGATTAAAGAGACCGACCGTATAGCTGCATTGATTGCCGAGCTAGGTAAACTTGGATATGTGCTAAAGGAAACCGGAAAATCTACGTTATATTGGGATGGCGAACGCCAATCTGTATCTGAGACTCCGGCAATAAAGACTTACGAAGATCACCGCATGGCAATGGCTTTTGCTCCGGCTTGTCTTAGAATTCCTTCCATCACTATCTGTGATCCTCAAGTGGTTTCAAAGTCTTATCCTCATTACTGGGAAGATTTAACCAAGGCCGGTTTTTCTATTCAACAGAAAGATTAACAAAGCTTTTATTGCCAGATTCCGTGTAAAAGGTCTGTTATAGGAAAACGCAACCGGAGTTAAGCAATTAGCTGGCCGGAGTTAAGGCAAAACAGAAGGAGACATCCTGTATAAGCAGTAGACTAAAACAATAAAAGGTGTACACCTAAACATACTTTAGTGTACACCTTTTTAAGATTACCTTTACTCTATTTTTGAAAACTCCCGAGGAAGTTTACCTTAACTCCCGTTAGTTATGAACTAAAGTCCCTATATCTTCTCCTTCAATTACCTTTTTCAAATTGCCAACTGTATCCATATCGAACACAACAATAGGCAAATTGTTTTCCTTGCACATGGTTGTAGCGGTAAGATCCATTACTTTCAATCCACGAGTATAGATTTCATCGTAAGTAATTTCCTTGAATTTTGTCGCAGTCTTGTCCTTCTCCGGATCGGCTGTATAAATACCATCTACGCGAGTTCCTTTAAGCATTACATCTGCTTCTATTTCAATTCCGCGCAATGACGAACCTGTATCTGTTGTGAAGAATGGATTTCCTGTACCTGCTGAGAAGATTGCCACTTCTCCGGCCTCTAAAGTTTCAATAGCTTTCCATTTATTATAGAACTCACCAATTGGTTCCATACGAACTGCTGTAAGCACTCTGCTTTTCACACCAACAGATCCAAGAGCTGAACTCAAAGCCAGACTGTTAATAACTGTTGCAAGCATACCCATCTGGTCACCCTTTACACGGTCAAAACCTTTAGATGCTCCGGTAAGTCCACGGAATATATTTCCACCACCAATAACAATTCCAATCTGCACGCCAAGCTCGTGAATTTCCTTTATTTGCTGGGCATATTCACCTAAACGAGTTTCATCAATACCATATTGTTTTTCTCCCATCAAGCTTTCGCCGCTTAGCTTCAGAAGAATTCTTTTATATTTAACCATATTTCTAAATGTTTAATTTCGGCAAACTTACATAAAAATCTCCACTTAAAATATACTTGTCATCGATTAATTAATATCTTTGTATTGAATCTAAACAAAAGACGTGTATGAGAATAAACTTTACTATTCTAATTTCTTTTTTCTTATTGTTCTCTAAGTCGCTTTCTGCACAGACTGTAGAGCAGATTATGCCAAACATATCTCATGCTTTGGCCGAGCAGCATTGGAATGAAGCAAGCAATCTGTTTCATATTGCTGTTGATAAGGATCTTTATAAATCAGAAAAATTCTTTCTGGATAGTATCTCTTTTAGTTGTCCTGCACGTGCCGAAATGCTTTACCAATTAGGTTTTTATTGCAAGCATACCCGCAATTACGAAAAAGCTTATGTTTACTACAAAGAATTGTTACAACTAAAGCCTAATGAAGTTTCATATCTTGTCCCTTGTGCCGAACTGGAAGTTGTTCTGGGGAAGGAAGATGATGCTTTAAAATCTTATGAGAAGATTCTTACACTAGACAATAATAATCTGGCTGCCAATATTTATATAGGAAACTACTATTACTTTACAGCTGATAAAGAAAAGCGGATACTGGATAAGGAATTTAAGAAAACAGAAACTCCAACACGTATGCAGTATGCTAATTACAGAAATGAGCTGGCACGTTTGGTTAAAACCGAATACGAGAAAGCTAAAGCTCACTTGGAAATGGTTATCAGTCAGTTCCCTTCTTCCGAAGCAAAGAAAACACTGGATAAAATTCATGCAGTGGAATTAGAATCGAATAAATAAGCTTTACTGGTTAATATAAAAATAGCGGTCTGTCTTGAGTAATCAGGACAGACCGCTATTTCTTTTATATATCATAGTCTACTTTTAACCGGAATCTACAGTATAAACCGTACTTCTTTAAATAAATATGCCCTTTCTTCGCCCGACATTGTACTCAGAATTAAGACTCCTCCGGGTGCAATACGAGTAATTTTGGCAGAGAATTCGCCATTTTTGTCTGCATATCGATGAAAACCTTCTTTACGAAATAATGAATTAAAATATCGGTTACAGATTTTTTCTGCCTCTCCTTTACGCAGTAATTCGTAATAAGCAGAAAGGCGATGGAGTATGTCGGCCAAAATCTCTTCTTTGTCCTGAACATCTCCGGTGATTGTTTTCAGAGATATAGGGTTGGGCGCATTACTCACAAACAGATCCTGATTGATATTGATTCCTATTCCGAGAATACTGTGAGAGAGCATCATACCTGCAATGTCGTTTTCAATCAACATTCCACATATTTTCTTATTATTCCAGTAAATATCGTTGGGCCACTTAATACTAAATCCGGGAGCAAAACGGTCGAGCGATTCCTTTATGGCAAGGCTGGTTATCTGAGAAATAAGGAACTGTTCCCTGGCCTGAACAAAATCGGGTTTCAGCAACACAGAGAAAAGCAGATTCCTGCCTTGTTCACTTTCCCATGAATTCCCCATCTGGCCTCTCCCAGCCGACTGATATTCGGTTACTACTGTTGTAAACTCGGGTACTGCCTGGTTGGAAAATAAATCACGGAGGTAGACGTTTGTAGAACGAGTCTCCTCTAACCTGATAATATTATACTTCATAGTTTAAGGCAATGCATCATACTCGGCACGTAGCTTCCGGGTAAATTTCTTTATAACTTCTTCGCAAGAATGGTCAATGAGTTGTTTTATCAAAGCATCATCAACACTCCCATCGAACATTACCTGATTCCAATACTTCTTATTAAAGTGATAAGCTCCTTCAATGCCCGAATATCTTTCCCGTAGTTCAATGGCATATTCCGGGTCACACTTCATTGTGATGTGATCGGGCTTTTCCAGATCCATCAGAACAAACATCTTATTCATTACCCGAATAACCAAATTAACCTCATCAAAAGGAAAATCTTCTGTAGCCCCTTTCTTTTGCAAACAATATTCTCTGGCCGATTCTATATCCATAATAAAATATATTTGATTAAACCACTTAATTACTATTACCAAACGGGAGGATAAAAAGCTTCCTCTATATGTTCAATAACAAAGGAACCGGCTTCTCCAACAACCGTAATAATATCGAAACGGACAGGCAGATCAACTTGAAAAAACCTGAGATAGGCATCCGCGGCAGAAACAGTACGCCTTATTTTCATTGGAGTAACAGCATCGTGAGGCTCGGCAAACAGTCTGTTTTTGCGTGTTTTCACCTCTACAATAATCAGCTCTTTATCCTTCTCTGCCACAACATCTATCTCCTTATGTCCCCGTCTCCAGTTTTGGTGACGTATAGCATAACCTTGAGCAACAAGATACCTTATAGCTTCCTCTTCTCCGCTTTTTCCTAAAATATTGTGCTCTGCCATAGATTGTTTTTGCAAATTTACTGAATTTATTCTTTGTATTTACAGAAGTAAAAGTAATTTTGCAGAGAATATGGGAACAAACGACAGGAAAAGATTTAAAACAGCGGCCAATTTGCCAAAACGTCAGCAGCACATTACTTGTTCATTAAGTGATGAAGAGATGGAGATTGTAGAACGCTATCTTAGTAAATATAAGATAGAAAACAAATCTCGCTGGCTGCGTGAGACTGTTCTTCAGTTTGTATATAAAAATATGCAGGAAGATTACCCTACTCTCTTCGGCGAACACGATATGAGACGATAATATGCTTGACGATACCTATTTTATGAAACAGGCTTTAGTCGAAGCTCAGAAAGCATTCGACAGAGGTGAGATTCCGGTTGGAGCTATTGTGGTGAGCAAAGAAAGAATTATTGCCCGCGCCCATAATCTTACCGAAACGCTAAACGATGTTACCGCTCATGCAGAAATGCAAGCCATTACTGCTGCAGCGAATGTACTTGGAGGTAAGTATCTGAACGAATGTACTATTTACGTAACCGTAGAGCCTTGTGTGATGTGTGCCGGAGCTATTGCATGGGCACAGACTGCAAAACTGGTTTTCGGTGCTGAGGACGAGAAAAGAGGCTATCAGAAGTATGCCCCCGACGCGCTTCACCCAAAAACTGTTGTTGTAAAAGGTATTTTGAAAGAAGAATGCGCTACGTTAATGAAGAGTTTCTTTCAGAAAAGACGTTAGAAGCAATTTCCCAAAGAATTTATTTATCTTCCTTTATCTCTTCAAACTCCACATACTCTCCATCTTCCTTATCAAAAATCTTTTTGTGCTTTGTTTTAGAATCAGAAGCAGAACCGGAAGATGCATCACTATGTGTATTTGATGTTCCCTCGCCTCCACCGAAATTGTAGCTTCTTGTATGTGATTTACGACCAAATCCGAAAAGAAGACGAAGAATACCGCTGATAATTGACAAACCAAAAACCAGGACGATTATTATAATGAAAAAGAATAAGCTAAATATAGCACCCATGAGCAAATAAGTTTATTTATAATATAGAGTGATATACAACAAGTGTGCCAAACTCTTTGTTTATTTTTTCTTTCTGGTAATTACCGAAAGAAGAATATACCAAACAATTACAGCAGCAAAACCTGCAATACCTAAAAAGATGAGTAGAGGAATGCAAACCAGTAGGAAAATGAAACTCACTTTATTATCTTTCCAGGATAGATTCTTGAACTTTAATGAAAACATCGGAATCTCTGAAACCAAAAGATATGAGAATATTGCCACAAGAGCAACGAGATATAAAGCATTAAAGCTATCTGAAACTAAGAACGAGTGTGCTCCAACAATCAAAGCTCCCCAGAAAAGAGCATTTGCCGGAACCGGAAGTCCGATAAATGAACTGGTCTGTCGCTCATCTACATTGAACTTTGCCAATCTTAGTGCCGAGAAAACAGAAATTGCAAAAGCCAGATAAGGGAAATAGTCTTCCACACCTACCAGGAAAGAAGGATAATGCATTTCTTTAAATAAGGAAAATATTATAAGCGAAGGCGCAACTCCAAAACTAACATCATCGGCCAATGAATCTAACTCTTTTCCAATTTTTGAATATGCATGAAGCGAGCGTGCCAGTAATCCGTCAAAGAAATCAAAAACAGCGCTCAATACTATAAAAAGCATCGCCATTTCATATTCTGCTTCAAAAGCCATTACCGCTGCAATACAGCCTGAAAACAAATTTAAGCAAGTAACAGAATTAGGAATGTGACGAGTTATAGAGTTTGCCATTACAATAATTATTTCAGTTTTGCTAATATAGTCTGGTTACCTACTGTTAATTGTCCCATCTTAACAGCTACTTCTGTACCAAGAGGAAGATAAACATCAACACGGGAACCAAATTTAATAAATCCCATATGTTCATCAATATAACATTCTTCGCCAGCCTCAGCATAAGTCACAATGCGTCTTGCCATAGCACCGGCAATCTGTCTTACCAATACCTCAACACCTTCGGGAGTTTCTATAATAACAGTAGATCGTTCATTATCAGTACTTGCCTTTGGCAACCACGCTTTCATAAACTTACCATCCTGATGGCTTACATGTTTTACTGTTCCGTCAACAGGATACCAGTTTGCATGTACGTTTACAACGCTCATAAAGATTGAAATCATTAAGCGCTTGTCATGAAAATATTCATTTTCATCAACTTCTTCCACAACCACAATCTTTCCGTCTGCAGGAGCTACTACAACTTTATTTGTATCTTCTCCGAATAAACGGATAGGGCAACGAAAGAAATTCACCATTAATCCATAAATAGCAATACTTAAAGTCGCTAATAGATAAAACAGTAATTTGCAATCAACATAGTAATAAACAAGGCTATTAATAACAAGAAAAAAAAGCAACCCTATTGCTAAAATATGAGTACCTTCTCTATGAATTCTTATTTTCTTTAATTTTTTAAGTCGACCCATCAGTCCTTTTTAATGATTTTATGGCGCAAAAATAATCTTAATTTGATAAGCTACCAAGTAATTTATCATAGAAATGAATAAAAATACTTCATTTCTTATAAAAAACATTTATGTTGATAACTTTTAGTGAATTCATTTTTTTGAAAGTCGAAAGCTAAGTATCTTTGAAAACCATTTTATTTGTGGTTTGGATTATTTTTTAAATTTTTAGTTAATATGCAAGATTTTGTTCATTTACATGTTCACTCACAATATTCTATCCTCGATGGACAAGCCGCCGTTAAAGCTCTGGTTGATAAAGCTATAGACAACGGAATGAGAGGTATTGCTTTGACCGATCATGGAAACATGTTCGGTGTAAAAGAATTCTTCAATTACGTTAAGAAGAAAAATGGAGGAGCAAACGGCGAGATAAAAGATCTTAAAAAGAAAATTTCTCAGCTTGAATCAGGAGAACTTGCATGCGAAGATAAAGAAAGCGAAATCAACAATTGCAAAGAACAATTAGAAGCCGCTAAGAAGAAGTTATTCAAACCGATTATCGGCTGCGAAATGTATGTGGCAAAGCGTTCTCTTGATAAGAAGGATGGCAAACAAGACCAGAGTGGTTATCACTTAATTGTACTTGCAAAGAACGAAAAAGGTTATCATAATCTGATAAAACTGGTGTCTAAAGCCTGGACTGATGGTTATTACTATCGTCCGCGTACTGACAGAACCGAATTAGAGAAGTATCACGAAGGACTTATCGTATCTTCTGCTTGCTTAGGAGGTGAAGTTCCTCAGAAAATAAGAAACCAGAAACTAGAGGAAGCCGAAGAGGCTATCCGTTGGTACAAGAATCTTTTTGGCGATGATTTCTATCTGGAATTACAACGCCATAAAGCTACTGCACCAAGAGCCAACCATGAAGCTTTTGCTCTCCAGTCAATGGTTAATCCTGATATTATCAGACTTTCACAAAAATATAATGTTAAGCTGATATGCACTAACGACGTACACTTTGTGGACGAAGAAAATGCGGAAGCACACGACCGTTTAATTTGCCTCAGCACGGGTAAAGATCTGGATGATCCTAACCGTATGCTCTATTCCAAACAGGAATGGATGAAAACCCGGGAGGAAATGAATGAAATCTTTGCTGATGTTCCGGAAGCTCTTTCCAATACAGTGGATATTTGTAATCAGGTGGAGTTCTACACTATCGACCACGGTCCTATCCTTCCTAACTTCCCAAAACCTGCAGGGTTTGATAACGACGACGATTATCTTAAGTACCTCACTTACGAGGGGGCTAAGAAGCGTTGGGGAGAAATGAATGAAGAACAGAAGGAACGTGTGGATTTTGAGCTGGCTACTGTTAAGCACATGGGATTTCCCGGATACTTCCTTATTGTACAGGACTTCATCGCTGCAGCAAGGAATATGGGTGTATCTGTTGGTCCGGGACGTGGTTCGGCAGCGGGTTCGGCTGTTGCATATTGCCTGGGGATTACTCAGTTAGACCCTATTAAGTACGACTTACTGTTCGAACGTTTCCTGAACCCTGACCGTATTTCTCTTCCTGATATTGATATCGACTTTGATGATGACGGCCGTGGTGAGGTGCTTCGTTGGGTTACAGATAAATATGGTTACGAAAAAGTAGCCCACATTATTACTTACGGTACAATGGCTACCAAGCTGGCCATCAAGGATGTGGCACGCGTACAGAAATTGCCATTATCTGAATCGGACAGACTAACCAAGTTAATTCCTGACCGTTTGCCTGAAGTAAACGGGAAATCGCCAAAGATAAATTTAAAGAACTGTATCGCTGCCATCCCTGAATTACAGGAGGCTTGTAACTCTTACGATCCTTTGGTAAGAGATACCATGAAATATGCACAGATGCTGGAAGGTAATGTGCGCAACACGGGAGTTCATGCCTGCGGTACCATTATTTGCCGTGATGATATTACGGACTGGGTGCCGGTTAGTACCGCCGATGATAAAGAAACCGGCGAAAAGATGCTGGTTACTCAATATGAAGGTTCGGTTATTGAAGATACCGGACTTATTAAGATGGACTTCCTGGGGCTTAAAACTTTATCAATTATAAAGGAAGCCTTAGTAAATATCCACCTACACCAAGGAATAGATCTGGATATCGATACTATTTCCACAGAAGATGAGCCTACTTACAAACTATATAGTGAAGGAAGAACAATAGGAACCTTCCAGTTTGAGTCGCCCGGTATGCAAAAATACCTGAAAGAGCTTCAGCCAAGTACTTTTGAAGATCTTATCGCGATGAATGCCCTTTACCGCCCGGGACCAATGGACTATATTCCTCAGTTTATCGACCGTAAACATGGTCGTGAACCGATTATATATGATATACCTATCATGGAAAAGTATCTGAAAGATACGTATGGTATTACGGTATATCAGGAACAGGTGATGCTTTTATCCAGACTTCTTGCGAATTTTACCCGTGGTGAATCGGATACATTGCGTAAAGCGATGGGTAAAAAGCTGAAAGATAAGCTTGATCACCTGAAGCCTTTGTTTTTGGAAGGCGGACAGAAAAACGGTCACGATCCTAAAGTTCTGGAAAAGATTTGGGCCGACTGGGAAAAATTTGCTTCGTATGCGTTCAATAAATCTCATGCAACCTGCTACTCATGGGTAGCTTATCAGACTGCATATCTAAAAGCCAACTACCCATCTGAGTATATGGCTGCCGTTCTGAGCCGAAACATCTCAAACATTGTGGATATCACAAGATTCATGGATGAGTGTAAAGCAATGGGGATTCTTGTTCTTGGGCCGGATGTAAATGAAAGTAATCTGAAATTTACGGTTAATAAAGAGGGGAACATCCGTTTTGGACTGGGTGCAATAAAAGGTGTTGGAGAAAGTGCTGTAGAAGCAATTATTCAAGAGCGGGATAAAAACGGCCCGTTTGCCGGTATTTTCGATTTTGTTCAGCGGGTAAATTTAACTGCCTGCAACAAGAAGAATCTTGAAAATATAGCTCTTGCCGGTGGTTTCGATAATTTCCCTGAATTAAAAAGAGAACAATTCTTTGCTGTAAATACAAAAGGAGAAACTTTCCTCGAAACATTAGTTCGTTATGGTAATAAGTTCCAGTTGGACAGAGAACAAGCAGCGAACTCTCTTTTCGGTGGAGATAATGTTATCGATATTGCAACACCCGAAATATTTCCTGCAGAAAGATGGAGTGACCTTGAACGTCTTAATAAAGAAAAAGAATTGGTTGGTATCTACCTTTCAGCTCATCCTCTTGATGAGTACTCTATTATATTAAAGGATGTATGTAATACCAAAATGGTCGATTTCTCGGACAGAGCATCCCTTGTCAACAAAGAACTAACCTTTGGAGGAATAGTAACAAACGTTCGCGAAGGTATGGGAAAAACCGGAAAACCTTATGCAATAGTCAAGTTTGAAGACTTCTCCGGTTCTAATGAGCTGCCTTTCTTCGGTAACGACTATATTGAATGGCGAAACTTTCTTTCTGTGGGAATGTTCTTATATATCAAAGGCCGTTGTCAGCCACGTCAATGGAAGCAGGACGAGCTGGATATTAAAATAACATCCATGGAACTGCTTCCCGATGTGAAGGATACATTAATAGAAAAGATGACTATCTTTATCCCATTGAAAGCTTTAGATCAGCAGGTTGTGACAGAACTTTCTATTTTAAGCAATGAAAGCCCGGGTAAGACAGAGCTTTTCTTTAAAATCTTTGATGAGGAATCAAATTATTCAGTTGAATTTATGGCTCGTTCCACTAAATTATCAGTTGGAAAAAAAATCGTCAATTATATAAATGAACATCCCGAACTTGAATATCATATTAATTAATATTATATTTGCATCATATACGTTTAATAATAAAAAAAGAATATTATTATGGCATTAGCAATAACAGACAATAATTTTGAAGAATTACTTCAAAGCGAAAAACCAATAGTAGTAGATTTCTGGGCAACATGGTGTGGACCTTGCAAACAAATAGGACCTTCAATCGAAGAATTAGCTACAGAATACGAAGGAAAAGTTACTATTGGAAAATGTGACATTGAAGAGAATGACGAACTAGTATCTAAATTCGGAATTCGCAACGTTCCTACTGTATTGTTTATTAAGAATGGCGAAGTTGTTGATAAACAAGTTGGAGCAGCTGCGAAATCTGTTTTCCAGGCAAAGATTGATTCTTTACTGTAATTCAATAATAAATTTTATAAAGACTCTCAAAACAAACTTAAATTATGGGCTTAGAAGATGATTTCTTATTGGAAGATGAAGACGACGAAAAGACCGTTGAATTCATTAAGAACTTTTTGCCACAAGACTTGAAAGACAAGTTTACTGACGATGAGCTCTATTATTTCCTCGACGTGATGGTGGATTACTATTCTACAAGCGGATGTTTGGATGCACAACCTGATGCTGATGGATTTGTAAATATCGATCAGGACGAAATCGTGGAATACATTGTAAAAGAGGCAAAGAAAGATGGTATGGGAGAATTTAGTCCCGAAGATATTCTCTTTGTTGTTCAAGGAGAAATGGAATATGGAAATTCATTAGGTCAGGTTGATTAACCTCACTTAATTAGATATAGAAGAGAGCCTTGGCAGACTATTGCCTAGGCTCTCTTTTTGTTTTTAGGATACTAAGCCTATATTACGCATACGCAGACATCTGAAATGAGCAAATTATGCTTGAAAAAGTGAGGGATGCCCCTTTTTGTGAGGTTACAGTGATGGATGAAAGCTCTACCCTCACTCATTAGTTATTTCATATTCAGAATATTACAACAAAAAGTGAGGGAGTGATGGTAGCGTTCTGCTTTACCTTCTTAGTTTGCAAAACACAAAGAAAAAACAGAAAGTTAGATTTCCGGAAAACCATTCACCAATCATTCCGGATTTATTCACCAATGGATTTTATTTATTGGTGAATGGCAGAATTTTATTGGTGAATGGAATAGCTTGTTGTCAGCAGTAGAATATAAAAGCCTAAATAAGATGACGGGATTTAATCTCTAAATACTTATTAATAACGTCGACCGACAACTTATCGGGCGTGGTAAGTAATGAGTAAACGGCATGTTGTTTCAGGGTAGAGACCACCAACCGCTTTTCGAAAGCAAACTTTTCGGCTATTGCTTGCTGACAATATTCCTCAGTGGTGCCGGGATTCTTCTCTATAAAAGCATTCAGCTCGGCATTTTCAAAGAAAACAACTAACACCAGATGTTGACGAGCCAACTGACGAAGGTAACTCAGCTGACGTCCCATACCCACAATACTGTCAAAATTGGTATAGATAATCAGGAAACTTCGTTTGCTAATGTGTTTGTTGAGGTGTATGTAAAGCGCAGAATAGTCGCTTTCTCCAAAGGTTGTGCTCTGGTTATACAGATTTTCAAGCAACAGTTGCATCTGTCCCTCCTTTTTCGAGGCAGGAACAAAAGAGTCGAACTCCCGTTCAAAGGTTATCAGTCCGGCGTTATCGTTCTTATGAATGGCAATGTACGAAAGAACCAGTGAAGCATTAATGGCATAATCCAACAAAGTCATTCCCTGAAAGGCCGATTGCATCACCCTCCCCTTGTCTATCACATTATATATTTGTTGAGACCGCTCGCTTTGAAAGATATTTACCATTAGCTGATGTCGGCGTGCAGTGGCTTTCCAGTTAATAGTACGGTAATCATCTCCCTTTACATACTCCTTTATCTGTTCGAACTCTGTGTGATGCCCTATCTGTCTCACCTTTTTAATTCCAATTTCGGTGAGTTTGTTCGACATCGCCATCAACTCATATTCATGAAGCATGAGGTATGACGGGTAAACCTTCACGGAAGCAGGAGTGCCGCAATTATATCTGCGTGCAATCAATCCCAGAGAAGTGCTGGTAAAAATGCGGATTACTCCGAAAGAGTACTCCCCTCTTTTCACCGGACAGAGGTTATACTCTATTGTTTTACTCTTATTTGCATCCAGGCTCAGGTGAAAAGCTACATCGCGGCGCTGAAAAATAACGGGAATCTCATCAATCACTTCCAGATGAACGGTGAACGGGTAGTTATTCTCAATATAAATCTTCACCGGATTATCGTCTCCGTTAGAGAAGCGTTCGGCACAAGAACGCGAACCATTTATTGAACTTCTCAAGTAAAGCTGCCAGATATCGAAAAGCACAGCCAGAAAAAGAGCAAGCACACCGATTTGTGCCACAAGGTACAGACTTGTAACCACGTAGCCCGTTCCCAATAGCAGAATAAGGACAATACAAAACAGATAAAACCTCTTAGTCGGAAACATAATTTTTTATTTCGGAACTTCTACTTTATCAATTAACCTCCGGGTAACCTTTATGGCAGAGTAGCCTTCCATTTCGGCCTCAGCAGTAAGCAGAAGACGATGATGGAGTACCGGAACGGCTATAAACTTAATATCCTCTGGAGTTACAAAATCTCTTCCCTGCAATATGGCGAAAGCCTTTGCTGCCTGAAGCACGCAGACAGAAGCACGAGGCGAAGCTCCCAGATACACAGATTTGCTGGTTCTTGTCTGTTGAATAATCAATGCTATATAGCGAAGCAATGTGGCATCCACATATACTTGTTTCACCAGATTCCTTAATGAAAGCAATTCTTCTTTCTTCAGTACAGGCTTCACGCTACGCAATTTTACAAAGTCGGTTTGCTGATGATGGCGTTCAAGAATTGCCACTTCATCTTCCAAAGAAGGATAATCAAGCGTCACCTTCATCAAAAACCTGTCGATCTGTGCTTCGGGAAGTTTATACGTTCCTTCCTGTTCTACAGGATTCTGAGTTGCAAGAATAGTATAAAGATCACCCATCTTAAAAGTGGAGCCATCAATGGTAATCTGCCTTTCTTCCATCACTTCAAAGAGAGCCGACTGAGTTTTTGCCGGAGCACGGTTTATCTCATCCACAAGAATCACATCACCAAAAAGCGGCCCACGGTGAAAGTCGAAGGAATTTTTCTGCATATTAAAGACAGTTGTTCCCAGAACATCCGAAGGCATTAAATCCGGAGTAAACTGAATGCGCGAGAAATCAGCGTCTATTAACTTTGCAACGAGTTTGGCCAGTAATGTTTTGGCAACTCCGGGCACTCCTTCTATAAGAACATGTCCGTTTGCAAGTATGGTGGTAAGAATTAAGTCCACAGCTATGTCCTGCCCCACAATAGTCTCCGCAATACAGCTTTTAAGTTCACGGATCTTTTCCGAAAATTCAGTCAAGTCTATTCTGCTCGTTGTATCTTCCATAATCTGTTATTTATAGGAATTAGTTATAATTTCATTCATTCGGTCAATATAATCTTTCAAGGTCTTTTCGTCAATCGGTATATCATACTGAAGTAACTCCAGATCTTTCAGTATTTTGTAAATCTTTTCCGCTTCCATTCCTGTTTTGTTGGAGAGTCTATGGCAAAGATCCATTGTTAGTGCCTCCTCTTCAATATCTATGTAGGTCTCCTTTTTGAGTGCTTTTGCAAAATATATTCTTTTTTTACGCAATATCCCGAGGTAATCTTTCTTCTGATAATACAATGTACCTATCTGTTTAATAAAGTCAAGCGTTGTGTTTACCGGAGGTTCTATCACAGGAATAATCCGTTGCCGCCTTTTTGCATTGAAGCGCATAAACAGAATCAGTACAAACATAGACAAGTAAATACTCCATCTTAATGGAGGCTGACTTAAGAAATAGCGAAGCGGTGTTTCTTTTGCTTCACTCTTGGTTACGGAAGCATCGTAACGAACCAAAGGCATTCCTTTCATGTAAGAAAGCAGACTAAACACGTAACCGGCATTCTGCTGATCCAATACCCCATAATTGGTAAACAACAAGGGGGTTGAAACCATAAAAAGTTCACCTTTTCCAACCTTCTTACTAAAAGCAACAGGGAACCTTTCTCTGTTAATTGCCAGAACGGTAGAAGGTGTATCCGAAAGCCAGGTATGTTTCCTTTTATCATTCAATTCATTCTTAATCTTTGGTCCGGCAGGAGTAACTTGTGAGAAGAAGTCCGTGCATATCTGGGGATAAAATCTGTAAACTTTGCGAGGCGTAGCTGAATTACACAGAAATAATGGTTTTCTTTTCTTTGTCTGCCGTGTCATCGCTTTTACATCATCATAACCTATAAAGGAATTATGAGCAGTAATTCGCAATGAGTCTACTAAATAAGGCGAAAAAGTGGAAGATACAAACATAATCTTATTCCCCTTTCGCAAAAGACTTATCATAGACCGGAATTGCACTGAATCCATAAAAGCATAATCTGACAAAACTAAAAAGGCTTTCGGTCTGGTAGTTGAGTCATTATTTAGCTGAAAGAAGGTTTTATCCGAAATAGAATAGTTTCCTTTCAGGGAAGAAGATAACACATCATCAAAAACGAAGCATCCAAAAGGTTGTTTGTCGTTTTTGTTAAAAGAGGCATCCCAGGAAAATTCCTTGGTAAAGCTTTGCTCAAAAAGAAACATTACAGGAATAAGGAGCAGAATAAAAACAATAAATTTAAGATTGCCTTTCACCAATTTCCTCCTTTCTGTATTATCTGCTGCAAATTTTTAACCGTTTCATAGGTAGATTCTGTTGCTTCAAAATTTCCATAACGAACCATAAGGAAACGGTTGGTCAGTTGGCGAAACTCCTCGTTCACTCCTTTGCGTTTCATTTCATACAAATACTCTGTCGGTGTTTTATAAGTCTGCCAGTCTATACATCTGAAATCGGACAGATGCTTTAATGTTTGCAAATAAATGAGTCTAACAGCCAGTTGATAATCATTTCGGCTCAAAGCATTGTTAATTTCGTTGTTAAAGTCTACCCCGTAAATGGTTTCTTCTTCCACGTTATATTTCAGATACTTCTTTTCTCTGTAAAAAAGTTCGGGCCGTTTTTTATAAACAACAAAGATTAACAATAAAATGAACAGAACAAAAACCACAGCCAATATTGTTCCGGAATACTTCTCAGCAATAACACTTCCAAAGAAGCGCTGAATCAGCTCGCGGAACCAATTTATAAGTATCTCATATAAATTAAAATTCTTGTGAACCAACTGTGAATTATAATCAAAATGACTATCTGCCTGATAGCGTGCTATCTTTGCAGTATCATAGAGTAAAGTATCCGTAGTGTGCATCTAATAGTTATAATTGCTCAAAATTATCAATGTCTTCATTTACAGATACCGAGTCTTTGGCTTCCAATGCACTGAAATAATGAAAAGCTGCACCAATAAAAATGAATATTCCGGCAAGATAAGTGCCAAAAGCCTGAAGAGCCGCAAGAACATAAGTGACAAAATCCATCCATACCGAGTTTGATGTTGTAACTCCACCGGCTACCTGCCCCATTATTTTACTTACAAAGAAAACAATGTACCAGGGCAAAAGAGCAACAGTCTTTATTATACTGCTAATTATTCCTAAAACAAGAACCAGCAAAAACAATTTGCCCCAGGTAGGAAATCCCAATCTATAAGATTCCTTCAACGCATTATTAGTTCCACTTCCTTCACCCAATATATACGCCGGGTAAATAAGTGTTAAGGGAATAATCAAAGCTATCGTTCCGGGGATAATTAAAATCAGCAGATAAGGGAATAAATAAGACAAAGCACCTACTATTGCCAAATATCCGATTGATATAAACATAACGTATACCATCAGAATAAAGCATTGCTTCATGAATGATATGAAATTATCCTTTATATCAGCCACAGAATATATTTCCGAGGTTTCACTGCTTTGATATTTCTGCATCACTGTATATACAATAGCTGCAAGAATACTATGCCCAATCATATAAAAGAGTGCCATTAATATGTAGTTTACAACGATAGTAGGACTGTATGCTTCTAAGGCAGCAGCTGTAGTAGGAGGATACATTACTGCATCTACCGCAGCAGAGGTGAGATTGTTCATAAATACTCCCTGCACTATTGACAAAGGCAACAAAACATATAAACACAACTTCACGATGGGCTTCCAATTAGCTTTCAGGAAGTCGAATGTAGCAGTAATATTTTCTCCTAAAGTTCTTTTCTGATAAAAATTAATCTTTTTTCTCGGGTAGTTCATGGCGTAATGTTTTTGGTAAATAGAGATAATAATAGAGAACAAATATTAGCGAAAGCAGGATAATTCCTAACCTTAGAAAATCGGGAAGATGGGTGTGACGTGTAATAAACGATTCGAGGAAACCTGCCACAACAAAAATTGGCAAAGTACCAATTACTATTTTCAGGCCACGTTTTGCTCCTTTCATAAAAGCAACTTTGCGGGAATAAGTGCCCGGAAACAGCCAGCTATTACCAAGAGTGAGCCCCGCAGCGCCGGCCACTATGATGGCTGATATCTCTAACGTTCCATGAATCCAGATTGCCAGCATAGACTCTCCCAGCAAACCTTGCTGAAAAAAGAATGCCTGAAATGCTCCAAGCATAACTCCGTTCTTAAACAAGAGATATCCCGAACCAAATCCGGTTAATAAACCCATAACGAAGATATACAGCGAGACACTTATATTATTTAAGGTGATGCCCAGAAACATTGAAACTTCGGGTGATCCACTATAAACGGCCATTGGAGCACCGTTTCTTATATTATTCAAAGTCATGTCTACATAGTTGTCACCCAAAATCAGGCGAATAAAAGTATCATCGTTCATTGTTGAAACAACACCAACAAATACACTTATTGCAAAAATCAGAAAAGAATAAAACAATTCCTTTCGTGAATTCAGCATAACAAGAGGTATCTCTTTAGTCCAGAAAGTAATGATACGAGATCTTTTTTCTTTCTTGCTTTTGTAAATAGAGTTGTGAAGCGCAAAGGCCAGATTATTCAGATATATTGTTATCCTCGAAGTGGGATAATGACTCTGAGAGAATGACAAATCGGATGTAATGTCTGTGTAAGTTGTTGCAAGATGGTCAGGATCAATTTGTTCTGCCTGTTCAACAATCTTCTCAACTTCTTTCCACTTTTCTATATTCTGTCGTATAAAAGAGACTTCTTTCATCCGTTTTAATTGTCTTTTTAAATTATTGGATATCTATAACAGCAAAAGTAATTATAAATTATATATTTGCAACTTAATTATCAAAGTTTTTCAGACAACATGGCAAATACAACAATTATTACAGGACAATACGTACAGATAAACCAGACTGCCGCAAGTGTGGGCGAAAGAATCATTGCCCGACTGATAGATATGGCTATCATTATCCTATATCTTCTTGCCATCTTTTCGTTTGCCAGAAATGTTCCAAACATACCAGTATATCAGACATGCTATTTTCTTATTACTATTCTGCCTGTTTTTTGTTATTCTTTGCTGTTTGAAGTATTTAACCATGGTCAGTCTATCGGAAAAATGATTATGAACATACGGGTTGTTATGGCCGACGGCTCTAGTCCTACCTTTGGGGCTTATTTACTTCGCTGGCTGCTCTACCTGATAGACTTCACCATTACCGGAGGGTTAGGTCTTATCTTTATTCTGATGACCAAAAAGAGTCAGCGAATTGGCGATCTGGCGGCAGGAACAATGGTGATAAAACTAAATGATTATCGCAAGATTAACGTTAGTCTGGACGAATATTCTCACCTGGAAGCCAATTACCATCCGGTATTTCCGCAGGCAGGCGACTTGTCTCTGGAACAAATAAACGTAATTGAGAAGGCACTTAGTGTAGACGGGAAGGAAAGATACAATTACATTGGTCAGTTAAGTGGCAAGATTAAAGAATTATTAGGGATAAACACCCAAATGAACGATGAAAAACTCCTTGAAACGCTGGTAAAAGATTATCAGTATTACGCTTATGTAGACATCTAAAATGAGAATTGAAGCTTGAAAAGTGAGGGATGGCCTGGTTTAAAGTACAGATAAGAGATTAACAGTATAAACCAATGTATGAGTTATAAGAATTACTGATTTATCTGGAAGTAAAAGAATACAGCTGCAGCTATTAAAATAACTCCTAAAGTTCCATAAAACACTCTGCCCCACTTTCTGCCAATATTCCGAACTACAAACTGCGCATTCTGAGAAGAGAAAAACCAGTTCCAATTAAATAGAGCAGCGAGAATAGAAATAATTCCCGCCACTATGAATAATCCTTGTACAATATATTTTGGATTCATTGATTAGAAAGTTACCAAGCGGCTTCCATCTTCCTGTTCTTCAATGGTTACCTTTACACAATCAAACGGCAAAAGTTCTTCAATTAGCTCAGGCCATTCAATAAAACACAAGGCACCACAATAAAAATAATCTTCGTATCCAAAATCATAAGCTTCTTCTACCTTATTAATGCGATAGAAATCGAAATGATAAATAAGCTCACCACTCTCTGCACGATATTCATTAATGATAGAAAACGAAGGAGAGTTTATCACGTCCGTCACTCCCATATATTCACATATAGCCTTGATAAAGGTAGTTTTACCAGCACCCATCTTTCCGTAGAAAGCAAACACTGTATTATCGCCCATTGCAGCAATAAATTCACGGGCAGCATCCTTGATATTGTCTAAAGAACTAATTTTAATTTCCATATATAAAGTCTGTATTATCGTTTCTTACTTTGCATTCTTATTAACGGAATAATCATTTCTTCCATGGAGATACCACCATGCTGAAAGGTATTGGTATAATAAGATACATAGTAATTAAAATTGTTTGGATAAGCAAAGAAATCTCTTCCGCCTGCAAAGATATAAGAAGTACTAACATTCGGACAAGGAAGCTGCGCTTTTCTTGGATCTTTTATTTCAAAAACCTCTTTGAGGTTATAACTTAGATTCTTTCCAAGCTTGTAGCGCAGATTGGAATTCGTGCTTCTATCACCAATTACTTTTATCGGATTATCTACACGTATGGTTCCATGATCTGTAGTGATTATTATCCTGTAATCACTTTCTGCCAGCACTTTAAAAAGTTCTTTTATTGAAGAATGCCTGAACCATGATAGAGTTATTGATCTATAAGCAGCTTCCGTAGAAGCCAGTTCACGCACCATTTTCGATTCCGTTCTGGCATGCGAAAGCATATCGATAAAGTTGAGAACAACCACATTTAAGTCGTTTGCTTTTAATTTATTGAGGTTACTCAGCAACTTTTCAACTCCGGCGGAATCATTTATCTTGTTATAAGAAAAAGTATTCTTGCGTCTATAACGCTCAATCTGTGTTTGAATCAAAGGAGCTTCATTCAGGTTTTTGCCCTCTTCTTCATCTTCATCCACCCAAAGATCCGGAAACATTTCGGCAATTTTATTAGGCATCAACCCGGAAAAAATAGCATTTCGTGCATATTGTGTAGCGGTAGGAAGAATACTAAAGTAGAGTTCTTCTTCAAAAGAGAAGTAATCTGCCAGTTCATTGCTCAGCACTCTCCACTGGTCGTACCGGAAATTATCAAGGACAATAAAGAAAACCTTTTCGCCGGCATCAAGCACCGGAAAAATCTTCTTTTTAAATACATCCGGACTTATTAAAGGTCTGCTTTCCGGGTTGGCAATCCAATCGAGATAGTTCCTTTTCACGAATTTAACAAAAGCACTGTTGGCCTCAGTTTTCTGTGCAGCAAGCATTTCAGTCATGCTACTTTCTGCTCCCTCCAGTTCCAGTTCCCAATACACCAACCTTTTATACACCTCCATCCAGTCGGTATAAGAAAAAGAGTCGTTGATTTGCATACCAATCTTTCCAAAATTCTGCTGATAGCCTGTATTTGCCACTTCCGTAACAAATTCCCTCTGGTGCAGATTCTTTTTAAGGCTCAGTAATATTTGGTTCGGGTTGACCGGCTTAATGAGATAATCGGCAATCTTAGAACCAATTGCCATATCCATAATATTCTCTTCTTCGCTCTTGGTAATCATTACAACCGGCACGGTGGGACAGATTTCTTTAATCAGAGGAAGAGTTTGTAATCCACTAAGTCCGGGCATATTCTCATCCAGAAAAATAAGATCAAAGGTAGTTTCCCTGCAAAGATCGAGCGCATCCTGTCCATTGGTAACAGTACTCACTTCATATCCTTTGCTTTGCAAAAACATAACATGCGGTTTCAGCAAATCAATTTCATCATCAACCCAGAGCAAATGGTCGTTCTTCATTTATGGTTTTTCCTTAACTAATTTATTGTTCATCAGTATTATCCTGCACATCTTTATCATCAAATACCGGTTCATCTAAAGTATAACCTTTAATCTGCATTTCCGGAATCTTCGAGAAGTTCTTCTGATAGAAATCCTGATAATCGTCAAAGCTATAATATTTTGACAACAATTCATAATTTTGCCGGGAAATAATCAGTGCCCGCATACCACTCAGCTTCCGTGCCATTTCTTTATCCTTGTAAAGCAAACCGGCATATTGGTAAGCCTCATCAAAATTAGTAAATTCCTTTACATGAAGCATTCCAACACCATTCTTTTTCACAAAAGAGAGATCAAAGTTCTTCACTATAAAACTCGAGAAATTGTAGCGCGCCATTTCATACAGCAAAATATTTTCGTTTACCTTCCCTGCCTCATAAGCCAGAATAAACAAGTAAGGCGTATCCCTTTCGGTACTAAACTTATTCTGAGTTGTATCAGCCACGGTAGCCTCCGCTCCCATTTCCACACTTCTTCTTTCCCAGATAGAGCCGAACATTGTACTTCCCTTAGCCAGAATTCTTCCATCCTGCACTCCCTTAATAATATTGGCAGCTAATTCTGTTATTTCATTCTTTGGATATTTTACTACGATATCTTTCAGAGTAGACATAAACATCTTCTGATTCCCGGATTGGAGCATCCCCATAGCATTGAGAAACATAAACTTAGGCATGTGCTGCCCCATTGCATATTTCTTTTGTGCAAGTTCTGCATTCTTCCTCACTTTATCATAATCACTCTTTTGGAAAGCGGCGTAAGTCTCTGCGTAAAGTGAGTCCTCCAGATGCTTTCCGTGCGTAACGTTGTAAGCATAATCAGGATCGGCAACTGTTGCTGCATATTTACTTTTCGGGAATCCAGAGATCAGCTTATCTTTATAAAGTGCAGCCTCAGCTTCTTTTTTCCACCTTGAATTCATCAGATAAAGATTGTAATACACCTCATCTAAACGGCTGAAAGATGGGAATTGCGTGTAGAGACGGGAGAATGTTTTCTGAGCAAGCAGATAATCTTCCAGTTTATCCTTGTAAATCATTCCCATGTTATACAATCCGTCCGACAAAATATCGTTGGATTCCTTCATTGCCTCTTCTGTAAGAGGAATGTGTTGCAGATAAAATTCCGGATTCTTATTATCGGTAACCACAGTATCAGTCAGTGAAACCTGTTCTTTTTCACCCACATTAGCCAATTTATCCTTTACTACAGGCTCTTCATTACCGTTCTTCTCTTCCGAATCATTGGCAGAAATCACCGTCTTGTTTCTTCTCCGCCAGTTATCTTCCAATTTGCGACGTCCCCATTTGCGTTGAAAATCCATCTTTCCATGTTCCACTAGCTGAGGATTATAAAAGTACCACGACTTATCACCGGTACTCACTACTTTCTGTGCAGTTTGTCTAGCTACAGGTCGCTCATTCACCACCTCTTCTCTTTTTTGCATCAGTTGCTCACGCTCAGCCTCTTTGCGATCAGCTTCTTCTTTTCGCTTAACCTCTTTGATAATTTTATCAACAGTCGCCCTTCTTTCAGCATCACTTAAAGAAGCCAGTTGCTGCAAACTATCCTGCAACTGAACATTTACTACATGAGTAACCAGTTCATCGAGCACTTCCGAACGTTTATTCAGTCTTTCGTAATCAGAATATTCCTTGTCAATTAGTCCGATAGCCTCTTTATACGCTTCCTGCGCCTTTACATAATCGGCTTTGCTCCAGTAAAGATCTCCAAGTTTCAGCAGAAGAATTCCTTTCTCCATTCCATTCTTTGTGCTTTCTTTCGCCCCTTTCCTATATTGTTCAATAGTCTTAACAGTATCTTTCAATGAAAGATACACATTTCCCATTGCATAGTACACCTGGTCGAGGTATTCCTTATTCTTTTCATTGCGGGCCATGCCATGCAGCTTACTTATTGCATTGCGGGCATTAGAGGATGAAAGCACTTCTGTTTGCTTTATCCTTGCATTAAATTCCAGTTCGTAAGGAGGATTTTGTGCAATCGACTTGCCATAAGACTCATAAGCTTTCGTGTTATCGCCCAAAGACTGATAAACTTGTCCCAGCAAATAATATTCACGCGCCTTTTGTTTCTTCTTTTTTTCGTGCTTAATGATAGTCAGCAGATAAGGAACTGCTTCTTTAAATCTTTTTTGTCGCAGCAGATAGTTACCATACGCAGCAGAATAATCGGGCATCATGGCGGAAGGCAGACTGTCATTGTTCAGTTTAGTGAGCACCCCTTCCGCATCATAAAACCAATCCATCTCCGTATAACATCTGGAAAGCCAGATATTTGCTTCAGCCAACACTTTAGGGTTAGTATCATACAGACGAATAATATAGGAAAAAGTGGATGCCGCTTCAAGGAACTCACCTTTGTAAAACTGTGATTTCCCCATCATCATCCAGGCATTATGCAGAAAAGGATTATACTCCTTCTGTGATAACCAGCGTTTCTCTTCAGGAGTCTTTCTTCCCGGCTTGCGTGCCGGCTTTTTCTTGATGGAATGTAGTTTGATTGCTTTTTGCGATTTTTCAATGGCCCGGTCAAAGTCGCTCTTACCCAGCCCCACGGTCTTTTTATTTTCTATGGGATAAAGAGGCAGCATCTCCAGATAGCTGTCTTTATTTCCTGTTTCGATGGCCTCGATACCTCTTTTATAAGCCTCGTGACCGTTAAAATAGACATTATAGCGAGTAGTAAAAGAGTGATAAAAACGAGAACCCGCTGTATTCTTTTTTACAGAACAGCCGGCAAGACTAATCAGCAACAGAATGCTTACTATAAGAAATACTTTTTTTCCACTCAATCTACCATTCATTTTTCACAGTTCTACTTAAATAAAACTGAACTTTACCGTTTTTATTGTTTCTGCAAACGTAGAAAAGAGCTGCTTATCAACTTACAAACAGCATAAATAATGATGGAGAAAAATATAATTGATGCACCCGAAGGTACATTCAGAAAATAAGAAATCAGTAATCCACCCAAACATCCCAGATACCCGATAACAATGGAGATCCATATTATACGTTTAAAGTTAAACGTAAACAAGTTGGCCGTCATTTGCGGAATGGTAAGCAACGAAAGAACAAGCACAATTCCCACCATTCTTAAACAGAAAACAATGGTCAAGGCAATAAACAGCATCAGAATATATTCAATCAATGCAACGGGAATGCCTTGCGAACGGGCAAACTCTCTATCAAAAGCTACATATATGATGGGATGAATAAAAAAGAAAAAGAATGTGGCAAGTACAACAGACAAAGTTGCCAGCATTATAATATCCATCTGAGTAATAGTCAATATATTACCAAAAAGAAAAGCCGAAAGGTCGGGCGCAAAACCGGGAGACAAGAAAGTAAATATAATACCCAGCGCCATACCCAGTGTCCAGAATACAGCAATTGCCGAATCCTCGCGCATGTCTTTCCGTTTACTAAGCCAGCTTACTCCAAAGGCAGACAATACAGAAAATATTGCAGCCGAAAGAATGGGCGAAATACCCGTATAAAGTCCGATACCAATTCCCCCAAACGAAGCATGAGTGAGCCCCCCACTAATAAAAACCAGTCGACGAGTTACAATATAGGTCCCGATAATTCCACAGGCAATGCTTGCAAACAAGGCACCTACAAGAGCATGTTGAAAGAAAGTATATTGAAGAAGATCCATCATCTTTTTATAAAATTAGTTGATAACTGTTAACCTGTAACTTCTTATCTAATAGACTGCTAATATCCTAAACATCTATTCAGAATTATTCACACACATTTTTTTGTTATTCCTGCAAAGTTACAGATTTAATTGTATTTTTGCACACACAACATTGTGAAAAACATGAATAACAACAAATACGACACGTACAAGTTCGGTTTAACTACAGCTTCAGCCTTTGTCATAGCAAATATGATTGGCACAGGAGTTTTTACCTCCCTCGGCTTTCAGCTGCTTGGCACCACAAACATAGTCTCCATTCTGCTACTTTGGCTGGTGGGTGGAATTATTGCTCTTTGCGGTGCACTTGTTTACGGAGAACTTGGTGCTGTAATGCCTCGTTCGGGCGGTGAATATAATTACTTACGCATTATTTACAACCGCGAACTGGGATTTATGGCCGGATGGGCCTCCTTGATTGTAGGATTTGCCGCCCCGGTAGCACTGGCCAGTATGGCACTAAGCAGCTATCTGTCCAGAATGTTTCCTGTGCTAAACCCTGTATTGGTAGGACTATCCGTATTAACTATAATCACCCTCGTTCATGCTTACGACGTAAAGGTGGGAGGCACCGTACAGCGTTTCTTTACTTTCTTTAAAATACTTGTTATTCTGGGATTTATCATTTGCGGAATAATAATGCCTGTGGAAAAGCAAAGTTTCACAACCTCCTTCTCTACATTTTCATGGGGAGACGTTTTTTCAACAGGCTTTGCAGTTTCCTTGGTATGGGTATATTATGCTTACTCCGGATGGAATGCATCAGCCTATATGGCGAACGAGATTAAAAATCCGCAACGCACCATTCCCCGCTCTCTCTTTATCAGTACATTAGTGGTTACTGTTCTTTATCTGTGCATCAATGCTGTATTCCTTCTTTCAACGCCTGCCGGTGAAATGAGCGGGCAACTGGAGGTGGGTTTAATAGCCGCACAACACATATTCGGAGTTACATTTGGTAACATAATGGGCCTGCTTATCGCTCTTTTATTGGTTTCGAGCATCAGTTCCATGGTATTTCTGGGGCCAAGAGTTTCTCAGGTAATGGGAGAAGATACTTATATTCTGCGTCCTTTGGCTAGAAGATCAGATCGCGGAACACCTTATATAGCTATCTGGGTGCAGTATTTTATCAGCGTAATACTAATTATTACCAACTCTTTTGAGCTGGTAACAAAATATACAGGAATAACATTATCCTTTTTTGCTCTGATGACGGTTGCAGGTGTCTTTGTACATCGCCGACGCTTTCCTAAAGCCAATCGTTCATACAAGACATGGGGATATCCCGTTACTCCGGTTATTTTTATTCTATTAATCGTTTGGTCAATAGTATACCTTGTCCGTGAAGATTTTATCCTGACTTTTATTGAAGGCAAGCAGGATGTTATGTGGATGACACTGATGAGTTTGCTGACTCTCGTATCGGGTGCACTTATTTACCGGACAAACAGATGGGTTGTTTACAAAAAATTAAACTATAAATTAAGTTTTAACAGAGATGAACATTAAGTATGTAATGCTCCTTGTTGCAGGAATTGTGCTCACCTTTTCCTCATGCGATCAGAAAAAAAAGAGTGCAAACGTTGCTGTTATAGCAGTTTCCGACAGTGATTCTATTCAAAAGGCCGACGAGCCGAAACTGGAAAGTAGTAAAGAACTGAACGATGTTGCCCGCTTTGTGGCAGGTATGCCTATAGATAACAGTGAAAGTAAGTTATATGAGCTCACACAGACAGAAGAGTGGAAAAAGCATAGCAAGAATATGGATCAGATATGGAACTCATTCCTGCAATCGGCTCCTAAGGTGATGGCTTTTTCACAAAACGAGCTCGGCACAATAAACAGCGAATACAAGACTATTTTCTACCCTTTCGGAGGGCCTGATTATCTATTTCCAAACACCTTCTTCCCTGATATGGATACCTACTTCCTTATCGGACTGGAACGGGCTGGAAATCCTATAAAAGTTAAGCATCCATCGGTAGCCACCTACCGTCTATACCAGAATGCTGTATCAGACATTCTTAATCTGAGTTTTTTCCGTACCATAGATATGAAGCAAGAGCTATCAAACGATACCATCGACGGCGTAGTTCCCATCATCTCTATGCTGATGGCTCGCTCCGACAGGGAAATTGTGAGCATAGAGCATAAAAGAATTAACGATGAAGGCGAGATTGTTGGAACAGAGGAAGACGGATCACCAGTGAATAATCAAAGCAAACTGGTAGAATTTAAGTTTTTCAAGAGTGGAACAAATAAGCTGCAAACGCTATACTTCCTGTCAACCGACCTAAGCAACGGAGGTTTTCCGGAGAACAAGCCGTTAATGGCTTACGTAGATAAGCTGAATCAGGCAACAACTGCCTGCTTTATCAAATCGGCCTCATACCTGATGCACATGACTTATTTCTCAAAAATTCGTGAAGCCATTCTGAGTCATGTTTCGGCTATAATGCAAGACGATTCGGGCATTCCATGGTGTTATTACGATCAGTCTAAATGGAACATCCAACTCTATGGCTCGTTCAGCAAGCCAATCAGCATGTTCGGAAAATATCCTCAGCCCGATTTGCGTGAAGCTTATATGACCATGAACCCAAAACCTATCAACTTCCGGATGGGTTATGCCCGACAGTCTAACTTGCAATTAAGCATCTTAAAAAAACAAAACGAAGAGTAAGATAATCTTTCAGGTTTAGTTCACAGATTGAGCTACTCCTTTTCAATAAAAAGTGTAGGTCTAAATTTATCTAGGCCTACACCTTTTTTATTTTTACTCTACACACAAAACAAATTTATTGACCGCAAACAGCCTTAAATATGGCGTTACAAAAGCTTAGTTATAAGGATAAAGCAGTAAACTGTTGCAGGTTTTCAAAAATTCTGTTATTTTTGCTCATTCGAAACATAAAGAAGAACAAATAAACTATAAAACCAAATAAGATGATTGACGTAAACAGTTGTATTAACGACGCAAAAGATAAAATGGACATGGCCATTATGTATCTTGATGAATCACTGGCTCACATTCGCGCCGGTAAAGCTAACACACGAATCCTGGACGGTATCCGCGTAGACTCTTACGGAAGTATGGTTCCTCTAAGCAATGTGGCTGCAATCACCACCCCAGATGCTAAAAGCATCATTATCAAACCTTGGGATAAAACCATGTTTAGAGTAATTGAAAAAGCAATTATCGATTCAGAAGTTGGTATTATGCCTGAAAACAATGGAGAAGTCATCCGCCTTGGTATTCCACCACTTACAGAAGAAAGACGTAAAGTTTTAGCAAAACAAAGCAGCAAAGACGGAGAAACAGCAAAGATTAGTATCCGTAACGCTCGCCGTGATGGAATTGATCATCTGAAAAAAGGATTGAAAGACGGTTTGGCTGAAGACGAAGAAAAAGATGCCGAAGCACGCTTGCAGAAAGTTCACGATAAATTTATCAAGAAAGTGGACGAAATGATAGTTGCTAAGGAAAAAGAAATTATGACTGTATAAAAAAACTGCTCAGGGAACTGACTTCTATTGAATTCGGTTCCCTGAAGTTTTTAAGCCAATAACAAATAAATAAAAGAAGTGCACGGATTAGTTATAAAGAACACAGGTAGCTGGTATCAGGTAAAAACCGAAGACGGGCGTTTGGTAGAGTGTAAAATCAAAGGGAATTTCCGACTTAAGGGAATTAGAAGCACTAACCCAATTGCCGTAGGCGACAATGTGCAAATTATAATGAATCAGGAAGGTACTGCCTTTATCTGCGAGATTGAAGACAGAAAGAATTATATAGTTCGCCGTTCTTCCAATCTTTCCAAACAATCGCATATACTTGCGGCAAACCTAGACCAGTGCTTATTGGTGGTTACCGTAAATTATCCCGAAACATCTACTATATTCATTGACCGTTTTCTGGCATCTGCCGAAGCTTATCAGGTTCCGGTAAAGATTATCTTTAATAAAGTCGATGCATACGATGAGGATGAACTTCGTTACCTCGACGCTTTAATCAATCTCTATAACCAGATTGGCTATCCTTGCTTTAAAATATCCGCCCTTAATGGTGACGGACTGGAAGAAGTAAGAGAAACACTAAAGGGCAACATTACTTTGTTCTCCGGTCACTCCGGTGTTGGAAAGTCAACCCTTATCAACGCTCTCCTACCAGATATAGATATAAAGACAGCAAAGATATCTTCTTATCATAATAAAGGGATGCACACCACTACCTTCTCCGAAATGTTCCCTATTCCGGGAGACGGATATATTATTGACACTCCGGGAATTAAAGGTTTCGGTACATTCGACATGAAGGATGAAGAGGTAAGCCATTACTTCCGCGAAATATTCGAAACGTCCGATAAATGTAAATACAACAACTGCACCCATCGTCACGAGCCAGGCTGCGCAGTTCGCGAAGCCGTAGAACAACATCTTATCAGCGAGTCACGCTATACTTCTTATCTCAATATTCTGGAAGATAAGGAGGAGGGGAAATATCGCGCTGCGTATTAATATGCAAATCCAAACCCAACATTAGAGAATCCCATTTCAGTTATATATGTGCTACTGTCTTTCCATGGCGAGCATAAATATCTAATGAGGTTTCGACAGCTGCAGGCAAGTGTTTTACAATCATTTCTATAACCTTCCTTCAGTTATAACATGTCAGATATTTCCCAAGCACACTTTCGTAATATTATCTTCGATGGCATGAGTTAGTGCATCCATGCAGTAGCCGCTATCAGACCAAAGACATATTGCACTAATTCAGCATCTATGATAGAATTTAGTGAGAAGCAGTCACCTTATATTCATCGCCTTCGTAAAGTGGGCCAGATGGCTTTGAACCAACAAATGAATAATATGCAACGTAAACATAGCTAATAACGGGAATTGTCATAGCATAAGCCATACTGTGAGTTGAATCTGAAACCCATCCCATAAATGGAGTCCACACAGCACCTCCAATAATAGCCATGATAATAATTGAACCACCAATTTTTGTATTTGGCCCTAAACCTTTTACACCCAATGCGAAGATAGTTGGGAACATTAATGACATAAAGAAACTGGAAATCACTAATGACCAAGCTCCAATTAATCCGGGATTAATTATTGAAATTGTAACCAACACAATGTTAATAACACTATATAATCCCATCAATTTTTGTGGTTCAAACTTACGCATAAGTGCTGTTGAAGCAAAACGTCCTATACCAAAAGCAAAAAGTGCATAAACTAAATATACGCCTGCCTCTTTTTCAGAAATGCGAACATAATCCTTAACATACTGAATAGTAAAACTCCACGTTCCAACTTGTGCTCCAATATAGAAGAACTGCGCTAAAACTCCTTTTATAAAATGCGGATATTTTAACAACTTTAAAATGTGACCATGACCATTTTCTAATTCATCTTTACTTTTAGGAATATTATCCGTTTCTGGCGGAAATTTCACTTTATAAATAAGAAATGCCCAAAACAAAATAATCACTCCAATTACCATATAAGGAGGAATAACACGTAAAATTTCTGTATTCAAATAGCTCTGATAAGTTCCGGAAGCTTTCATAGTTGCTACCTGAGCTGCAGAGTGTTCAACACCTGAAAAAATGAACTGACTACCAACAAACGCTCCGGTCATAGCTCCAAGAGGATTAAATGCCTGAGAGAAATTCAACCGTTGTGCAGAAGTGTCAGGATCACCAAGAACTGAAATAAATGAGTTAGCGCCAGTTTCCAAAAAAGCTAATCCACAAGCAATTACATAAAGTGCTACAAGAAACAATCCAAATCTACCAACAATGGCGGCAGGATAAAAAAGAAAAGCACCTGTTGCAAATAATAATAGCCCAATAATAATTCCTGTCTTGTAATTAAATCTATCCATTACTAAAGCTGCCGGTAAAGCCATGCAAAAGTAACCAAGATAAAAAGCTGATTGAACCAAACCTGCTTGTAAACGGTTTAGCTCAAAGGACTTCATAAATTGCGGTATCAGGATGTCATTCAGATTGTTCGGTATTGCCCATAAATAAAAAAGAGCTGTGATTAAAATAAATGGAAGGAGATTTTCCTTGGTTACAATTTTGTGTTTAGACATAGTTTCTATATTATTTTAAAATATATTATTACAAATCGAATCTCAACATATCAATAATTTTACTATGCTGAACCGTGCTGCAAATATATGTTCAATTTTGGATATTGGACCATAAAAAAACATGTTTCTAAACATAAAACTGAAATAATCAGGAATTAAAATAGCAGCAGGTCTACCAATACTACCTAAGTAGAAACCACCATGCTTTTGACAAGTATCAGTTACTTGCTGGCTACGGTTACCTTTAGCAATCATAATCATGCTATCAACATTCCATCATTGCAAATTAGGGAATCAACGATTCAATATGTAAACACTTAGCATTCAAGTCATTTATTACAACGATCAATTGATTTAAACATTAGCAGAGCTAACAACGTAAAAATAAAAATACTTTAATTATTGTTTTATTACATTTAACAGAATACGCCTTTCAATTATCAAGTAAAAATAATTACTACATTAGCATCCTAAAAAAAAACTAGGATGCAAAAGAGACTAAACAACAACTATTTATTTTTCATTATAAGTATCATTTTCACTATCAGTGCTTGCGATCATTTTAACCCAAGCCTAGAAAAAGCAGAAAGTATTATGGAAGAGCATCCCGACAGTGCACTAAACATTCTTCGAGAAATAAAAAGCCCGAGAATTCTATCCGAAAAAGACCATGCACTCTATGCACTATTGGTCACTCAGGCAATGGACAAAAATAATCTTGATCTGACTAAAGACACTTTATCAGACCATGCAGTGAGATACTTTAGTCAAAGCAACGATTCTATACATGCATACAAATCTTTTTTTTACTCAGGAAGAGTTAATGAAGAGATGAAAAATGCAAATCAGGCAATAAACTATTATCTCAAGGCTAAGGATTTTGCAAAAGGTAGTAAAGATTATAAATACCTATACCTTATTAATTACTATTTAGGCAACTTATATATTCTACAGAATCTTTTTAAAGACGGCGCTGAAACCCATAAAGAAACATATAAATACGCATTAGCCCTAAATAATAAAACATACGAATGTCTGTCTTTAGATAGAATAGGATTTGGCTATTTCTGTCTAGAAAAAAATGATAGTGCTTTAATTTACATGCTAAAAGCTCTAAATATTGTTCCTCAAAATAATAAAAATCTTATAGCTGATATATACTTTAGAATATGTAGGATATACTGCAAGACATCTAAATATGATGCAGCATTACTTTATTATAATAAAGTTCTTGAATGTAAGCGAAAAGAAGAAGACCCGGGGCCTTATTACTCTACAGCAGGAGAGATCTATTATAACATAGGAAAATATGATTCTGCAGCTTACTATTTAAAAAAAAGTACAAACAGTAATGACATTTTTACTGTAGCATCAGCATATGCACTTTTAGCAGATACATATGAAGCACAAAAAGATATGAGTAAGGCTCTTGACTGTAGTAAAAAATTCAGCCTATATAGAGATACCATTGATACACAAGCTCAAAGTGAAGCTATTCTTCAAACACAAGCAATATACAAACACGATAAACTAAAAGAAGAGAATCTGCTTTTGAAAAAAAACGAATCTAAAAAAAACAGTCTATTTTACCTATTAAGATTATTCACAAGTTTAGTATTGCTTCTTGGAGGGTATATCTATTTTCTAAATTACAGGAAAAGCCAAAAACAAAAAGAAGAAATTAGAAAAGACAAAGAATTACTACAGAAAATTTCCATAAATAAAATTCAGAGAGAAAAAGAACTAATCCAAAAAGAAGCCGAACTAAAAACGGAATTTTACAATCAATTGAACTCCATTAGTATCCCAGGACTTATAAGTTCTTCTAAAGATAATAAAGAGGAACAGACCACTCGCATCAAATTAACAGAACAAGACTGGAACAAGATTATAGAAAACACAGATGCGATATTCAATAATTTCACAGAACGTCTCAAAGAGACATTTCCTAAAATGAATGAAATGGATATCCGGTTATGTTGCTTAATTAAGATCCAGTTGTCCCAAGCGGAAATGGCAGATATTTTAAATATAGAAAAGGTCTCAATTAAAAAAAGAAAGTTGCGTATCAGAAAAGATAAAATGATGATAGATGACGGAAGAACATTAGATGAAATTGTTCTGAATTTCTAATTTGTCGCCCATATTCTACAAACAAAGCATAAGCAACAATCTAATCTACAAGAGTTTGAATAAACACAAGTTTCATTTTAATGTCGCCCACTATTCTTTGTAAATCTGTATACATACAATACTTTTGCCTTTATCTTTTTAATTAAAAACATAATTCAAAATGCAGGCACAACAAGCCCTCTTTTAAAACTATTAAAACAATGAAAAAAATCTCATTACTAATTATCATTTTAGTGTCTATAGTTATAGATGCAAATGCACAGCTTGGCGTTAAGGCCGGATACTCAATGTCAAAATCAACAGGTACGGATGGAAGTTTGCTTCCAGGATTTTATGTTGGAGGGTTATATGATATAAAAGTATCTAAATCGTTTTACATTCAGCCACAATTGCTATTTTCATCAGAGGGAACAAAGTACAAACAAGGAGGTAACACTTATCTAACAGAACACGCTTACTTTGCCGAACTACCGGTTCTTGCCTCATACAGAGTGTATCTAAATAACAATAGCAATTTTAATTTCAACCTCGGCCCGTATGCTTCTGTTGGTTTGTTTGGCAAAACAAAACATGGAAGTATTAAGGAAAACACATTTCAATCTGGTGTAGGGCGAGTTGATTATGGTATAAGAGCCGGAATAGACTATGAAATGAATCATTTAATTTATTCAATTAGCTACAAACAAGGCATTCAAGACTTTGATATTTACGGAAAGGGAAAAACACTGAACTTATCTGTTGGAATAGGATATAAATTCTAGACAATAAACTAAATAACAAAAAGCCCTGGCTATTCAATATTGAATGCCGGGGCTTTTATATTATTAATCTCTGAAATTACTTACAGCTTACACAAATCGGTTTGATTTGTTTGAAGAAGTCGTTACCTTTATTATCAACCAAGATAAATGCAGGGAAGTTTTCAACTTCAATCTTCCAGATAGCTTCCATACCCAATTCAGGATATTCAAGACATTCTACCTTCTTAATGTTATTCTGAGCAAGGATAGCAGCTGGTCCACCAATACTACCTAAGTAGAAACCACCATGTTTTTGGCAAGCATCAGTAACTTGCTGACTACGGTTACCTTTAGCAATCATAATCATGCTACCACCATTTTCCTGGAACAGGTCAACATAAGAGTCCATACGTCCGGCAGTTGTTGGTCCGAAAGAACCAGAAGGCATTCCGGCTGGAGTCTTAGCAGGACCAGCGTAATAGATTGGATGATCTTTTACGTACTGAGGCAAGCCTAAACCCGCTTCGATACGTTCGTTCAGTTTTGCATGAGCAATGTCACGACCAACGATGATTGTTCCGTTCAAAGACAAACGAGTTGAAACAGGATATTTATCAAGTTCCTTCAATATATCAGCCATAGGTTGGTTCAGGTTGATCTTTACAGCATCGCCTTCACCTGCATTACGCAATTCTTCTGGGATATATTGTCCAGGATTATCTTCCATCTTTTCAATCCAAATACCGTCTTTATTGATCTTAGCTTTGATGTTTCTATCAGCAGAACAAGAAACTCCCATACCTACTGGACAAGAAGCTCCATGGCGAGGCAAACGGATAATACGAATATCGTGAGCGAAGTATTTACCACCAAACTGAGCACCTAGGCCCATACGTTGAGCTTCGAGAAGCACTTCTTTTTCCAGTTCAATGTCACGGAATGCTTGTCCGCCTTCATTTCCTGAAGTAGGAAGGTTATCATAATACTTAGCAGAAGCCAGTTTTACAGTTTTCAGGTTAGTTTCAGCAGATGTACCGCCAATACAGAAAGCAATGTGGTAAGGAGGACAAGCCGCAGTACCCAGAGTTTTCATCTTTTCAACCAAGAAAGGAACCAATTTACCCGGGTTCAGCAATGCTTTAGTTTCCTGATACAAATATGTTTTGTTGGCAGAGCCACCACCTTTAGCAATGCAAAGGAATTTATATTCTGCACCCTGAACTGCATAAAGGTCAATCTGTGCAGGAAGATTGCATCCTGTATTAATTTCTTTGTACATATCCAAAGGAACGTTCTGAGAATAACGAAGATTTTCTTCTGTATAGGTTTTATAAACACCTTTAGAAAGAGCTTCTTCATCGCATCCGTCAGTCCAAACCTGCTGACCTTTTTTACCAACAATAATTGCAGTGCCAGTATCCTGACAAGTAGGGAGCTGACCTTTTGCAGACACTTCTGAATTCCGAAGAAAAGTCAGAGCCACATACTTATCATTCTCACTAGCTTCAGGATCAGAAAGGATCTTTGCTACTTGTTTTTGATGTTCGGGACGAAGCAAGAAAGATACATCACGAAAAGCAGCATTTGCAAGCATAGTTAAACCTTCGGCATCTACTTTCAGAATTTCTTTTCCTTCAAATTCACTTACAGATACATGATCTTTAGTAAGTAAGTAATACTCAGTTTCATCTTTTCCCATTGGGAACGGAGCCTGATACTTAAACGGGGGTGTTGCCATATCTTTATTATTTTTAAATAAAATTCGTGCCACAAAGATACTAAAAAACTCTTCTAAGGAATTTGATTAAAGGATAATTCTTCTTAACCGGAGTAAAAAGGAGGATAAAAATCTCATAAATAAATACATAACACTTTTTAACCATGGTTTTTCATTTCTGAAGCAAACTTATAAGGACGTTTTCTGACAATACGTTTTACTTTTCAGCCTAAATATCTGATTATAAGCTGCGGAAAAATAATTTCCACCCCCTATAATAACAAAAAATGCCACCTGTTTTTCCGCAAAGGAAACAGATAGCATTTTCGTTGTATATCGATCAGAAACTTTGGAAAATCAGATTAAGATCTAAGACGATCCAAAGTACCTGTTATATTTATCATTAAGCTAAATGACCAATTCTGTTTATCAGTTCATTGCCCAAAACAGTTTTATCGTCAATATGCTTCAATACAGCTGTAACAAAAGGATTACTTTCAAAGACTCCTCGCACCTGTTCAAAGTCTTGTTCCTTTTCTTCACGCGAACCGTCGGCACCAAAGCCTGTCATGGATGATAAGGAGAACTCTTTTTTAGCATCGGCATAAACCATCTTGTCCAATCCAATAACAGCTTCTTTCCACTGATTAACAATATTAATAATGTCCTGAACAGTTATCTCATCCGGATTCAGTTTATAGAATTCCTGTATTTTATTATATGCCCATGTCCATTCATAGGTATAATAGTTTTGGTGCATCGCTTCAAAAGAGGTATTCATTTCATCCAGGCGATTAATATCTCCATTCTCAATTCCATCCAATAGCTTATCAACCTCACTTTTTGGAGCAATCAATCCGGAAACATCCACCCATTCTCCTAAACCTATTTCGGTATCAGGTTTTAAGCGAGCACGAATCTCTTCACAACTTTTAAAATCGATACCTTCAAGCCTCTTTATTATTGAGTTACCCAGAAACTTTTGTATTGCAATCTCATAAAAACCAATACCCTTATTCAAAGAGCTATTCTTTATCTTGGCACTTTGAAATGAATAAATTTCGGAAGTTTCACCAGATACCCGTTTCAGCTCTTTCAGAATTTCTCGTCCTTTAAACATTTTCTGAATGGTATACGGACTAAGAAGATTATAATTAATATAATCGAGCTTATTAGGATCTTTACGTTTATCACGTTTAGGCCATTTCTGAGCATCACGAATGGTTCCTACACTTCGTAAATTAACTCCCGGAACCAGATAGGTAGTATTTCCCTGCTCTATCAGATAAGAGAAAGGAAGATTTGAAGTATCGGCATGATTAACATGGCGGCCCATGACTAGTGAGAAAGCTCCTACACGTGCCGGCCACAATATATATGAATCGGAAGTTGTTTTTGCTCCGCGTTCCAACGTTCCCTGATGAATTGGTCCAAGTTTATACATGTGATTACTCTGGTTAGAGCCAGAACCTGCATTCATAAACGAGAACATACCGGCAATTAGTAAAGTCGATTTATGATGAGTAACAGTAAACGGACCTGCAAAAATAGCACAAGCTTCACCATTCTCCCCCTGACAGTTGCTAAAGAACAAAGAATCGGAAGCAGAATAGTTATGCCCCAACTGGCAAGCCTGACCAACAAAACAGCGGCTCAGCATAGTTCCATCATCCACATGAGAACCAGAAGATATAATAAAGTCTTCACAAATTACTCCATATCCAATGTGAACCGGTGCATCTGCATTACTGTTAATGCTACCATTTTTTAAACGACAAGTTCCTTCCATATAGCAATAATCGCCAATACGGACATTTTTGATGGATCCTGTATTAACAATCATTACATGAGAACCTATTAATCCGGTATCAGAAGCATGTTTATTGGAATAGAAATCTGTGATTTCCTTAATGCGGTTAATCAGTTCCGGGCGATGACGATAAAGAGCCAATATATATGCCTGATGCGCTGAAAGCTTATCATTTATCAACACTTCACGGCCCCCGGTTTCATTAAGTACTGCAACCTCTACTCCATTACCAAACTTACTTACTCCATCGACCATAATAATATCTACATTTTCGATGAATGTATGGTCGCCTATTTCGTAGTTTGCAATATAATTCTGAATATTTTCAATACAGCAGCAATCACCCACAGTTACATTATGCAGAGTGACATGTCTTAATCCTGCATGTTTCTTTATTCCACCTTTCAAGGTAAACTCGCCATCAAATGATCCCAGTTTAACATTTCCCGAAAAGCGGGTATGATGAACATAAGCTGTATTAAAATCTGATGAAACAAGCACATTATTCCAATCGTCGGCCAAACATGACTGACTTTTTAACTGAAGAATTTCATCCTCAGTAAGTATACGATACGCTTTCATAAATTTATTTAGATTGTATTTTAAGTTCGCTTATTCGCCTGTTTCCTCGTCGTAAATCTGGAAAAGAAAATCATTATAAGGGAATCTTTGTACATGCAGTTCCTTAACCTTTTCATACAACAAATCCTTGAACTCATCAACATTTTCTTTTTCACGGGCAGATATAAAAATACAGTTTTCATTGAGTTTAGCCATCCATGTATTTTCCAGCTCTTCAAGTGTTCTATTCTCTTTTGTCTTTGGAGTCAGATCATCCTCGTCTTTCTTGATATAAGTATATGCATCTATCTTATTAAAAATCAATATAGACGGTTTACCACCTCCACCAATATCATTAAGGGTTTTGCTCACCACTTCAATCTGTTCTTCAAATCCCGGATGAGAGATATCAACAACATGCACTAACAAATCGGCTTCTCTAACTTCGTCCAATGTTGATTTAAAGGAGTCAACCAAATCTGTTGGCAATTTGCGGATAAACCCAACGGTATCTGACAACAGGAAAGGAAGATTATTAATAATCACCTTACGGACAGTAGTATCGAGTGTGGCAAAAAGCTTATTCTCTGCAAAGACCTCACTCTTGGCCATCAAATTCATTAACGTTGATTTTCCTACGTTTGTATATCCAACCAATGCCACACGGATCATCCTTCCACGATTCTTTCTTTGAGTAGCTTTCTGTCTGTCAATATCAAGAAGCTGTTGCTTAAGAAGAGACATTCTGTTAAGGATAATACGCTTATCCATTTCGAGCTGCGTTTCACCCGGTCCACGAAGTCCCACAGAGCCTCCCTTACCACCACCGGAACTACCACTCTGTCGTTCAAGGTGAGTCCATAAACGTGTTAATCGTGGCAACATGTATTTGTACTGTGCCAGCTCTACCTGCGTTTTAGCATTTGCTGTTTGAGCACGCATGGCGAATATATCAAGAATCAGTGAAGTACGGTCGAGTATCTTCACTTGCAGTTCAGCCTCAATATTACGAATCTGTTTCGCAGAAAGTTCATCATCAAAGATGACCATCCCTATTTCTTCATTTTCGGTAATATACTCTTTTATTTCCTGCAATTTCCCCTTTCCCACAAAGGTTACAGAGTTTGCAGTATCTAGTCTTTGCGTAAATTTACGCACCACTTCCGCCCCTGCCGTCTCGGCAAGAAAAGCAAGTTCGTCAAGGTATTCATTCGTTTTTCTCTCATCCTGTGTCTGGGTGATCAGAGCAACCAAAACAGCCTTCTCTGTTTGCGCTTCGGAAATAACAAATTCTTTCATCTTATTTATTTATAAATGTGCGCAAATATACATATTCTATGTGAAAAACCTGTACATTTGTTTTTTATTGACACTAAATTTTAGTTTTATGAGTACTTTTTCTATCGTCAGGAATCAAACAATTGGAATCACTCTCACTTTTTTAAGTGTTACAATGAATGGTTATTCTCAAATTAATAGTCATCAATTAAATAATAATCTTACAGCTATCCAAAAGAAATCAAATCTACCCGGATTTGCTGTCGGAATCATTAAAAATGATTCGGTTATCTTTTCTGAAGGATATGGATTTGCCAACAAGAAAAAGAAGCTGCCATATACCCCGGAAACTATTCAACCAATAGCTTCTGTTAGCAAAACCTTCATTGGATTTGCATTAATGAAGGCCATAGACCTTGGCTATTTTACTCTCGAAACAGACATAAACGAAATTCTGCCTTTTAAGGTAATTAATCCCAATCATCCGAAAGATAACATTAAAATCAAAGATCTCGCAACCCATACATCAGGCTTGATAGACAATGATACAACATACATTAAAGCATATTGTTTAGGAACAAAGCCCGAAGTGGAGCTAAAGACCTTTTTAGAGAATTATTATTCTGAAGGAGGAAAATATTACTCAAAAGCTAATTTCGGGAATTCTGAAGCGGAAAAAGAATATAAATATAGTAATATTGCAAGTTCACTGGCAGCCTACCTCATTGAGATCAAAGCTGGAATACCTTTCTATGAATTTACAGATAAATACATATTTAACCCAATGAAGATGAGTAATACTTCATGGTTTTACAATGAAAAGGCTGCTTCGGATTATGCTTTACTTTACGAGGTTAACAAACAAACATTGCCTATTTACAAAGAACTCCTAAACAAAGATAAGAGTCTGAAATCATATTCATGTATAACTTATCCTGATGGTAGTCTGAAAAGCTCTGTAAACGATTTGCTAAAGTATCTGAGAGCAATGATAAATGGGTATTCCAACAATTCTGACTTACTTACTCAAGAATCATTTAAGATGCTTTTCGAAAAGCAATATAATGAAAACAATATGCCGGCAGATATGAGTCCATCAGAACCAAACAGAGCTATCTTTTGGGCATACAACAGAAAAGGTAAACTATCTCACAACGGAAGTGACCCTGGTGTAACCTCATTCATTTCATTCGATCCTAATACAAAAGTAGGCAAAGTATTACTTATAAACACTCAAATAGAAGGAGATGATAATATTAGAACGGTGGAATTCTGCAAACAGATTATCATGGAAATAGAGAACTTCGAGAAAGGACTTTAAGACTAGCATCTTCTTGCAGGTAAAAAAAAGTCCGCCATCTGAAGCATATTCATAAAAAAAGAGATTATCTATCACAGATAATCTCTTTTATATTTATGTAAAGTCAAAACTAATAGACAGTTTTACTACCTATTCAATTATTTATTTGCAGGATGCGGGGTAGCTGCCGTACGAGCATCCCAGAACATTTTTGAATAATAGTTATTTGTTTTATCCTGCAGATTAGCTACTGCTGCATCAAAGCTTGTTTTGTTCAGTGTACTTTCATTTGTAGGATACTTCACACGTGAAATAATATCACCTTTAGTCTCTGACAATGTTGTGAACTGAAGTTTTGTGCCAGCAATAATCTTTTTAGTATCTTCATCAATAGAACCTGGAACAATAGAATATTCACCTGGTTTTAGCAGCTGTGTAGGATATCCTGTACGTCTATATTCTATCCAAGCCTCAGTTCCATTCATATAAAGATCAATATACTTCTGCAAAGCTACAGTTTCTGCATTTACATTTTTGCTAACTTCTGTTAGATAGCTATCAAGATCAGAAGGTAAAGTTTCTCCGGCTAATCCATACCAATATTCTACAGAAGCTTCTACGCCAGCTTTATATTCAGCAACAGAATAGCCTTTATATTCAGAAAGAATAAACATTAATTCCGCATAGCTCATTAAAGGAACTGAAAAATCAGCTTGAAGCACAAGAGGTTGAACAGAATATAGATTAGGAGCTATATTACGATATTCAGATTTCACATTACCACTTGGTATACCATAAGGCATTCCAATATAATATGATCCATTACGGTAATAACGGTTACCTACTTTAGTCGAATCATTTTCAGCCTTAATTGTTCTAGGTCCACCTGTATAAATTGAAATACGTGGATCAACAGTACCAGCCCATGGATGACTTTTTACATTCAAAGTGTCAGCTTGACCCTTCAAAATATCCATAAAAGGTCTTGACACAGTAAAATCATTTCTCTGATCTTCATAGTAACCGCGGTAGAATTGACATTGTTCCGGAGCAGTCGCTGAATATTTATATACTGCATTGTCTGCGTTGCTAGTAAATACCCCACTAGCCAAAGCTTCAGCAATATATGTTTTCCAGTTAGGATCAACTTTTGACAGATGAATAGCTAAACGGCATTTCAATGAATTTGCAAATTTCTTCCATTTAGAAGCATTTCCGTCAAATATACGATCACCACCATTAAATGCCGCTTCTTTCACGTCAATCATTGCAGCAGCTTCAGTTAGCTCCTTAATCAAGTCTGTATAAATCGCTTTCTGATCATCATACTTAGGATAATAAACACCGTCATTTAATTTTGAAGCTTCAGAATAAGGTATTGATCCCCAGGTATCTGTCATAACCTGATAAAGCCAAACCTTAAGAATTCTTGCAGCAGCTATTTGATTTGTATTATTACCATAAGCAGCCATTGTAGGAGCTGTTGCTGCATCTGTATTCAGACTGATAACTTTATCTAGATTAGCCAAACACGTATATAGGTAATTAAAATAGTTATTGTTCACACTTTCACGAATCTGATAACGATCTTCTTCCGTATAGTTTCTCTGAGCCCAGTATTGACTGTAAACTAAACATTGACGACCACTGAACCAGTTATCAAAAACATAATCCATTATCTTTTTCTCTGTACCAGCCATGATCATATTTGATGGCACGTCGACTGGGTTATTAGGATCCGTATTAACGCTTTCCATTTCTTGGCAAGATACCGCCCCTATTGACAAGCTAAGGATCAATAATAAATATAATATTTTTTTCATAATCTACTTCTATTAAAATTTCAAACTAAAGTTCAAACCGTAGTTAGCAACTGAAGGCAAAGCACCCCCTTCTACACCCTGAACATTACCAGAGCTTGTAACTGCTGCTTCCGGATCAAAATGCTTAACATCTGGTCCCCAAACTGCCAAGTTACGTCCGTAAGCTGCAATGCGGAAAGATTTGATAAAATAAGAACTCTTCAAAGGAATTGTATAACCAATGTTTATTTCACGTAATTTCAAATAATCAGATTTGAATACATCTTGTGCAGCAGGGCCTGTATAACATTGAGTACCATAAGTTTCGGCATCAATACGTTTAGTGTTTACTGTTCCATCAGCCAATACACCTTTCAACAAAACACCACCACCATTAGCCATTGATTCGCGGATATTTACTCCATTTTCATTTAAAGCAGCTGTTTCCTCAAGCATACCAGAATACATACCCCACATATAAGAAGTAGAGAAGAAATGACCACCTTTTGAGAAATCAAGCAATACACTTAAATCAAAATTCTTGTAGTGGAATGTATTAGTCCAACCACCTGTAAAGTCTGGATAAACTTTTCCAATATTTTGGTTACCAGAAGTAGAAGCATAAGTACCATCTGCATTGATTACCTTATTTCCTTTGTCATCATATACAAAGTCGGTACCCATAATAACTCCGTATTCTTTTCCTTCGATAGCACCAATTTCAACTTTAAAAGGAGCACTAGCTAATTTATAGTATGTTACTCCATCAACTAATTTCTTAACCTTGTTCTTATTAGATGCCAAAGCAAGTGATGATTCCCAAGAGAAGTCCGAAGTCTTCACAGGAGTCCCATGAAGTGACAATTCAATACCTTTGTTACTCATTAAACCAGAGTTTACAACTTTATAAAGATAACCGGATGTACCAGTTATTGACAAAGGAATAATCTGATTTTTTGTTTCACTTGAATATACTGTTGCTTCAAAGCCTAAACGGTTATTCAAGAAAGACATTTCAAGACCAGCTTCATAAGAATTTGTAGATTCTGGTTTCAAACTGCTATTCTTCAAAGTAGTACTTAAGATGTACCCTGGAGTTGAAGTAATGTTAGTATATTGAGAATAAGTATCAATTACCTGATATGGATCAGTATCATTACCTACCTGAGCATAACCTAATCTTACTTTACCAAAGCTAATCCAAGGAGTTTTATCCTTCAACAATTCAGAGAACACAAAACTACCTGTAACTGATGGATACATATAAGAGTTGTTTCCATTTGGTAATGTTGATGACCAGTCATTACGTAAAGACATATCTAAATAATAGGTACTCTTATATCCAAATGTTGCATTTGCAAATACAGAACTAATAGATTTCTTTCTTAAATAGTTGTCAGATTTTGCAGGGTTAACAGAGTTCTTTAAGTTATAGAACAAAGGAATAGCTAAACCACCATCTGTTTCACCATGTACATACTCATATCTACGATTCATAAAGTTTGAACCAACGTTGGCATCAAATGAGATATCGCTCATAATACGAGTATTGTATGACAACATAAATTCATGGTTGGTTTCAACCTGTTGACGAGACATTTCAGAGTAGCGAGATTGCTCCTGAGAATAAACAGCATTACGTTCATATTGCTTATCAACAAAGAAATCAACATTAGCTTTATACTGGAACTTTAAGTTATCCAGAATTTTGTAGCTCAATCCAACATTACCATAAATACGGTTACGTGAATCGTTTTCATAATTCATATAACGAGACCAGTATGGGTTATTGCTATACATTGGAGTTGAATCATCCCATCCTGCACGGTTCCAGGTTACCTGATGTCCGATTGAGTTCATATACATACTCTTCAATTCATTCATATCAAGTTCACGGTGTCCCCATTGAATAAACTTCTGCATAACGTTGTTATCACCGTATCCAGTTTCAGAACGTCCTTTTGCTCTTGAATTGAAGTAAGTAACATTAGTGAATACTTCCAAACGTTTATCTGCACTAATTGTAGAAGCAGCAACATTAAAAATATTCTTTGTTAAAGAACTGTTTGGCATATAACCGGTAAGATCCGAATTTGTATAAGATATACGTGCATTCGCTCTGTCTGTTGCCTGACTTACAGCAATATTATTAGTAAACGAAACTCCTGTTTCGAAGAAATCATCGATATCATGTTTAGGAGCATTCCATTTAGAAGTTGTTGGATTTCCAACTTTACCACCATCTTCCCATTTTGCTAGATCAAGCCATGAAACGAATTCTTGTCCTTCGTATTTATCACCCCAACTTTCGTCAGTAGCCATATCCGGATACAAATAATTCTTCCCGTTGATAGCTACAGTTTCAAATCCATATCCACCACCATATAGCTTTTGCATCTTTGGCAATTTATTCACAACTTCTAAACCAATAGCAGAATTGAATGTAACACCATATCCATCACCCTTTTTACCTTTCTTTGTAGTAATCATAACAACACCATTTGTTGCACGAGAACCATAAAGAGCAGAAGCATTAGGGCCTTTCAATACGGAGATATTTTCAATATCATCCGGGTTAATATCCTGAACCAGGTTACCATAGTCATAACCACCGGCACCCCTCTGAGTGTTTGTACTATTATAGTCTGTACCTTCAATAGGCACACCATCAATTACAAATAATGGCTGGTTATTTCCAGAGATTGATTTTACACCACGAATGATTATTTTAGAAGAACCACCCATAGAACCAGATCCACCCTGAATCTGTAATCCGGCAATTTTACCTTGCAAAGAGTTAACCGGGTTACTTACACCACCACGAGCTTTTAGCATCTCTTCTCCAGAGATCTCAGAGACAGCATATCCCAAAGCTTTCTTTTGACGAGAAATACCTAAAGCCGTTACTACGACTTCATCAACAACTTGAGCATCAGATGCAAGAACAACTTTCACAATTGGTTTAACTGCAACTTCTGCTGATTTCATTCCAATAAATGAAACAACTAAAGATTTTGCCGAACTTGGAACATTAAACAGCGTAAAATTACCGTCAATATCACTGATAGTTCCAACAGTTGTACCCTTCACTAAAATGGAAGCTCCAACAACAGGTTGCCCATCCTCTGCCGAAATAACAACTCCTGTTACTTTTTGATTTTGGGCGGTTACTAGACCAATACCTACAAAGAGGCATGCCAATAACAGCATTAATTTTCTTTTCATAAATTCACTAATAAAGTTAAACTTCATAATTACACTTACTTTACTCTAACATTTTGCAAAGTTATTAATAATTTGCAAACAAAAAACTATTTCTCTTAAATATGCTAATATTTATTGCATTTTGATGCAAAATAACACATATAATATCAATTGTAGTATTTTTAGCCGCACAAACTATCAATTCACACACGAACAAAAGCATTTTGCGTTTTCAAAATGTCAGATATTTAATATTTTTACTTCCAATATGACTATTTATACAAAATTTATTAATCATATTAACAATAAAACTAACACACAAAAACAACAGTAATTAGACAAAAATATTATTGAATGGTTATAATAGCAGAATAACTATATACAGAATATATATAGCATTTTCAAGATACATTTCTATTAGTCTTTACTAAGAAATAAGTAATAAATATTATTCTGAAAAGAGTAATTAAAGAAGATTATTAAGAATATAGAATAATCAAATAAGGAGGAATATCAATAGCAGAAAAGTAAATAGTGATAAAAAAAAGAGAGACTACCTTTAAGGTAATCTCTCTCTATTTATATTATTTTCAGGATTTTATCTAGTACCACCAGCCCACCATACAGGCTCAGAATATACATATTGTCCATCACCATATACTTTTTTCACATTTGGATTAGCCAATGTATCATCAGATCCATAAGGACAACGAAGTGGGAATTTGCCAGTATTAGCTAATGTTACGTAGTTTTCACCCAAAGCTTTCATACGACGAATATCATTATATGATTCTGTAGCCTCACCAGAAGCACCCCAAAGAGCAATATACTTTTGGTTCATAACTTCTTTCAAAGCATTAACAGCAAACAATGGTTTTACATTAATTTCAAAATACGTTTCAGCTTGTGCGGTTGTAATAGCGTCAGCTGAAATATCCTGAAGGCCACCATAACCTAAAACTGTAGGTGCATTCATTGCTGCAGTAACTGATTTCTCTGTATTTGCAATTGCAGCAACAACAGCTTGCTTCAACACACCTTCAGCTTCATTAGCTCTATTCAGGCGGCAAAGTGCTTCAGCTTTCAAAAACAAAAGTTCATGATAACTCATCAACATTGTTGGAGCTAATTGAGCATATACATAAACAGAATATGAATAATAGTTCTGACGTTCTGTAGGAGTACCATTTGGTGCTAATCTAAACTTAGCATTCCCAGGAACTAAATGAGCCCATGAACTTGGATTATAATAAACTCGACTAATACGTGGATCTTTACGAGCTGCTAACTTATCATACATACTTTGACTTGCAGAAATTGCATCACGGCTCCATTGAAAGTCAAATAATGGATTCAAGTTACTTGCACTATAGTGATCAAATGCAGCTTGGTCATCAACAGAAGCAAAAGATTTATCTACGTATTCAATAACCTTTGCCATATCAGCAGCCACATTAGTTGAACGCTTCATTAATCGCATTGTATAACGAGCCTTCAAACCATAAGCCAACTTTGACCATTTTGCAGTGTCACCTTGATAAAGCAAATCAAAACTACCTGGAGCTGTTTTATCACCTTGTGGCAAATCAACAATAGCATCATCAAGAAGCTGCATTATTGTTTTATATACATTTTCCTGAGAATCAATTTCCGGGTTCATATATTGAGGTTTACCATTACTCAAATCCGGAAGTGCAGCCTGAGTATATGGAATATCACCATAAGCATCAGTTAATATAGCTGAATTTAAGGCAGCCATAACTTCAGCCATACCTTTAGTAGTATAATTACCTTCTTGTTCACCACCTTCGGAACATTTTTTAATAACTATACGTGCATTCTTCAATGAAGAATAGATATTCCCCCAAACATTATTAAATGTAGAAGATGCAGAAGGTTCGTTTTGGCGAATTTCAGCATTATATAATTGATTGTATGTACCAACTTCGTTTTCAACATATGCTGAAAAATAAGTATTCAAATCGCCACCAACATTATTAAAAGCTGTAGATGTAATCACATCAGCTAAAATAAATTTCGATGGAGCATTTGTTGTGTGATTTACATCTTTATTAATGTTATCCATTACATCTTCAGAACAAGACGCTAACACAGCAGAAAGCATCGCTGCAGATAAAAGGCCTTTGGATATATTAAATTTAAATATTGATTTCATATTATTTCTTTCTTTAGAATTTAACAGTAAAACCTAAACCATAGCTGGAAGATCCCGGTAAAGAAAAACGCTCAAATGCACCAGCCATATTATTATTACCTTGAGAAGCTTCTGGATCAAGTCCTTTAAGTTCAGACCACAACAAAAGATTTCTTGCAAAGACATTCATAGTAACACCTAAATTCGGTTTAGCCCAAATAGGATAGCTCAATGAAATCTCACGCAACTTAAGGAAAGAGGTATTGAAAACCATTGATTCAGAAATGCCATTCAAATTAGAAAAATATGTTTCAGCATTACTACCACTAATCTTAATGTCATTTTTAGCATAAGTAGTTTTCCCCAAAGCATCTGTTCCTGTAACTTTCACAGCATCACCACCATCAAACAGGAATGATTCAGCTTTACGGAAATCTGCTGATTTTTTACTTACACCATAAAAATCAAGCATTCCGGCAGTACCACCATACATTTGACCACCTTGTTTCCAATCCAACACTGCTGACAAACGGAATTTGTGGAATTCTAATGTAGTATTAAATCCAACGCGGAAGTCAGGAGCAACAGTACCAAGGACCTTTTCCTCACCAGCCATTGGCATACCATCTTCATCAACAACAATTTTACCTTCATCATTACGTAAGTAACCAACACCATATATTACAGGGAACTTATCACCAATACCGGCACGTATTTGCGGTTCAACAAAACCTCCAAGGAAAATACTGTTTACACCTTCAGCCAATTCGTCAACATAGTTGTCAATTTTAGCAAAGTTAACACCAACGTTCCATTTCAAGTTTCTTGTATCAACAGCTTTAACATCAAGAGTTACTTCGTGTGAATTAGTGTGAATAGAACCACCATTTGTTACAAAAGCACTGTAACCTGTTGAAGTAGCCAAAGGTACATCAAAAATCTGGTCTTTAACATTTTGGCGAGAATATGTATAACTCAAAGAGAATAATCCATTAAAGAATGTCAAGTCAGCACCAAGTTCATATGATTTAGTGTTCTGAGGCTTCAAAGCAGGATCATATATAGTAGAATATGGAGTATATGCCACAACACTACCAATTGGATAAGTAATCGGAGTTCCAGAAGAGAAACCACCACCATAAGTAGGAGTAGTATAATAAGAATCATAATATGTTCCAGCCTGACCAACTTCAGCATAAGAAGCGCGCAACTTACCCCATGTTAAAATATCATTCTTCAGAGGCTCTAGTTCTGTGAATATGAAGCCAAGTGATACTGATGGATAAAAGAATGAACGATTATTACGAGGCATTGAAGATACAATATCATTACGGCCAGTAGCACTGAAATATAACATATTCTTATATGTAAGAGATAAGTTAGCAAATGTACCTACTGTACGAGACTTTTTATATGATTCAGAAGCCTGATAAACAGAAGCATTGCTAATATGATTCCAACCACCATAATTGAAATCTGATCCGTATGATTCGTAGAACTTCTTAGTCTTATGAACAAATTCATTACCAACTAATGCATTTAAGTTTAAATCTTCATTAATATTCCAATCAAAGTTTGCAGTAAGCAAAGAGTTAGTTTCATTGATAGTATATCCATAATGATCAATTGAACCCTTGCCATTAGCATGTCCATAACCCCACAAATCAGTATAATTAGTTGTATACGCGTCTGTACCTAATTGGTATTTCAAATCTAGTTTTTTATCGTCAGATCCAAACTTTGTAGTGTATTTTGCATATACATTACCAAAAAAACGTTGTGAACGTTCTGAAAACTTATTATTATCGATAGCCCAATATGCATTATCGAATCCACCTGTTCCACGATAATTATTCTGAGTATAAGGATCACCCTCTGCATAATATGGGATTCCTGCTAAATCATAACTTGCTGGTGCAGGGAAAACTGTTGCAACAATACCGTTATTTGCACCTGATTGTTTTGTAATTTTTGATGTTACAAAATTACCATTAAAACCAGTCATCCAGTTTTCATGAAGTTTTGCTTCTGCAGACATTTTTGCATTATAACGATCCAAACCTGTAGAAGGAACAATACCACTAGTTGTTGTATTACCTAAAGAGAATGAATAATTACCTTTATCGAAGCCTTGCGCTATGTTGATATTATTACTCCATGTAGATCCAGTTTCAAAAAAGTCACCTACATTATCATAAACTTTAGGAGCTACCCATGGGTTTAAACCAGCCTTAGCACGTTGAGGTACATAATACTGACCTTGATGTTTTCCATCAGCCTGCGTAAATTCATTATCTGTATTTCCTCCGTAATTAGCATCATTTGCTAATTCTGAAATTTTACAACCCCATGACTTAGAATTTGAAGGATCATATGCTCCACCTGTTCCCTGAGCAAATTCCTTCTGTAAATCAGGAGTTACAGAAAGAACATCGAAAGAAAGATTAGTATTGAATGTAATTTCAGGTTTACCTTTTCTTGCGCCTTTACCACTCTTCGTTGTAATAATAACAACACCATTAGAAGCACGCATACCATACAAGGCAGAAGCAGCCTGACCTTTAAGAATATTAACACTCTCAATATCATTAGGATCAATATCCACCGAACGGTTAGCAAAGTCAGCACCAGTTACAGAGTTCCCTGTATCAATATCAGAGTTAGAAGCGATAGGCATTCCATCAACAACGTACAATGGAGTATTATCTCCAGTAAACGAACGTGATCCACGGATAGTCATTTTAGCAGAAGCACCTGGCATACCTGATGAAGGAGCAATTTCAACACCTGAAACTTTACCTTGCAATGCAGAAGTAACACTAGTACTTGCAGCCTGAGTTAACTGATCAGCCTTTACATCCTGAGCAGCATATCCCAATGCTTTTTTCTCACGAGTAATACCCATAGCAGTTACAACAACTTCTTCCATAACCTTTGCATCAGATACAAGAGCTATTCTAAGATTTGGCTTAATAGCTACTTCACTTTTTTTCATACCTATATAAGATACGACTAACACCTTTGCAGAACTTGGAATGTTCAACAAAGTAAACTTACCATCCATATCAGTAGAGGTACCTAAGGTTGTACCTTTAACTAAAACAGATGCCCCAATAATAGGCAGCCCGTCTTCTTCAGAAAGAACAACACCTGTTACTTTCTGATTTTGAGCAGTTACCAGACCTATGCCAACAAAAAGGCATGTCAATAACAGCATTAATTTTCTTTTCATAAATTCTCTCTTAAAGTTTAACTTT